>MDSW01156462.1_pt1 | contig 18168 bp, 17 predicted proteins | sample 811171 | NCBI WGS metagenome assembly MDSW01 (sample SAMN05326641, study PRJNA326480) | marine metagenome | isolation source: seawater | place: Atlantic Ocean: North West | collected 2012 | reverse complement strand
GGCATCCCCGGCGCCCCGCTCGGTCCCGCATATCTGACGATGATCATATCATTGTTCTGGAACCGGTCCGGCTCTTCGTCGAGGGCCTTCAACAGATCGGCTTCGCCTTCGAAAACCTGGGCCCGCCCGTGGAACAAATTATTCTCCAGACCGCCTTCGACCCCGGCGAGCTTAAGAATGGCGGAATAGTCAGGCGACAGGTTGCCGCCGAGCATCCGAAGCCCACCCGTCGGTTTGTACGGGTTTTTGACCGGGAAGATAACGTCGTCGTCGGGGGCCGGCGTTTCCAGGTCGGCCACCTGTTCCGCCAGGGTGCGCCCCGTGCATGTCATCATGTCGCCGTTGAGCAGCCCTGCTTCCAGCAGTTCGCGAACGATGACCTGAACCCCGCCGACCCGGTCGATGTCGATCATCGAATAGGTGCCGTAAGGGCGCGCGTTTGTCAGAACGGGCACAATATCTCGCGACAGGCGGTTAAACTCCTCAGGGGTCATGATATCCCGCCAGAAGTGCTCGTATCCCGCGGCCCGGGCGATTTCCGGTGTATGTAGCACGGCATTCGTGGACCCACCTACGGCCATGGCGACAATGACGGCATTACGGATGGAGTCCGGTTGAACGATATCGCGTGGCCGGAGCCCGGATGCCATCATGTTTGCCAGATATTCCACCAGCTGAGCCGGAAATTCGTTTACGCGCCTCGGATCGTCGGAGGCAGGTGCCACCATATGCAACGGCTGCAGACCCACGACCGCGATGAAGGTCTGCATGGTATTGTAAGTGAACATGCCGCCGCAGCTACCGATGCCGGGGCAAGCATTACAGGCGATGAGGTGCCGATACTCAGCGTCCGGATGACCGGCAACCTGGTAGGCGCTGACGATATCGAGCACTTCGCCCGTCTCAGGATTATGGCCAGGGCGGATCGTCCCGTCGGACATGATGATAGAAGGCTCGTTATGTTCGAGCACGGCCGCCAAGGTGCCGACAGGCGGTTTGTCGCACGCGACAACCGCTATGATCCCGGCCAGTCCCGACGCTTCGAAATGCTCGCAAAGCGCATCGTGCGTCACCTCTCGGCCAATCAGGGAATAGCGCATCTCCGGCGTGCCGTTTCGGATGCCGTCGGACGTCGCGATCGTGAACTCCGGCTGAACCAGACGATACTTCAGCATACCGTCGCCGGCACCGACCCGGCTGCGTAAATGCGCGTGGATGGCGTCGACTTTCGAAGCGACTCCCAGGTAGCATTGGCTGTCACCTTTGGTGCCGACGACACCGACGGCGGGCTCGTGAATCAGCGACGGGTCCGTACCCAGTACTTTCGCAAGCCCGATCGTTTGCGCAGACCGGCCTGGGTGTCGGTCAATTTTAACAATGTTCGATTTTGACAAGGATTACTCTCCCGCTGCTCACTTATCCGAGGCGCCATGACGAAGACGGCATGTTAGGGCAAGGCGCGATCACACGGCAACGCAAGCTTATAACCGCGTCTGAATCTGGCTACAAATAGCCTTCAGCGGCCAAGATTGAAATTTCCGATGAACACTCATAAGCAGATATAGCCGCATCACGCAAACGCTGCGGGAAACCATGCCGCCGAGCATGACGATGGCGCCCGCATCTTCCCAATTCCAGAGAGGGTTATTGTTCATCAATGGATAAGAGCGAGAATGGCGCCCAGGAGCGGCTCATAATAATACCGTTTTATCAGAGACTTGTAGGGTTTTTGGAACGTATCATACGCATCGTATTACATTGGGTTACACACTTTTTTCCCAAACCTTCATACCCGGGGTCCGCTTTGGTGATCGAACCGGACAGCATAAAACGAGTTCCAACTGGTCCGCTTCCCGCCCATCGCAGATAACGATATGTTCCGGGATCAAGCGTGTTGACCGGCGCGCATTGCCTTAATGCTTCGTTTCCTATCATAACAGCAGGACCAGTTCCGCGGGGGACGATCAGACCTCCGCAGAATCAGTTTACGACGCCGCCGTTAATCTGCAGCAACTGGCCGTTGATGAAACCGCCCCTGTCCGAGCAGAGCAGTCCTACCGCGGCGGCGATATCGTCGGCGAGACCAAGGCGCCCCGCCGGATTCTGCTTTAGAAGTTTTTGAAAGCGTTCCGACTGCGAAATGTCCTCTTCCTCGTCGGGAAATGTCCCTGGCGAGATCGTGTTGGCCGTAATTCCCCTTGGGCCGAACTCGTGAGACAGGGCTTTCGCAAGCCCCCATGCAGCGTGTTTGGACATCGTCACGTGCGGGCGCCCGCCGGTTCCCTGCTGGGCATTCATGCCGGTGAAGTTGATGATCCGCCCCCAGCCGTTCTCGACCATGCCGGGCAAAAACGCACGCGCCAACCAGACGGCGGCATAGCAGTTGACGTTCATGACCGTTTCCAGATCCTCGTCGGCCATATCCAGAAATTCAGTTCCTGGACGGATCGCGGCGTTGTTTATCAGCACGTCGATACGTCCAAAAGCGCCGAGTGCGGTCTCTACCATATCCTCGACATCCGACTTGCGGCCGACATCGCCCATGGCGATGATTGCTTCGACGCCGAGCGCACGCACCTCATCGGCGACACGCTCGCAATCGTCCCTGTTGCGCGAACCGTTGACGACGATGTTGAAACCCGCAGCGGCAAGTTCCTTGGCACAAGCCCGCCCCATGTTTCGACCCGAGCCGCTGATGAACGCTGCGCGTTTGACTGTTGTCATGATTTTCCTCCGATCTTTTACGGGGGTCTCCCCGATTAATTTGATTGCAAAGCAGCAGCCCCGGTTATTCAAGGCAGAGTTGGAGAGACCCGTCGGTATTTGCGTCCCCCGCAATTAATCAAAGCCCCTTAACCCATACAGTTAAGGGGCTTTTGCATGTCGCTCACAATCTGGAATTTAATCGGGTTTTCGCTAGAATCGGCCAAAAGCAGCGCCCGCGCAGAACGGCCGCTTCTGACGCGGAGCAGACGGAATATTATTGAAACAAGCGACCTTAGGTGCCGCAGAACGTCCTAGTAACCTCTTCTTCTGGCTTCGGCGGTTTCGCGTACTTGGAATTCGCCGGCGTATCCGTGAACGGCGACGTCAACACGGCGAGTAGGTCATGAAGCGGTGCAAAGTCGCCACGGTCTTCAGCGGCTCTGATGACTTCCTCGACCAGGTGATTCCGTGCAATAACCGCCGGATTAGCGGCCAGCAGCCTTCGGTTGGCGGCGGCTTTCGTCTCATTATCCTCGGTCACACGGGCGCGCCACTGGCCGAGCCATGCGTCAATTTCCACCGGCTCATCGAACTGGCCCAAGAAGGCATCGGATGCGTCCGCGTCGTCCAGCTCGGCGGCAAGATGTCTAAACGTCAACGTGAAATCTGCTTTGTTTTCCGCCATCAATTCCAAGAGCGCGAATGCAAGATCCAATGCGTCAGGCGCATCATCAGCCAATCCGAGTTTACGCGCGAATTCACGACTGACTTCGGCGGCGAAAATATCGGGGAAGCGATCAATCACGTCTTGCGCAATTGATATGGCCTTATCGGCACGCTCATCCAACAAGGGAAGCAGGCATTGCGCGAGCTGCGCCAGGTTCCACTGCAGTATGTGCGGCTGATTCATAAACGCGTAGCGTCCTGCATGATCGATGGAACTGAAAACCTTGTCCGGACGATAGGTGTCGATAAACGCGCAAGGCCCGTAATCGATCGTCTCGCCTGAGATCGATGTGTTGTCAGTGTTCATGACGCCATGAATAAACCCGGTCGCAATCCATTTTGCGACCAGCCTGGATTGCCGTTGAAGAACACCCTCCAAAAGCGCCGCGGCAGGCTTTAAGCCCTCGGCATGCTCCGGATAATGCCGGGCGATAGAGAAATCGGTCAAAACCTTGAGGGCCTCGGTATCCTGACGCGCGGCGAAATACTGAAATGTTCCGACCCGAAGGTGGCTCTTTGCAACGCGGGTTAGGATCGCGCCTGGCAGGGCACCCTCCCGATAAACGGGCTCCCCAGTGGTCACGACCGCCAGTGCCCTTGTCGTTGGAATGCCAAGCGAATGCATATGGCTGCTGACGATGTATTCGCGAAGCACGGGCCCCAACGCTGCGCGCCCATCACCACCGCGTGAATATGGCGTCCGCCCCGCACCTTTCAAATGGATATCCTGGCGTTCGTTGTTTCGGTCGATGACTTCGCCAAGTAAGATCGCCCGGCCATCGCCTAACTGCGGTACGAAATGTCCGAACTGATGGCCTGCATATACCATTGCCAGCGGCTCTGCCCCATCCGGGATCTGATTTCCGGCAAATACTTCGGTCGCCCAATCGCTCTTGAGTGCGTCCGGATCGATATCCAGTGACTGTGCCAACGCCTCATTGACGACGACGGCCTGTGGCGCGCCCACGCGAGTCGGTGAAAGGCGAGAATAGAACCTGTCAGGAAGCCGCGCGTAGCTGTTATCGAACACGAATGGGCTTTTTCTCATAACAGTGACATGGTCATGCTGGCGTTCGAAGTCACTACCCGGAGATAAATTCCCGATCAAACGGTTGCACGTCCTGTATTTATATATAATCGCGGCAAGCGGTCTTGGATCACATCTGATTTTGGCTAGAAGCAGACTTTCTTAATTGCGACCCTCGTTGACCGCTTCGAACCCATAAGCAGACACATAAATGGTGCCTAGGGGTTTCCCATATCCTTCAATAAAGCAATATGTTTCAATAACTTGGGAAGGATGATGGTGCCCAGGGGCGGATTCGAACCACCGACACCCGCATTTTCAGTGCGATGCTCTACCAACTGAGCTACCTGGGCACCGTGTCGCGCGAACGCGAAGACAGGCGCTTATAGAAGATATGCCGGGGCCTGTCCAGCGCCCCGCGCGGGGAATTTTCGCAAATTTTTCAGAGCTCTTCGTCGTCGTCCAGACCGGCCGCGGCGTCGCCCGGCGCTTCGTCGGTCGGCATCCGGTAATCGCCGTTCAGCCAGCGCCCAAGATCGAGGTCGGCGCAGCGTTTCGAACAAAACGGCCGCATTTCCAGGGTCGCCCGCTTGCCGCACATCGGGCACTTCGAGCCCTTGAGCGGCACCACCTTGGCCTTGGCTTTGCTGTCCGGGTCGGCGTTCATCAGGCGTCCTCGATCTCCGCATGGTCGGGTGCCGCACCCGGCACGACTTCAAGACGAATACCAAATCCGAGCCGCTGTTCAAGGTTTTTGCGGATTTCGGCCAATGGCCCTTCGATCCGGGCACGGACGTCGGCGGACGTTTTCAATAAAGCGCCGGTCCCGCCCCGGCGGCGAATTCTGTCGAGGGCGTCCAGCGCCGCCGTCTCGGGCGACAACCGCATCCGCTGATCCAGCATGATTTCCGACAATGACGGACCACTGCGGCGGCGCACGATATCGACAATCCCGAAGCGGCTGAAACTGCCGGTACGCGGGCCGTCGGGATCGTGCCTGAACGCCGCGTTCAACGCGCCGAGCACACGCTTTTGATTCTGTTCGTCGCGCATCTTCAAGAAGTCGACGGCGATCAGTCCGCCGATGCCCCTGAGCATCAGTTCGCGCGCCAACGCCTTGGCGGCCTCCAGATTCGTCTCAAGCGCCAGACGTTCCGGATTGCCCGCCGCCCCGCGTCCGGCGTTGACGTCGACGGTCGTCATCGCCGGCGTCTCGGTGATGATCAGACTGCCGCCCTTGAGCGGCACATACCCCGAAAGCGCATCATCGAACGCGTCTTCGATCTCCGCCGCTTTGAATGCGGCCTCGCCCCGCTTGGTGATGTCGGGCGCGGGCGCGGCATCGCCGAGCGTTTGCTCGATGTGCGTCCCAAGTCTCGCCAGCATATCGGCGTCATCGACGAGGATACCGGTCAAGCCCGGTCCGGCGTACTGGCTGACCAGCCGCTCGGGCAGGCCGGGGGGATCGATCAGACACGCGGGCGGATTTGCGCGCCCTATTGCGCGCTTCAGGTCTTGCCATCGCGCCTGCAGCCGCACGTATTCATCCAGAATATCGGCATCCGGAATCTCGGCGGCATCGGTGCGGACGACCAGACCGGCATCCGAAAAATCGTGGTTGGTGAACAGGCTTTTCAGATGGGACCGGGTGTCCTCGTCCTCGATCCGGCCCGACAGCCCCAGCCCCGGCTTACCCGGCGTCAACACCAGCCCGGCGCCGACGAAGTCGATATGAACCGCAAGCGCCGGGCCCTTGCCCGGCTCGGCGTCGCGGCTCAGTTGGACGAGGACGGCAGCGCCCTCCTCGATCCGGGTCCCACATGCGTCCTTGTCCGCCCCCTTGAGATTGAGGAACCCGTCGGCATCCAGACCGATGTCGACGAACGCCGCCCCGATCTCGGGGCGCAACGCCAGCACCCGGCCAAGATAAACCCCGCCGACCCGGCTTCGCGACGTTTCACGTTCGATTCTGAAAGCGATGGGACGATCAGAACCGTCGAGGACGGCGGCCCGGGTTTCGCCGGGGCGTGTTTCGATGACAATGCGGGCAGCCCCGCTCACGGCAGCGCACCTGCGTAGCCGAGGCCCTTGAGCGCGCCCGCGACCTCGCTGACCGGCAAGCCGACGACATTGGCATAAGACCCGTTGATCCACGGAATGAATGCCGCCGCCGCGCCCTGGATGGCGTAACCGCCGGCCTTCCCCTGCCATTCGCTGCCGGCGATGTAGGCGTCGACCTCGTCGTCGTCCAGCCGTTTGAAACGGACCTGCGTGACGACGCTTTTGACAAGCGTTTTTCCATGCGGCGCGATCACGCAGAAGCCGCCGATCACCCGATGACGGCGGCCGGACAGTTTTTTCAGGAACCTGCGCGCTTCCCTATCGTCCGCCGGCTTTTCCAGAACCCGGTGGCCGAGCGCGACGACGGTGTCGGCGGCGAGAATGAAATCATCCGGGAAAGCGGCGGCAACCGCCTCGCCTTTCATGCGGGCGAGACGCTCGGCGAGCTTACGCGGGCGTTCGCGATGAAGCGGCGTTTCGTCGATGTCGGCCGGATGGACGAGATCGGGCGCAATGCCGATCTGCTTCAACAGATCGAGGCGACGCGGCGATGCGGACGCAAGAACGAGCCGGGGTGTCATTCAGACCTCCGGCTGGCGCAGGCGCGTCATCACAGACGCCCCGATTACTTGAAACGGAAAGTGATCCGACCCTTGGTCAGGTCGTAAGGCGTCATCTCAACGTTGACGCGGTCACCGGCGAGCACGCGGATACGGTGCTTGCGCATTTTCCCGGCCGTGTGAGCGAGAATTTCGTGGTCATTGTCGAGTTTCACGCGGAACATCGCGTTGGGAAGCAGTTCCATAACGGTTCCCGTGAACTCGAGAAGGTCTTCTTTAGCCATATTTTCCTAAGCCTGAAGTCAAAACCGAGCAGAACATGCCCATATAGGGTCGGTTGGTCAAGTTATCAATAAAATCGCCTATTTAGGGCACGTCATGTATCCAGCGGCGTCTGCACCGGGAAACGGTCCTTGATCCGCTGCATCAGCTGGTCGCGAACCTGTCGATAGGCGTCCAGAACCACTTCCCTGTCCTCGCTTTCGATCAGCGACGGATCCATCGTGTTCCAGAATTCGACCTCGCAGGCCATGACGCGGGTCAGCTCGATCGCGCTGTGCTGGGCTTCCGGCGACAAGGTGATGACGATGTCGAAGTAGTCATCCTCCAGATCATCGAACGTCTTGGCATGGTGGCGCGACAGGTCGATGCCGATCTCGTCCATGACGGTGATCGCGTAGCCGTCGATATCCTTGGACCGCACGCCCGCGGAATCCACGTACACCTGGTGCCCGTGCAGGAATTTCATGATCGCTTCGGCCATCGGCGAGCGCACCGAATTCATGGTGCAGGCGAACAGCACGGCAGAGGGCAGATCGCTCATTACCCCCTCAAGCCCGTATGTGAAGAACGCAGACCAGCGTGAACAACCGCCGGGCGGTGTTCTCATCGATGCCGACCTTGTCCGCCAGGCGGTCTTTCAGGATCGCCGCGCCCTCGTTGTGCAGGCCGCGCCGCCCCATGTCGATGGCCTCGATCTGCGAAGGACTGGCGCGTTTGATCGCCTCGAAATAACTGTCGCAGATCATGAAGTAGTCTTTCACGATCCGCCGGAACGCCCCCACCGGCAATGAGAACTTGTCGAGCTTCTTGTCGGCGATGGTGCGGACATCGAACACCAGCCTGTTATCTTCGATCGACAGGATCACATTGTAGGGACCTTCGGGCAGGCCCGTGGGGTCGAAATGGTTATCTTCCAGCAGATCGAAGATCGCGACCTTGCGCTCGTGATCGACCTGCGGGCTCAACCGCACGACCGAGCGTTCATCCAGATAGATGTTGGCGATGCATTGAGTCTCGCTCATGCCGCCCGCCTATTCCCCGGGCAGATTCAGCCGGATCGATACGGAAAGCGCGTGCGCACCCAGCCCTTCGGCGTCCGCCAGCGTCTTCGCGGCCGGGCCGATACGCCTGAGCCCCTCGGCATCGCAGCGGATCATCGACGTCCGTTTCATAAAATCGAGCACGCCGAGACCGCTCGAGAATCTCGCCGAACGCGCCGTCGGCAGAACGTGGTTCGGCCCCGCGACATAATCGCCGATCGCTTCCGGAGCGTAACGGCCCAGGAACATCGCGCCCGCGTTACGTATACCGGCGGCCAGGTCTTCGGCGTCGTCGGCCGCGATCTCGAGGTGTTCCGGCGCGATCCGGTCAACCAGCGGCAGTGCCGATTTCAAATTGTCGGTCAGGATCACGGCACCGAATTCGTCCCAGCTCTGCTGCGCGATCTCTGTCCGGGGCAGCGTCTTCAGGTGCGTATCGACGGCGGCGATGACGTCATCGGCGAACGCCGCATCATCGGTGATCATGATCGCCTGCGCGGCGGTATCGTGCTCGGCCTGGCTGAGCAGGTCGGCCGCGATCCAGGACGGATCGTTCTTCGCATCCGCCAGCACCAGAATTTCGGACGGTCCGGCGATCATGTCGATCCCGACGGTGCCGAAGACTTCTCGCTTGGCGGCGGCGACATAGGCATTTCCCGGCCCGACGATTTTGTCGACGGCCTGAATGGTTTCAGTCCCATAAGCCAGCGCGCCCACCGCCTGCGCGCCGCCGACACGGTAGACCTCGTCGACGCCCGCCAGCTCGGCCGCCGCCATGACCAGTGGGTTGATCACCCCGTCAGGGGTCGGCACCACCATCACAAGTCTCGGCACGTCCGCAACTTTTGCCGGCACCGCATTCATCAGGACGGACGACGGATAAGCCGCCGTGCCGCCCGGCACGTACAGCCCCGCCGCACCCACCGACGTCCACCGATAACCGAGCCCGATACCGTCTTCATCGGTGAAGTCCAGATCTTCCGGCCTCTGGCGCTCATGGAATACCTTGATGCGTTCGTAAGCGGTCTCCAGCGCCGCCATCGTTTTTGCATCGACCTGCTCTTTACACGCGGCGATTTCGTCGGCGGAGACACGCATCGTTTCCAGCGTCAGGGGGTAACGGTCGAATTTCGTGGTGTATTCGATCAGCGCCGCATCGCCGCGCTCTCGGACGTCGGCAAGGATCGCCTTCACGGCATCGACGACATCGGACTCGGTCTCGCGTTTTTCAGTCAGAAACGCCCTGAACCGGATCTCGAAATCGGCGTCGCGCTGGTCAAGCCGCAACGGCATCGGTGGCCTCCCGGAAGCGTTCGACCCAGCCGCTGATTTCGTCTGCGCGTGTTTTCCACGCGGCGCGGTTCACGCACAGCCGGGACGTGATGTCGCAGATCGTTTCGACCTCGACCAGTCCATTGGCCTCCAGGGTCGCCCCAGTCGACACCAGATCGACGATGCGCCGGCAAAGCCCCAACGACGGCGCCAGTTCCATCGCGCCGTTGAGCTTGATGCATTCGGCCTGCACCCCGCGCGCAGCGAAGTGCTTGCGGGTCAGGGTCGGATATTTCGTCGCGACGCGGACCGACGACCAGGTGCGGGGATCATCCTCGCCCGCCAGATCGACCGGCTCCGCAACCGAAAGACGGCAGTGCCCCACGTTCAGGTCGAGCGGCGCATAGATTTCGGGATAGTCGAATTCCATCAGCACATCGTTGCCGGCAACGCCCAGATGCGCAGCCCCGAAGGCGACGAACGTCGCCACGTCGAACGAGCGGACGCGGATGATATCCACCTCAGCGCGGTTTGTCGTGAACCGGAGCTGACGGGCGTCCTTATCGTCGAACGCCGGCTCCGGTTCGATCCCGGCGGCGCGTACGAGGGGCATCACTTCCTTGAGAATGCGTCCCTTCGGCAGCGCCAATACGATTTTTTCGTTTGCCGTCACGGTCTTAGCCTTTTCATCGCGAATGCGCCCGCGCATGGGCGAAAGCGAGCCTTACTTAGAGGTTTTTGCGCGGGAATGCCAGTCTGGATCGGAAGTTAGTCGTCGCCCGCTTCGGGCATCGCGAGCGCGAAAATAATGCCGGCAACGCCGACTGCGGCCATGATGACAACCAGCGTGGCCACACTGGTGAACTGCGCGACCACGCCCAACCCACCCGCGGCAAGCGCGACGCCCCCGGCCAGGGTGTTCGAAAGTGCCGTATAAAGCGGCCGCTCGTCCTTCGGGGCGGCATCCACGAGGTACGTCTTGCGCCCGAGCCTGACGCCCGCTTCGGCAACGCCCGCAATGACGAAAACGCCGCCGAAGGCCCAGATCGCGAGATCGCCCGGCACCAGATAGGCGCTGACCAACGCCGCTGCGACGGCAAGGATTCCCACGACACCCGACAGAATACACACCTTCCGCGCGGATCTGTCAGCGAGCGCCCCCCAGACCCAACTCGAGATCATGTTGGCGAAACCGACCGCGAAAATCAGAACCCCGAGGGACGCCAACGAGCCCCCCTGGCTTTGCTGCGCCAGCAAGGCAAAGAACGGCGGCGCCAGTTCGACGGAGATCAGCAAGGCGACCCGCATGCCGAGGTAGCGGCTAAAGCCCGAGTCTTCGCGAAACAGTTTCAGGCCGGCCTGCACTTCGCCCAGCATGTCGCGCCCGCCGTCCTGGGCACCCGGCTGCTCGTCGATGACGGCAAAGAACAATGCGCCCGCGATCCACAGCACCGCCGCCACCGCAACCAGCGCCGCATACACTTCCACGCCGCCACCGTCGCCGATGATGAACTTCAAAACCGCCGCCGCAATCAGTGTCAGCGCGCCGCCGATACTCGCCCGGTTCGCGAGCATACGGCCCCGTACACCCTTGGGAACCGTCTTGCCGGTCACGTCCTGAAAAGCGACCGAGCCGACGCCGCTCGCAACGCTGAACAGCGCGAACAGCACCAGCATCAGCCACGCCGCCATGTCGGGGGGCGTCAACAGCACCGCCGCCGCCATGATCAAAAGCGCGATCCCCTGAAAAGCCCCCGCCCCGGCCCATGCCCACTTTCGCTGCGCCAGATTGCGAATACGCGCGGCCACGGCCAGCTGAGGGATCATGGACCCCGCCTGCTTGACCGGTACGAACCAGCCAACGACCCAGACTGGCGCCCCCAGCGACGACACCAGCCAGGGGAGCACCAATGTCGGGCTCGCCAGTTGCTCGGCAAGCTTGGTGCAGGACCCGTTGAGGACGTTGAGAATGAAGTTGCGGGGCACCGATGTGCACTGCTCGTCGGGGATCGCCTTGCATGCGCGCTCGGTCGAATCGTCCCCGCTCAGCACCGCGTAGGCGCTCTCCAGGGGATCTTTCGGCAAGTGGGCAGTGGCAATCCGCATCTGAGCCATTCCGATCCATATCGGGAATGACGCCGGATTTTCAAGAAGGCCCGATTATTCCGGAACGCGTTCGATTCCGGCCCCGCAGGCGGCCAGCTTCTGTTCGAGGCGCTCATATCCCCGGTCCAGGTGGTAGACGCGGTTGATCTCCGTCACACCATCGGCGGCCAGCCCCGCCAGCACCAGCGACACAGACGCCCGAAGATCGGTCGCCATCACCGGCGCACCGGAAAGCTTCTTCACCCCGCGCACAATGGCCGACGCGCCATGCACGTTGATATCGGCACCCATACGCAACAACTCGGGAACGTGCATGAAACGGTTTTCGAAGATCGATTCCGTGATCATCGATGCCCCGTCGGCCAGCGTCAGCAGCGCCATGAACTGCGCCTGCATGTCGGTGGGGAAACCCGGATAAGGTTCGGTCATCACATCGACGCCACGAATGCAGCCGTTTTTGCGGGCGATCCGGATACCGTCGGCGCTTTCGGTAACGTCGACCCCGGCCCGCATCAGGTGCCCGAAGACGGCCTCGTTGCTGGCCATCTCGGCGTTCTTCAACAGTACATCGCCACCCGTGATCGCCGCAGCGACGGCATAGGTCCCGGTTTCGATCCGGTCGGGAACAATGTTGTGGGTCGCGGATTTGAGCGTTTCGACACCCGTCACATGCAGTGTATCGCTGCCGATGCCGGTGATCTGCGCGCCCATCGCCTGCAGGCAACGCGCCAGATCCGTCACTTCGGGTTCACGCGCCGCATTGGCAATCACCGTTTCACCGTCGGCGAGCGCCGCCGCCATCAGGATATTTTCGGTGCCCCCCACGGTAATCGACGGGAACAGGATGTGCGTACCCTTGAGTCGACCATCGACGTGCGCATCGATGTACCCGCCGGCGAGTTCGATCACGGCCCCCATCTGTTCCAGCGCCTTCAGGTGCAGGTCAACCGGCCGGGTGCCGATGGCGCAACCGCCCGGAAGGCTCACCCGCGCCTTGCCGAACCGCGCCAACAGCGGTCCCAAAACCAAAACGGATGCGCGCATCTTGCGGACGATGTCGTAGGGCGCGGTGGTTTCGGTCACGTTGTCACCGGTCATGGAGATCGAGCGCGCGTCGGCGTCTTTTTCGGTTTTGACGCCGAGTTCCGACAGCAGGTTGGCCATGGCGTGAATGTCGGCGACACTCGGAAGGTTGACGAGGGTAAGCGTTTCCGGTGTCAGCAGCGAGGCGGCCATCAGAGGCAGTGCGGCGTTCTTGGCGCCACCGATTGGAATCTCCCCGGTCAGCGGGCGACCGCCGGTAATGCGAATTCGATCCATTTTCCCCTCTTTTCATGGCGCCAGCGTGCGTGCGGCTTTTAGGCGACGGACCGGCAGGATGCAAGCCAAGCCGAAGCACTACCCGTATGGCCTGCCGATATGGCCGGAATATGGCGAATGCAGTTTAGTTTTTCTGATCTTCACGCGCTTTGAGTTGCTGTTTGCGTTTTTTCAAATTCTCCCGGAGCGCCCTCGCCGAACGGGCCAGCCGGTCGTCCTTTTTCGACGCTTTCGACGGCGTATCCGCCCGGGTTTCGGCACTTTTAGATTTCGTCATTGCACGCACTCTCCGGCCTTGCCTCATTGGGAACCCTGTGGCATGTTCCGCCGCACCTCAGGGGGCTGCCGTGGCTCAGGGGTAGAGCACCCCCTTGGTAAGGGGGAGGTCGAGAGTTCGAATCTCTCCGGCAGCACCATTTCCATTATTTCACTCCCCGCATCACCGACCAAGCACCAACCCGGACCAACTTTCGCCGGGCCGGTGGAATTCGTCGCGTCGTCTACACTTTTGCGTTAATCTGTCGCTCAGGGAGACATATGTCTAAGGCCGAGTGTGGATAACAATCAAGATAACGTCGTTGATTCCGTAATGTACGACATGAATTTCGTGCAACAGAGCCTCGATTCCATGAGCCAAGGGCTGAGCGTTGTCCGGATGGTTAACGGCGAGTTACGCGTCGTGCTCTGCAACAATCGGTTCATCGAAATGCTCGATTTTCCCGCCGAGTTCGCAAACCTGCCGCGGCCTTTCAGTGACTTCATCAAGTATAACGCCGAGCGCGGTGAATACGGGCCCGGCGATATAGAACAGCAGGTCGAAGAGCGGGTAGAACTTGCGCGAAAGTTCCTGGCACATGCCTTCCACCGGACGCGGCCCGACGGCACCGTCATCGAGATCGTCGGCAAACCGCTGCCGAACGGCGACGGCTTTGTTTCCACGTATACCGACATCACCGAGCGCGACCAGGCCGAGACCTATAGCGATCTTCTGATTCAAGCGCTCGATCGCAGCGGGGCCGGAATCGCGATTTTCGATCCGGACGACAATCTGGTGCTGACCAACCGTACGATCCGCATGGCAAGTCCATTCATTACCGGCGTCAACATGCCAGGCTTCGGCTATGAGGATTGGGGCCGCGCCATGCTGAAGTATGGTCTCGTCGCAAATGTCCAAGGGCGCGAGGATGCATGGTTCGACAAGTGGTCCCGCCACAGGCACGACCCGCATGGCGTCATCGAGGTCGAGAAAACCAACGGCGAATGGTGGCAGGTGGAGGTCGTAATCCTGCAAAGCGGCCATACGGTGATGGTCAGCAACGAAATTACCGAACTCAAGAGCGCGCAAGTCGCGCTTATCGATGCTAAGGAAGAAGCGGAGCTCGCCAGCCGGGCGAAAACGGACTTTCTTGCCAACATGTCACACGAATTGCGTACGCCCTTGAATTCGATCATCGGGTTTTCGGAATTGCTGATCTCGACCGACTTCGGGACCCTTGGCCTGAACAGCGTCAACGAGTACCTGGGCGATATCAATCGGTCCGGGCGGCACCTTTTGCGGCTGATTTCCGACATTCTCGACATCTCCAAGATCGAGGTCGGCGAGTTGAAGCTGGACGAGGAAGCCCTTTGCCTCCGTGAACTCAGCGAAGAATGCCTGCGCATGATCAACGAGCGCGCACGCCGCGCCGGCACGCAGATCACCAATCACGACCGCCCGCCCAAGGTCCGGCTGTACGCGGACGAAACGCGTATCAAGCAGATCATTCTCAACCTGCTCACGAATGCCATCAAGTTCACCCAGCGCGGCGGCGAGATCACGCTCGGCTGGTTCCATGATGATGACGGGGCACTGTCGCTTCGCGTTACCGATACCGGAACCGGCATGGCCGAGGAAAATATCAGGGTTGCCTTGGAGCCGTTCGGCCAGGTCGCCAATTCCATGACCCGCGAGCACGAGGGCGCCGGGCTGGGCTTGCCCCTGAGCCGCCGGCTGGCGCAGTTGCATCAGGCCGAACTTTCCATCGACAGCCGCATCGGCAAAGGGACGACGGTCATCGTGACGTTCCCGGCCGAGCGTGTCGTGACAGATTTCGATCCGTATGATTGAGGCCGCGGCAATTTCGCAGGTTTCGGGTGGGCGCCCGGCGTGAAATGAATAAGTTGGGCTAAGATCTAACCGGCACCAGGACCCCCGAAATGAGCAACCTTCGGACCGTCGACCACATTCCCGACACGTCAACCCGGCAAAAACTGGGCACCCAGTCGCGCCTTTACAAACAGATCGCGCGGGCCATCGAATACATTTCCGACAACAGACTCGATCAGCCGGAACTGGATGACGTGGCCCGGCATGTCGGCATGAGCACGCATCACCTGCAGCGAACGTTTACCGATTGGGCTGGAATCAGCCCCAAGAAATTCCTAAAGGCGTTGACCCTGGAAGATGCGAAGAGGCGTCTTCGCGCCTCAACCAGTGTCCTGGACGCCGCATTCGATGCCGGTCTCTCCGGTCCCGGGCGCCTGCACGATCTGTTCGTCAGCACCGACGCGGTCACACCGGGCGAGTTCAAGTCACGCGGCGACGGCATGACATTCCGGTATGGATTTCATCCCTCCCCGTTTGGCGAATGCCTGATCGTCGCCAGTGAGCGGGGACTGACCGGCATCTCTTTCATCGTGGACGACCGTGGCAAGGCACTTTCCGAACAGCAGAGCGGGTGGGAAAGGGCAACCTGGGTGCGAGACGATGCGGATACCGCGCATTACGCGGCGGCTGCGTTCTCATCCGGTAACGCGGGGACGGAGTTGAAATTGCTGCTGCGGGGCTCGCCGTTCCGGATCAAGGTCTGGGAAGGATTGCTTCGCATCCCCGAGGGGACCGTTACGTCATACAGCGACCTTGCGGACCGTATCGGCAAACCGGGTGCGGCCCGTGCCGTTGCGGGCGCGGTGGCCAACAACATGATCGGTTATGTGATTCCCTGCCATCGGGTCATCCGCGACAACGGCGTGATCACGGGTTACCGCTGGCAACCCGAACGTAAGGCGGCGATCCTTGGTCTCGAAGGCGCCCGGGCCGGTTAATCGGGGCTGGAATCCGTGCGCTTCACTCCCTAAGTTCCTAGTCACGGAATAAACGGGGAGATTGCTCCATGAGATACCTTCACACCATGGTCCGGATTTCGGACGTCGACGAATCGCTCAGGTTTTATTGCGACCTGCTCGGACTCAAGGAAACCCGGCGCAGCGACCGCCCCGAGCACGGTTATTGCCTGATTTTCGTCGCAGCGGAAGAAACGCCCGATGCCGAAATCGAGATGACCTACAACTACGAGCCGGAGGAATACTCGGGCGGCCGCAACTTCGGCCACCTCGCGTTTCGCGTCGACAATATCTATGAGCTTTGCCAGCGTCTGCAGGACGGTGGCGTGACCATCAACCGCCCGCCGCGCGACGGCCGCATGGCATTCGTCCGCTCACCGGACGGTATTTCGATTGAATTGCTTCAGAAAGGCGATCCGCTGGAGCCCGCAGAACCGTGGGCATCCATGGAAAACACCGGCTCCTGGTAATCCTGCCCGCTTAGGTGCGGCGGCGACGGCGGCGGCCACGGTCGTCGCCGTCCGGATTCTGGGGCAGCGGCTGGTCGATCGGACCGAGCGCGCTTTCGATCTTGTCGCGGCCGGGCGCCGCCACGGGTTCGTACCCCTGCAGGGCATCGAACATCGCCTTCACGTGAATATCGGTGGTGCCGCAGCATCCGCCGATGATGCGCGCACCCGCGTCGCGTGCCATGCGCGCGTAATCCGCCATGATCTCGGGTGAGCCGGTATAGGCGATCTCGCCGTCGCGGTATTCCGGGATGCCGCAGTTCCCCTTGGCCGTGATCACGTCGTTCGCACCGGCTGCTTTTTTCATTCCCAAAACCGTATCGATCAGGGTTGCCGGTCCGACACCGCAATTACATCCGTAAGCGACAAGTGCAGGCTCCAAAGATCCGGCGAACGCCGCCGCATCTTCGGGCGTCACGCCCATCATGGTGCGGCCGTTGGTGTCGAAACTCATGGTCGCAGCAACCGGCAACCCGCACCGTGCCGCCCCCGCGACGGCGGCGGCATATTCGTCCTTCGCCGACATGGTCTCGACCCAGATCACATCGGCTCCCCCTTCTTTTAGGGCTTCCGCCTGCTCGGCGAACACCTTCTCGGCCTCTTCCGGCGTCAGCGTGCCCATCGGCGCCATCAGTTCACCGGTCGGTCCCATCGACCCCGCGACAACGACTGGTCGGCCGGCTTTATCCGCGACCTCACGTGCGACCCGGGCGGCAGCGACGTTCAACTCGCGCACCCGGTCCTGATCGCCGTGCAGTTTGAGCCGCAGCGCATTCGCGCCGAACGAGTTGGTCAGAATGATGTCGGATCCCGCATCGACGAAGCCCTGGTGCACGTCCGCGACTTTTTCCGGGTTCGTGACGTTCCAGAGATCCGGCGCTTCGCCGGTCTCAAGGCCACGCTGGAACAGGCTCGTCCCCATCGCACCATCGCATAGAAGCCAATCACGCTCGGCCAACAGCCGGGACAAAAGATCGCTCATGGTCGTTTCCTTCAGGTACGCTTGGCGCGTCGCCGGTTTTCGCGGCGCCGGGCGCCACGGGCCTGTTCCCGCCGTTCATGGAGTTTCTCGAGAATCGCAAGGCGTGTATCCGTATCGGCTTTTTCCCCCGCCGCGATCTCGTCGCGGGTTCGCCAGCACCCCCTGCAAAGACCGCTCGCCTCGTCAAGCTGACAGACGCTTATACAGGGACTTTCGACGTGCCTGGGCCGGTTCATGGGTGTTCCTTCCGATCGCCCGGACTTAATCCGCCCAAGGCGCGAATGCAAGTATGGCTTTTCCGTATCGCGTGCCCGCCCCGGGCGCGTTATAGTTTTTTCATGTCGACTCTTCCAAATGACGGTCCAGACCTTCTGGGCCCCGACGATCCGCCCCCGTTCGAGGTCATCAATCGCGAGGGCGGTGCACATATGTTGCTGGTATGCGACCACGCCAGCAGCACGGTCCCCAAGCAGCT
>MDSW01218003.1_pt1 | contig 18171 bp, 19 predicted proteins | sample 811171 | NCBI WGS metagenome assembly MDSW01 (sample SAMN05326641, study PRJNA326480) | marine metagenome | isolation source: seawater | place: Atlantic Ocean: North West | collected 2012 | reverse complement strand
GCATTCAAACCAATGCCAGTGGTTTTAGATTTAGTATATGAAAATTTTTCAAAATATAAAAATTTAATTTTTTTTATGGGGAAGAGTGGAAAAAAAATTTTTGAAAAATCTAAAAAAAATTGGGAGCTGGAGTATATAGAAAAAAAAAGTTTAACAAGTGAGGACTCATTTTTATTAAACATTAAAAAAGTTAAAAAAAAAAATTAAATGCAAATTATTTCAGTCATAAATCAAAAAGGTGGGGTCGGAAAAACTACTACGGTGATAAATCTTGCGGCTGGTTTATCTCAAATAGATAAAAAAATTTTAGTAATTGACCTTGATCCGCAAGGTAACGCTACTACAGGTCTGGGATTATCTAATATGGATAACTCAAGTGATACAATTTACGGAGTGTTGAATGGTACTAGAGAAATTAGTGACGTGATTAAAAAAACTCAGTTTGAAAATTTAGATATAATCACATCTAATGTAGATTTATCGGGCCTAGAAGTAGAGACTGCCGGTGATAGTAACAGAGCTTTTATACTAAAGGCCAAATTAGCCGCATATTTAAACAATTCTAGAGGGCTATATGATTATATCTTGATCGATTGTCCGCCTTCATTGAGCTTATTAACAATAATGGCACTTGTTAGCTCAAACTCACTATTAGTACCACTTCAGACTGAATTTTTTGCTCTCGAGGGTCTAACACAATTAATGAAAACGATTGAAAGGATAAAAGTAAATTTAAACTCTAATTTAAAAATCAGAGGCATACTTTTAACAATGTATGATAAACGAAATAAACTTTCATCACAAGTTGAGAAAGAGGCTAGAGATTATTTTAATGAAAAAGTTTATTCTACTGTAATACCTAGAAATGTTAGATTATCCGAGGCTCCATCACACGGAGTACCAGTTTTAATTTATGATAAATCTTGCCCTGGTAGTAAATCATATTTCAGTTTCACTGATGAATTTATAAATCAAGAAACAACAGTTGGGAGTGCAGCGTAATGGATAAAATTAAAAAAGGTCTAGGTCGAGGTCTATCTTCATTGATAGGTGAAACTAAAGTCGAACAAAAAAAAAATCATTTATCGATAGGTGACTTAGTGCCGAATAAATATCAACCAAGAAAAAATTTTGATGAAATTAACTTAGAAGATTTGACTAATTCTATTAAAGAAAGAGGAGTTATACAGCCGATAGTGGTTAGAAAATCAAATAATGACGTCTCAAAATATGAAATTATAGCAGGAGAGAGAAGATGGCTTGCTGCTCAAAAAGCTGGCCTTCATAATGTACCTGTTGTTATCACTGAAGCAGACGATTTGAAATCTTTAGAATTTGCAATAGTTGAAAATGTTCAGCGTCATGATTTAAATGCCCTCGAAGAGGCTCAAGGGTATAAACGTTTAATTGATGAATTTTCTTATGATCAAGAAAAAGTATCAAAATTTATTGGTAAAAGTAGAAGTCATATAACAAATTCACTTAGATTATTATCTCTTCCTCAAGATGTTATGAAATTAGTTGAACAGCAAAAGATTTCAGCTGGACATGCAAAAATTTTAGTTGGGCTAGAGAATGCCAGTTTTGTTGCAAATAAAATTGTAGAAAAAAAACTTTCTGTAAGACAAGCAGAAAATTTTGTAAAAATTTTTAAAACAAAAAAAAATAAATTCAAAGGACAAAAAGATCCAAATATAAGACATCTTGAAAATACTTTATCAGAAAAAATAGGTATAAATGTAACTATTAAAAATAATAAAAGAAACAAAGGAACAATTTCTTTTTCATATAAAGAAATTGATCAATTAAATAAAATTGTCGATATAATTAAATCAAATTATTAGAGCCGTCCACGGCCTCAAGGATAAAATTATAAGTAATTTTATTTGATATATTTGAATTTTTTTTGGTAAGTAGTTCAAGTTCATTCACTCTTTTAATAAATTTTTTTATATCTGCCATCGATAAAGTGTTTAATTGTCTTTTAATGATTTCTTTATCTTTCCAGAAAATCGGAGGCTTATATGCTGAGACAATTTGATCTAAATTTTTTTTAGTTTCCATTTCACTTTTAAGCTTTTTTAGTCTTTTTAATTTAAATAAAAATGATCTAAATATTAAAATATTATCTTCCACTGAAGAATTATTTTCATTTAAAATATTTAATGTTTTTTTTTTATTTTTTGCAAGACATTGATCTGTTAATTCCGATATTGCATAACTTTCATTTGAACAAATTAGTTTTAATAAATCATTAAACTCGATAGTTTTTTTGCTGTGACTGAAATGCTTAATTTTTTCAAGTTCATTTTTGAGATTAATTCTATTCCCTTTAGATTTCTCTAAAATATAATTTACATTTTCTGAAGAGATTTTAATTTCATTTTCTTTTAAAAAATTTTGAGCATAAATAATAAGAGTTTGATAATTATCCTCATACACTGGAATTATTACTAGCTTTTCATCTTTTTCAAAAAAATTTCTAAGTTTAGATTTTTTCTCTAAGTTATTTGTTCTTAATATTATTTTTATATTTTTAATTTCTTTTTCTAAAACTTCTTTAATTATATCTAATAATTTATCTGTAACTTGACTAATTATAATCAATCTATCATCTTCAAACAGTGATTTATTTGCTAATCCTTCTAAAATTTCATCTTTGTTTGATAAAAGTTCAATTTCATCGTAATGGTATATATTCTTGGAAAAAATAGGCTTTAAGTCTTTATTAATTATATCTTCAATTAAACCACTGTTTTGACCATATAATAAATAAAAATCATTTTCCTTATTCAATTTTTTTTTTAATTCATATGATTTTATTATCATTCTAAATTTAAATAAAAATTAATTTCGTTAGAAATTTTGTCAACTAAATTTAACTTGATATCATTTTGGTATTCGACAAGTTCATATTTATTCTTCTTATTTTTATAACTAAATTCTTTTAAAAAATTTTTATCTTTAATTAATTTATTATCAGTGTCCTTAATTTTTAATTTTATCAGAATTATAGTTTTTAATGATCTTATTTGACCTTTCGAGTCCTTAGAAGTTTCTTCAATTTTTGATGAGCTTGAAATTAACAAAGTATCTTCACTCTGATCATTTTCTTTGATTGTTAGTATATTTATCAGCCTTTGATTAATATCTTTTTCACCCTCAAAAATAATTTTTTTAAACTCTAAGTTTTTTAAATTTTTATTTAAGTAAACAGGTTGATACCCACAACTAGCTATAAAAATTAGAAATACAAAAAAGGTTTTTTTCATTTCTTTATTATAAAATTTATTAATTTACTTTTAATATATATTGTCTTCACTAATTCACCATCATTTAAATACTTTGTTATTAACTCTTTATTTTTTATAAGATCTATTAATTCTTTTTCATCAAGATTTTCCTTAATTGATATAGTATTTCTTTTTTTACCATTAACTTGTATCACAACCAAACTCACATCTTTTTTCAAGAATTTTTCTTCAACTAACGGCCATGCTAAATTTTGATTATATTTGAATTTTTCAAGACATTCATTTGCAAGATGTGGAATTACAGGTGAAATAATAATTAAAATTTTTTCGAAGTTTTTTTTAAGATTTTTGAAGTTTTTATTTTTTTCCGAAATTTTTCTGAAAAAAGAATAAATTTCATGAAAAGTTGCTATGATTATATTATATCTAAATTGTTCTAAGGCATGATTAATTTTATTAATCATTTGATTTGTAAAAATCTCTATTTCATCATCATGGTCACTCTGGTTTAATTTAGTGATTTCAAAGATGTTTTCGCTTAATCCCCAAAATTTTTGTACAAATTTAAATGAAGAAAGCATGCCCTCATCAGACCACTGAACATCTCTTTCAGGTGGGCTGTCAGCTAAAATAAAAAATCTTACAGAATCAGCACCATATTTATCAATTATGTTTTGAGGGTCTATTGTGTTTCTTTTTGATTTTGACATTGACTCAGATGGTCCTACGATTACTTTTTTTGACTTGTCTTTCTTATGAAAATAATCTTTTCCGTTTTCTGAAAATACCTCTTCAGGGTTCAACCAATTGTTATTTTCATCTTTATAAGTTTCGTGACAAACCATCCCTTGAGTGAATAAACCTTTGAAAGGTTCTTTAAGTTTTATTTCATTGCTGTCGAGACTCAAAGCTCTGCTAAAAAATCTTGAATATAATAAATGTAAAATCGCGTGCTCAACACCACCAATATATTGATCAACAGGCATCCAATAATCCAATTCAGATTTATTATATGGTTTAGAAATTTCATTTGCTGAGCAAAATCTTAGATAGTACCAGGATGAGTCTACAAATGTGTCTAGTGTATCTGTTTCTCTAACACATTTTTTTCCATCAATTACTATTGATTTCCACTTATTTTGAGTATCCAGAGGATTTCCATTAACATTTATGTTTATATTTTCAGGTAATTTAACTGGTAAATCTTTTTCTGGAATTTTGATAATATTATTATTTTCATCATATGCTACAGGTATTGGACACCCCCAATATCTTTGCCTTGAAATACCCCAGTCTTTAAGTCGATAATTTATTTTTCTTTTTCCTAAATTTTGTTTCTCTAAATAGTCTATTGTTTTGTCGATTGACTCTTCTGGAACTTTTAAACCATTTAAAAAATTTGAATTAATTAATAATCCAGGCCCTGAGTAAGCTTCATCTTTAACTTTATAGGAATCATCTTGATCTTTAGGTTTAACTACAGTTTTAATTTCAAGTTTATATTTTTTAGCAAAATCGTAATCTCTTTGGTCATGAGCAGGACAGCCAAAAACCGCTCCAAAACCGTAATCCATCAAAACAAAATTTGCAAAATAAACAGGAACCTTGTTCTTATTATCTAGTGGATTAATTGCTAACAAATTTGTTTTAAATCCAATCTTAGATGCTTGTGCAATTGATTCCTCTGTTGTACCAGTTTTTGCGCATTCTCTTTTAAATTCTTGGAAAGACTCATCTTTTTCATAATATTTAGAAATTGGATGATCAACTGACAAAGCTAAAAATGAAAAACCAAAAAGAGTATCGGGTCTAGTAGTATAACATTTGATTGAGTTGATTTTGTCTGAGCCATCAATCTTAAAATTTATTTCACAACCATAAGATTTCCCTATCCAGTTTTTTTGCATTGTTTTAACTTTATCTGGCCACTCGTCTAATGACGATATCTCAGAAAGTAATTCCTCAGAAAAATAGGAGATCTTAAAAAACCATTGGTTTAATTTTTTTCTTTCAACATTTGCGCCCGATCTCCAACCTTTACCATCAATAACTTGTTCATTTGCAAGCACTGTTTGATCAATTGGATCCCAATTCACATAACTTTCCTTTCGATACACCAGTCCTTTATCATAGAGATCCAGGAAAAGTTTTTGTTGATGTTTATAATAATCTGGCGAGCAAGTTGAAATTTCTCTATCCCAATCAATTGATAGCCCGAGTAGTTTTAGTTGGCTTTTCATTGTTTTAATATTACTCTCCGTCCAGCTTTTTGGATTTAAGTTATTTTGTTTAGCAGCATTTTCTGCTGGCATTCCAAATGAATCCCAACCCATAGGATGTAAAACATTATAACCATTCAAAGATTTGAAACGAGATAGAACATCACCAATAGTATAATTTCTTACATGGCCCATGTGTATTTTTCCAGAGGGGTATGGAAACATTTCAAGACAATAGAATTTAGGTTTTGATTTATCTATTTCGGACTTAAAACTTTTTTTTTGTTCCCAAAACTTTTGCCATTTATCTTCGATTAATCTGAAATTATATCTATTCACTTATAATAAATATTTGTAGATGATTATTTAAATTAGATAAAATTAATCATCTTTTTTTTTGTTTTTTTCTTGCTTATATTTCGAGGCTTTTGCTAAAATTGTTGATATTAGTTTACTTTTAATTTCTGGATTATCTTGATTAATTGTACAATTATTAATATTCACACATTTTTTTGTATAAACTTTGACATTAAGAGCATCGGATCTTATTTCAGTTGTTAAAAATCTAATTGATATTTTTATATAATCTTCATAATTATTATTTTCATTATACCAATCTGTTATTAATATTCCTCCGCCATAATCAGCTGACATCAAAGGCATAAAATCTAGTGTGTCTAAACTTGCTCTCCATAATTCGTTAGACGTTGCAAAATCGAAAACCCCTCCACGCTCATCTTTATCAAATAATCTAAATCCACGACCTTCATCTAAATTTTTTTTTACTCTTTTTTTAGGTTCAGGAGGAAACTCCCTGGCATCCGTAGGTCTGTAAACTCCACAAGAATTTAAGTGAAATATAATTGTTGCTAAAAAAGACAATTTTACAAAAAATTTGATAAAATTCATAAATTGAGGATATTTCTATATTATAAACCTAAAAAATATAGTGTTTTTAGCTAAATTTAATCTTGTGATATAATTACAACACTATTAACATTTATGTTAATTTGAGGAAAATTTATCAACATAATTTTTACAATTCTAATATTTTAGCCCTGTTTATAATTATAAAACAAATAGGAGTATATATATGAACAATTTAAAGAAAATAGGTTTAACAGCTCTAGCTGGATCCCTAGTTGCTTCTACTGCTTATGCAGGGGCACTATCAGTATCTGGTTCTGCAGGTGTTAAATATCAATCAAAGTCAGGATCTTCTGGGACTGCTTCAGTTCAAGGAAACCCTTACTCTGATAGCAATGGTATTACTTTTTCTGGATCTGGTGATTTAGATAATGGTATGACTGTTGGTTACTCATACACAATGACTGATGCTGCATTTTCTACTTCAAATGTAACTTTAGACATGGGTGATTCAGGTATGTTAGCATTTGGTCACGACTCTGCTAAGGGTGGTATTGACACTATTAAAGATAGAATGCCAACTGCTGGTGAGGAAGCATGGGATGATCACGGAACTGGTGATGATGCTGGTGTAACAGACTTAGGTGCTGATCCATCATTATACTACAAAGTTACAATGTCAGGAATTGAAGCTTCAGCTTCTTATTCAAGAACAGGTGTTGGAACAGATTCTTCAATTGCATTAGTTGCTAGTGAGTTAGTTGATGGTGCAACATTCGGTATCGGTACAGGTACAAACGTAACTGGTACATCTGGAACTGAAGACGACCTAATGACTGTTTTTGCAACTTATGCATCTGGTCCAATGACTTTTGGTGTTCAATTATCAGAAATTGATAAGACAGCAGCAAACAGTGATATTGACAGAGAAGCAGCAGCAATATCTTTTGCAGTTAACGAAAACCTAAGTATTTCTTACGGTATATCTAATGTAGAATACGAAGATACATCAAAAGTTGATGCTGAAAGTACAGGTATCTCAGCTTCGTACACTATGGGTGGAATTACGATTGGTGCAGTTAACAACAAAACTGATTCTTTTGGTGGAACATCTGGAACAGATAGAGAGTTCTCAGAAGTTTCATTATCATTTGCGTTTTAATTAAAGCGTAAATTAAAATTTAAAACGGCCTAAGTCCACTTAGGCCGTTTTTTTTTGCCCAACTTATTGAAGCGAATCCTTTAGATTTTAATAATTTTATTTTTTTATAATTTTTTTGGTTAATACCACCTAAAGCAATAAGTTTTATTTGGCTATTTAAAGCTATTAAATTGAATTTTGATATACCCAAAAACTTTTTTGATTTAGCTACTCTAAAAGTTGGCGATAAAAAAACTTCTCTACATTTTTGTTTTTGTTTTATAATAATTTGTAAGTAATTATGAGCCGAACCTATGATCTTGAATTTTTTAGGTAAACTAAAAATTTGAGCATAATTAATTCTTTTGTTAAAAGATGGAATGTAAACACCATTCAAACGTAATTTTATTGCAAGTTTAATGTTATTTGATAAATAAATCTCATTTTTTGATTTTTTGCAGAATTCTTTTAATTTAATAATGTCTTCTAAATAATTAAAATTATTATAGTTTCTATATATAATTGATATATCTCTATTTAATTTTAATAATTCTGGTAAATTAAATTCATTAACAAAACAGTAAATTTTGGGTAATTTTTTTTGCATAAAAGTATTCACAATCTAACTATAATAAATAACCAGATAAAGTCCAAATTTGGAAAAATTAAAAATTTAAACATTGTAGCTGTGAGTAAAACTTTTCCAGCTACTGAAATTGAACCATTAATAAATGAGGGTCATATCCATTTTGGAGAAAATAAAGTCCAAGAAGCTGTTGAAAAATGGAAAGATATAAAAAGTGCAAACAAAAATTTAAAACTTCATATGATAGGAAAATTACAAACCAATAAAGTTAAGTACGTAATACCATTATTCGATTATATTCACTCACTTGATAGCTTTAAGTTAGCTGAAAAAATATCAACCGAACAAAAAAAAATTAATAAAAGCTTAGATATGTTCATTCAAATAAACATTGGCATGGAGGATCAAAAAAGCGGAATAGACAAAAAAGATCTTAAAAACTTTTATAAAAAATGTGTTAATGACCTTGGTTTAAATGTCATCGGATTAATGTGTATACCCCCTAATGATGGAAAAGAAAAAACATATTTTAAAGAAATGTCTGAGCTTAGTAGGTTAATTGGACTGAAAGAATTAAGCATGGGCATGTCTTCTGATTATTCTGAAGCTATAGAATGTGGCGCTACCTTTTTACGTATTGGTTCTAAAATTTTTGGAAATAGATCTTAAAGAATTTTAATTTTTGTTTTTTTATCAATCAGCTTTAGTAGTATTAACATGTCTTTTTTTTTTATTGCAACACAACCTTGGGTCTTTTTATAATTTTTCGTCAGGTGTAAAAAAATTGCACTTCCTTTATTTTTAATAGGTTTTGATGTGTTATAATTAATTGGGATCAAAAGATCATAGCTATTGTCTTTTCTAAATAATTTTTCATATTTTACTTTTTTATTAATTTTTACTAATTTATTATACTTTTCACTTTTAATATCATCACACCATCCGAAATTTTTTTTTATTTGTATCTTATTTATTTTTGCAAAGGGTTTAGGAAATTTATCTTTTCTGAAATACAAAGGTCCTAAGGAAAATATTCCTTTAGGCGTTTTTTTATCACCTTCGATTTTGTTCGAAGTTATACCATTTTTTCCAACGGAACATTTAAATTTAAATTCATCATATAAAAGTGTATTCTTATTTTTGACTATTATTTGCATTTTGTAATTATGAATTCTAAAAACTTATTTGTACATAACTCAATTAAATTGTTTGAAATTTTAGATGAAATTAAAGAGCATTTAAATTTTAATATTAACTATATTAATCAAAAAAATCTTTATAATACCGATTTTGATAATTATAAAAATTATCTTATAATCACAACTTGTTTAAATGAAAATATTAAAAATTGTATAATTTTTGATAATTTACCACAAAAAATTACTGATTTAATAGAAAAAATTAATTTACATTTTTTAAGAAATCAATTTATTAATCAATCAGATATCAAAATAGGAAAGTACTTTTTGGACTTAAATTCTCGAAAAATTCAACTTAAAGAAATTAATTTGGATCTAACAGAAAAAGAATGTGATCTAATTTTATTTATTCACAAAAATAAAAAAGTAAGTTTAAAAACACTTCAAAAAAGTGTTTGGCATCATTCCTCTGATCTTGAAACACACACTGTTGAAACACATATTTATCGACTGAGAAAAAAAATATTTGATAAATTTAAAGATAATAATTTTATTAATTACGACAAAAAGGGTTATTTTTTAGAGTGAATAAAAATTTAATTGCTAAAAGTTTGTTAAAAAAAAGATATAGACAAAAAATAGTAAAGCCTAAAAAAGGAAAAGGAAGTTTTAAAAGAAAAAAAACTAAATTCTAGCGCCAATTTTTTGGATTACTTTAGATGACAATTCTGTTCCTTTAATCAAACTTTGATTAATTGGTAAATTATTGATTACTCCGTGTAAGTATCCCGCAGCAAATAAGTCTCCTGCACCTGTTAAGTCTTTAATTTTTAAATTTTTTTTGGCCTCACATTCAAATAATTCATTTTTGAAAATACTAACTGCACCCTTTTCTCCTCTAGTTATGACTATATTTTTATTAATTTGTTTAGAAAATGAGACTACTTCTTTAAAAGATTTTGCATCAATTAATGAGGTTATTTCTTGTTCGTTTGCAAAAATAATATCTAAACTATTTTTAACTAAGTCTAAAAAGTATTTTTTATGTCTTTCAACACAGAACAAATCTGATAAGGACATTGCAGTCTTTTTAGAAAAACTAATTGCTTTATCAAAAGCTTTTTTTGGATCGCCTTCATCCCATAAGTATCCTTCTAAAAAAATAATCTCTGAGTTTTTAATATTGTCCTCTTTAACATCTTGGTCATTAATTTTTCCTGCAGTGCCTAAAAAAGTACACATTGTTCTTTCAGAGTCTGGTGTAATTAAAATTAAACATGTACCCGTCGGCATGTTTTCTTTTTTTTTTGTATATAAATATTTAACTTTTTCTTTTTTCAATCCTTCTTCATATTTTTGACCAAATTTATCATCATTTATTTTTCCTAAAAAGCCAACATCATTTCCTAAATTTGATAACCCTACAATAGAGTTTGCTACAGAACCACCTGAAATTGTTTCAACTATTTTTAACGAGTTTAATAATTTTTTAAATTCTTCTTCATTTACTAATTTCATTGTACTTTTAACAAGTGAATTTTTTTCTAAAAAATCATCTGATACTTTACAAAGTACATCAACAATCGCATTCCCAATTCCTAAAATTTTCATTATGGTTTTTTTGCAATTAAAGGTTTTTTTCTTTTAGGATAACAAGTAGTGCAAATTTTACAAGATAATCCATAACAATCACGAGCTTTACAATATTGCCTTCCATAATAAATTATTTGGAGATGCAGTTTATTCCAATTTTTTTTTGGAAATAATCTTTTTAAATCTTTTTCTGTTTGAATTACATTTTTTCCATTTGTTAGTCCCCATCTCTGTGCAAGTCTATGAATATGAGTATCTACAGGGAATGCTGGATTTCCAAAACCTTGAGACATGACAACACTTGCTGTTTTGTGACCTACGCCCGGCAAACCTTCTAATTCCTTATAAGTTTTTGGAACTTTTCCTTCATATTTTTCAATTAATATTTTTGAGAGATTATAAATACTTTTAGCTTTTACTCTAAAAATTCCAATTTTTCTTATCAAATTTTCAATTTTTCTTCTTCCTAATTTTTTAAAATGTATTGGCTTATAATATTTTGGATATATATTTTTTGTGACTTTATTTACATTTACATCTGTGCATTGAGCTGAAAGCAGAACTGAAATTAAAAGAGTAAAAACATTCCTACTTTTTAACGGCACTTTAATTTTTGGGTAAGTTTTGTTTAAAATTTTAGATATTAATTTAGCCCTATGTTCTTCATTCATTATTTAAAATTCATTAGATCTCTCATTGAATAAAGTCCTGGCTTTTTATTTATTAACCATTTTGCAGCTAATAATGCCCCCTCTGAGTATAATGTTCTATCGAAGGCCTCATGATTTAAAGTAATAATTTCTTTACCACTGGAGAATTTTACTTCATGTTTTCCAATTATTTCTCCTTTTCTCACGGAATTAAAATTTATTTTTTTTCCATAAGGAAAGTTTTTTTTATTAAGATATTTTTTTCCAATTAATTGATAAAAGTTCTTATTTTTTCCTACAGCTATTCCTTTTCCAAGCATTAGAGCTGTACCTGATGGGTAATCTTTTTTATGTTTATGGTGAACCTCAAATACTTTGCTTAAAAATTTTTCTCCTAGAGAACTCGATGTTATTTCTGTTAAGTACATTAATAAGTTAATACCGAGACTCATATTTCCTGCTTTTAAAATAGGTATTCTCTTTGAATATTTCTCGATTAATCTTTCTTCTTTTTTTGTAAATCCTGTGGTTCCTATTACAACTTTTTTTTTTAGCTTTGAAGCTATTTCTAGTACCTGAAAAGTACATTTTGGAATTGTAAAGTCTATGATTGTATTTGAGTTTTTAAATACTTTTTCAGAATTTAAATTTATTTCTAAACCATTAATTTTTTTGTTAATTTGTTTGTTTTCAGTAAGAGCAACTAATTTAAAATTTTTGTTATTTTTAACTGACTTGATTATTTGTTGGCCCATTCTTCCCATACATCCAGTGATTGCTAGATTTATTTTTTTCATAATTAATTAAGTTCTATATATGTCAAATGATTATAAGATTCTAATTCTTGTTTTGAAAGATTTAAATTACGATCTATAATGTATGATAGATTGGGAAATTCAAAGTAAGTTTTAATGTTTTTTTCGATGTTTTTAAAATCATTTTGGTTAGGAGGATGATCTCTAAGGCGAAATTTAATTTTATCTAATTTAAAAATATAATTTTTAATAAAAAATTTTTTTACTAATTCATTTGTAAAAATTAAAAAAGTTTTCAAAAGACTTAATTTTGTAAAATTATGATTAAATCCCTTATTATTTATTGCATGATTAATTGTATAAAAATCTCCTTTTTCCTCAATATAGTTATCTTCTAGTATTATCTTTTTTATATTAAAAAATTTTGCTTGTTTAAGTCTTTCATAATGATTTACGTGATCGTCTAAAAAAACTAAAGTATCTTCAGGTAAATTCGAAAAATTATGGTCTTTAAAATCTATGTTGGAATATTTAGCTTTTTTAGAAATATATATTCTTTGACTTAAATCAATATCTATAGATAAGATATTTGCTTGTGGCAGAGTATTCTCAATTAACCAAGTAGATTGACCCCTAAATACTCCAGACTCAATAACAAAACTCGGCTTTAGTTTTTTTAATATGAAGTATGTTGCAAACATGTGTTGAAATCGCATTCCATGAATATTGTTTTTAATTGGCCTCTGTTCATAAAGCTTTTCAAATATTTCAACTTCTTTTAAAATTTCATTTTTTTCCCATCGAGGGGGATTTTTTTTAAAAATTTGCATTAACAATAAGATATGAAATTTTTATTGTGTAAACAAGAATTAAAGATTGATTGACTTTTTAATCCCTCCAAAAATTTTTTGCTTTTTGGAAAAATTTTTTAATACCTGGATTAGATTTTTCATTCTCTATTTTTCTAAATCTTTCTAATATTTCTTTCTGTTCTTTATTCAAAAATACTGGAACTTCTGTTTTAACTTGTACATATAAGTCCCCATAATCACCTCTTCGCATGAATGGCATACCTTTACCTTTTAGTCTAAACTGTTTACCATCCTGAGTACCATCAGGTATTTTGATTTTTGCTTTCTTGCCATCTATCGTTGGTATTTCTATTGTTGTCCCTAGTGCTGCATCGGCAATCGAAATTGGAAATTCAAAAAATAAATTTACATCTGATCTTTTAAAAAGATCATGTGATTTCACATTTATAAATAAATATAAATCTCCACTAGCACCACCTCTAGTCCCAGCCTCACCTTTCCCTGCTAATCTTATTCTAGTTCCATCATCCACACCCTTAGGAATTGTAACAGAAATTTTTTTGGAAGTATGTTTATTTCCACTTCCATTACATTCGTTACAAGGATTCGTAATTTCTTCTCCACTTCCAGAGCATTGCGGACATGTTTGTTGTACAGTAAAAAATCCTTGATTAGATCTAACTTTTCCATTTCCACCACAGTAAGTACATCTATCTGCTGAATGTCCAGGTTTTGAACCGCTCCCTTTACAAGTTGTACATTTATCAGATGAAGAAAATTGAATATTTTGTTTTTTACCTGAGTAAGCTTCTTCAAGGGTTATTGATAAATCATATCTTAAATCTGAACCTCTGTTTGAATTTCTTCTATTATTTTTTCTTCCTCCACCAAAATCCCCAAAGAAATCCTCAAATATATCTGAAAAATCTGATCCACCAAATCCTCCAAAACCACCAAACCCTCCACTTTGACCGCCACCACCATTTTCAAACGCTGCGTGTCCAAAGCTATCATAATTTTCTTTTTTATTTTTATCAGAAAGAATTCCGTAAGCTTCACTAGCTTCTTTAAACTTATCTTCAGCAGATTTATTTCCTGGATTTTTGTCTGGATGATATTTTATTGCTAGCTTTCTGTATGCAGCTTTGATGTCTTCTGAACTAGCGTTCTTATTTATTCCAAGAACATCATAATAATCTCGTTTAGCCATTTTTTAACCTAGACGATTAGATGTCTGTTTATGCGCTTTTTTCTTGATTGTCGTCTTTCTTTTCTTCTTTTACTTCCTCAAAATCAGCATCTACAACATTTTCGTCTTTCTTATCTTTAGTTTCTTTACTTTCATTATTTTTAGGGTCTGGTTTAGCATTTTGTTGAGATTTATAAATTGCTTCGCCAAGTTTCATTGAAGATTGAACTAAAGTTTCAGTTTTCTTTTTAATATCTTCAATATCTTCACCCTTTAAAGCTTCTTTTAATGAAGTAGAAGCATCCTCTATAGATTTTTTATCTGCATCCGAAACTTTTGATCCATGCTCTTTTAAATTTTTTTCAGTCGAATGTATTAATGTATCTGCTTGATTTCTTACATCCACAGACTCTCTTTTCTTTTTGTCAGACTCTTTATTAGCCTCAGCGTCTTTTACCATTTTTTCTATCTCTTCATCACTTAAACCGCCTGAAGCCTGTATCTGAATTTTTTGTTCCTTGCCAGTTCCCTTATCTTTAGCTGAGACATTAACTATTCCGTTTGCGTCTATATCAAATGTTACCTCAATTTGAGGGACCCCTCTTGGAGCTGGAGCAATACCAACTAACTCAAAATTTCCAAGAATTTTATTGTCAGTCGCCATCTCCCTTTCTCCTTGAAGCACTCTAATAGATACAGCAGGTTGGTTATCTTCAGCTGTAGAGAATACCTGGCTTTTTTTTGTTGGAATTGTAGTATTTTTTTCAATTAGTTTAGTTGAAACACCACCTAACGTTTCAATTCCTAGCGATAAAGGTGTAACATCAAGAAGAAGAACATCTTTTACATCTCCTTGTAAAACACCCGCTTGAATAGCCGCTCCCATCGCAACAACTTCATCAGGGTTTACGCTTTTATTTGGTTCTTTTCCAAAGAAATTCTTAACCTCTTCAATAACTTTTGGCATTCTAGTCATACCTCCGACCATTACTATTTCATCCACATCATTTGCACTAATACCAGCATCTTTTAAAGCGGTCTTACAAGGAGGCATAGTTTTCGCAATAAGATCTTCCACTAATGCTTCTAGTTTTGCTCTCGTCATCTTAATGTTAATATGTTTTGGACCAGTTTTATCAGCAGTGATGAAAGGCAAATTTATATCAGTCTGCTCAGCTGAGGATAACTCAATTTTAGCTTTTTCTGCTGCTTCTTTTAATCTTTGAAGAGCCAGTTTATCAGATTTTAAGTCAATACCATTGTCTTTTTTAAATTCCGCTATCAAATAATCTACAATTGAGTTATCAAAATCCTCACCACCTAAAAAAGTATCACCATTAGTTGATTTAACTTCAAAAACACCATCACCCAGTTCCAGTATTGAAACATCAAATGTTCCACCGCCTAAATCGTAAACAGCAATCTTTTTATTTTGTTTTTTATCTAATCCGTAAGCTAATGAAGCAGCTGTTGGTTCATTTATAATTCTTAGGACTTCTAAACCCGCAATTTTACCTGCATCTTTTGTAGCTTGTCTTTGAGCATCGTTAAAATACGCTGGCACTGTTATTACAGCTTTAGACACAGTTTGACCTAAATATTTTTCAGCAGTCTCTTTCATTTTTTGAAGAATAAATGCAGAGATTTGAGATGGAGAATATTTTTGTCCTTTAGCTTCAATCCAAGCATCACCTTTATCAGAATTAATAATTTTGAATGGGGCAGCCTCAACATCTTTTTTTACTGTTTGATCATCAAAGTTTCTACCAATTAATCTTTTAACTGCGAAGATTGTGTTTTCAGGATTTGTAACTGCCTGCCTTTTGGCTGGTTGACCAATTAATTTCTCAGTGTCATCTGTAAATGCTACTACTGAAGGGGTAGTTCTTGCACCCTCTGCGTTTTCTAAAACTTTAGGTTGACTTCCTTCCATTATAGCAACACACGAATTTGTAGTTCCTAGATCTATTCCAATAATTTTGCTCATACTCTTATTTTCTCCTTTTTCATATAGGGGTTAAATTTAATTCTACAAGTTGATATAAACATTAATTATTTTCCTTATTTTCTTTGTTTTTGTCAGATTCTTGGTTTTTACTTTCACTTTTTTTCGAAACCCCAACTAAAGAGGGTCTCAATAATCTGTCTTTTATAGTAAAACCTTTCTGAATCTCTTGAATTATAGTTCCCGGTTCTCTTTGATTGTCTTCTATTTCCATCATTGCTTGATGAAAGTTTGGATTAAGTTTTTTATTTAAACTTTCTATAGGCTTAATGTCGTTTTTATTAAAAATAGAAATTAAATCTTTATTTATTATATCTAAGTGTCCTAAAATTTCAGTCAATGCTTCTGTATTTTTTAATTTTTCATCATTTTGTAAGACCTGTTTAGATCTTTCCAAGTTGTCGATTAAACTTAGAGCTTCCTTTGCAAAAGAAAATCCTCCATATTCAAATGCATCTTCTTTTTCTTTTTCAAAACGTCTTCTTTGATTTTCCATCTCAGCAAAAGTTCTTGCTAACTTATCCTCTAACTTTTTTATTTTTTCCTCAGGTGGAATTTCTATTTCCTTTTCTTTATCAGATGCTGACTTCTTGTTAATTTCCTCCTTAACTAAAGACTCATCTTCAGGAATAGTATCAGAAGCATTTTTATGTTCTATTTTTTCTTCTTGTTCTTTGTTCATCACTGCTTATATGGTAAGAAATTTATAAATTGCTAGGTCTAATATGAAAAAATTTTCGAGTATTTTAATAGGTACTAATAACAAAGGAAAATTTAGAGAAATTAAAGCATTGTTACCTAAATATGTAAAAACTTTTTCAACATCAAATTATAAACTAAAAAGCCCTGTTGAAAATGGTAATACTTTTGAAGAAAATTCAATTATTAAATCAAAATATTTTTCGAAAAAAACAAATTTACCATGTATTGCAGATGACTCCGGTTTAGAAATTGATATTTTAAATAATAAACCAGGGATATATTCTGCGAGGTGGGGAGGAAAAAATTTAGATTTTAAAAAAGCAATTAAAAGAGTTTACAAAGAATTATTTAAAAAAGATAAAAATTGGAAAAAAAAAAAAATTAAAGCAAGATTTGTTTGTGTTCTTTCAATAAGTTATTTAGAAAAAAAAATAGCCTGTGTGAGAGGTACAGTAGAGGGAACTATTTCAATGGAACCCAAAGGAACCAACGGTTTTGGATATGATCCAATCTTTATACCAAAAGGAAAAAAACTTACATTTGGAGAAATTTTACCTAAACTAAAATACAAAATAGATCATAGATTTAAAGCGTTTAAAAAGATTAAAAAATTTCTTTAAGGTAACCATTTTCGATTTTATAAAAATTTAATTGGTGGTTAATTTTATTATCCTCTATTTCAAAAATTCCAATTTTTCCCTTGAAAGAGCTTTTATCATTAAAAGCTTTATTTATCTCTAATATATTATTTTTTAAAGAGAGATAGTAAATTAAACCTACTAAGTCGTAACTCAATAAAGATAAATGATTTGGATACTCCTTAAATTCTTTTAAAAATTTAACCTTAAATTGCTCTAAATTTTTTTTATTTATTGAAGGATAGTAAATTGGTTGTGAAGCTTTTTCATTTAATAAGCTTTCATCAAACCATTGATTAAAAGTAATAAAGTATTTATCTTTAGGTGAAACATCTGTATATAATAATGATGTTATAACACTCTTAAGACTTTCATCAAAATCAGCTATCACTACAGAGTCAAAATTTACATTGCCAATTGTATATTTCTTTTCAAGATTTTTTATTTTATCTTCCTTGTTTGGATCATCAGAATTTTCTATTCTTTTAATCTCATCAATTAAATTTTGTTTCCGAATTTCATAATTTGTTATTTTTTCAATTTGTTTTGTTAGTTTTGTTGGCTCTACATCATAAAAATATTGTTTTACTGTTTTTATTTTAGAGTCTTTTATTCCTTTCT
>MDSW01102152.1_pt1 | contig 18176 bp, 16 predicted proteins | sample 811171 | NCBI WGS metagenome assembly MDSW01 (sample SAMN05326641, study PRJNA326480) | marine metagenome | isolation source: seawater | place: Atlantic Ocean: North West | collected 2012 | reverse complement strand
GTTGTAAAAATCTTTCTAATCTTGCTGATGAATGTTCTGGTCCTTGACCTTCATACCCGTGCGGTAAAAGCATAACTAATCCGTTTGCTCTTGCCCATTTTCTTTCAGCAGATGCTATGAATTGATCTATTATTACTTGAGCACCATTTGCAAAGTCTCCAAATTGTGCCTCCCAAACAACAAGTGTGGTAGGTTCAGATAAGGCGTATCCATATTCAAAACCGAGAACTGCCATTTCTGAGAGCAGGCTATCAATTACTTCATATTTTTTTTGATTTTTTGAAATATTATTCAGTGGAATAAGCTTACTTCCGTTAAGCTGATCTTTAAGAACTGAATGTCGTTGACTAAAGGTTCCTCTAGCTGAGTCTTGACCTGAGAGTCTGACTGGATAACCTTCTTCTAATAAAGTAGCAAACGCCAAATGCTCTGCTGTGGACCAATCAAAGTTTTTGCCTGTATCAAACATTTTCTTCTTATTTTGAAATATTTTTTTAATTGTAGCATGAGCATTAAAATTATCTGGAATAAATGTGATTTTTTCTCCAATTTTTCTGATCTTGTCTATAGGCACTCCAGTTACTCCTCTTTTATCTTTCCCTTTTTCAGGTTTAAATCTTGACCAAACTCCTTCGTACCACTCTAACTTTGGCTTGTACTCTTTTGCAGTTTTAAATTGCTGTTCTAGAAGGCTTTTGAATTTAATTTTCATACTATTAAATTCGTCTTCAGTAATTGTTCCTTCTGAAATTAATTTTTTTGCGTAAATATTAAGTGTTGTTGGATGTTTTCTAATTTTTCTGTACATAGTTGGCTGAGTAAAAGCTGGTTCATCACCCTCATTATGTCCAAATCTTCTGTAACAAATCATGTCAATGACAACATCTCTGTTAAATTTTTGTCTATAATCAGTTGCAATTTTTGCACAATGCACGACAGCTTCAGGGTCATCACCATTTACATGTAAAATTGGTGCATCAACCATTTTTGCCAAATCTGATGGATAAGGCGAGGATCGTGCAAATTTCGGACTAGTAGTAAAACCAATTTGATTATTAACAATTATATGTATTGTTCCACCAGTATTATGACCTGGTAAACCAGACATAGCAAAACATTCGGCAACTACTCCTTGTGCAGCAAATGCTGCATCTCCATGTATTAGAACTGGAATAACTTGTTTTCTTTTCCTGTCTTTGTGAAAAAATTGTTTTGCACGTGTCTGTCCTAACACTACAGGATTAACAGCTTCAAGATGTGAAGGATTGTCCGTTAAAGACACATGAACCAAGTTTCCATCAAATTCTCTATTAGATGAGGCACCAAGATGGTATTTTACATCCCCAGTGGAGTCTTCGCTAAATGAAGCGTACTCGCCTGCAAACTCATTGAACATTCTTTTGTATGATTTTTGTAATACATTAGCTAAAATATTTAATCTGCCCCTGTGAGGTTGTCCAATTTTTACTTCTTTGAAACCAAGATGTCCACCTCTCTTAATGATTTGTTCTAAAGCTGGTATTAAAGCTTCACCACCATCTAGTCCAAATCTTTTGGTGCCAACAAATTTTACAGCTAAAAATTTTTCAAAGCCTTCAGCTTGAATTAATTTATTTAAAATAGCTATTTTTCCATTACTTGTAAATTTTAATTGATTTTCATCATTTTCCATTCTTTCTCTAAACCATTTTTTTTCGATAGGATCTGATATATGCATAAATTCAACCCCAATAGTAGAACAATAAATTTTTCTAAAGAAAGAAAGAATTTCATTCACAGTAGCGTACCCTTGGTTCATATATTTTGCTAAATAAATTTTCTTATTATAATCTTCCTTCTTAAATCCATGATCAGCGGGATGTAATTCTTCAAGGTATTTTCTCTCCATCATTCCAAGAGGATCAAGATTTGCTATCAGATGTCCTCTAATTCTGTATGCTCTAATTAAAGCAATAGCTTTTACAGATTGTTCTTTTTCTTTCTCTGTGTTTACATCAAAAATTATATTTTGTTTTGTATTGTTGTTATCTTTTTCAATTTCAATCTTTCTCTTTTTTACCGGTGACCAACTTGGACCTTTGAGATTTTTTGAAATCAAGTCTTGATTGTCATTTAAACCTTCAAAAAAAAGTCTCCAATCCTCTGGCAACCTTGCAGGATTTTCTAAATAATCTAAGTAAAATTTCTCAATAAAAGAAGAATTGTTTCCTGCTAGAAATGAAGTTTTTTTATATGTGCTATTGTCTTTTGAAGATGACATTTTTAATTATTTTAACACAAATAATATAAAATCAACTATTAAGTTTTTCATACAGTGTTTTGCCTATATCTGCAGGAGACTTAGAAATAGTAATTCCAGCTGATTTCATAAGTTCAATCTTGTCTTCTGCGCCTCCTTTCCCGCCAGAAATTATTGCGCCAGCATGTCCCATGCGTCTTCCTGGTGGGGCAGTTAATCCGGCAACGAAACCGACTGTTGGTTTTTTAATTTTCGATTTTTTTAAAAATTCAGCTGCCTCCTCTTCTGCAGAGCCACCTATTTCTCCTATCATAACAATTGATTCGGTCTCATCATCTTCTAAGAATAGTTTTAAACAATCAATAAAGTTTGTTCCATTTATTGGGTCACCGCCGATACCAATGCAAGTTGATTGGCCCATACCATTAACTGATGTTTGTGCCACAGCCTCATAAGTTAAAGTACCTGATCTTGATACAATTCCAACTGAGCCTTTTTTGTGAATATTTCCTGGCATAATTCCAATTTTACATTCATCAGGGGTTATAATTCCCGGGCAGTTAGGACCTATAAGTCTGCTTTTACTTTTTGAAAGAATCTTTTTAACTTTTATCATATCAATGACAGGAATTCCTTCAGTTATACAAACAATTAACTCTAATTTTGACTCTATTGACTCTATAATTGCTTCTGCTGCAAATTTAGGAGGAACATAAATCATAGTAGCATTTGCACCAGTTTTTTCTTTTGCTTCAGCAACAGTATTAAAAACTGGAAGATTAAGATGCTTTTGACCTCCTTTTTTTGGTGTAACACCTCCAACTAATTTTGTTCCATACTTAAGCGCCTGTTCGGAGTGAAAAGTGCCATGAGTTCCAGTAAACCCTTGACATATTAATTTAGTTTCTTTGTTAACTAAAATTGACATTATTTGATTGCCTCAATAATTTTTTTTGCTGCATCATTTAAATCTACAGCAGATAAAATTTTTAAATTTGAATTTTCTAAAAGTTTTTTTCCCTCTTCAAAATTAGTGCCAGCCAATCTTACAACTAAAGGAATTTTTAAATTTGATTCTTTTGCAGCATCTATTACTCCTTGAGCGAGCACATCACACCTCATGATGCCGCCAAAAATATTTATTAAAATACCTTTTACATTTTTATCCGTTAAAATTAATTTAAAAGCAGCAGAAACTTTTTCTTTTGAGGCTCCTCCTCCTACATCTAAAAAGTTAGCAGGCTCTTTTCCATAAAGTTTAATTATATCCATTGTAGCCATTGCTAAGCCTGCACCATTAACCATGCAGCCAATAGACCCATTCAACTTTATGTAAGCTAGATCATGTTTGCTTGCCTCTATTTCAGCAGGCTCTTCCTCATTTAGGTCTCTTAAATTTAAGATCTCTTTTTGTCTAAACATTGCATTGTCGTCAAAATTCATTTTTGCATCTAAACAGATAATTTCTTTATCTTTAGTTATAATAAGAGGATTTATTTCAATCAAACTTGCATCTTTTTCTTTTATAATTTTATATAAAGCTTGGATTAATTTTTGGAGATCTTTTTTATTTTCTATAAAATTAAAAGGTTTTATTATCTTATTTATATCTTCTATTGAAACATTTTCTGCTAGTTCAACTTTAGTGGTAATAATTTTTTCTGGATTATCTTTAGCTACCTTTTCTATATCTACTCCACCTTCTAAGCTACTTATAAAAGCTATTTTGGAACTCTCCCTATCAACTAGACATGAGAGATACAACTCTTTAGAAATTTCTGATGCTTCCTCAATGTAAAGTCTCTTCACTTCTTTTCCCTCTGGACCTGTTTGATGAGTTACTAAAATTTTACCAAACATTTTAGCTATTTCTTCCTTTAAATTTTTCTTTCCTTTTACAAGTTTTACCCCTCCTGCCTTGCCTCTACCACCAGCATGAATTTGTGCTTTAACAACAAATTTATCACCCTTTAACTGAGATATTTTTTTATCTATTTCTTCTTTTTTAAAAATAACGACTCCAGAAGAAACTGGAGCTCCATAGTTCCTAAGTAAATCTTTAGCCTGATGTTCATGAATATTCATTATTTTTTATTATAATATTTTGAATTTTATGACTAAGGTTATATCAGATAAAATCTTTAAATAAACATGGTATCAAAATAAAATTTGAAATACTATTTGCTCCTTAAATGTTTTTTAAAAAAGAAAATCGATATTTTGCTTTAATTGTATTTTATTTAATTTTGACATCAATTATTTATTTAAAATTAAAAGATTTTGGGATTCATATTGAGGAAAAATTCCATAGAATGAATGGCCTATATTGGCTTAATTATATTTCAGAGGTTTTTCATTTAGATAAAATTCAAATTAAAACTAATCTTAAAATGAATGAAATTGGAGATCATACTTTATCTCCCGTAAATTATTATGACAAATGGGGTGTAATATTTGATGTGCCGTTAGCATTAATCGAGACAATTTTTAATATAAATGATGCTAAGGATGTTTATTATTTAAAACATTTTTTTAGTTTTTTAATTTTTTTATTAGGCTCTTTTTTCTTTTATAAAATACTCTATAAAAGATTTGATAATTTTTTATTTAGTTTTTTTGGAACTTTATTATTTGTAACAACCCCAAGAATTTTTGGAGATAGTTTCCTTTATAAAGATGTTTTATTTTTATCTTTTTTTACTATTAGTTTATATTTTTTATTTGAAGTTCTTAATAAAAAAAGTATAAAAAATATATTCTTATTTTCTTTTTTAAGCGCAGCTACAATAAACCTAAGGATTTTTGGAATTTTTTTACCTGCAACTCTTATTTTTATTTTACTAATAATTTATTTTAAAAATAAAAATTTAAATGAATTTTTGAAAAACTGTTTATTACACATAATCTTTTTAGTAGTTTTAACTATTTTATTATGGCCTTACCTTTGGTCTAATCCAATTGCAAATTTTTTAAATTTATTTAGTTCATTAGAAAAAGACTTGGTTAATATTAAAATTTTTTTTAACGGAAATTATTTAGACAATTATTTTCTCCCTGATACATATTTACCCACATGGATATTTATTTCATCTCCAGTTATACCAATTATTTTTTTCATTATTGGTATAACTTCTTATGCTATTAGACTCTCAAAAAGATATATTAATATAAAAGAAAATACTTTTTTTGACGATATTTGGAGAAGTAAAAATGAACAAAAAGATTTCATTATTTTTTTTATTTTTACTTCAATGTTTTTAACTTTTATAGTGCTTAGTGCTCCATTTTATAATGGTTGGCGACTGGTTTATTTTTTTAATATTTTTATTTTATATTTTTGCTTTTACCAGATAAATAATTTTAATAATTTCTATAGGAAAAAAAATATTATAAAAAAATTATCAACTTTAATTATTATATTGGCGGTAACATACAATGTTATCTCACTTATAATCTATCATCCTTATCAAAGTATATATTTTAGTAATTTAATAGACACTAAAACTAAAAATAGTTTTGAAGGTGATTATTATGGCTTATCTGTAAAACATTTTTTTTTAAAAGTTAATTCATTTGATAAAAATAAAAATATAAATACTGGCGTCGCATCTCATACTCCAATTCAAAGAGGATTAGAATCACTTGATAAAAACTTAAGAAAAAAATTTACTATTGTGGGTCAGGAATATGAAAATGCAGATTATATCTACAAAAACAACATATCTGAGGTTAATAGCTTTTTAAATAAAAAATATGAAGTTCCAAAAAATTTTAGTAAAGTTTATGAATTAAAAATAAGAAATTTAACAATTTATGAAATTTACAAAAATAATAGACTATTTTAATGAAAATTTTTTTTTTATAAATCAATTTTAATCTTTTTTCTTTTTATTGTTGCTTTTCATTTTACCTTTGGAATAGCTTCAAAAAATATTAAAAGACAAATGCAAGAAACACTCTCAAAAGAAAGTGTGGAGAAAGTAAAAAATCAGATTAGAGACGAAATGGAAAATGCAGTTAAAAAAGATAGATATATAAGTTCAGAAGATGCAAAATTAATTAACAAATTTCTTAACAAAATTAAAACTGATTTAGAAAAAAGTAAGTAGTATTGAAATTACTAGAACACATAATTCTTATACCTGTATATAATGATTGGAAGTCATTAAATTTATTATTGAGCGAAATCAATAAAGAATTAGACAATAAAAATAATGTCAAAATACTTATAGTTAACGATTATTCAACTCAAAAAGTTGATATAAAAAAAAATAATTTCTCCAAAATTAAAGAAATAAAAATTCTGACTTTAAATCAAAACCTTGGCAGTCAAAAAGCAATAGCCATAGGTTTAGACTATATAAAAAATTTAAAAAAGGATTTTTATATTACCATTATGGATGGAGACGGTGAAGATAGTCCAAATGAAATAAAAAGAATGCTTAAAGAGGCAGAAAATTTTGAAGACCATGTAATAACATCAAATAGAAAAGAGAGGAAAGAGAGTTTATTAATTAAAATTTGTTATAAAGCACATTTAATAATTACATTTTTACTTACATTTAAATGGATATCTTTTGGAAATTTTAGTTGTTTTCATTCTAATAATCTTAAAAAAATATTTTTAAATAATAATATTTGGTATGCATATTCAGCTTGTATTCAAAAAAATTGTAAATTTAAAAGACTATTTGCAAAAAGAGAAAAAAGATATTTTGATAAATCAAAAATTAATTTTTTAGCACTAGTTGAACATTCTTTAAGAGTAATTGGAGTATTTTATAACACAGTTTTTTTAATGTCAGGTATATATTTAATTTTGTTTTGGTTTTTACCATTTAAATTTAGTAACTTAATTTGTTTGTTTATCATTATTTTTAATTTTTTATTGATAATAATAAAAATAAAACACTTTAAGAAAGAGAAAATAAATTACGTAAATTTTAAAAAAAGTATAGAAATAATCTAATTTCTTAAACAATTTACTTTAATCTTGTATTGCAAAAATAAATCAGTTTCATTTTTTATATAACAAGACTCTTCTAAAAAAAAAGTAAATATTTCTGTTGGAATTTTTTCAGACTTTATAAAATAAATTTCATTTATTGAATTTTTTTTAATTTTCTTTTTAAGAAATTTTTTATAAGACTCATAATGTTTATTGCCTGGCATAGGTATACTTATGCCGTCATCAGTATGTGTTCTGCTGGGAGAATTTAATTTTTTCTCTGTAAGACTGTCCAAAAATAAGTAATTGGTTAAAAGCATAACATCGTTCTGTTTATTGTCTAATTCAATTATAACTTTATTAAGCATTTTTAATTCCTCTTTTGGACTTTTCTTATAAAAAGGAGTGATCCAAAAAATTCCTTTAAGGTTTTTACTAAGGTGCTCAGATTTAACAGATTGAGAAATATCTACATTAACTAGCTCATGAAATTTTCTATTTTCATTAAATCTAAGGTGATATTTTACTGTAGAAAATATTACTAAAAAAATAATTAAATATATAAACTTATCTTTAGTATTGAATTTTTCTTGTAAAATATCAGCATGAAAATATGCACACAACAAAGGAATTAAAAAATATATGTATATTTGATTTTTTGTAAGTATTTGATGAAATATTAAACTAAAAGCAAATGATAGAATAACTAGAGAACAAATTATATCATCTGAATAAAATTTTACTTTGTGACTCAATAACATTCTTACTTTAAAAAAAATAATAAAAATGATAGGCACAAATATAAATTTATAATGTGAAAACAAACTTTTTAAGTTTACACTTGCCTTTAGTGCCCTCTCAGATCCTATGCTACTGGGAAAATCAAAGTATTGAATGTAAAAAAGTTCAAAATCTATATTTAATTTTTTTAAAACTAAAACAAATATTAGACTTAGAGCAACAACTGAAAATAATATAATTCTTAAAACAATAAAATTGTTTTTTATAATTAAATAAGGAAAAATTATAAGACTATAGAATATAATCATATAGGAGGTTGGTACTTGTTTAGATAAAAATGCTAAAAAAAAACAGGTACTCATTAAAACCCAATAGAATTTACTTGAAGGCTTTTTTATTGCTAAAATTGTAGAGTAAACAGCAAATAAACAGAAAAAAGTTGCATGCAAATCAACGAAAGGCGTTCCACTCACAGTATATGCCAATAAGGAAAGACAGAGTGTGTAAAATAGTGCAAAAGTTTTTTCAAGCTTTATGTTTATTAGTAAAAAATAAGTAAAGATAGAAATTAATAAGTTAAAAAAAGAAGAGTGAAATATATATGCATGCCAGTTAATTTCAAACATCTTAAAAAAGAATGCTTGAAGATAGTCAACAATAAAACCCGAAACAATCCAAAAATCTTTTACAGGGTGTTCTCCATTTAAAATTCTAAAAGCACTATCATAATGTAAAAAAGTGTCTATCGGAAAAACACCGTATTTAGAATATTTCCAGTTTATTGAAAATGAGAAAAAAATTATTATAGCTAAATATATGTAATTAAAAAATTTACTATTTTTTCTATATATTGTAAGCATTAGACTTTATTTATAAATTAGATTACTAAAAAATAAAATTAAATAAACGTGTAAATGGAAAAGTATCCTGAAATAGTTACTGAAAGATTTGATAATGCAACTTTTCATATTAGATATTGTTTAAAATTCATCAAAAAATATTTAAAAGGGAATGTTTTAGAAATAGGTGCGGGTTGCGGAAGTTTTACTAGAAACTACATAAATAACAATATTGATTCTATTACACTTACAGAAACTGATCATAAAAATGTTTTGGATTTAAAACAAAACTTTAAAAATAAAAGTAGAATTAAAATTTTACAGAAAAAAATTCATGAGATTGATGGTAATTTTGATGTGATTATGTATCTCCATGTTCTTGAACATATCAAAGATGATAAAAAGGAAATTGAATTAGCAATTAAAAAATTAAATAAAAATGGATTTTTGATAATTATGGTGCCGGCACATCAAAAAATATATAGTAACCTGGATAAAGCGGTTGGGCATTACAGACGCTATGAAATTGATTTTTTTAAAAAAAATTTTATCAACTTAAAAACAATAGAACTTTTGTATTTAGACTCAATGGGTTACTTTTTATATTTTTTAAATAAAATTTTCTTCAAAAAAGAAATTTATCCCTCAAAGTTTAAAATACTAATTTGGGACAAACTTTTTACTCCAATTACTTTTATAGTTGACCTAATTTTAAGATATAAATTTGGGAAGTGTATTTTAGCAATTTATAAAAAAGATTAAAATTTTTTTAAGATAGTGAGGGATCAATTTTTTTTGCTGCATTAAAAAGTTCTTTTACTGCTTGAATAGAATTGTTAAAATTTTTTTTCTCTTCAGAATTTAATGGAAGTTCTATAACTTTCTCGACCCCATTTTTTCCTAAGATAACTGGAACTCCAGCATATAAATCTTTTATTCCATATTCTCCATTCAAGTAAGCAGCGCATGGTAGTTCTTTCTTTAAGTCTTTTAAAAAGCTTTCAGCCATTTCTATTCCTGAAGATGCTGGAGCGTAAAATGCTGAGCCTTTTTCTAAATATTTTATTATTTCAGCCCCACCTTTTTTAGTTCTTTCTATAATACTTTTCATTTTCTCACTTTTAATCTTTCCACTTTTTATAAATTCATTTAGCGGTTTTCCATCAACTTTAGTATGATCAATCATGGCAACCATACTGTCCCCGTGTCCACCTAGAACTAAGGATTTTATTTTTTTTGGAGAAATATTTAATTCTTGAGATAGAAAATATACAAATCTTGAAGTGTCTAGTATTCCTGCCATACCCACAACTTTGTTTTTTGGAAAACCTGAATATTTCTGTAAAGCCATTACAATTATATCTAATGGGTTAGTGATACAAATTACAAATGCATTAGGTGATGTTTTTTTTATTCCTTCTGCCACTTGTTTTATAATTTTTAAATTTATTCCTAGAAGATCATCTCTTGTCATACCAGGTTTTCTAGGCACACCTGCTGTGATTATTATTACATCAGAATCTTTTGTATCTTCATAATCACTAGTGCCGATTAATTTTTTACCAAAACCATTAATAGGAGAAGATTGAGAGATATCTAAAGCTTTTCCTTTTGCAAGTCCCTCAGCAACATCAAATAAAACAACATCTGCTAAATCTTTTATAGCTATTAAGTGAGCTAAAGTGCCTCCAATTTGTCCAGCCCCAATTAATGTAATTTTTTTTTTCATATAAGATTATTTCATCGTTGGCATAACAAATTCAGGATTTGAGCGCATACCTGATGGCCATCTTGATGTTATAGTTTTTAATTTTGTATAGAATCTAACTCCCTCAGGTCCGTGCATATGTTGATCTCCGAACAGGGATCTTTTCCATCCTCCAAAGCTATGGAAGGCCATAGGAACAGGTATAGGAATATTTATTCCAACCATTCCAATTTTTACTTTTGATGAAAATGTCCTACCAGAATCTCCATCTCTTGTAAAAATACTGACGCCATTACCAAACTCATGGTCGTTAACTAAAGATAAAGCTTCATCAAAATTTTTAACTCTAATAACAGACAGAACTGGTCCAAAAATTTCTTCTTTATAAATTCTCATATTTTTTTTAACATTATCAAAAAGACATCCACCTATATAAAATCCTTTTTCATATCCTTGAAGCTTTAATTTCCTACCATCTACAAGGAGTTTTGCCCCCTCCTTCACACCTAAATCAACATACCCTTTTACCTTTTCTAGGTGTTCTTTTGTAACTAAGGGACCCATTTCTGATTTTTTATCCATACCAGGTCCGACTTTTAAAGATTCAACTTTTTTTGTAAGACTCTGTACAAGTTTATCGCTAATATTTCCAACAGCAACTACTACGGATTGCGCCATACATCTTTCACCTGCGGAACCGTATGCTGCACCAATTAAACCATTTACTGCTTGTTCCAAATCACAATCTGGCATCACAACACAGTGATTTTTTGCACCTCCTAAAGCTTGAACTCTTTTTTCATTTTTTGCACAGTTTTCATAAATATATTTAGCTATTGGGGTTGATCCAACAAAACTAACACCAGAAATTTCTTTGTTATTTATTATTGCATCTACTGCTTCTTTGTCTCCATTTACAACATTAAAAACACCTTTAGGTAACCCTGCTTCGGAAAACAACTCTGCTAATTTTATTGAACAAGATGGATCTTTTTCAGATGGTTTTAAGATAAAAGTGTTTCCACATGCTATGGCCATTGGAAACATCCACATTGGAACCATAGCAGGAAAATTGAAAGGAGTTATTCCAGCACAAACACCTAAGGGTTGCCTTATAGACCAGCTATCTACATTGCTACCTACATTTTCAGTGAATTCTCCTTTTAACATCTGTGGTATACCACAAGCATATTCTACTACTTCCAAACCTCTCAATAATGATCCTTTTGCGTCTTCATAAACTTTTCCGTGTTCTGAAACAATAGTCTTAGTCAATTCATCAGAATTTTTTTCTATCAGTTCTTTAAACTTAAATAGAATTCTTGCCCTTTGAACAGGGGGAGTGCTTGACCAAACACCAAAAGCTTTTTTTGCAACATCAACTGCTTTGTTCAAATCATCAACGGTTGCTAGTCTAACCTCAGAGGTTTGTTCGCCGGTTGCTGGGTTAAATACTTTTCCAGTTTTTTTAGAATTTCCAGAAAACTTTTTTCCATCAACAAAGTGTTCAATTAAGTTCATGCTTCATTGATTAAATAAGCTTTTAAGATGTTGCAAGCATTTTTTTTATAGATGCTATAGCTTTTGCAGGATTTAATCCTTTCGGACATGCATTAGTACAGTTCATAATGGTATGACACCGGTAAAGCTTTAATTCGTCTGCTACTTTCTTTAATCTTTCTTTTCTATCTTCGTCCCTACTATCAATTATCCATCTATAAGCTTGTAATAAAACTGCTGGACCTAAATATTTATCACCATTCCACCAGTAACTTGGACAAGAAGTTGAACAACAAGCACACATTATACATTCGTAAAGCCCATCTAATTTTGCTCTATCATCTTTTGATTGTAAATTTTCTTTAACCTCTTCTTTTTTAGATGTTTTAAGCCAAGGTTGAACAGATTCGTATTGTTTGTAAAGAGTGTTCAAGTCACCAATTAAATCTTTCAACACTTTGAGATGTGGAAGTGGATATATATTTATATCTCCTTTTATTTCTGAGTGTGCTTTTGTACATGCTAAACCGTTTTTACCATCCATATTCATTGCACAAGAGCCACAAACCCCATGTGCACAAGATCTTCTGTAGGCCAATGTAGGGTCTATTTCATTTTTAATTTTATTAAGAATATCTAAAACTTTGGAAGGACAATTGTCCATGTCAACTTCATAAGTATCAATTCTAGGGCTTTCTTCTGTAGATGGATCCCATCTATAAACATTAACTTTCCTTATGTTTTGAGAACCAGATTTGTCTCTAAAATATTTACCTTTTTTAACTTCTGAGCCTTGAGGTAGGTTTATTTGAACCATTAATATACTCTTTCTTTTGGTGGAAAATACTGCACATCATTCGTTAATGTAGATGTATGAACCGGTCTATAACTGATTTTTGTTTTACTTCCATTGCACCAAGATAATGTATGTTGCATGAAATTTTTGTCATCTCTTTTGGGAAAGTCCTCTCTTGCGTGAGCTCCTCTGCTTTCTTTACGGCTATAAGCTGAGTCCATAGTAGTAATTGCTTGTCTTATCAAGTTATCAAATTCTAAAGTTTCGACTAAGTCAGTATTAAATATTAAAGATTTATCCTTAACTGATATCGAATTCATTCCATCAAATGGTTTTCTTATTTCTTCGATACCCTGCTTTAAAGTTTTCTCTGATCTAAAAACTGCACATTTTGACTGCATTGTTTTTTGCATAGCTAGCCTTAAATCAGCTGTGCTATTACTTCCGTTTCCATTTCTTAATTTGTCAAATCTGTCAAGACAACTATCAGTTTCTGTTTTAGGTATTTCTTCATGTGGAGAACCAGGTTTAACTAACTCTGCTGCTCTTTTTGCTGCAGATTTTCCAAAAACAACTAGATCTATTAATGAGTTTGATCCTAATCTATTTGCGCCATGAACCGAAACACATGCTGCTTCGCCTATGGCCATAAGTCCGGGAACAGTCTTTTCAGAGCCATTAATTGTCAAAACTTCAGCTTTATAGTTTGTTGGAATGCCTCCCATATTATAATGAACGGTTGGCACTACCGGTATAGGTTCTTTAGTAACGTCTACGTTAGCAAATAATCTTGAGGACTCTGCAATACCAGGAAGTTTTTCTTCTATGATTTTTGGATCCAAATGATCTAAGTGAAGATGAACATGGTCTTTTTCTTTTCCAACTCCTCTTCCTTCATTTATCTCCATAGCTATTGATCTACTTACAACATCTCTTGAAGCTAAATCTTTAGCTTTAGGCGCATATTTTTCCATAAATCTTTCTCCCTTGGAATTCAGTAAATAACCTCCCTCGCCACGAACACCTTCTGATATTAATGTTCCATGTCCGTATATTCCTGTAGGATGAAACTGAACAAATTCCATGTCTTGTAAAGGCAATCCTGCTCTAAGTGCCATAGCGTTTCCATCACCAGTACATGTATGTGCAGAGGTAGCTGAATAATATACTTTACCATAACCTCCAGTAGCTATAATTGTAATATGTGCTCTAAATCTATGTATTGTTCCATCGTTTAAATTCCATGCTATTAGACCTTTGCATTCTCCATTTTTCATTAAAAGATCCAATGCAAAATATTCTATAAAAAATTCTGCTTTATGTTTTAAAGCTTGCCCATACAAAGTATGTAGAATTGCATGCCCAGTTCTATCTGCTGCAGCACACGTTCTCTGAACTGTTTCATTTCCATAGTTTTTTGTCATTCCACCAAATGGTCTTTGATAAATTTTTCCATCCTCTGTTCTACTAAATGGAACGCCGTATTTTTCAAGTTCCAAAACCGCTTTTGGAGCTTCTTTACACAAATGCTCAATACAATCTTGATCTCCTAACCAATCTGATCCTTTTACCGTATCGTACATGTGCCAACGCCAGTCATCTTCACCCATATTTCCTAACGCAGCAGATATTCCTCCTTGAGCTGCAGAGGTATGACTTCTTGTTGGAAAAACTTTTGATATACAGGCAGTTTTTAATCCAGCCTCACTAAGACCTACTACTGCTCTCAAACCGGATCCACCCGCTCCTAAAACAATTACATCATACTCATGATCAATAATTTTATATGTGCTCATAAACTTAAATTAAAAATTACTATAATAGTAAATAACGGAACTATTATAGCAAAAAAATAGAGTATTTTGTTTGCGACATTTTTAATTTTTTTATTGCTAATATAGTCCTCAAATATTTCACTTATATTCAATGCTGCATAAAAAAAGGCTATAATTATTAAAATTGATGACAAAAACTTAGAAGGTTGAGTTGAAAAAAAAGTCAAAACCTCTAGAAAACTTTTGTCGTAAAATCCAACTAGATTAAAAATGAACCATAGCAAGAATGGAATAAGTATAGCCGAACTTACTTTAGTAAATATCCATTTTTTTGTTGCATTAATCATTAAATAATTTGTCTTCCTAAAATATAAATCAGTATTGTAAGTATAAAAGAACCAACAATAACAATTGTACCAGTTAAGTTAGCAGTTTTTATTTCAAAACCATAACCTAAATCCCAAAAGAAATGTCTTATCTCACTTAAAATTTGAAAATTGAAAGACCAAGTTATTCCAAAGAGAATAAACTTACCTAAAAAAGAATTTAAAAAATTTTGAATAGTTTTATAATTTTCAGGACCCAATAATAGAGACGAAATCCAAATACAGATAACAACAAAAGCTAAAGTATTTATCACACTAGTAATCCTGCTTGAGATAGAGACAATCGATGAAACATGCCAACTATAAATTTGTATATGTGGTGAAAGTGGATTCTTTTTATTATTCATTTCAAATTTTTTATTAAAATCTCAGCTATTTGAACAGAGTTCAAAGCAGCTCCCTTAAGCAAATTATCAGATACTACCCACATATTTAAAGCTTTTTTATTTGAATTATCTTTTCTAATTCTAGAAATGAAAGTTAAATAATCGCCTTCGGCTTCTAAAGGAGTTATGTATCCACCGTCTTTATGTTCATCTACTACTTTACAACCTGGAGCACTTTTTAAAATTTTTCTTACTGTTTCTAGATCATATTCACTTTCAAATTCAATGTTTATTGACTCGGAATGTGAAGTTTTAACTGGGACTCTAACACATGTTGCAGTTAGACCTATTTTTTTGCCTAAAATTTTTTTAGTTTCATTTTCCATTTTCCATTCTTCTCTAGTGTAACCATCTTCAACAAAATCATCTATGTGTGGTATCAAATTAAAAGCTATTTGTTTTGTAAAATTCTCAGATTTAATTTCTTTTCCGTTTAAATACTGTTTTGTCTGACTCATTAATTCATCAGTCGACGCCTTCCCTGCTCCAGAAACTGCTTGGTAAGTTGAAACAACAACTCTTCTTATTTTATATTTTTCATGAAGAGGTTTTAAAGGAAGTGCCAATTGAATAGTTGAACAATTTGGATTAGCTATTATATTTTTGTGATTTTTCAAATCATGTGGGTTTACCTCAGCAACTATAAGAGGAACATTTTTATCCATTCTAAAATATTTTGAATTATCTATAACAATAGTTTTCTTAGATGCCTCTGGCACCCACTCTTTTGCAATTTCACTTCCCGCCGCAAAAATTGTAATTTCAGCATTAGAAAAATTGTATTTTTCAAGCTGTTCAACAATTAATTCTTTAGATTTAAAAACAAATTTTTGCCCAGCACTTTTTTTTGAAGCTACCAAAAAAAGTTTATCAATTTTTATTCTTGATTTTTCTAATACTTCTATTGTTTTTCTGCCTACGTTTCCAGTAGCGCCGATAATTGCTAAATTCATATTGAATTCTTACTTTATTTTAATTTTGAAATAATTGCATCACCCATATCACTTGTGGTGACCTCTTTTTTTCCTTTTGACATTATATCTTTAGTTCTAAGACCATCATCTAATACTTTTTGAACCGCAGCATCTAATAAATTAGCTTCTTTGTCTAAATCAAGTGAAAATCTCAAGGCCATGGAAAAACTCAATATTGTTGCAATTGGATTAGCAATATTTTTTCCAGCAATGTCCGGTGCAGATCCATGAACAGGTTCATACATTGACCTTGTTTTGCCATTCTTATCTTTTTCCCCTAAAGAGGCTGAGGGCAATAGTCCAAGTGAACCAGTCAACATTGCAGCTTCGTCTGAAAGCATATCACCAAATAAATTATCAGTAACAATTACATCAAACTGCTTAGGATTTTTTAAAAGCTGCATTGCACAATTATCTGCTAACATATGTTCCAGCTCAACTTTTTTATACTCTTTTTCTTTAAGTGCTTGCACTTCTTCCCTCCACAAAACACCTGCCTCCATTACATTAGATTTTTCGCAAGAAGTAACTTTATTTTTACGTTTTTTTGCAAGCTCAAAAGCAACTTTTGCCACCCTTTTAATTTCACTAGAAGTGTAAACATGAGTATTTATTCCTTTGCGTTCATTATTTTTTATAGGTTCTATTCCTCGAGGTTCACCAAAATATATTCCTCCTGTAAGTTCTCTAACTATCATAATATCAAGACCAGATATTATCTCTGGTTTAAGAGATGATGCTTGAACCAGTTGTTTAAAGCAAATGGCTGGTCTTAAATTTGCAAATAGTTTTAATTCCTTCCTTAATTTAAGTAGTGCTCTCTCTGGTCTTTTTGAGAACTCTAGTTTGTCGTACTTGGGACCACCAACCGCTCCTAAAATAACTGCATCACTTTCTAAAGCTTTATAAAAAACTTCATCTGTAATTGGATTTTTATTTTTTTCATATGAGGCTCCACCTACTAATCCTTCTTCTATCCTAAAATCTAAAGATTTATTTTTATTTAACCATTCTATAATTTTTTTTACTTCACCAACTACTTCTGGCCCAATTCCATCCCCGGGAAGCAATAATAATTGTCTATTATTTATTTTATTCATTATTTCTTAACCACGTTTTTTCTTTTTCAATTCTGTTTTCATATTTTTTTATATGTTCTATTTTTTTAAGCGATAAACTAATATCATCTAAGCCTTCTAACAAACATTTTTTCTTAAATTTATCTAACTCAAACTTCTCTATATTATTTCCATATTTTATTTCTTGTTTTTCTAAATCAATATTAATTGCTTCTTTTCTTTTTGAATATTCTGAAATTGCTAAAATTTTTTTTTCAGTTATTTTTATTGGCAAGATTCCATTTTTAAAACAGTTGTTGTAAAATATATCTGCAAAACTCGGGCTAATAATACATCTGAAACCAAAATCAAGCAATGCCCATGGAGCATGTTCTCTAGAAGAACCACAACCAAAATTTTTACCTGTTAAAAGAATTTTGGAGTTAGAGAAAGGTTTTTTATTTAAAACAAAATCTTTAATTAAATTTTCTTTTTCATCGTATCTCATTTCGTAGAATAAATTTTTACCTAAACCTGTTCTTTTAATTGTTTTTAAAAATTGTTTAGGAATAATCATATCCGTATCAATATTCATTAAGGGTAGGTAGGCAGGGATACTTTTGAAATTTTTAAATTTTTCCATAATTATTAGATTTTTCTAACGTCGGTTAAGTTTCCTTTGATAGCTGCAGCAACAGCCATCCCTGGGCTTACTAGATGAGTTCTTCCTCCTCTTCCTTGTCTTCCCTCAAAGTTTCTGTTTGAAGTTGAAGCACATCTTTCTTTGGGATTAAGCTTGTCAGCATTCATGGCTAAGCACATAGAG
>MDSW01132829.1_pt1 | contig 18177 bp, 13 predicted proteins | sample 811171 | NCBI WGS metagenome assembly MDSW01 (sample SAMN05326641, study PRJNA326480) | marine metagenome | isolation source: seawater | place: Atlantic Ocean: North West | collected 2012 | reverse complement strand
CGAAGGACGAGGGAGGCCGTCATACGCCGTTCTTCAAGGGCTACCGTCCGCAGTTTTACTTCCGTACGACGGACGTAACGGGTGCGGTTGAGTTGCCTGAGGGTGTTGAGATGGTGATGCCTGGTGACAATATTAACTTTGTTGCTGAGCTGATTGCGCCGATTGCGATGGAAGAGGGCCTGCGTTTCGCGATTCGCGAAGGTGGCCGTACTGTCGGCGCTGGCGTGGTGGCGAAGATCATCGAGTAATACGACGGCGTCACGCCGCCAGGGCGGGTGTCCGGCAAGGCTGGATCACCACCGCGGTGGGAGTGACGGAAAAGACAAAGCCGAACCGCTGATACAGCAGTTCGGCTTCGTCGTCTAGGCGGAAAGTTTAGGCCAGTAGCTCAATTGGCAGAGCAGCGGTCTCCAAAACCGCAGGTTGGGGGTTCGATTCCCTCCTGGCCTGCCATATTAATGGCGGGATGTAGTAGTAAATCAATGGGCGGATCTTGGGTCTGCCCGTAGTGGATATGCCCCGCAAACGGAATGAACGGATGAACGTGGAAACGACCGCGAGCCGGTTTGACGCAGTCAAGTGGGTCATTGTCTTCGCCCTGGTGGCGGTGGCCGTGGTCGGCAACAGTTATTTTGCCGACCAGTCACTGCTGTACCGCGTGCTGGGCATCGTGGCCATTGCGATCGTCGCCGGCCTGATTGCCCTGCAGACCGCCAAGGGCGCGGCTTTCTGGGCGCTGGTCAAGGGTTCGCGTACGGAAATCCGCAAGGTGGTCTGGCCGACGCGCCAGGAAACCGTGCAAACCACCATGATCGTGGTGGTGTTCGTGGTGCTGGTGGCGTTGCTACTGTGGGGGCTTGACGCCTTCCTCGGCTGGCTGGTGTCCCTGGCGATCACTTGATAGACAAAAGGGTTTGTTGATGGCAATGCGCTGGTACGTCGTTCACGCCTACTCGGGTTACGAGAAGAAGGTTGCCTCCACCCTGAAGGAGCGTATCGAACTGCACAATATGCAGGATCGTTTCGGGGAAGTGCTGGTGCCCACCGAGGAAGTGGTGGAGATGCGCGGCGGCCAGAAACGCCGCAGCGAGCGCAAGTTCTTCCCCGGCTACGTGCTGGTGCAGATGGAACTGGATGACGACACCTGGCACCTGGTAAAGGAAACCCCGCGCGTACTGGGTTTCATCGGCGGCAAGGCGGAAGCCCCGGCGCCGATTACCGAGAAAGAGGCCGCGGCCATCCTGCAGCGTGTCGAGGACGGTGTCGAGGCGCCGAAACCGAAGACGCTGTTCGAGCCCGGCGAGATGGTGCGCGTGGTGGACGGCCCGTTCAACGATTTCAACGGCGTCGTCGAGGAAGTGAATTACGAAAAGAACCGCCTCAACGTGGCGGTGCTGATTTTCGGGCGCTCCACCCCGGTGGAGCTCGAGTTCGGCCAGGTCGAGAAGGCCTGACCGGTAGTCGCTGCGGCTGCGCTCGATCGTCATCCCCGCGAAAGCGGGGATCCAGTGATAGGCGGGTAGATCTCTGGATTCCCGCTTTCGCGGGAATGACGGTGAAGGCGACAAGCTGGCAGTATGTTTGACGGCGGCCCTGGCCGCCACAATGGGGAGCCCCAGTAGGCCCAGGCCGAAACGGCGTTTGCACCCGGGAGAATAGACATGGCTAAGAAAGTCGAAGCTTATATCAAGCTGCAGGTGCCTGCTGGCCAGGCCAACCCGAGCCCCCCGGTGGGCCCGGCGCTGGGCCAGCACGGTGTGAACATCATGGAATTCTGCAAGGCGTTCAACGCCGAGACCCAGGGCACCGAGCCCGGTCTGCCGATTCCGGTCGTCATCACCGTGTACAACGATCGCTCCTTCACCTTCGTCAAGAAGACGCCGCCGGCCTCCGTGCTGCTGCGCAAGGCGGCGAAGGTCAAGAAGGGTTCCGGTACGCCCAATACCAACAAGGTCGGCAAGGTGAACCGCGCCCAGTTGGAAGATATCGCAACCCAGAAGTGGCCGGACCTGACCGCTGCCGACATGGACGCCGCCGTGCGCACCATCGCCGGTAGCGCGCGTTCCGCGGGAATCGAAGTAGAGGGGGTGAGCTGACATGGCCAGACTGTCCAAGCGCGTACGCGCATTCAAGGAAAAAGTCGATCCGCAGAAGGCCTATCCCCTGGATGAGGCAATCAATCTGCTGAAGGAATTGTCCACGGCCAAATTCAGCGAAACGGTCGAAGTGGCGGTCAACCTCGGTATCGACGCGAAAAAATCCGACCAGGCGGTTCGTGGCGCGACCACGCTGCCCCACGGTACCGGCTCGGATGTGCGTGTCGCCGTGTTTACCCAGGGTGACGCCGCGGACAAGGCCAAAGCGGCGGGTGCGGATTTCGTCGGCATGGAGGAACTGGCCGAGGAGATCAAGGGCGGCATGATGGATTTCGACGTCGTCATTGCCTCCCCCGACGCCATGCGAGTGGTTGGCCAGCTGGGTCAGATCCTCGGTCCGCGCGGCCTGATGCCGAACCCGAAAACGGGCACCGTGACCCCGGACGTTGAGACCGCGGTGAACAACGCCAAGGCGGGCCAGGTGCGCTACCGCACCGACAAGAACGGCATCGTCCACGGCGGCATCGGCAAGATCGATTTCGATCCCGCGGCGATCAAGGGCAACCTCGAAGCCGTGCTGGCCGACCTGAAAAAGGCCAAGCCGGCGGCTGCGAAGGGCGTCTACATGAAGAAAATCAGCCTGAGCACCACCATGGGGCCGGGCGTTACCATCGACCAGGCGTCGCTGGAACTGTAAGGAACTGATCGGGTCGCCTCCACAAGAGGCGGCTCCTCGATGCCCCCCAGGGAAGGGGGGTGTGTAGGCCGGGACGAACCCACAGGTTTATACCGGCCCACTTTGAGGTCTTTGGACAAGGCTCCCGGGCGCAAGCCCACGCTGAGAACTGAAGGCCATCAAAGACCGTAGGTGCTTTTATTGCAGACCCGTTGACGGGTCCTGCAGGGAGGGCTTAATCGCGGCGACCCGCAGGGGAAGCCACTGCCTACGCAGATGGTGAATGCGTTCACCACGCAAGCGGCGCGGCCATAGTATTGGCAACGCTTACATTGGCAAACCAGGAGTTAATCCAGTGGCAATTGGACTCGAAGACAAGAAAGCCATCGTTGCTGAAGTTAACGAGACTGCCACCAGTGCACTGTCACTCGTGATCGCCGATTCTCGCGGCGTTCCCGTAGATGGCATGACAGCGCTGCGCCAGGAAGCGCGCGACAACAAGGTGACTCTCCGTGTAGTGCGGAACACCCTTGCCAAGCGTGCCCTGGAAGGAACCGAGTACGAGTGCGTCAACGACACGCTCGTCGGTCCCTCCCTGTTCGGTTTTTCCATGGAAGACCCGGGCGCGGCGGCGCGACTCTTCAAGGACTTCGCGAAAGAAAACGAAGCCTTTGAAGTCAAGGCACTGGCGGTTGGTGGCCAGATGCTGGGTGCTGAACAACTGGATGTTCTGGCCAAGCTGCCCACGCGTGACCAGGCACTCTCGATGTTGATGAGTGTCATGAAAGCGCCGGCAACGAAGCTGGTACAGACCATGAACGAAGTACCTGGAAAACTGGTTCGCACACTCGCAGCAGTTCGCGATCAGAAAGAGGCAGCGGCGTAAGCCACTGCCCGTGTTGAATTAATCAGTAAGGGAGTTTGGAGCTATGTCTCTGTCTAAAGACGACATTTTGAATGCAATCGCCGACATGAGCGTGATGGAAATCGTTGAGCTCATCGAAGCGATGGAAGAGAAGTTCGGTGTTACCGCAGCGGCAGCCGTTGCCGCCGCACCCGCAGCAGCAGCCGGTGATGCCGGCGGTGCCGCGGAAGAGCAGACCGAGTTTGACGTCATTCTGACCGCCGCCGGCGAGAAGAAAGTGAACGTTATCAAGGTCGTTCGCGCGGTTACCGGCCTGGGCCTGAAAGAAGCCAAGGGCCTTGTCGACGGCGCACCTTCCCCGATCAAGGAAGGCGCTTCCAAGGAAGAAGCCGAAGACGTCAAGAAGCAGCTGGAAGAAGCGGGCGGCTCTGCCGAACTCAAGTAGTTCGGTAGTGGTCCGGTTTCGGACTGTGATGGACAAGGCTGGCGGGCGATTGCCCCGCCGGCCTTTTCCCGCTTCACCGGGGTCCGCTTGACGGGTGGTCAAACACCTGGGGTCACTACCCGGGGTCAGGTCTTGCATTTTGCATCGAGCATGCAAAATGCAAGACCTGACCCCCATGGTTGCTCCCGATTGCTAGACCTGACACCTGTTATGGACCCCGATCATCTCGATCATGTAGATCACGCTGGGGAGTACTGATGGCATACTCGTATACAGAGAAAAAACGCATTCGCAAGGATTTCGGCACCCTGCCCAAGGTTATGGACGTGCCCTATCTGCTTGCGATTCAGATGGATTCTTACCGCCGGTTTACCCAGCAGGGCACACCACTGGATGAGCGGGGCGATTACGGCCTGCACGCTGCCTTCAAGTCAGTTTTCCCAATCGTCAGCTACAGCGGCAACGCGGCCCTGGAGTACGTCGACTATCGCCTGGGCAAGCCGATTTTCGACGTCAACGAATGTCAGCTGCGCGGCGTTACCTACTCCTGCTCGTTGCGGGTGAAGGTGCGGCTGATCATTTACGACAAGGAATCCTCCAACAAGACCATCAAGGACATCAAGGAGCAGGAAGTCTACATGGGGGAAATTCCCCTGATGACGGACAACGGCACCTTTGTCATCAACGGTACCGAGCGCGTGATCGTCTCCCAGTTGCACCGGTCCCCGGGTGTATTCTTCGATCACGACAAGGGCAAGACGCACTCCTCGGGCAAGCTGCTGTACTCTGCCCGCGTCATTCCCTACCGCGGCTCCTGGCTGGACTTCGAGTTCGACCCCAAGGACCTGGTGTTCGTGCGTATCGACCGTCGCCGCAAGCTGCCGGCGACGATCCTGCTGCGCGCCCTCGGCTACGAGGCCGAGGAAATCCTGGACATGTTCTACGACGTGAACACCTTCCAGGTGACCGAGGAAGGCGGCTACGCCATGACGCTGATTCCCGAGCGCCTGCGCGGTGACGTGGCCTCGTTCGATATCAAGGCCGGCAAGAAAGTCGTGGTGGAACAGGGCCGGCGTATCACCGCCCGCCACATCCGCGAGCTGGAGAAGGCCAACATCACCGAGCTGGAAATTCCCGCGGAGTACCTGCACGGCCGCGCGCTGGCCAGGAACGTGGTCGACAAGAAGACCGGCGAGATCATCGTGGAGTGCAACACCGAGTTGAGCGAGGAAGTGCTCACCAAGCTCGGCGAGGCCGGTATCACCACCATCGAGACACTGTATACCAATGAGCTGGACTGCGGTCCGTTCATCTCCGACACCCTGCGCCAGGACTCCACGCGCAACGAGCTCGAAGCGCTGGTGGAGATCTACCGCATGATGCGCCCGGGTGAGCCGCCGACCAAGGAGTCTGCGGAAAACCTGTTCCACAACCTGTTCTTCACCTCCGACCGCTACGACCTGTCAGCGGTGGGCCGCATGAAGTTCAATCGCCGCCTCGGTCGCGAAGAGGTCGAGGGCAGTGGTGTCCTGGATCGCGAGGATATCGTCGATGTGCTCAAGACCCTGGTGGATATCCGCAACGGCAAGGGCATGGTCGATGATATCGACCACCTGGGCAACCGCCGTGTGCGTTCCGTCGGCGAGATGGCGGAAAACCAGTTCCGCGTTGGCCTGGTGCGCGTCGAGCGTGCGGTGAAAGAGCGTCTGTCCATGGCCGAGAGCGAAGGCCTGATGCCGCAGGACCTGATCAACGCCAAGCCGGTGTCCGCGGCGGTCAAGGAGTTCTTCGGCTCCAGCCAGTTGTCGCAGTTCATGGACCAGAACAACCCGCTTTCGGAAGTCACCCACAAGCGCCGCGTATCCGCGCTTGGCCCGGGTGGTCTGACGCGCGAACGCGCCGGCTTCGAGGTGCGCGATGTGCACCCGACTCACTACGGTCGTGTCTGTCCCATCGAGACGCCGGAGGGGCCGAACATCGGCCTGATCAACTCCCTGGCGACTTACGCACGGACCAACGATTACGGCTTCCTGGAAAGCCCCTACCGCAAGGTGGTGGACGGCCAGGTGACCGATGAAATCGAGTTCCTGTCCGCCATCAACGAGGCCGAGTACGTCGTTGCGCAGGCCTCCGCGCCGCTGGACGAGAACAACCGCTTCACCGAGGAATTGATCAACGTCCGTCACCTGAACGAGTTCACGGTGAAATCGCCGGACGACGTCGATTACATGGACGTTTCGCCCAAGCAGGTGGTCTCGGTGGCCGCCGCGCTGATCCCCTTCCTCGAGCACGATGACGCGAACCGCGCGCTCATGGGCTCCAACATGCAGCGCCAGGCAGTGCCGACCCTGGTTTCCGACAAGCCCCTGGTAGGCACCGGGATGGAGCGCTACGTGGCGGCCGACTCGGGTGTCTGCGTGGTTGCCGATCGTGCGGGCGTGGTCGATTCGGCCGACGCCAGCCGCATTGTTGTTCGCGTTAACGACAAGGACGTGGGTGTCGACGAGGCGCCGGTGGACATCTACAACCTGACCAAGTACACCCGTTCCAACCAGAACACCTGCATCAACCAGCGTCCCATTGTGCAGAAGGGCGATGTCATCAACCGCGGCGATATTCTCGCCGACGGCCCGTCCATCGATATGGGCGAACTGGCCCTGGGCCAGAACATGCGCATCGCGTTCATGCCCTGGAACGGCTACAACTTCGAGGACTCCATTCTCGTCTCCGAGCGCGTGGTGAAGGAGGATCGTTTTACCACGATCCACATCCAGGAACTGACCTGTATCGCCCGGGACACCAAGCTGGGATCGGAAGAGATTTCCGCCGATATCCCCAACGTCGGTGAGAGCGCCCTGGCGAAGCTGGACGAGTCCGGCATCGTCTATATCGGCGCCGAGGTCGAGGCCGGGGATATCCTGGTGGGCAAGGTCACGCCCAAGGGCGAGACCCAGCTGACCCCGGAGGAAAAACTCCTGCGCGCCATCTTCGGCGAGAAAGCCTCTGACGTGAAGGACACCTCCCTGCGCGTGCCCACCAGCACCAAGGGCACGGTCATCGACGTGCAGGTGTTTACCCGCGACGGCCTGGAAAAGGACGCGCGCGCACTGCAGATCGAGAAGCACCAGCTCGACGAGTACCGCAAGGACCTCAAGGAGGAGTACCGCATCTTCGAAGAGGCGACCTTCTCCCGGCTGCAGGGCCTGCTCAAGGGCAAGTCCACGGTCAGCGGCGGCGGGTTGCCCAAGGGCACCACGCTCACGCAGGCCGTGCTCAACGACCTGGATCGCGAGCAGTACTTCAAGCTGAAGCTGTCCGACGCCGCGCTGAACGATGCCATCGCCTCCGCGGCGCGCCAGCTGGAAGAGCAAAACCGCCTGCTGGAAGAGCGCTTCGAAGACAAGAAGAGCAAGCTGGAAAGCGGCGACGACCTCGCCCCGGGCGTGCTCAAGATCGTCAAGGTCTACCTGGCGATCAAGCGCCGTATCCAGCCCGGCGACAAGATGGCGGGTCGCCACGGTAACAAGGGTGTTATCTCGGTGATCATGCCGGTAGAGGACATGCCCTACGACGAGAACGGCGAACCGGTCGATATCGTCCTCAACCCGCTGGGTGTGCCGTCGCGGATGAACGTGGGACAGATCCTGGAAACTCACCTGGGCATGGCCGCCAAGGGCCTGGGCGACAAGATCAACAACATGATCGCGGAACAGCGCAAGGTCGCCGAGGTTCGCAAGTTCCTGGCGGAGATCTACAACAACGGCGCTGGCCGCCTGGAGGATCTCGACTCGCTCAGTGACGAGGAAGTCCTGGAACTGGCGAAGAACCTGTCCGGCGGCGTGCCCATGGCCACGCCGGTGTTCGACGGTGCGGCGGAAGAGTCCATCAAGGAACTGCTGAAGCTGGCTGACCTGCCCGAGAGCGGGCAGTTCACCCTGTACGATGGCCGTTCGGGCGAGGCATTCGACCGCCCGGTGACGGTTGGCTACATGTACATGCTGAAGCTCAACCACCTGGTGGACGACAAGATGCACGCGCGCTCTACCGGCTCCTACAGCCTGGTTACCCAGCAACCGCTGGGCGGCAAGGCGCAGTTCGGCGGCCAGCGTTTCGGGGAAATGGAGGTCTGGGCCCTGGAGGCCTATGGCGCCGCCTATACCCTGCAGGAAATGCTGACGGTCAAGTCCGACGATGTGGCCGGACGCACCAAGATGTACAAGAACATCGTCGATGGCGACCACCGAATGGAACCGGGCATGCCCGAGTCCTTCAACGTGTTGGTCAAGGAAATACGTTCCCTGGGTATCGATATCGAACTCGAGAACGACTGACACAACGACTTTGGACTCATGCGGCGGGTGAGGGCCATGGCCCCGCCCCCCGGTAGAAAAAACCTCGTGGAGGAAAAGCCTTGAAAGACTTACTAAATCTGTTGAAGTCCCAGGGAGAAAACGACGAATTCGATGCGATTCGGATTGGTCTGGCCTCGCCGGAGCTGATCCGCTCCTGGTCTTTCGGTGAAGTGAAGAAGCCGGAAACCATCAACTACCGCACCTTCAAACCGGAGCGGGACGGCCTGTTCTGCGCCAAGATATTTGGCCCGGTCAAGGACTACGAGTGCCTGTGCGGCAAGTACAAGCGTCTCAAGCACCGCGGCGTCATCTGTGAGAAGTGCGGTGTTGAGGTCGCACTGGCCAAGGTGCGTCGTGAGCGCATGGGCCATATCGAGCTGGCCAGCCCGGTGGCGCACATCTGGTTCCTCAAGTCGTTGCCCTCGCGCATCGGCCTGCTGCTGGACATGACCCTGCGCGACATCGAGCGTGTGCTGTACTTCGAGTCCTACGTGGTGACCGATCCGGGGATGACGACCCTGGAGCAGGGCCAACTGCTCACCGATGAGCAGTACTACGAGTCGATGGAGGAATTCGGCGACGAGTTCTCCGCCAAGATGGGCGCCGAGGCTATCCAGGACCTGATGATGCAGATCGACCTGGACCAGGAAATCGCCACCCTGCGGGAAGAGATCCCGGCGACCAATTCCGAGACCAAGATCAAGAAGTTGTCCAAGCGCCTGAAGCTGATGGAGGCTTTCGCCAACTCCGGCAACAAGCCGCAGTGGATGGTGCTCAACGTCCTGCCCGTGTTGCCGCCGGACCTGCGTCCCCTGGTGCCGCTGGACGGTGGCCGTTTCGCCACCTCGGACCTGAACGACCTGTACCGCCGTGTGATCAACCGCAACAACCGCCTCAAGCGCTTGCTGGACCTGAACGCGCCGGACATCATCGTGCGCAACGAAAAGCGCATGCTGCAGGAATCCGTAGACGCGCTGCTGGACAACGGTCGTCGCGGCCGCGCCATCACCGGTTCCAACAAGCGTCCGCTGAAATCACTGGCCGACATGATCAAGGGCAAGCAGGGGCGTTTCCGCCAGAACCTGCTCGGCAAGCGTGTCGACTACTCCGGCCGTTCGGTCATCGTGGTCGGCCCCACGCTGAAACTGCACCAGTGCGGCCTGCCGAAGAAAATGGCGCTGGAACTGTTCAAGCCGTTCATTTTCGGCAAACTGGAGGCGCGCGGCCTGGCGACCACTATCAAGGCCGCGAAGAAAATGGTCGAGCGCGAGCCGCCGGAGGTCTGGGATATCCTCGCCGAGGTGATCCGCGAGCACCCGGTTCTGCTCAACCGCGCCCCGACCCTGCACCGCCTCGGTATCCAGGCATTCGAGCCGGTTCTCATCGAGGGCAAGGCCATCCAGTTGCACCCGCTGGTCTGTGCCGCGTACAACGCCGACTTCGACGGTGACCAGATGGCAGTGCACGTACCGCTGACGCTGGAAGCGCAGCTGGAAGCGCGGGCGCTGATGATGTCCACCAACAACATCCTGTCACCCGCCAGCGGCGAGCCGATCATCGTGCCGTCCCAGGACGTGGTGCTGGGCCTGTACTACATGACCCGTGAGCGAGTTAACGCCAAGGGCGAGGGTATGGCGTTCGCCAACGTTTCCGAGGTACACCGCGCCTACCAGGGCGGGCACGTGCACCTGCAGGCGCGGGTCAAGGTGCGCGTCACGGAGAAGGTAAAGACCGACGAGGGCGACATCAACGAGCGCACTTTTGTCGCCGAGACTACCGTTGGGCGGACCCTGCTGTGGGAGATTGTTCCCGACGGCATAGGCTTCGATATGGTCAACCGCGACATGGCCAAGAAGGCCATTTCGCGCATCATCAACCAGTGCTACCGCGTGGTGGGCCTGAAAGCGACGGTTATCTTTGCCGACCGCCTGATGTACATGGGCTACGACTACTCGACGCGTTCCGGTTCATCCATCGGTGTGAACGATTTCGAGATTCCGCAGGAGAAAGCGGCCCTGATCGAGCGCGCCGAGGGCGAGGTGCTGGAAATCGAGGAGCAGTACGCCGCCGGCCTGGTGACCCAGGGCGAGAAGTACAACAAGGTCATCGACATCTGGTCCCGCGCCAACGACCTGGTGTCCAAGTCGATGATGGAAGGCCTCTCCAAGGAGAGCGTGATCAACCGCGAGGGCGAAAAGGAAGAGCAGGCCTCGTTCAACTCCGTGTATATCTACGCGGATTCGGGCGCACGGGGTTCGCCGGCGCAGATTCGCCAGCTCGCGGGCATGCGCGGCCTGATGGCCAAGCCGGACGGCTCCATTATCGAGACGCCCATCACCGCGAACTTCCGCGAGGGCCTGAACGTACTGCAGTACTTCATCTCCACGCACGGCGCGCGTAAGGGTTTGGCGGACACCGCACTGAAGACGGCGAACTCGGGTTACCTGACCCGCCGCCTGGTGGATGTCGCCCAGGACCTGGTGGTGACGGAAGAGGACTGCGGCACGGATTCCGGCCTGCTGATGACGCCGGTGATCGACGGCGGCGACATCATCGAATCCCTGGGCGACCGGGTGCTTGGCCGAATGGTCGCCAAGGATGTGATCAAGCCCGGCACCGAGGACGAGATCGCCATCACCGCCAACACCATGCTCGACGAGCTGTGGATCAAGCGCCTGGAAGAGATGGGGATCGACGAGATCGAGGTGCGTTCCCCGATCACCTGTGACCCCCGCCACGGCATCTGCTCGGCCTGTTACGGCCGTGACCTGGCCCGCGGGCATCGCATCAACATGGGCGAGGCGGTCGGCGTCGTTGCCGCCCAGTCCATCGGCGAACCCGGCACCCAGCTGACCATGCGTACTTTCCACATCGGTGGCGCGGCCAGCCGGGCAACGGCACAGGACAACATCGAGGTGATGACCGAAGGTACGGTTCGCCTGCACAACCTCAAGACGGTTGAACGCAGCGACGGCGACCTGGTAGCCACCAGCCGCTCCGGTGAGCTGTCCATCCTCGATACCATGGGGCGTGAGAAAGAGCGCTACAAGCTGCCCTACGGTGCGGTCCTCAAGGTCAAGGATAACGACCCTGTGGCGCAGGGCGCTGTCGTGGCCAGCTGGGACCCCCACACCCACCCGATCATCACCGAGGTGGCCGGTACCGTGAAATTCAGCGGTATGGAAGAGGGCATCACCATCAAGCGGCAGACCGATGAACTCACCGGCCTGTCCAACATCGAGGTGCTGGACCCGGCGGAACGTCCGGCGGCCGGCAAGGATATGCGCCCGGCGGTCAGCCTGGTGGATGACCAGGGCAAGGAGCTGTGTCTGGCCGGTACCAACGTGCCCGCGCACTACTTCCTGCCGCCGCTGGCGCTGGTTTCCCTGGAAGACGGGTCTGTCATCGAGGCCGGTGGTGTTATCGCGCGTATTCCCCAGGAGGGTTCGAAGACCAAGGACATCACCGGTGGTCTGCCGCGTGTCGCCGACCTGTTCGAGGCGCGCAAGCCGAAGGAGCCCGCGATCCTGGCGGAAATCAGCGGTACGGTCAGTTTCGGTAAGGAGACCAAGGGTAAACGCCGCCTGATCATCACGCCGATGGACGGCAAGCCGCTGCCGGACGGATCCGACCACTACGAGGCGCTGATTCCCAAGTGGCGTCACCTGTCGGTGTTCGAGGGTGAGCACGTGGAGAAAGGCGAGGTGGTGTCGGAAGGCCCGCCGAGCCCGCACGACATCCTGCGCCTGAAAGGCATCGAGGAACTGGCCAAGTACATCGTCAACGAGATCCAGGAGGTGTACCGCCTGCAGGGTGTGAAGATCAACGACAAACACATCGAGGTGATCGTCCGCCAGATGCTGCGCAAGGTCGTGATCACCGCGTCGGGTGATTCGAGCCTGATCAAGGGCGAGCAGGTGGAATACACCACGCTGCTGGAGGAGAACGAGCGCCTCGAGGCCGAGGGCCTGGTAGTGGCCACCGGCGAACGCGAGCTGTTGGGCATCACCAAGGCGTCGCTGGCGACCGAGAGCTTCATCTCCGCGGCTTCCTTCCAGGAGACCACCCGCGTCCTCACCGAGGCGGCGGTCACCGGCAAGCGCGATTACCTGCGCGGGCTGAAGGAAAACGTCGTGGTGGGTCGCCTGATCCCGGCCGGTACCGGCCTGGCGTACCATGCGGAACGCAAGCGCAACCGCGAGAGCGATTCCGAGCTGATGGTATCCGCCCAGGAAATCGAGGCGGCACTGACCGAGGCGTTGCAGGCGGACAGCTGAGCATCGCCCTGGTCGTCGACCGGATTACGCAGGCCCGCCTTTTGGCGGGCCTTTTTTTTATCCGGAGTTTCGCCCCGTCGACGGCCCGCGCTGCAGCGCGGCTTCGACGCCTGCCTCTGTTATCGTAAATTGCGCGGTCTGGACGTCGTCGAACAGTAACCGGAGGTAGGAGCGGTAGGACTGCACCTGCGCCACCAGCGCCTGGTTGTCGTCGTAGATGCGGGCCAGGATGATGCCGCCCTCGACGGTGGAGGTGAACATATCCGCCAGGGCGTCGATGGATACCTCGATTCTCGGCGTCCGTGTCGCGACAATCTCCATTAGCCGCGCGCTGATCATGCTGCGCCACTCCAGTATGCCGTGTTCCATACGCTGGCGGATGTCATCGTCGAACTGCTGGGTTTCGTAGGTAAATGAGGCCACCAGGCACCCTGGGTGAACCTCGGTCATGCCGGCCACCATCTCGGCAAACAGGTTGAGGAATATCAGTGTGCGCTGCAAGGGGTTCTCGCTGAGGCTGTCCGCGCGCTCGCTGAGTTCCCTGAACACCTGCGTGTCCATCTCGATATAGCGTTCCACCAGCGCCCGGGCCAGTTCGCGCTTGCCTTCGAAGTGGTAGAAGAACCCGCCCTTGGTGATGGCGGCTTTATCGATGATGTCCTCGATGGTGGTGGCGGCGAAACCGCCCTTGAGTATCATCGCTTCCGCCGTGCTGAGGATACGCTCGCGGCTGCTGTTGGCGCGCGTCTGCATGGGTGTTGGCTCCGGCAGTGTCGGTTTATCAGGGAGATTAGCTGTACCGGCGGTACAGTCAATAGGGCGCGCGCCTTGTCAAATACTCTGAGGACTCGCCGTTTCTGCTGATAAGCTGCTGTTTTTAAAGAATAAAAAATACTTTGCGTTTCCGCACCGCCGGTACACTGACCGGCTGCCCCGACAGGCCTAGTATTGTCGCGACCGAATGCGGCGCTGCCGCGCAACGACAGGAGGACCTGGAGATGACAGATACAGGGCAAATACTTCCCCAACTGGCGGGAGTGGTGTGTTTAACCGACGGCGGTCTGGAGACGGACCTGTGTTTTAATCACGGTATCGACCTGCCGCAGTTCGCGGCCTACGACCTGCTGCGTACCCCCCAGGGGCGGCAGTTGCTGCTGGACTACTACCGCGAATACGTCGCCATCGCCCGTCGCCATGACCTGGGACTGGTGCTGGAGACGCCGACCTGGCGCGCCAACCCGGACTGGGCGGCACTCATTGGCGACGACGCGCCTGAACTGGACCGGTTGAACCGCGTGGCGGTAGCGCTGGTGCGCGAGTTGCGCGAGGAACTGGAGGGCGCTGGGCCGACGCTGGTGGTCAGCGGCTGCATTGGCCCGCGCGGGGATGGCTACACCCCCGACCTGCTGATGAGCCCGGAGCAGGCGCGCGACTATCACCGGGCCCAGGTCGCCAGTTTCGCCGGCGGCGGCGTGGATATGGTCTCCGCCCTGACCCTGAACTATGTCGACGAGGCGGTGGGCATTGCCCTGGCGGCGGCGGAGTCCGGGTTGCCGCTGGGCCTCTCCTTCACCGTGGAGACCGACGGCCGCCTGCCGACCGGCGAGGAACTGCGCCAGGCCATCGACGCCGTGGACGCCGCTACCGATGCTTATCCGGCCTACTACATGATCAATTGCGCCCACCCCACGCATTTCGATCACCTGTTCCAGGGCGACGCTGCCTGGCTGCAGCGCGTGATGGGCCTGCGCGGCAACGCGTCCTGCATGAGCCACGAGGAGCTGGATAATGCGCAGACCCTGGACGACGGCGACCCGAACGCCTTCGGCGCGCAACTGCACGCGCTGCGCCGGGCCGCGCCGTGGATGACCGTGCTGGGCGGCTGCTGCGGCACCGATACCCGGCATATCGAACAGGTGGCCCGCCGCCTGTCCCGGGCCGCCTGAGCCCGCCGCGGGCGGGCGCTTGGGCGCCGCCCGCCCGCTGCTTGACTCGCCCCGGCGGCATCTATAGAATGCCGCCTCCTCTTTCCGGGGTGCCCCCGTGCGTGCAGCAGTTTTGGCCGGGTTGCGGGGTATGACCGCCACGGGGAGTGGACAGGCGCAAGCCTGTCCCTTACAGCACCATTTTTGGAGTTTTAATTGCATGGCAACGATCAACCAGTTGGTTCGTAAGCCCAGGAAACGCAAGCTTGAGAAGAGTGACGTGCCCGCCCTGCAGAGCTGCCCGCAGCGCCGCGGTGTGTGTACGCGTGTCTACACCACCACGCCGAAGAAGCCGAACTCCGCACTGCGCAAGGTCTGCCGTGTGCGCCTGACCAACGGTTACGAGGTGTCCTCGTATATCGGTGGTGAAGGCCACAACCTGCAGGAGCACAGTGTGGTACTGATTCGCGGCGGTCGTGTGAAAGACCTGCCGGGTGTGCGCTATCACACCGTGCGCGGCAGCCTCGACACCTCCGGTGTCAGCGATCGCCGCAACGGGCGTTCCAAGTACGGCGCCAAGCGGCCCAAGTAAGCGAGCCTGCGAACCGCACAAACGATGTAAGTAAGGCCGGACCCCTGCCTCCCCCGCACATGTGGCAGGTCGGTGTCCGGGTAACCTGAAGAGAGAGAAAGGGCAATACCATGCCAAGAAGACGAGTAGTCGCCAAGCGCGAAGTCCTGCCAGATCCCAAGTACGGGAACGTAACACTGGCAAAGTTCATGAACCACGTAATGGTCAGCGGCAAGAAATCCGTCGCCGAGACCATTGTGTACGGCGCACTGGATATCGTCCAGGACCGCCTCAACAAGGATCCCATCGAGGCCTTCGACCAGGCCCTGGAAAACATTGCACCCATGGTGGAGGTCAAGTCCCGCCGTGTCGGTGGTGCTACCTACCAGGTGCCGGTGGAAGTTCGCCCCGCCCGTCGCGTGGCGCTGTCCATGCGCTGGCTGGTGGAGCACGCCCGCGCCCGCGGCGAGAAGTCCATGCGTCAGCGCCTGGCCGGTGAAATCATCGACGCTTCACAGGGCAAGGGTAACGCCGTGCGCAAGCGTGAAGACGTGCACCGTATGGCCGAGGCGAACAAGGCGTTCTCTCACTACCGATTCTAATCTGTCGTCCTGCAACCTGTTATTGGGGATTTAACCGTGGCTCGTAAAACTCCTATCAACCGATACCGCAATATCGGTATCGTGGCGCACGTGGACGCTGGTAAAACCACGACATCAGAGCGTGTGCTCTTCTATACCGGCCTGTCGCACAAGATCGGCGAAGTGCATGACGGCGCCGCCACCATGGACTGGATGGAACAGGAGCAGGAGCGCGGTATCACCATTACCTCCGCTGCCACCACCTGTTTCTGGCGTGGCATGGACGCCCAGTTCGACGAGCACCGTATCAACATCATCGATACTCCCGGGCACGTGGACTTCACCATCGAGGTGGAGCGTTCACTGCGGGTCCTGGACGGCGCTGTTGTGGTGCTGTGCGGCTCGTCCGGCGTGCAGCCGCAGACGGAAACGGTGTGGCGCCAGGCCAACAAGTACGAAGTACCGCGTATGGTCTTCGTCAACAAGATGGACCGTGCCGGCGCGAACTTCCGCGATGTCGTGGAGCAGCTTCGCGAGCGCCTGGGCGCCAACGCCGTGCCCCTGCAGATGACGATCGGCGCTGAAGAGGACTTCAAGGGCGTTGTTGACCTGGTCAAGAACAAGGCGATCATCTGGAGCGAGGCCGACCAGGGCATGTCCTTTGAGTACCAGGACGTGCCCGAGGACATCGCCGACGAAGTCGCGGAAATGCGCGAGTACATGATCGAGGCGGCGGCCGAAGCCAATGAGGAACTGATGGACAAGTACCTCGAAGGCGGTGAGCTGACCGAGGAAGAGATCAAGCAGGGTATCCGCCTGCGCACCCTGGCCAACGAGATTGTGCCGGTCATGGGCGGCAGCGCGTTCAAGAACAAGGGCGTTCAGGCCGTGCTCGATGGCGTGATCGAGTACCTGCCGTCACCCACCGAGGTGAGGGCGATCGAAGGTACGCTGCTGGACAAGGAAGAAACTGTCGAAGCGCGTCCGGCGGACGACGAAGCGCCGTTTGCCGCGCTGGCGTTCAAGATCGCCACCGACCCCTTTGTGGGCACCCTGACGTTCTTCCGCGTCTACTCCGGCAAGCTGGAAAGCGGCACCGGTGTTTTCAACTCCGTGAAGCAGAAGAAAGAGCGTGTCGGCCGTATGGTGCAGATGCACTCCAACAGTCGCGAGGAGATCAAGGAAGTGCTGGCCGGCGATATCGCCGCGGCGGTGGGGCTGAAGGATGTGACTACCGGCGACACCCTGTGTGACGGCGACAACCCGATCGTGCTGGAGCGCATGGAGTTCCCCGAGCCGGTCATCTCCGTGGCGGTGGAGCCCAAGTCCAAGGCTGACCAGGAAAAGATGGGCATCGCGTTGGGCAAGCTGGCCCAGGAAGACCCGTCTTTCCGCGTCAAGACCGACGAGGAAACCGGGCAGACCATCATCTCCGGTATGGGTGAGCTGCACCTGGATATCATCGTCGACCGCATGCGGCGCGAGTTCAGCGTCGAGGCGAACATCGGCAAGCCGCAGGTGGCCTACCGCGAGGCGATTCGCAATACCTCCGAGATCGAAGGCAAGTTCGTACGTCAGTCCGGTGGTCGCGGCCAGTACGGTCACGTATGGGTCCGTTTCGAACCCGGTGAGGACGAGAGCGCCGAGGGCCTGGAGTTCGTCAACGAAATCGTCGGCGGTGTCGTACCCAAGGAATACATCCCCGCGGTACAGAAGGGGATCGAGGAGCAGATGCAGAACGGTGTCCTGGCCGGTTACCCGCTGCTGGGCCTGAAGGCGACGCTGTACGACGGCTCCTTCCACGATGTTGACTCCAACGAGATGGCGTTCAAGGTGGCCGCGAGCATGGCCACCAAGAAACTGTCCCAGGAAGGTGGCGCGGTGCTGCTCGAGCCCATCATGTCGGTGGAAGTTGTCACCCCCGAGGAAAACATGGGCGACGTGGTCGGCGACCTCAACCGCCGGCGCGGCCTGATCGGCGGTATGGATGAAAACCCGTCGGGCAAGGTCGTTACCGCAGAGGTGCCCCTGGCCGAGATGTTCGGCTATGCTACCGACCTGCGCAGTGCGACCCAGGGCCGTGCGACGTACACGATGGAATTCTGCAAGTACGCGGAAGCGCCGTCCAACATCGCCGAAGAAATCATCTCCAAGAACCAGACCAGTTAACTGACCGAATGGGGGCTGGCTTGCAGCCCTGCCCCCGATCAATCGAGGAAACAGAAAGTGTCAAAAGAAACATTTGAACGTACCAAACCCCACGTTAACGTTGGCACGATTGGCCACGTTGACCATGGCAAGACGACGCTGACAGCGGCGCTGACCCGCGTGTGCTCGGAGACCTGGGGCGGCGAACTGGTAGCCTTTGACGGAATCGACAATGCGCCGG
>MDSW01019842.1_pt1 | contig 18179 bp, 19 predicted proteins | sample 811171 | NCBI WGS metagenome assembly MDSW01 (sample SAMN05326641, study PRJNA326480) | marine metagenome | isolation source: seawater | place: Atlantic Ocean: North West | collected 2012 | reverse complement strand
CATCGCGAATCCCTCTGCGCAAGATAATCATTTACAGTAACTATGTGGACCCCTCTGCCTGTTAATGAATTAAGGTAAGCAGGCAAAGTAGAGACGAGTGTTTTACCTTCACCGGTTTTCATTTCAGCAATTTTTCCCTCATGCAGAACAATACCACCAATTAGCTGAACATCAAAATGTCTCATATTTAGAGTTCTTTTAGCTGTTTCTCTAACGACAGCGAAAGCTTCTGGCAAAATTTCTTCAATTGAGTTTTTTTGTTTTTGAAATTTTATTTTAAAATATTCAGTTTTTTTTTGAAGTTCTTCATCACTTAATTTAGAGATTTTAACTTCATAATCATTAATGATTTTTACTATTTTTTCATATTTTTTTAGATTACTTGAACCTAAACTACCAAATAATTTGTTAACTATATTAAGCATATTATGATATGTGGCTGTTATCATATGAAATTCAAGAACGCTAGAAAGGATTTAAATCTTAGGGCTAATGATAGCTTATACAAAAATTCAAAATCCCCTTTTGCCCCTAAACTTTATAAGGATTTAAATCCAAAAGGATTTAAAATATTTACATTCAAATCAGGTTTCAAAAAGAAAAAAGATGATCTTTTGATTATTGTATTTGATGAAATTATTAATGTTGCTTGTAAGTATTCCCTTACATCTACTCCATCAGCTCCTATTATTTGGGATAAAAAAAATAATAAAGGTAGCTGTAGAGCGTTGATAGTAAATTCAGGTAATGCCAACGCACATACGGGTTATATAGGAGTAAAAAATATAAATATTTACACCAATCAACTTGCAAAAATAATATCTTGTTCAACAAATGATATACTGGTTTCATCTACAGGAGTAATAGGTGAACAACTTGATCCAAATTTGATTTGTAAAAAAATAAAATTAATTAAAAATTCAAATAAAAAAATGCTTATTGATGCCGCAAGAGCTATTGGTACAACTGACACTTTTATTAAAACTGCAGTTCATAATGTTAAAATAGATAATCAAAATATTAAAGTATATGGTTTTGCTAAAGGTTCCGGTATGATTTTTCCTAATATGGGAACTATGCTTTCGTATATATTTATTGATTGCGAAATAACAAAAAAAATATTGAAAAGACTTTTATCTGACAATCTGGATGAAACTTTTAATTCTATTTCTGTTGATAGTGATACCTCTACAAGTGATACTTTAATGCTTTTTTCAAACCCACTAAAAAAAATAAATGTAAGTTCTAATTATAATAAAATCTCTAAAGTTTTAAATAAAGTTATGAAGGAATTATCCTTAAAGATTATATCTGATGGAGAAGGTATAAAAAAATTAATTAAAATAAAAGTAATAAAAGGAAAAACAATAAAACAAGCAAAAAAAATTGCATTTTCTATTGCAAATTCTCCACTTGTAAAAACTGCTATTGCTGGAGAAGATGCAAACTGGGGTCGTATAATTATGGCAATTGGAAAAACAAAAGAAAAAATAATACAAGACAAAATATCAATAAAATTAGGTAACTTTCTACTAACTAGTAATGGAAAAAAAAATAAAAAATTAAATTTTTCTAAAATTGATAAATATATGAAAAATAAAATTATAAAGATTGAAGTTAGTCTTAATCTAGGAAATTCATCAAGTATTGTTTATGGGAATGATTTAAATAATCAGTATATTAAAATTAATGCTGATTATAGATCTTAACTATTAAAAAAATTTTTTAATTTATTTTTTGCTTCACCTGGTTTTAAAGGTTTTTGTTGAGAATGGTGATTTTTCCAACCAGAAATAATATAAAAGTTTGTGGTAAGAACAAAGTTATTATCATTGTTAACTTTATAATTTTTTTTCAATAATTCGAAATATTGTTTTTTTTCAAAAATTTTTTTTTTATCTTTATAATAATAAGATGAATTCATTGAGCGGATGTCTAAAAGTAATTTATCAAAGTTTTTATATTCTAAATTAATTTCTTCTAAATTAACCAAGGGTATTTTAAAATTATTTTTTTTTAAAAGTTCTATTATTTGAGGCAATTCTATTACTTTGTTAAATCTATTATAGGCTCCTCCGTAAAGTTCAATATCAGTTTTTATCATAGCAGATTTTAATTCATTAAAATTTTTTTGGGTAGGTAATGTAGCAATAAAAAAACCATTTGGAATTAGTGATGTAATTATTTTGTTTAAAACGAATGAAATATCATCAGTAAAATTTAAGAAAAAATTACTAATTATTAAATTATATTTTTTTGGTTCGATTTGCCATAAATCTAAATTTATATTATTGTCTGTAAAATTATCAAATTTATTATATTTGGAATTTATTTTTTTAAAATCACAAATAGTAATTAAAGAATCTTTATATCTTTTAAGAATATATTTATAAATACTAGTTCCATGATCACCTAAAATTAATATATTTTTAAAATTAAAACTTATGATTTCTAAAGAGTCAACTATTCTTTCACTGTATAAATCATAAATAAAGTCATTTTTGTTATTGATTTCTTTACATCTTAAGTTTTTAAGATACTTTTTATTAATCATTAAGATATATATAAACTATTAATGGAAACACTTAAAAAAAATATATGTGATATTGTAATTAATGAAGCAATTTCAATAAATGAGAAGATCATAGGATTGAATTTTTTAGAATTATTAAAAATTAGTCTAGCTGAAAAGTTGTTAATATTATTAAATAAACAACAATTTCCACTAAATAACATAATTGATTTTGAAAAAAAAACAGAAGAAAAAGTAAGAAATTTAAATATTATAATAAATTATTATATTAACTCAATTTCAGTTAACAAAAAAAAAATTGATAATGATTCTTTGTTTTTTTCTTTTAATGAAACTTCTAATTTTGATATATATAAAGATGAAAAAAAATTCATCAGCTTACTTTTATACAAAAATACTGGAATTTCTTTGCCTAAGGGCACTATTATTAACAGAAAGTCTAATAAAAATACACTTTTAATTGAAATTCAGAATAAAGATATTGATCAAATATTGAAATAATAAAAAATGATATAATATTAAAGAAGTGATTGTTTTTAATTTAATTTGTTCTGAATGCGAATATCAATTTGAAGGTTGGTTTGATAATACAGCATCGTTTAATAGCCAAAAAAAAAATAAAGCAATTAATTGTCCTAATTGTGAAAGTACAAATATTAAAAAAACACTTGTTGCACCAAATATAGGCAAAAAAAGTAATTCAAAAAAAATTAAAAATAAAAAAACTTTGGCTAGTAATATCAACAAAATAAAAAAAATTGTTGAAGAAAACTTTGATTATGTTGGTGATAAATTTACTGAAGAAGCAAAAAAAATTAAATATGGAGAAACAATAGATAGACCTATATATGGAGAAGCAACAATTGAACAGACTAAAGAATTGTTAGATGAAGATATAAGTGTTACACCACTTCCATTTCAGTCAAACAAAAAAACTAATTAACTATTAAAACAACTACAAAAATAATTTATTTTTGAATTATCATTTAGTTTCCATGATGATTTAAAAGGATCATAAACCATACCCTTAATTTTTATTTTTTTAAAATTATTATTAGATAAAAAAAACTCTAGTTCTTCTGGTTTTATAAATTTATGATAGTTGTGTGTATTTTTTGGTATCCAATTTAGTAAGTTTTCAGCTAAATCTATTGCAAAAAACTTTGAAATTAAATTTTTATTTATAGTTGATATAATTAATGCGCCATTTGGTTTCAAATTTAATTTTATTTTTTTTAAAAAAGATTCCCAATCATCAAGATGTTCTAAGACTTCAAAAATTACAATTATATCAAATTTAGATTTTATATGTTCTTTTTCAAAATCTTTTACCATGTAATTTATATTTAAGTTATTTTCAGAGGAATGAAGTTTGGCTGCATTAATATTTTCTTCTACAAAATCTATTCCAGTTACTTTCGCTCCCAATTTAGACATACCTTCCGATATTAAGCCACCTCCACAACCAACATCTAAAATTTTTATTTTATCTAGTCTTTTTTTATTAATTACATTCTGTATATATTTCATTCTAATTGGCTGAATATCATGTAAAATTTTAAACTTTCCATTTTTTGCCCACCACTCACCTGCTAGTCTAGAAAAATGATCAAATTCGCTTTTTTTTGATTTAAATCTCATGTTAAACCTTGTGTTTTACACTAATAATAATAATACCCAAATAGATTTAAATATTTATCTATGAATACTATTGTAATGAAATTTGGTGGTACATCAGTTGCTGATACTGATAAGATAAAAAATATAGTAAAAATAGTTTCTAAAGAAGTTAAAAAAAATAAAATTATTGTAGTTTTATCAGCGATGGCTGGTGAAACTGATAAATTACAAAAATATCTTGATGATTTTAAATCTCAAAATTCTATTGAAAGTGATCTAGTCTTAACTTCAGGTGAACAAGTATCTATAGGATTATTATCAATAGCTTTAAAGAAAGAAGGAATAAATTCATTACCTCTTCTAGGCTGGCAAGTACCCATAATTACAGACGATAATCATGAAAAAGCAAAAATTCTTAAAATTGACAACAAAAGAATAAATAGATTTTTTGAAAACAACGACGTAATTGTATTAGCTGGCTTTCAAGGAATTAATATAAATGGAAATATTACATCACTTGGAAGAGGGGGGTCAGATACAACTGCAGTTGCTATTGCTGCAGCAGTACAAGCTGAAAGATGTGACATATATACTGATGTAGAAGGTGTTTATACAACTGATCCTAATATTGAAAAAAATGCAAAAAAAATTTCTAAACTGTCTTATGAAGAAATGCTAGAAATGTCTTCAACTGGAGCAAAAGTGTTACATACAAGATCAGTTGAATTAGCAATGAAAAATAATTTAATTCTACAAGTTTTATCTTCTTTAACTAATAAAACAGGAACTTTCATAGTTGATGAAAATGAGCTAATTGAAAAAGAAATTGTTAGCGGTGTAAGCTATAGTAAAAATGAAGCTAAAGTTACTATTTCTGGAATACTAGATAAGCCTGGTATTTCTGCAAAAATTTTTAGTCTTATGTCAGAAAATAACATTAATGTTGATATGATAGTTCAAAATATATCTCAGGATGGAATATTAGCGAATATTACTTTTACAATAAACCAGAAAGATTATGATTTAACTAAATCTGTACTTGAAAATAATTATAATGAATTGGATTACAAATCTTTGTCACTTGATAAAAATGTTGCAAAAATTTCAGTTATAGGAATGGGAATGATGTCTCAATCTGGTGTTGCTGAAAAAATGTTTAAAACACTTGCCAAAAATGCAATAAATATACTTGCTATTTCAACATCTGAGATAAAAATAAGTGTCTTAATTGATAAAAAATATACAAATATAGCTGTGAAATCTTTACATGAGGTTTATAACCTATAAAACTAAAGTCTTATGGAACTTGTCGGAGAAAAACTAAAAAAACAAAGAGAAATTAATAATCTTACATTAAAAAATGTATCTGATGAATTAAAAATATCTCAAGATATTCTATTTGATTTAGAAAATAATGAAATTAAAGACAAAATTAATTTTGTATTTTTGATCGGTCATTTAAGGTCTTATTGCTCGTATTTAGATTTAAATGAAAATGAGCTTATAGATCAATTTAGAAAAGAACACTTTCCAGAAGAAAAAAATGAATTTGAAATTCAAAGGCCTATAATAAAAAAAAATAATATACTTTCTAATAAAGTATTTTCACTTTCTCTAATCATAATTATTTTTTCTTCATTCTATTTATTATTTATTAGTGATAATAGACCTTCAAGAGAATATGCTGTTATTCCAGATTTACCTGAAAATTATATACCAATTGTTGAAAGTGCAAATTTGGAAGAAGTTAAAAATGAAACAACTAAAAATACAAATGTAAATAATTTAAATTATGCAAAAATAGATGATAATATTAATTCCTCAAGTGCAATAGCTGCTTCATCTAAAATAAAAGATGATATACCTATTCTAATTACTCTAAAATTTTTAGATGATACTTGGATTCAATTAAGAGATGAAAATGATGAAATGATTTTAAGTCAACTTATGAATAAAGATGATGAATATTCTTATGATTCTAATTTAAACTACTCAATTACATCTGGTAATGCTGGACACATTTTAGTTTTGATAAACCAAAAAGTTAGAGGTAAAGTAGGTAAAAAAGGACAAGTAGTTGATTCTCTAGTTTTAGATAAAAATTTTAATAATTAGTTATATGTTAAGATCATACCAAAAAATTAACAGAAGAAAAACGCGTGTTGTAAATGTAGGTAATATCTTAGTTGGAGGGGATAATCCAATATTAGTGCAAACTATGACAAACACTCTTACAAGAGATGTTCGTGCTACTTTAAATCAAATAAATCGAGTTATAAAATGTGGAGCAGATTTAGTTAGAGTATCTGTGCCAGACAAAGAGTCAACTAAAGCTCTAAAAGAAATTACTAAACATAGTATGGTGCCAATAATAGCTGATATACATTTTCACTATAAAAGAGCAATAGAAGCAGCTGAAAATGGAGCTAGCTGCTTAAGAATAAACCCAGGTAATATTGGATCAAAAGACAAAGTAAAAGATGTAATAAAAGCTGCTAAAGATAATAATTGTTCTATGAGAATTGGAGTTAATGCAGGAAGTTTAAATAGAAAAATATTGGAAAAATATTCAGAACCAAATCCAGATGCTTTAGTAGAGAGTGCTTTAGATAACATTAAAATTCTAGAAGATAATGACTTTTTCAATTTTAAAATTAGTGTAAAATCTTCTGATATTTTTATGGCTATAAAAGCGTATGAAAGTCTTGCTAAAAAATGTGATTATCCTCTTCACTTGGGTATCACTGAAGCAGGAGGAAGAAGAACTGGTTCAATTAAATCATCAATTGGCATGGGAAGTCTTTTACTTGGAGGAATTGGTGATACTATAAGAGTTTCATTATCAGATGAGCCTGAAGAAGAAATAAAAGTTGGATATGAAATTTTAAAAAGCTTGGGTATTAGAAATAGAGGAGTAAAAATTATTTCGTGTCCCTCATGCGCAAGGCAACAATTTCAAGTTATAGACTTAGTCAAAAAATTAGAAAAATCTTTAGAGGACGTAGAAAATCCCTTGACAGTATCTATTATTGGTTGTGTGGTAAATGGTCCTGGTGAAGCAAACATGACAAATATTGGAATAACTGGAGGTGGTAATAATACTCATATGATATATTTAGATGGTAAAAAAAATCATATAGTTAAAGACATAGATTTAGCACCATATTTAGAAAGTATTATAAGAAAAAAAGCTAATAACAATATAGAGAAATAATATGAAAATTAATCCTGTAAGAGGAACTCATGATTTATTTGGAAAAGATATTAAGAAGTTTAATAAGATTATATCTGATGTTAAAGATATTGCATATCAATTTGGTTTTAATGAGCTAGTAACACCAATTTTTGAGAGTACTGCACTATTTAAAAAACCTTTAGGTGAACAGAGTGATGTAGTTTTAAAAGAAATGTATACTTTTAAAGATAGGAATGATGATGAGATTACACTGAGACCAGAATATACAACACCGATGATTAGGGCAGCAATATCAAATGGTCTCCTAAATAACTTACCAGTTAAATTTTTTGGTACGGGGCAAATGTTTAGAAGAGAAAGACCTCAAAAAGGAAGATATCGACAGTTTAATCAAATTAATTTTGAAAATTTTGGTTCTAATGATTCTTTTGCTGATGTTGAAATTATAAATTTAGCAAATTTATTAATTAAAAAAATACTTCCTAATAAGAAAATAAAATTACATATTAATTCATTAGGTACTAGAGAAAATTTAATTAATTATAAAAAAACTTTAAGTCATTATTTTAATCAAAATAAAAATTTTTTATCTAGTGAAAGTAAAGATAAAATTCAATTAAATCCTCTTAGAATACTAGATTCGAAAAATATCGAAGATAAGGAAGTTATTGATAAAGCGCCAGTTTTAATTGATTTTTTATCTAAAGAAAATTTAAATGAATATGAAGAAATAAAAAAATGTCTTAATGATTTGGATATTACAGTTTATGAAAACACAAGTCTTGTGCGAGGATTAGATTATTATTGTAATACGGTTTTTGAGTTTAAAACTAATGAAATTGGAAGTCAGGATACCTTAATTGGTGGAGGGAGATATGATGGACTTATAGAAGTTCTTGGAGGTAAAGATATTCCAGGTGTTGGTTGGGCTGGTGGAATTGAACGAATGATGCTTTTAATGGATGATGTTCAATTACAAAATCAATCTATTCATTTAGCAATACTTAATCAAAATTATAAATCACATGCTTTTAAAATTTATGATTTTTTAATTAAAAATAATTTATCTGTTTTTTGGAATTATAAATATAATTTAAAAAAATCTTTATCGACAGCTAATGAACAAAAAGCAAAATTTATTGTAATTATTGGTGAAGATGAAAATATTAATAATAATTATACAGTTAAAAACTTATTAAATGGAGAGCAAAAAATAAAAGATCTATCTAATATTATGGAATTTATTAAATGATAAATTTTGAAAAACAATTTAAAAATATTGAAATAAAATTTAGAGATATAGAAAATAATCTTAATAATCAATCAGATATAAATAAAGATAAATTAGTACAACTAAATAAAGAATATGCTGATTTATCACCTATTGTTGATACTATTAAAAAATATAAGGAAGATAAGAATGAGTTGAATGAACTCTCTAAACTAATTGATGATAAAGACAAATCAATAAGAGAAATTGCAGAAATTGAATTCAAAGAAAAAAGAAAATCAATTAATTTTCTTGAAAATGAGTTGATGAAATTGTTAATTCCTAAAGATGAAAATGATAAAAAAAATTCGATTCTAGAAATTAGAGCAGGAACAGGTGGAGATGAGGCATCATTATTTGCTGCTGATTTATTTTCAATGTATCAAAGGTTCTCTGATTTAAATAACTGGAAATTTGAAGTTTTATCAATATCAGAGACTGGTTTAAAGGGAGTTAAAGAAGTAATTTGCAATATTTCTGGATACAATGTTTTTTCAAAATTGAAATATGAGTCAGGTGTTCATAGAGTTCAAAGAGTACCAGCAACTGAAAGTAGTGGAAGAGTCCATACCTCTGCTGCAACTGTAGCTGTTCTTCCAGAGGCAGAAGAAGTTGATATTATTATTGCAGAAAAGGATTTAAGAATTGATGTTTTTAGATCAAGTGGACCAGGTGGCCAGTCTGTAAATACTACTGATAGCGCAGTAAGAATAACTCATATTCCTTCAGGAATTGTAGTTTCACAACAAGATGAAAAATCTCAACACAAAAATAAAGCAAAGGCATTAAAAATTTTGCGATCTAGAATTCTTGATAATGAGATACAAGAAAAAAATAAAAAAAGATCACTTGAAAGAAAGAATCAAGTTGGTTCAGGTGATCGATCTGAAAGGATTAGAACATATAATTTTCCCCAAGGGAGAGTATCAGATCATAGGATTAATTTAACTTTATATAATCTAAATGAAATTCTTGAAGGTAACTTAAATGATTTAATTAATCCATTAATAGCAGGTGATGAGGCACGTAAATTAGCTGAATTAGGAAATGAATAATTTTATTCTTTCAAATTTAAATAAATTAAAAAAAATAGATATTCCAAACCCTGAAATTGATCTTAGGGTTCTTTTAAACTATTCAAAATATGCAAAAAATGAAATTATTTTAAGCAATATTAATAGAAATGATATTAATTTAAAAAAATTTAATAAATTTTTAAATAGAAGATTAAAACATGAACCTGTTTCAAAAATTATAAATAAAAAAAGTTTTTGGAAAGATGATTTTTATGTAAATAAATTTGTTTTAGATCCTAGACCTGAAACTGAGGGCATTATTGAAGAAAGTTTACATTTAATTGAAAATAAAAAAAGTAATATTAAAATACTTGATATTGGAACTGGGTCAGGAGCTATAGCGATATCATTATCGCGTGAATTTAAAAATGCAAGTATTACTGCAATAGATATTTCAGATAAGGCAATTAATGTAGCAAATAAAAATATTAATAATAAAAAATTACAACATAAAATTAAAATAAAAAAAGTTTCTTTAGATAAAATTAATACCAGTTTTGATCTTATAGTCTCCAACCCTCCATATTTGACAAAATCTGAATATAAAGATCTAAGTATTGAAATAAAAAACTTTGAACCCAAAATTGCTCTAGATGGAGGAAAAGATGGTCTAAATTTTTATAGGAAATTAGCCAAAAAAGTACCAGAAATAATGAATAAAGACGCTCATTTAATTATTGAGATTGGAGAAAATCAACTTAATTCATGCAAAGAAATCTTCAAATTTTCAGGTTTAAGTTACATAAAAAAAGTACAAGATTTACAAAAAAAAGATAGAATTATGTTGCTATCAAAGTTATAGGATAAATATAATAAGAAAATTATAATTTAAGATTTAAATTTAAATTAAAGAGTTTTCACTAAAATAATTAATAAAAATTATGTATACGAAGAAAAATGGTCGCGTGACCTTTAAATCAAATAGGAGACCAAATTATAAAAGAAACAATAATTATGGTTCTAAAGGTAGAAATAAAGGAAACATTACGCAACAATATAACAAATATTTAAAATTAGCTAAAGATGCTTTTAGTTCAGGAGATAGAATACAATCTGAATACTATTTTCAATTTACAGATCATTATTATCGTTTGATGGTTGAACTAGGTATAAGTCTGGAAGAACAGGATTCTTCTCAAGAATCAAAAGTAAACAATAGTGAAAATACTAATTTAGAAGAAACTAAAGAAGAAGGTGAAGTTGAAAAAGAGAAGGTTCAAATAGAAAATCAAGATAAAGAAGATGAACAATCAATTGAATCTGTTCAATTTATTTCAGAACCTGTTAAAAAGAAAAAAGTTAGAACATCAAAATAATTATTCAAATAAATTATTTAAATGATTTGCTAATATAACTTTGTAATTTTTCTCAAATCTTTTAAATTCATCATTTTCTAAAATTTTCCCTGATGGCAATTTTAATGTCATCGGATTAATTTGTTTATCTTGATATATTATTTCATAATGTAAATGAGGACCGGTAGATCTACCTGTACTTCCTACATACCCAATAACTTCTCCTTGATTAACCCTAATCCCCTTACCAATACCTTTCTTATAACCACTAAGATGGGCATAAGCAGTTTTATATCCATTATTATGTCGAATACGAATATATTTCCCATAACTTCCATTTCTTGCAGCAATTTCAATTACTCCATTTCCACCAGCATAAACTGGAGTCCCTATCGGTGCGGCAAAGTCAATGCCTTTATGCATTTTATTATAACCAAGAATTGGATGTTTCCTCATTCCAAAATTTGATGAAAGTTTGGCACCATCTAAAGGAGTTTTTAATAAAGATTTTTTTACATTTTTACCTTCTCTATTAAAATAATCTTTGTAACCATCATCTGTAATAAATTTAAAATATTCTAATTCATTTTTTTTTACTGAAATTTTTGCATATTCCAAATCTCCATAATAAGAATTTGATTTATCCTCTACATAAATTATTTGATAAGATACTGAAACTAATGTATCTTTTACTATGTCTCTTTGAAAATCTAGATCGAAACTAAATAATTGAATTAGTTTAATTAATATTTCATCTGGAATTCCATTTATTTTACCATCAGAATATAATGAATTTTTAATTAAAAACTCATTAGAAGCAGTATCAAAAATTGTTTCTAATTCTAAAATTTTTGTTTTGATATCTTTATCTATTTCAACAATTAAGTCAGTTTTATAATCAAGTTCTATTTTTATTTTTCTAATTTCTTCTTCATTGTTAAGATAAAATAATATTTTTTGACCAATATTTAATTTTTTTAAATTAAATAATTGATTTATTGAATTAATTATTTCAAATTTTTTTTCATTTTTTAAACTAATATCATCTAAGATTTTAGAAAAAGTCTGACCTTTTTTTACTGTTATTAAAACTTTATTATATTTTTTTTCATCATTTTGAATAAATTTATTATCTAATTTAATAATATTTTTAATTTCTTTTTGTTTTAAATTTTCATTATTTTTAATTATATTTTCTTTATTTTTACTGGAATTTAATTGAGTTAAACTATTTTTACTTAAATCTAATTTTAATGCATTTGATACAAAAATAACTAAACCAATAAAAATTATAAATAATAGTGTTGAGTGTTTAAAGTTTTCTAACATTAATTATAAGTATTTTGAATCATAATAAATTAAAGGCCTTAATTTATTATGATTCATTACTTTTAAAACTTTACATATAAAAATTATATGATCACCTTTTTTTATTTTATTAATTATACTACATTCTAAATTTGAGACACAATTACAAATTAATGGAATGCCATTTTGTGAAATTTTATATTCCACTTTATCCCAATTAGGATTTTTTTTTGCAAAATTTTCTGAAATTTTTTTTTGTTTATTACTTAAAATATTAATTGAAACTAATTTTGATGTTTTGAATATATTTAACTTTGTTGATTTAATATCAAGAGAAAATAATATCAGTGGTGGTGATAAAGATAATGAACTAAAGGAATTAATAGTTTTTCCAACTAAATTAGAATTTTTAATAGTAGAAACTATTGTTATCCCTGTGGTGAATTTTGATAGAGTTTTTTTAAAATTGTTATTATTTACTTTTTTCATATATTTTTTTGCATAAATATTGCATCTATCCATTTACCATTTTTAAAGCCTATTTTTTTAAATATACCTACTTTTTGAAATCCATTCTTTTTATGAATTTTTATTGAACCTGTACTATCTATACCTCCTATAACAGCAATAATTTTTTTTATATTTTTGTTTCTTTTTGAAATATTTATCAACTCTTTAAGCAATTTGCTTCCAATTCCTTTATTTAGATATTCTTTGTGTACATAAACTGTATTTTCAAAAGTATATCTATAACCACTTTTTTCTCTAAACTTATTTAAATAAGCAATTCCAACAACTTTATTTTTATCTAAAGCAACTAAATAAGGTAATTTATTCAAATATATTTTTTTGTAATTATCATAAAAGGTTTTGTGAGAAATTATTTTCTCCTCAAAATTTGAATAAGAGTTTTTTATATAATAATTATATATTTGATGAGCCTCTTTTATGTGTTTTTTTGTGATTTTTATAATTTTTAATTTCATTAATGTTTTTTTATAGATTTATTTTAAATTTAGAATATTTAATTATTTTTGGGTGCGTAGCTCAGTGGTAGAGCACTGCCTCGACACGGCAGGGGTCACAGGTTCAAATCCTGTCGCACCCACCATAGAAATAGCGATTATCTAATATACACAATCATATAGGATGATCGAAATATATAAGTAGCAGAGACACTACATTTACAAAAGAGTTTTTTCTATTTTAGAATAATTAATTAAAAAATACTTAATAGATCAGCGGTAGAGCCAAAAAAAACAACCTCACAATATTACCTTATTTTAATCACGAACCTGCCTAATTTAATCAATACACATTAATTTGTGGCACTTGTTAAGAGAATAGTTCTTTTTTTAATTACTTTATTATTCATTAATATCCTCCTATTTGGTGCCACAAATGGATTTACAAAAAATGATAATACGGAATTTTATTGGATAAATAACATTCAGTAATTTTATTTTGTTTTATTAAATATAGATTCAGTAACTATTCTGTATCCTTCTGGTTTATAATGACCATGAGATCTAAAAGGAAACAAATTTAGCGGATCTTTTTCAATTTCAAATACTTCATTATGAATATCAATAAATGGAATACTTAGCTCATTTGCCATCTTTTTTATTAATTCATATTCTTTATTATTAATATTATTATTTAAATAACGAACGTAGGACGGCAAATAAACAAAATATAGTTCAGAATTATTTTTTAAAGTTAATTCTTTAACCAGTTTAAGTATTTTTTTAAACTCTTTTTCTGGAATCTGAGGATTTATTTTAGATTGAGGGAAAATTAAAATTCTTAAATTATAAATTTTGATAAATTTTATTAATTTAAAAAAAAATTTATCTTCTTTTGTTTTGGTTTCTTTTTGTAAAATAAGTAATCTATTTGCTAATTTATTAATCTGATCTTGTTTAGATTTAAGATTTTGAGTAAAATTTAAATCATTAAGATAGTTTATCAAGAATTCATTTTTTAATTCTGACTGTAGATTACTTAGATCATTTCTCTCATAATATAACCACAAAACCTTTTTTACATTTGTGTCCAAATATTCTCTTAAAGTTGCATACTCTATCAATGGTCCATTCCCACTATATCCTATATTTATTACAGATTTATTTGATAATTTCCTCAAAACTGAGCCTATATCATTTGGTCTATTAACACACATTCCATGTGCAAAAGAATCACCAACTATCAAATATTCAATTTCATTTTGCTCCCATTCTTTATCAGGATTGTTAAATCCATATCTATCACTATCATAAATTGCATAGTATCCATTTTCATTACATAAAATAGTTTTGGCGTTTGAAATACCAGATAAAGGAAAAATTTTATTTTTTTTAGGTAAATAATAATTAGGAAGAATTGCAATTTTAATGTTATCATTAGATTGCTTTAAATCTTCATAAATTTCTAATTTTGATCTTTTATCATACTCTTTTCCTGTATCCTTTTTATAGAGTTGATGAATTTTGAATTTATTTTTTGTAATCTGTTTTTTACTAATTATTTCTTGTGATATTAAGTAAGCTTCAAATAAATACAAACCTATAAAGATACTGATAAGAATAATAATTAAATATTCCTTTATTTTTTTATTTAAAAAAAAAGTAATAATTGAAAATAGTAATAGGGAAAAAGAAAAAATATAATATATTAGATAATAATTTCTTTTTTCTGCACTCCAAACTATTTCAGATTTATAAAACGTATAAAGAATTAAAAATAATGAAAATATTAAAAAAGTTGGAGAAAATATTTTGTTTATAAGTTTCATTAAAAAAATTAATTAATCCAATTCATAATTTTCGTGATATTTTATTTTTAGGCTTTTTGACTGTTCTTCTTTTAATAAAACATAGTTTCCTATTGCTAAAACATCTAAATTAGTACCCATAAAACATTTTAAAGCATCTGTTGGTTTGCAAACAATTGGCTCTCCTCTTATATTAAAAGATGTATTAACAACTATTGGGCATCCAGTTTCATTATAAAACTCAGATATTAAAGAGTGGAAAAGTGCATTTGTATCTTTATGAACTGTTTGAATACGTGCCGAATAATCAACATGTGTAATAGCGGGAACAGAAGAACGCGAAACATTTAATTTGTCAATTCCAAATAATTTTTTTTCCTCTGTAGTCATTGCACGACATTTATTTTTTTTAACATTTGCAACTAGAAGCATGTAAGGACTATCAGTATCATGTTCAAACCAATCACTAACACACTCTCTGAGAACACTTGGTGCAAATGGGCGAAAACTTTCTCTAAACTTAATCTTTAAATTTAATTCTTTTTGAATAAATTTCGAGCGCGGATCCGCTATAATACTTCTTGAACCTAAAGCACGAGGTCCAAATTCCATCCGACCTTGCATCCAACCAATCGATTTTTTGTTTTTAAGTAAACTTACTATTCTTTTAATTAATTATGTATCAGAAAACTTTTCAAATTTAGCACCAAATTTATTTAGATCATTTTCAATTTCTTCATTTGAAAATTGAGGACCTAGGTAAGAACCTTTCATTGAATCATTTTTATTAAAAGAATTTCTATTTTTTTTATGATGTTGATACCATACCAATAAAGCCGCTCCCAAAGCACCACCAGCATCTCCAGCAGCTGGTTGTATCCAAATATTTTCAAATATTTTTTTTCTTAATAAAATTCCATTAACAACACAGTTAAGAGCAACTCCTCCAGCTAAACAAAGATTTTTTTCTCTAGTTTCCTTCGATATATTTTTTGCAATTTTGATAACTATTTCTTCAGTTACTCTTTGTATTGATGCTGCTAAATCCATATGATGTTCAGTTAATTCAGCTTCAGGCTTACGAGGTGTGCCTCCAAATAACTGATTAAATTTCTTATTAGTCATTTTGAGATTAGTAGCAAAACTAAAATATTTCATATTTAATTGAAAACTGCCATCTTCAGAAATTTTAATTAGTTTTTCTTTAATTATTTTTGAGTATTTAGGTTTGCCATATGGAGCAAGCCCCATTACTTTATATTCTCCAGAATTAACTTTAAAACCAATATAATAAGTAAAAGCAGAATATAATAATCCTAAAGAGTGAGGAAAATTTATTTCTTTTATAATATTAATTTTATTCTCATTACCAATTGCAAGCGATGTAGTAGTCCATTCACCAACTCCATCCATAGTTAATATGGCAGCTTTTTTAAAAGGAGAAGGATAAAAGGCACTTGCTGCATGTGACATATGATGCTCAGAAAATAATAATTTTTCATTCCAATTTTCTGATTTTAAAATTTTATTTAGTTCATTTATTATTTGATATTTTTGAAAAAGTTTGTCTTTTACCCATATTGGCATTGCTGCTGCAAAACTCTTAAATCCTTTTGGAGCAAAAGCTAAATAAGTTTCTAAAAGGCGTTCAAACTTTAAAAAAGGTTTCTCATAAAAAACTATATTAGTTATTTCATTTGCTGAAATTTTAGCTTCATTTAAACAGTAAATAATTGAGTTAGAAGGAAAGTCAGAGTCATGTTTCTTTCTTGTAAAACGTTCTTCTTGAGCTGCTGCTAAAATATTTCCATTCTTTAATAAACAAGCAGCACTATCATGGTAATATGAAGAGATTCCTAAAATATACATTATCTTTATTTTAGAAAATTGTATAAATAAAAGGAGCAACAATTGAACCTTGAGCTAATATCAACAATCCACCAAAAATAAGCATTATTATAATTATAGGTAATAACCAAAGTTTTTTACGAAAGCGAAGGAATGTCCATAATTCTATTATTAATTTCATTCTAATATTGTTTATTTAAAAAGTCAGTAGCTGTATAATTATTTTGACGAATTCTCCAACTAGATTTATTTGAAACTGTTTTAAGATTTAGTTCATCTCTTCCAAATAATCTAGTTATTATACCAATCGGCGTAAAAATAATAAAAAAAATTAATCCTAATACAATTGGGCTGATTATTTTACCTAATACTAAGCCAATTTTCATCCATAATTTATTTAAGGGTAATAATAAATCTGCTTTAATTATTGTAACTATAAAAAATAAAACAGATAAAATTAAAAAAGTAATTATTAAGTATTGAGATTGTTTGGATAAAAAGTAAAAAAATAATATTAAAAAAACAATTGTGAAAAAAAAACCAAATTTTCGATTTGATGGAATTTTAATATTATTTTTCATATTTATTAATTTAAATTTTATAACAAAATATACAATAATATAATTAAAGTATTTAAAAAATTATTGTAAATCAATATAAATCCAGAATTAATCATCAAGTTATATGACTGTGAATTTAATTTATATTATTAATTTTTTTAATAATTTTAATAGTTCAGCTTATTATTTCTTATTTTTTTATTTCTGTTGAAAATAAAGTTATCTAATTTTGATTTTTTGTGAGGATTAAATATATGGAATATTGCATTAACTTTTAAGTTATAATTTTTTAAAGCTTCATTGCCGTGAAGTGATCTATAACCATAAAATAGTAATACTTTATTATCCTGCCCTGTAATTGTTATTGCTTTTAATTTTTTTTTAAAAAAACTTAAATTTAAAATCCATCTTGTAAATAAATTTTGAAACATAATTTTGATTAAATAATTATTTATACTATTACTGCTTTTTTTTCTTATATTTGGATATAAGATTAGTGATCCCGTTGATCCCTTTGTGTCATTTACACTTTTTTTTATTGTAATGATTATAGTCAAATAAAAAGCATCAAAATGTAATTTTGAGCTTAAATTCAGATTAAGATTTTTTTCATTTTTTTGATAAGAAATTACATTGTGAATGTCTAAGTCATCATTAATTTCAATATTATTGTATTTTAAAATTTTTTTGTAAATATTTT
>MDSW01005340.1_pt1 | contig 18186 bp, 19 predicted proteins | sample 811171 | NCBI WGS metagenome assembly MDSW01 (sample SAMN05326641, study PRJNA326480) | marine metagenome | isolation source: seawater | place: Atlantic Ocean: North West | collected 2012 | reverse complement strand
TCAATAAAAAAAAAAAATTAAATATTTAACATTATATGCTTTTTCAACTGAAAATTGGAAAAGACCTAAAAAAGAAATAAATTTTTTATTTAATTTGCTAGAAAATTACCTCATTAACAAAACGTTAAAACTACATAAAAAAAATATAAAGTTTAAAACTATAGGTGATAAAAGTTCTTTTTCTAAAAGCTTAATTAAGGAAATACAAAAATCAGAAAAAAAAACAAAAAGTAATAAAGCGCTCCAACTTAACTTAGCATTAAATTACGGATCAAAATCAGAATTAATAAATACTATGAAGATACTAAAAAAAAAAAAATTAAATTTTTCTGAAATAAACATCAAGAAAAATCTTTATACTAGTGATTCACCAGATCCAGATATTTTGATTAGAACAGGTAATACTAATAGATTAAGCAATTTTTTGCTATGGCAATTAGCTTATGCTGAAATTTTTTTTGTCAAAAAATTATGGCCTGATTTTACAGCTAAAGATTATAATAAAATATTAAAAAAATTTGTTAATATAAAAAGGAATTTTGGCAACATATGAATAATTTACAAAAAAGAGTTTTAACATCTTTAATTATATTACCTTTATCATTTTTTTTTATTTTGAAAGGAGGCTATTTTTTACTTTTTTATTTGTTTTTAGTTTTTACTATAGCTAACTATGAGCTTTTTACAGTATTTAAGAAAAAATCAATTATACTTTTTATTGATTTAACATTATTTTTTTCACTATTTTCCATTTATTATTTAGCTGATTTTACTGAAGCAAAATTTTATTTACTATTATGGGCAATAATTCTTGTTATATGTTCTGATATTGGTGGATATGTTTTTGGTAAAACTTTTAAAGGAAAAAAATTAACTAAAATTAGTCCAAAAAAAACTATATCAGGTGTATTGGGATCATTTATTTTTTCAGTTTTATCAATATTTATTATGGAAGTAATTAATTACATTAATTTATATCATTTAAGTATATTACCTAAATCAACATTGAATTTATATGACATTAAATATTTATTTTTAGCCATAATTTTTTCACTTATTGCTCAAGCAGGGGACTTAACTATTTCTTATTTTAAAAGAATAGAAAAAATTAAGGATACTGGAAAAGTACTTCCTGGGCATGGCGGAATTCTGGACAGAATTGATGGATTAATGTTTGTAGTGATTGTAATGTTTATTTTTTATAAAATACAAATAATCCCATAATGTCAAAAAAAATTATAATCTTAGGCTCTACAGGATCAATAGGAAAAACTACTATTAATTTAATTAGAGAGAATAAAAAAAATTTTAATATTTTATTACTTACTACTAACAATAATTATAAAGAAATATATAAACAAATTAAGGAATTTAAGGTTCGAAATATAATTATTAAAAATAAAAAATATTATTTGCTTTTAAAAAAAAAATTAAAAAATAAAAAAATAAATGTTTTTAATAATTTTGATGAATTTTATAAAAATTTTAATATTAAGGTTGATTACACAATGTGTGCAATATCTGGACTTGAAGGGCTTAAGCCAACCTTGGATGCAATTAAATTTAGTAAAAAAATTGCTATCGCCAATAAAGAATCATTAATTTGTGGATGGAATTTAATTGAAAAAAAATTAAAAAAATATGGAACTGAGTTTATTCCAGTTGATTCTGAGCATTTTTCAATTTGGTCGTTATTAAACAATTCTAAAAATATTGAAATAGAAGAAATTATAATAACAGGATCTGGAGGTCCTTTCTTAAAGTTAGCGCTAAATAAATTTAAAAATATTACTCCCAAAAAAGCAATAACCCATCCCAACTGGAAAATGGGTAAAAAAATTTCCGTAGATTCATCTACATTAATGAATAAAGTATTTGAAGTAGTTGAGGCACAACGAATATTTAATATAGATTTTAATAAATTTAAAATTTTAATTCATCCTAAATCATATGTTCACGCAATTGTTAAATTTAAGAATGGAATTACTAAAATTTTAGTGCACGATACAGATATGAAGATTCCTATATTTAATTCAATTTATTCTAGTAAAACAAAATTAATTAAAACTAATAAGTTAGATTTAGAAAAGTTAAATAGTTTAGATTTAAAATTACCAAGTGCAAAGAGATATCCATCAATTACAATATTAAAATCTTTATCAAGTAAGATTTCTCTTTATGAAACAGTTTTAGTAAGCGCTAATGATGAATTAGTTAATATGTTTCTTAATGGTGAAATTAAATATACAGATATTATTATTAATTTAAAAAAAATATTACGTTTGAATGTTTTTAAAAAATTTAAAAAAAAATCACCTGAAAACCATAAGGAATTAATTAAACTTAGTAATTTTGTTAGATTGAAAACACGATCTTTATGTATATGATAGATAGATGCTTAAATTTTTATTTTCTTTTTTAGTTTTTATATCTTTATCTACAGGCTTTGTTAATGCTGAGAAAGTAAACAAAATATTGATTAATGGAAATGAAAGAGTCTCTGACGATACAGTCTTGCTTTTTGGAGAAATTAATCTCTATGAGGATTACGATAATAATAAGTTAAATAAAATTTTACAAAATTTATATGATACAAATTTTTTTAAAGACGTTAAGGTTGAGCTTAATAATAATATTCTCAATATAAAATTAGTAGAAAATCCTATTATTAAAAGTGTAACTATAGAGGGCATTAAAGCAAAAAAAATTCGTGAACCTATTTTAGATTCTCTTAAACTTAAGAAAAATAATTCCTTTAATGAATATTTTGCTCGAATTGATAGAGATAATATAATAAATGGACTTAAAGCAAGTGGTTACTATTTTGCAGATGTTAAATTAAGTATATCTGAAAATAAAGATAACTCTGTAAATATAATTTATAATATTGATTTAGGTAAAAAGGCTGTAATTCATAAAATAAAATTTATTGGTGATAAAAAATTTAGAAACCGAAAATTGTTTAAAATTATTGTTTCAGAAGAAAATAAATTTTGGAAATTTATTTCAAGAAAAAAACTTTTAAATGAAAGCAGGATAGAACTAGACACTAGATTGCTTACTAACTTTTATAAAAATAAAGGATATTATAATGTAAAAGTAGAAAGTTCTTTTGCTCAATTTTTAGACGAAGGAAATTTTGACCTTGTATTTAATATTAATGCTGGAGAAAAATTTTTTTTCAATGAGTTAGATTTAAAGCTCCCTTCAAATTATAATATTGATAATTTTTCAAAAATTACTGATATTTTTAAAGAAATTAAAAATGAACCATATTCATTCAATAGTATTGAAAAAATATTAGAAGAAATTGAATCTGTTGCGTTAAACAAGGAATTTGAATCAATTAATGCTACCGTCGAAGAAACGATAGTTGGTAAAAATAAACTAAATTTTAGTGTTTTTATTGATGAACTTCCAAAAATGTATGTAGAGAGAATTAATATAGTAGGCAATAATATAACTAGAGAAAATGTTATTCGTAATAGATTAACACTTGATGAAGGTGATGCTTTCAATAAAATTTTACATGCTAAATCAATTTCAAGTATAAAAGCTCTTAATTTTTTCAAAACAGTTAATTCTGAAATTGTTGATGGATCCACTGATAGTAAAAAAATTATTAATATCGAAGTTGAAGAAAAACCTACTGGAGAAATTTCTGCAGGTGCTGGAATAGGTACTAGTGGTGGATCAATAGCTTTTGGTATCAAAGAAAATAATTTTTTAGGAAGGGGTATAGAGTTTTCTTCTGATTTAGAATTAACTGACGAAAGTATTAGAGGTAAATTTTTTATAGTAAATCCGAATTACAAGGGCTCAGACAATAGATTAATAGCAGGCGTTCAAAGCAGTGAAAATGATAGAATGAGTAGTTTTGGTTATAAAACTACTAAAACTGGTTTTAATATAGGAACACGTTTTGAATATTTTGAAGATTTATTTTTTACACCTTCTGTAACTAGTTTTTATGAGTCTCTTAAAACTTCTTCTACCGCTTCTAATGCTCTCAAGAAGCAAAAAGGTACTTACTTTGATACAGACATAAATTATGCATTAGATTATGATAAGCGAAATCAAAAGTTTCAGCCAACCAAAGGCTTTAGGAGTAAATTTGATCAATCTATTCCAGTAATTAGTGATACAAATTCAATAATTAATGGTTATGAATTTGTCTACTATAATGAAATCTTTGAAGAAGCAATAAGTACTTTTTCATTTTATTCTAGGGCTATTAATTCTATATCCGGAGAAGATGTAAGAATTTCTGAAAGACTGTATATTCCTTCTAACAAACTTAGAGGTTTTGAGGCGGGTAAAGTTGGACCAATTGATAATGAAGATTTTGTTGGAGGAAATTATGTTATGGCTATGAATCTAGCGGCAACATTACCCAATGTATTGCCTAATATACAAAATGCCGATTTTTCAGTTTTTTTTGATGCAGGAAATGTTTGGGGCGTAGATTATAGTAGTACAATTAATGACTCTAGCAAAATACGAAGTTCTGTTGGAATTGGTGTTGATTGGTACACTCCAGTCGGTCCATTAAGTTTTTCTTATGCAGGTATTATCTCTAGAAAAGATACTGATAAAAAGGAAGCATTTAGATTTAATTTGGGTACTACTTTTTAATGAAATATCTTGTAAGACTTTTTGTAACTATATTTGCATTTTTTTATATTAGTTTGTCCAGTGCAGAAATTTCAATAGTATTTGTTAATATGGAAAAAGTTATGAATCAATCAAAAGCAGGTAAATCGATAACTTTGAAGTTAGAAGAAATACATAAAGGAAATATAAAGTTATTCAAAGAAACGGAAGAAAGTCTAAAAAAAGAAGAAAATGATATAATTCAAAAGAAAAATATTTTGTCTAATGAAGAATATAATAAAAAAATTGAATTGTTAAGACAAAAAGTAGCCAAATATAGAAAAAATAGACAAGATAGAATTAATTCAATTAATCAAAAAAAAATGGAAGCATCTTCTAAATTATTAAAAGCTTTAAACCCAATACTTTCTCAATATTCAAAAGATAATCAAATTTCTTTGATCTTACAAAAAAAAAATATTGTATTGGGAAAAACAGATCTAGACATTACTAATAAAATTATTGAAATTGCTGATGCAAAGATAAAGTCTATAAGTTTAGATTAATGTCAATAAACCCTTTTTTTGAAAATAACGGTCCATTTAAATTTAGCGAAATAATTAAAAAAAATAATTTTAATTTATCTACTAATGATTTGAGTTCAAATTATGAAATTAACGATTTTAAAAATTTAAGTGATGCAACCGATACTGATATTACTTTTTTTCATTCTTTAAAATATAAGAATTTAGCTAAACTCACAAATGCTTATGCCTGTATTACTAAAAAGGAATTAATTAGTTATTTACCATCTAAATGCATAAAAATAGTAGTAGAAAATGTATTGTTATCTTCAGCACTTGTTACAGAACAATTCTATCCAGATTCCGTTGTTGATGATAATAATTATGATGTAAAGCCTATTAAGGAAATTTACAAAAATATAAAATCTGGCATTAACTCTTTGATTGGTCCAAATGTAATTATTGGTGATAATGCAAAAATTGGTCACAATACTTTAATAGAAAAAAATGTAAAAATAGGAAATAATTGTTTTATTGGTTCTAATGTAATACTTAGAAATGTTTTGATACAAGATAATGTTCATATATTAGATGGGGCTATTGTAGGTAAAAAAGGTTTTGGCTTTATACCTAAGGATTTAAAAAATTATAGATATCCGCATATTGGATATGTTTTGATAAAAAAAAATAGTGAAATTGGTTCCTGTTCTACTATAGATAGAGGCTCACTATCAGTTACCTCTATTGGTGAAAATACTTTCTTGGATAATCAAGTGCATATAGCTCATAATGTAAAGATTGGTAATAATTGTATTATAGCAGGTCAAGTAGGCATTGCTGGCAGCTCAATATTAGGAGATAATGTTAGGATTGGTGGTCAAGCTGGGATATCTGGACATTTAAAAATAGGTAATAATGTTCAAATAGGTGGGGGCAGTGGTGTAATAAAAAATATACCTGACAATAGTAAAGTTATGGGATATCCAGCTAAAGATATTAAAAAATTTATAAAAGAAAACAAAAATGACTAATTCAATTAATAGAGAGCAAATTAAAAATTTATTACCACACAGGGATCCAATGTTGCTGATAGACGAGTTAATTAATATTAATAAATTAAAATCTGCAACAGCTATAGTTAATGTAAAAAAAAATAGTTTTTTTGTACAGGGACATTTTCCAGGGCAGCCAGTTATGCCTGGAGTATTAATAGTCGAAGCTTTTGGACAGGCAGCAGCAGCTCTTACAGCACATGGTATTGATAAATCAACTTATGAAAATAAGTTAGTTTTTCTAATGGGTATAGAAAAAGCCAGATTTAGAAATCCAGTAATTCCAGAATGTAAATTATTATTAAATATAGAAGCAATTAGATCACATGGCAGAGTATGGAAATATAAAGGAGAGGCATTTGTAGGTGAAAAGAAAATGGCGGATGCTTTATGGTCAGCTACAATTGTGGATAGGAAATAATCAGCAACAAATCTTGAGAAGAAATGAATAATTTTTCCTGTAATAGATAATCCAAATGATAGATAAAAATTCCTTAGTTCATCAAAATGCAAAAATTTCTGATACTGCTGAAATAGGCCCTTATGTAGTAATAGGTAAAGATGTAGAAATTGGAGAAAATGTCAAAATTCATTCTCATGTGAATATTTCAGGAAACACAAAAATAGGAAATAATACTAAAATATACCCTTTCGCAAGCATAGGAAACGATCCTCAAGATTTAAAATATAATAACGAAGAAACAAAACTTATAATTGGCAGTGATAATAAAATTAGAGAATATGTAACTATTCATCCTGGCACTGCTGGAGGTGGGGGAATTACTGAAATTGGTAACAATTGTTTGTTTATGATATCATCACATATTGCACATGATTGTCGAGTTGGAAATAATGTAATAATTGCAAATAATGTACCTTTAGGTGGTCACGTCACAATCGAAGATAATGTAGTTATAGGGGGAAATTCTGCAGTTCAACAATTTACAAGAATTGGTCAAATGGCAATGATCGGTGGAATGACTGGTGTTTTAAATGATGTTATACCATATGGATTGTCGATAGGTAATAGAAACTATTTGCAAGGCCTTAATTTAATTGGACTAAGAAGAGCAAATTTTAAAAATAAGGATATATTGGGACTTACAGAAGCTTACAAGGAAATTTTTGCTACAAAAAATCTAACAGAGAATTTAAGTAAATTAAATGGAGAATTTAAAGAAAATCCATTAGTTAAAAATGTTATTGAATTTATAACAAAGGATAAAAAGAGATCTATTTGTACACCTTTTTCAAAGGAGTAAAATGAATGGTTTAATATTTGGAGATACAAATTTTCCAACAGAAATTCTAAACAAAATCAAGAAAAAAAAATTAAAATATTTAATAATTGATCTATCAAAATCAAAAAAATTTAAAAAAGATAAAAATTCTTATTCAGTTTCAATTGGACAATTTGGTAAAATCATTAACATTTTAAATAAAAATAATTGTAAAAAAGTTTTATTTGCTGGAAAAGTTTTTAAGCCAAATTTTTCAAAGTTGAAATTAGATTTAAAAGGTATTTATTATATGCCTAGAATTATTAAAGCTTCAAAACTTGGTGATGCAGCGATTTTAAAAGAAATTATCAAAATACTTAATCAGAAAGGAATAAAAACTATAAAATCTCAAACTTATAATCCTGAATTAACGCTTAAAAAAGGAAATTATTCTAAAATAATACCAAACGATGATGATAAAAAAGATATTTTAAAAGCTATAGCAATATTAGATAAATCAGGAAAATATAACTTTACTCAAGGCACAGTTGTTAGAAATAAAAAAGTTATTGCTATTGAAGACAAAGGTGGAACGGAAAGAATGCTTAAAAAATGTAAAAGTAAAAAATTTAGAAATAATGGCGTTCTAGTAAAATTCCCTAAAAAAAAGCAAGATTTGAGAATTGATTTGCCTACTGTTGGACTAAAGACTCTAAAACTATGTAAGGTTGCTGGGATCAAAGGCGTAGTATTAAAAAGTAATCAAAATATATTTTTAGATAAAAAAAAAAGTATAATTTTTGCTAATAAAAATAATATGTTTGTTACTGTAATATGAAAAAAATATTTATAATAACTGGAGAACCATCAGGAGACAAATTAGCTTCTACTGTAATTTCGAAACTAAGACAAATTAATCCAGAAATTGAATATTTATCTGTTGGCGGAGAACATTTAGAATCTTTGGGAATTAAATCAATTTATGATCTTAAAGAAATCACATATATAGGCTTTACAAGTGTTTTGTTGAACATATTTAAAATAAAAAAAAAAATAAATGAAACTGTAGACAAAATAATTGAATATAATCCAAATATTTTATTTAGTGTTGATAGTCCTGATTTTACTTTAAGAGTTGCCGAAAAAGTCAAAAGGATTAACCCTAATATAAAAATTATTCATTACGTAGCGCCACAAGTTTGGGTATGGAGAGAGAACAGAGTAAAGAAATTTAAAAAATTTTTAGATCATGTTCTTTTATTATTTAATTTTGAAAAGAAATATTTTGATAAAGAAAATATTAAAAATACCTTTGTTGGCCATCCATTAGTTGAAAAAAATAATAAAGTAAAAACTGATTTATCAAATTTAATAAAAAAAGATAAAAAAATTATATCTTTGTTTGCAGGCAGCAGATCATCTGAAACAAGTATTCTTTTACCCATTTTAATTGACTTTATTAAGTTAATGAATAGTAAATTTAATGACTATTTATTTATCTTTCACGCAACTGATGAAAATAAAAATTATATAAATAATAAAGTTAATGTAGCCATGTTAGATAATACAGAGGTTATATTTGATGAAAAAATTAAATCTCAAATTTTATCTGACTCTATTTTTGCAGTTTCTAAATCTGGAACAGTTTCTCTAGAAATTTGTAATGCAAAAATTCCATCAATTATAATTTATAAAATGAATTTTTTAAATTTTTTAATTGTTAAATTTTTAGTAAAAATTAAGTATGCGAATATAATTAATATAATTAACAATAAAGAAATAATTCCAGAGCTCATTCAAAATGAATGTAACTCTAAAGAAATTTTTAAAACAGTTGTTTACTTATTAGAAAACCCAAGTCTTATGGATAAACAAATTAAAGATTGTAGCAACACATTAGATCTAATTAGATCAAAAACTTCTTCTGCTAATGAAGCTTCTTCTGTTTTATCAACTTATCTTGCTTCCTAATCTTTTTTGAACTTCATTTTTACCTAGTGATGATATTATATCATAAATTCCAGGACCAAATTTTGAGCCAGTTAATATAATTCTTAGTGGTTGCCCAACTCCCTTAAAGTTAGTTTTGTTTTTTTGTATTATGTCATTTATAATTGGTTCTAAAGTTTCTTTATTTAATTTTTCGATTTTTGAAATATTTTTTGAGAATTCAGCTATGATTTTCTTAGCTTTATCATCAATTAATTTTAAATCTTCTTGGTTAAAAACAACTTTATCAAAAATTATATATTTAGAATTATTATATATATCTTCTAAATTTTTGGCTTTATTTTTTAAAAAACTTAAAGATTTTTTAATTTTTTCTGATTTATTATCAATCTTATCTTTATAATTCTCACAATATTTTATTAAATGATCAAAAAGTTCATTTTCATCCATGTGTTTAATATAATGTTCATTCATAGACAAAATTCTGCTCATATCCAATTTTGATGGCGATTTACCAATTCCTTCAAGGCTAAAGTGTTCAATACTTTCATTAAGCGTAAATATTTCCTTATCTTTATATGACCAACCAAGCCTTAAAAGATAATTTCTAAGAGCGTCTGGCATTATGCCAATTTTAGAATAATCATCCATTGTTGAAGCTTTATCTCTTTTTGAAAGTTTTTTTCCTTCTATAGTATGTATTAATGGTATATGTGCAAAAGAAGGTAATGCCCACTTCATAGCTTCGTATATCTGAATCTGTTTAAAAGTATTTATTTTATGATCATCACCTCTGATTATGTGTGTTATATTCATTTCATGATCATCAACTGATGCAGATAAATTGTAAGTTGGCGTTCCATCATTTCTTAAAATAACAAAATCTTCAATAGTATTATTTTCTATTTCAACATCACCTTGGACCAAATCTTTTAATATAGTAGTTCCATCGATTTTACTCTTAAATCTTATTACAGGATTAATATTCTTCGGAGCCTCATCTTCATTTTTATCTCTCCATTTCCTATTATAAATATATGGAATCTTTTTTTGTTTTGCTCTTTTTTTTTGTTCTTCTATTTCTTCACTAGAAGAATAGCATTTATATGCATGTCCATTTATTAATAATTGATTTGCTATATTGATATGATTTTTAATTTTTGTAGATTGAATATATTCTTCATGATCATGTTCTATACCAATCCATTTCAATGATTTAATTATTTGTTTTTTATATTCTTCTTTAGATCTTTCTTTATCTGTATCTTCAATTCTCAAATGAAAAGTGCCTTTTTTATTTTTTGAATACAGCCAGTTAAATAGTGCGGTTCTTACACCCCCTATATGTAAAGGACCTGTTGGTGATGGAGCAAATCTAGTTGCTACTTTTGACATTATTAAGGTTTAGACTATTTTTTTAAAAGTTTCTATATAAAGATACAAGTATTCCTTGAACTTTAACTCTATCGGGGCCAAATATTTTTGTTTCGTAGTTTTTATTGGCGCTTTCTAATGCAACTGTTTTACCTTTTCTTCGTATTCTCTTTAACATAGCTTCATGATCGTCTATTAAAGCTACAACAATTTTTCCATTATCTGCTGTATTTGTTTTTTTAACTATTACAGTATCACCTTCATTAATACCAGCATCTACCATGGAGTCACCTTGAACTTTTAAACCAAAATATTCACCATTTCTTTCAAGATTATTTGGTAAGGGGATTCTTGAAACTTCATTCTGAATAGCCTCTACTGGTGTTCCTGCAGCAATATTCCCCAGTACTGGGATTTCTGCTTCTTTAGATGAATTTTCATCTTCATCTAGCCCACCTTTGATTACACTTGGTGAAAAATTATTATAAATATCATTAGCTGAAGCTGTTTCTGGCAACTTGATGACTTCCAAAGCTCTAGCTTTATGAGCAAGTCTTCTAATAAAACCTCTTTCTTCTAATGCACTAATTAATCTATGTATTCCTGATTTAGATTTTAAATTTAAAGAATCTTTCATTTCCTCGTACGAGGGTGATACTCCAGAAGCTCTCAACTTCTTGTTGATAAATAAAAGCAGGTTTTTTTGTTTTTTTGTAAGCATAGAACAAATAATGTACATTTATGTTCTACAAAAGTTCTTTAACTTAAACAATAGCAAAAAAAGCTAGTAAATAAAGGGTTTTTTTAACTATAAAACTGAAAATATTGAATTGTTGTGTAAATTTTTTAAAAGTGATTCACCAATTAAAAAAGTTTTAATATTGGTTTTGTTAGATAATTCTATGATTTCATTTTTTGTTTTAATACCACTTTCAGAAATTAATGGTCCATTATGATTTATTAAAACATCGTGGATATCATAAGTTGTATTTATATTTGTTTTAAGAGTTTTAAGATCTCTGTTATTTATACCTATTAGAGCATCTTTAAATTTTAATGCTTGTTTAGCTTCATTAACAGTATGAACTTCAACAATAACTGACATATTATATTTTAATGCTTCTTCATATAACTCTAAAGCTAAACTATCAGAAATTCCTGCCAAGATTAGTAATATTGCATCAGCACCATAACTTTTAGCGAGGGGTATTTGAAATTTATCTATAAAAAAATCTTTGCAAAGAATTGGTAATTTTATTTTTTGTTTAATTTTACTTATATGTATTAAGTTTCCTAAGAAAAAATTTTCTTCAGTTAAAACAGATAAGCAAGTGACTTTGTTTTTATAATAAGAGTTAGCTATTTCAACAGGATTATAGTCATCAATTATAATACCTGCTGATGGACTAGCTTTTTTAATTTCTGCTATTATCGAAAATTTTTTATTATTAATATTATTTTCAATTTTTTTTTTAAAATTAATAAAATTACTATTTTTGTCAATCAGATTTTGTAAAGAACTTACTTCAATTTTTTTTTTAAGATTATCAATATTTTGAATCTTTTTCTGAATTATTTTTTCAAGAATATTTTCAGACATTTTGTATTTTTAATAAGTATTTATATGAAGCACCTGATTTAATAAAGTCTCTAGCATGATTGTATGCTAGCTCAAAACTATTATGCTTTTCTGAAACAATTAAACCTGCTGCTGCATTTAAACAAACAGCTTTAGAAAAATCGTTATCTTCACCTTTAAATATATTTATCATTTTTTCTGCATTAAATTTTGCATTATCTCCAACAAGATTTTCAAATTTTTCTGCATTAACATTAAGTTTTGCTGGATCTATAGTAATTTCAGATAACTTTTTATCTTTTAATTGAATTACATTGGTCTTAGCATAGGGTGATATTTCATCTAAACCATCCTCACTATTTACTATCCAGGCACATTTAATATCTAAATTGTTTAGCGCATCAGCAAAAATTTTCAATAATTTTTTATCAAAAACTCCTACAACTTGTCTATCAACTAGGGCAGGACTACTTAAAGGCCCAATCATATTAAAAATCGTTCTTTTACCTATTTTTTTTCTAGTTGGGCCAACAAACTTCATTGCACTATGATAGTTTGGAGCAAACATGAAGCCAAAGTTATTTTTATTAATTTGTTCTTCAATATCTTTAGGCTCTAAATTAATATTTATATTTAGTTCTTCTAAAACATCGCCAGATCCACATTTTGATGATACTGCTTTATTTCCATGTTTTGCCACTTTAACTCCCATACTAGCCAGCAATAATGCCGATGCAGTTGAAATATTGAGTGTATTCATGCCATCACCACCAGTTCCACATGTATCAACACAATTTACTGCATTTACTCTTTTAGATTTGTTTCTTAAAACATAAACACCACCGGCTATTTCATCTGAGGCTTCACCTTTAGCAGACAATAATGTTAAAAAATCAAATATCTCACGGTCATTTGCTTTACCCTCCATTAAGATTTTAAAAGCAGATTTACTTTCATTAAAAGATAAGTTTTGTTTATCTTTTATTTTGTCAATATATTGTTTCATTAATTTCTATATTTAATAAAATTTTTTAAAATTTTAATTCCAATTTTTGTTTTAATACTTTCAGGATGAAATTGCACTCCATGAACATTATATTTTTTGTGTTTAACGCCCATAATCAAACCATCTTTTGTTTCAGCAGTAATTTCAAGGTCTTTTGATAAAGTTTTTTTATCAATTATTAAACTATGATATCTTGTTGCCTCAAAATTTTTAGGCAGATTTTTTAATATTCCGGTTCTTTTGGAAATAATATTACTAGTTTTACCGTGCATTAATTTTTTAGCTTGAATAATTTTGGATCCAAAAACTTGTCCAATTATTTGATGACCAAGGCAAACACCAAGAATAGGAACTTTTTTATATAATGATTTTACTATTTTAATGCAATTACCAGATTGATTTGGATTACCGGGACCTGGAGAAATAACTATTCTATCATATTTATCTTTAACTATTTTTTTATCATTAATTTTATCATTTCTAATTACTTTAACTTTTGTTTTTAATGAAGATAAATAGTGATACAGATTAAAAGTAAAGCTGTCATAATTATCTATTAATAAAATTTTCATTATTTTAAAGCATTAAGTAATGCTTTTGCCTTGTTTACTGTTTCTTGATATTCTTTTATAGGTTTGCTATCAGCAACAATTCCAGCACCAGCCTGTACATAGAATTTATTTTTTTTAGCAAGCGCAGTTCTTAGAGCTATACAAGTATCAAATTCACCATTTGCTGAGAAATATCCAATCCCTCCAGCATAAACTTTTCGTTTATTATTTTCTAGTTCATCAATAATTTCCATTGCACGAATTTTAGGTGCTCCAGAAACAGTTCCAGCAGGAAACCCAGCTAGTAGAGATTTAAATTTGGAATATTTTTTATTATAAACGCCTGTCACATTTGAAACTATATGCATTACATGAGAATATTTTTCAATAGTGAAGCTCTCAGTAACTTTTACGGTATTAACCTTAGACACTTTTCCAGCATCATTTCTTCCTAAATCTAATAACATTAGGTGCTCTGATAATTCTTTTTTGTCATTAAGTAAATCTTTTGCATAAAAATTGTCTTCTTTAATATTTTTTCCTCTCGGTCTGGTTCCAGCAATTGGCCTAACTGTAATTTTATTATTTCTTAACCTTACTAAAATTTCTGGGCTAGCCCCAATTATTTGAAAGTCAGAAAAATTAAAGAAATACATGAATGGAGAAGGGTTAGTTACTCTAAGCTTTTTATAAATTTCCAAGGGTTTTTTTGATAGTTTTGCTTCAAATCGTTGACTTAAAACTACTTGAAATATATCTCCTTTTTTAATGTAGTTTTTAGCTCTATTTATCATTTTAATAAATTTATTTTTTGAAGTATTAGACTTGATTATATTTTTTTTTGAAATTTTAATAATTCTTTGAGTATTTATTTTTTTTGTGGATTGTATATATAAATTATTTATTTCCGTTTTAACTTCATTGTATTTTTTTTTGTAATTTTTAATTTTTTCATCTTTATAAACATTCACAATGAAAAATATTTTTTTTTTAAGATTATCGTGGATTACTAAAATCCTTGGTCTTATTAACCTTACATCGGGTAACTTTAGATCATCAATGCATTTATTTGGGATTTTTTCAGTATATCTTATTGAGTCATAAGAAAAATAACCAGATAATAATGAGCATATTGGAGGTAAGCTTTTTGGAGTTTTGAATTTAAAATTTTCAATTAAACTCTCAATGATTTTTTTAGGCTCACCATTAATTTTTTTTCTTTTATTATTTTTATTAATTGAATAAGATTTATCATTATTAAATTCCCAAATTTTATCTGGCTTCTTTCCAAAAATTGTATAACGCCCCTTAATAATACCTTTTTCAACTGATTCAAAAATAAAGCTATTTTTTTCTGGTAAAAAATTATCTATTAGATTTATTATTTCTCTATCATCATAAATTTTTTTTGATGTAAATAATATTTGATTTTGATTTCGTTTATGTTGAAACTTGAAATCATTAAAACTTCTATTGATCATTATTTGAAATAATTTTTTACTCTTTCAAGAGTTTTTTCATTAATTTTAATTTTATACTTGTCGTTAATAAAAAAATCATAAGATGAATACATATAATCTTTTAATAGTGCATCAGATTGCTTATAATATTTTTCATAATCGGCAGAATTTTTAGTTATATTTTTTTGAGATATATTTGCTATTTTAGCTAAATAAATATTATTTTCTTTATCGCTTATTACAGTAAATTTATTTTTGCCTATCGAGTATAAAAACTGAACACTTTCTGATGTAAGTTTTTCATTATCTTCTATTGAATCTAATTCAATATTTTCTATTGGTACGCTATTTTTTTTTGATAAGTTAATAAAGTCAGTAATATAAAATGTATCTTTGCCAATTTTATCAATTAAATTTTTATTGTATTCATATTTTGTTTTATTGAAAAGTAATTCCCTGACCTTATTTAAAAAATTGATATCTGTAATATCAGGTAATTTTTTTTTTATATTACTAATTTCGTATAATAAATAATAATCATTTTCTTCTAACAATTCAACTTTGTCATTATCACTATTTTTTAAGATTTTTTTAATTAATTCTTTTTCTAGGTCAAGTTCATTATTAATTTCCATTATTGATAGATTACTTATATCAGTGGATTTAAGTTTATTTTTATTTAATAAATTGTTAAAATTTTCACCGTTGGAGATTTGATTTTCTATTTCATCGATTTTATCAAAATATTCTTGATTATATTCGCTTATACCTATCAATTCGTTTGGAGTAATTTTTGAATATCTTAAGTTAATGCTTTTCTCTTTTAAATTTTCACTGTTTTCATTAATAAATTTTGTGATTTCATCATTTGTAAATTCATTTTTTTTTTTATAAATATTTTCTAAGTTTATTATTTCTATATTAATTTTTTTTGTATTTTTTTTATATTCTTTGTTTATTAAAAAAGTTGGCGATTTAATACCACCACTAATATACGAGAATAATTTTTTTTTTAATTCACTTTCTTTTAATCTTGATTCAAATTGTCCAGCTGTTATGTTTGATGATAATAAAAATTTTTCATATTTAATTCTTGAAAATTTATTATTTTCATCGATAAAGTTTTTATTATTTTTTATTTTTTTTGAAAGTATTTCATCCGACACTATTAAATTTAGTTTCTTAACTTCTAAATTTAACATCTTAATTGAAATTAATTGAGACAATAATTCTTCAACAATATTATTTTCAATATTATTTTTAATATATTCTCTTTCTATATTTAGTGAATTGAGATAATCAATAAAGTCTTGAGTCGAAATACTTTCATTGTTAATTTTTGCAATGTTGTTTGTATTTCCACTACTAAATACTCCACCCATTCCCCAGAAAACAAAAGGAATAATAATAATAACTAGCAGTATTTTTGCTAGTAATGTTTTTGAAAAATTTCTAATATTGTTTAACATTTTGCTTTTTTAATTTATTGAACTATAAAAGACAAACCTATAGATTAAATTTTTCGTTATGACAAATAAATACAAGTATTTTGTGGCAAATTGGAAAATGTTTGGCAGCATTAAATCAGTAAATTCTATTAATAAAGTTGTTAAATTGAAAAAATCCTCATTTTTTAAAAATGCAAAAATAGTCTATTGCCCCCCTTATACATTACTTAATCTTTTTGTTGAAAAACTAAAAAAAACAAAGATAGAAGTTGGAGCACAAAATTGTCATCATTTTGATAAAAGTGGTCCCAACACAGGATCGATAAATGCCAAGATGATAAAACAATTGGGATGTAGATATGTAATTATCGGACATTCTGAAAATCGTGCCGAAGGTGAGACCAACTCTTTAATTAATAAAAAAATAAAATCTGCATTAAAAAATAATTTAAAAGTAATATTTTGTATAGGTGAAACTTTAAACGAAAAAAAAAAAAATTTAACTAAACAGATTTTATCTTATCAAATCAGAAAATGTTTAGAAAAAATTAAAAACTTTAATAATTTAATTATTGCATATGAACCTGTCTGGTCAATTGGAACTGGTGTAATTCCTAAAAATGACGATTTAAAAAATAATATTACTTATATAAAAAAATTTTTAAAAAAAAAATTAAAGCTTAAAAAATCTAAAATTTTATATGGTGGATCTGTAAATCCAAAAAATATCAATGATTTAACTAATATTAATGAAATTGATGGTTTTCTTATTGGTGGAGCATCTCAAAAAGCAAATAAATTTATTGATATAATAAAAAAAACCTTTATTTAAAGCTCATGGAAAACATCTTATTAACTTTAAATGTAATTATAGCCATTATTCTTGTAATATTAGTTCTTATTCAAAAATCAGAAGGTGGTGCCTTAGGTATCGGAGTTTCTCAGGATAATTTTATGTTTTCTAGATCTGCGGGTGATTTTTTAACAAAAATGACAGGTGTAGTGGCAACTTTATTTATAATATGTAGCTTATCATTAACTATAGTGTCTAGGGGTGAATTGGAACCAACTATGTCAGTTATTGATAAAGTAGAAGAAAATACAAACGACATTCCTAAAATTCCCGAAAATAATAATTAATTATCTTTTATTTTTTGTAAAATTTGCTTATAACATAATTCCATGGCGCGATATATATTCGTAACTGGCGGCGTGGTATCATCCTTGGGCAAAGGTTTATCTTCAGCATCTTTGGCTTATTTATTACAATCAAGAGGTTACAAAGTTAGAATAAGAAAGTTAGATCCATATTTAAATGTTGATCCAGGAACAATGAGTCCTTTTCAACATGGTGAAGTTTTTGTAACAGATGATGGAGCAGAAACAGATTTAGATTTAGGTCATTATGAAAGATTTTCAGGAATTTCAG
>MDSW01100571.1_pt1 | contig 18187 bp, 8 predicted proteins | sample 811171 | NCBI WGS metagenome assembly MDSW01 (sample SAMN05326641, study PRJNA326480) | marine metagenome | isolation source: seawater | place: Atlantic Ocean: North West | collected 2012 | reverse complement strand
GGGGGGGTCAGCCGATGGACGGTCAGCGCGAGGGAGCGAGGGAGGGGCGCGAGGCGTCGAACGCATCTCGTTCATCATTTGCTGATGAGCAGCGCGCGTCGGAACATTTTTGGAAAAACGAGCCGAGGTCGCGCCGGGACTCATCAGCTCGGTGAGCATGCATCAGATTTCGTCGTCGGTCCGCGGGCCCGCCTGAGTCGCTTCCGCCGACCGGCACGGCGAAATCTCGTCCGGCTTGGCGGCGGCGGCGGCGCGCGTCTCCGCCGCCGCCCCACACCTCGCGCGCGCGCGCGCATCCTCGTCGGGCGGTTCGGCGCACGCGGTTGGATGTCTTGGGCGGCCGCGCTCAAGGTGGACGCGCCCGCGGCGCCGTCCGCGCCGGACGCCCCCGCGCCCGCGTCGGACGCGCGCACGACGCGCGTCGTGGTGGACACGAACGCCATCGTCAAGGGCTTCCGCCTCGAGCGCTTCGCCGAGGAGGCGGTGACGATCCCCGAGATCCTCCGCGAGGTGAAGGACTTGCAGGCGAAGCACACGCTCGCGACGCTGCCGTTCGAGCTCAAGGTGCTGGACCCCGACGAGGCGAGCGTCGCGGCGGTTCGGCGGTTCGCGCGGCTCACGGGCGATCTCGGCGCGCTGTCCGAGCCCGACCTCCGCGTCGTCGCGCTCGCGTACATGCTCGAGCGCGACGCGCACGGCGTCGCGCACCTCAGGACCGAACCGCCGCCCCCCAAGCTCTCCAAGCACAAGCACGACAAGGCGGCGAAGAAGCCCGGGTGGGACTTCGTCGAGAACGAGGACGACTGGGCCGAGCTCGACGCGATGAACGAGCAGGCGGAGCGCGAGGCGGACGACGTGCTCCGTCGCGTCGCCGCCGCGACGCTCGCGAGCGAGCCCCCCGCGCCGACGCCCGAAATCCCGGAGAACGCGCGAATCGGCCACGAGATTAAAGTGCGGATGGAGCGCAGGAAGGCGCGAGAGGAGGCGGACGAACGTCACGGCGGAGGCGGAGACGTCGGAGGCGGAGGCGGAGACGACGCGGCGAAGCGCGCGGGCGACGAGGACGACGGCGGAGGGTGGGAGCGGAACGTGAGCCGAACGACGCGGATTCGGCGGGCGAAGCGCGAGCAGAGGAGGGCGGAAGAGGCCGCGGCCGCGCGAGAGAAGACGTCCGGCGAGGCGGGAGCCGAGGCTGAGGCGGCCGAGGCTGAGGCGGCTGAGGCGGCTGAGGCTGAGGCGGTCGAGGAGGAGGCGGCGGCGGTCGCGCGCGCCGCCGCCGCCGCCGATTCCGCGGCGGCTTTTTTCCAAGCCGCCCCCGGCGCGATCCCCGACGAGGACGCCGACGAGGACGCCGACGCGGTTTCCGAGTGCGCCGACGAGGCCGCCGACGATCACGAGGCCTCGGACTCGTCCTCGGACGCCGACGATTCCTCGTCTTCCTTCTCTTCCACGGTGTGTTGCGTCACGTCTGATTACGCGATGCAGAACGTGTTGCTTCAGATGAACCTCCGCCTTCTGACCCCCGACGGGATGCGCATCTCCGAGCTCCGTCGGTGGGTCCTTCGGTGCCACGCGTGCGGCGACGTCGTGCGCGAGACCACGCGCGTGTTCTGCCCGAAGTGCGGCAACGCGACGCTCCAGAAGGTGCAGCGCTCGGTGACTGCGGAGGGCGCCGAACACTTCGGCGCGCGGCGCAAACACGTCCTCAGGGGCACGCGGTTCAGCCTCCCCGCGCCCAGAGGCGGGCGCAGGGAGAAGGCGCCGCTCCTGCGCGAGGACCAGCTCATCGGCGCGAGGGTCGCGAGGGGAAGGCGCGACGAGGACGTGTTCGCGGCGGAATACAACGAGGAGAGCTTCGCGGGGACGAGCAGGGCCGCGCACGCGGGCGCCGCGCACCTGTACCGGCAAAAAGATCTCGCGGAGAGCGTCTTCGGCGCGACGAGGAAAAACCCAAACGAGAGAAAACACGTGCGCACAAACAGGAGGAGGTGAGAAGAGAAAACACAATAATAATGCGCGCGCGCAAACGGGAGGAGGCGAGAAGAGAAAGCGCGGACTCGCGATGGTACCGGTGTGAATGCACGCATCACTCGACGAAGTAGGCTCCTACTAAGGCTCCGAAGGCTCGTGATATAACGCTCGTCACTCGTCCCCTCTTCTGCCTCTGTACCGAAACTGTCCCTTTTTCGTCCCGGGCTTGGCCGGCGCGTCGCCCACGTCCGAGATTTTCAGGACGTGGTGCACGGTCTGATACGGCCGCCCCGGGATGTTCGGCTTGTTCAGGTGCTCGTCCCCGCCCGGCACGAACACGCGCTCGTGCCACCCCGGCTTCCGCGCGTTGAGCTTCTCGCTCCGCGCCCGAAGCTCCGCCAAACCCGCCGTCTTCAGCTCGCGCTTCTTCGCGTCGAGCGCGCGAAGCGCCGCGTGCGTCCGCGACGCCTCGAACGACGACGCGACGTCCGACGTCCACAGCGCGCGGTCCTCCACGGGACGCACGGGGAGGTACCCGGACGGTTCGGGGAACAGAAGCGTCGGCTCGGAAGGCTCGGGCGGGGGGGGCGTGCGCGAGGAGGACGCGGTGCGAGCGCTGACGTCGGAGGACTCCGGCGCCAAGGCCGCTTCGGACTCCGGCGCCGCTTCCGACTCCGGCGCCGCGGAGACGGAATCGGGCGCCGCGGAGACGCCCGCGCGCGCCGCTTCCGACTCGCGCGCCGAGACTTCGGGCGCCGAGACTTCGGGCGCCGCTTCCGCGGGAGCCGCCGGAGCCGCTTCCGAACGCCTCGGCGCGCCGATCGCTTCCGCGGCCGCCGCTTCTTCGTCGCTCGCCGCCGCCGCGTGGGCTCGGGCTCGGTCCGCCTCCCTCTCCGCCCGCTCCTGCTCCGCCCGCTCCCGCTCCGCCGCCTCCCGCCTTGTCCGCTCCCGCGCGTCGGGCCCCGCCTCTTCCGCCGCGGACTTCGGGCGGACTTCGGGCGGACTTCGGGAGACTTCGGGCGCAGCCGCCGCCGCGAGGGGCGCTCGCGCCGCCTCGTCTCGTCTCCCATCGCCCTCCTCCTCCGCCTCGCGAGGAAGGTCCTTTTCCCCGCCCGGGGGCTTCGCCGACGACCGCCACGTCGTCGCGTCGTCCAGGCGCCAGGTATCGCGCCCGAACTGACCGACGTGCGCGCCGTCGGCGCTCCAGAGGTGCGCGCGGCGGTCCTCGCCCGCGGTGACGAACATCTCCACCACCTTTCTGTCACGGCGTTTTTTGTCGGTGGTCTCCAAACCCCCCTCCTCCCCCTCCTCATCCTCCTCCTCCTCCTCCGTCTCTTCGAGCTCGAAGAAGTGCGCGGCGTTGACGCACGTCCCGATCGCGTGCGCCTGCCAGTACCCGAGGCACTCGACGCGGTCTCGCCCGAGCGGCGCGCGTCGTTGTCGCTCGGTGGCGGCGGCGGCGACGGGATAATTTTTTTGTCTCTCCTCGAGCGGCGGCGGCGAGGCCGCCTTGTCCCCGTCGTCGGAGAGCGCCGCTCTGAGCGACTCGAGGTTCCACAGCCGGGCGCGCCCGACGCCGTCGGCGGTGAGCATCCTCGTCCCCGCGGCGTTCGCGGCGACGGCGACGACGCCCTCCCCCGCGCGATGCCCCGCGTGGAACGCCGCGACGAGGCGACCGTCCGCGACGCTCCAAAAACGCACGCGACCGTCGGCGTGCCCGACGACCAAACACTCCGACGGGGCTTTTCCGGATGACGCGGACTCTTTTCCTCCGGACGACGACGCGCGACGAAAAGCGGCCGCCTCGTCCTCCCCGTCCTCCCGGAGAGACTCGTCTCGGCTCCGGAAGAACGCGCAGCACTCCGCCGCGCGATCCGTCGCGAGAAAAGATTTGGAACCGGGCGGCGCGTTCGCGTTCGCGCTTTTGGCGTCCACGGAGCCTCCCTCCGAAGACTTGGTCGCCTCGGCGTCGAGCGTGAGCCTGTGTCGCAGCGCGCCGTTCTCGTTCCACACGAGCACGACCCCGTCCGCGTCCCCCGTCGCGAGCGCGGACCCGTCCGCGTTGGTCGCGACGCACAGCGCGTCCGCGGCGTGTCTCCTCGCCACCCGCTTCGGCCGCGCGCCGGACGCCCCGGATTGTGTTCCGACGCTCGCCCGCGCGCGGGACGACCCCGAGGAGCTTCCCGGTTCGTCGTCCCACGTCGTCAGCGCCTTGTTCCACCCGACGGCGACGAACTTCATGTGCCCGCCGCCCGATTCGGAGCCCGCGGTGACGAGGTGCGCGACGGAGGTGACGCGCTTCGCGCCGCTCGGATCGGGCGCGTGCTCGGGCGCCAGCGTCCCCGCGCGCTCGCCGTTGGTGAAGTTCCAGAGGTGCACGCGCCCGTCGCTCGCGCCGATGACAAGCCGCCGCCCCGCCGCGTCCACCGCGCCCGCGGTCACCTTAGGACCGCGGCGCTCATCCTCCGAGTCCGAGGCGTCCGAGTCATTCCCGGCGGCGTCCTCGTCGTCTTCGCCTCGGGGACGACCGCCGGCGTCGTCGCCGCCGCCGTCGGCGGCGCCCTCGAACCGAAACGCGCACTCGCCGTCGTCGACGCGCCACGCGACGGCCCGCCCGCCGGCGTCGGCGGTGACGACGCGCCTGTACGGCCGCGAGAACCCCGCCACCTTCACCGCGTGGTTGTGCCCCACCGCGACGCGCACCGCGTCGTCCGCGAGCGCCCAGGCTTTCGGCTGCACGCCGCCGGACACGAGCTGCCGCCGTTTGGCGTCGAACGTCAGGCGCCCGAGCCGGTCCTCCGGGTGGTACGTCTGCGCGTCCCGGAACGTCTGCGCGCACCGGTACGTGCGCACGTCCCACACCCGTATCGTCTTCGAAACGTCCAGCGTGAGCATCTGGTGCTCCTCCGGGACGGTCAGGATGTCGCAGACGGTGTGGTCGTGGCCGAGGAGCGTCGCCGAGGGGCCGTTGGAGAGCGGCGTCCAGACGCGCACGACGCGGTCGTCGCCGCCGGTGAAGACGCATCGCGTCGACGCGCAAAACGCCACCGCGTGGATCGCCTTCACGTGCGGGTTCGATGTTTGGGCGTTCGGACCGAACGTCTTGAAACACGAGCCGGTCGCGAGGTCGGTCAGGCGGAGGCAACAGTCCGCGCCGCCCGAGGCGACGAACCCGGGCGTGCCCGGGGCGTCGCCGGCGTCGCATCGCGCGAGCGCGTGCACCCACCCGTCGTGGATTTTTTTGCGCCACCGCCGTTGAATCTTGACCGACGCCGTCCCGCCAACCTCCGCTTTTTCTCCGTCCGTCAGGTCGATCACGTCCAACAGATGCAACGCCCCGCCGTCGTCGCCGACGATCAGGTGGTCGACGTCGCGCGCGCCGGGGGCGACGCGGCGGCCGCCCGGGAATGCCGCGAGGCACAGAGGCGCGTGGTCGAAGCTTCGCGACGCGCCGCTCTCGGTCCACCCTTTGGTCTCGTACACGCGCACGCACCGGTCGTGGCTCGCGACCGCGAGGCGGTCGGTGACCGGAAGCAAGGCGGCGTCGTTGAGATACGCCGAGCCGGGGTGAACGACGCGGTGGAGGGAGAACGGGGGGAGTAACGCGTCCGCCAGCTTACCCCCGACGGCGGCGGCGACGGCGGCGGAGTGTTTCGAGGTTTTTCCCGAGGCGGCGGCGGCGCGCTCGTGGTTCCACACGCGCAAAGTGCCGTCGCGGCTGACGCTCGCGTACTGGTCCGTCTTCGGCAGGCGCGTCACGCGCGTCATCAGGTCCTTGTGCCTCGTGCGGTTGTCGAAGAGCGCGCGCATGGACCGGTCCGGGGGCGCGTACGTGGCGCCCCCGCGGTCGCCGCGCATGCGCTCGTTCGCATCCTCCGCGAGCAGGACGTACGAGCTGAACTCGTCCCAGTCCACCGTCTCCGAGCTGTTCGTGTCGATCTTCGCGAACAGCGCCCTCAGCTCCGAGCGCGTCGCGTCGGGAACGATGCGCCGGAACGTCGCCACGAACTCGTCCACGTCGAGGTCGCCGCCGCCGTCCTCGTCCGCGGCGTCGAACGCCGCCTTGAGCTCGCGAAACGCGACGAGCGTCATCGGCTCGTCGGGGTGCCACGGCGGGCGCATGCCCGAGCCCAGAGCCGCGGCCACGTCCGCGTCCGCGGGGGGGGGGCGCCGCGAGGGGATCGCGCGCGACGAGGCGTCCGTCGCCATCCCGGGGCGGGCGCGGGCGACGAGCGACGGAACGAAGTGGCGCGGGGAGCGCGGGAGAGAAGGGAAACAACGACGGCGCGGTGACGACGAAACGGCCACTTGACCGCGAACGGTCTCGAGCCGCGGCTGACCGGTGTCATCGGTGTGGGCCAGACCTGACGAGAGAAATCGTCGAATTGGACATGACTACTGCCGAGATTCGATCGTTCCACTTGGCAAAATCTGGACTTGGCGCGTCGGGGCGCGCGGAGCGGACGAGCGACGCTCGGGGGGGCGCTTCGTTCTCGCGCGCGTCGCGCGCGGCGCGCCGTTCGTTCGAGGGTCTTCCGCGACGGCGCGAGCGTTTTTTTTCGAAGCGCACTCGGCGTTACACCCGTCCGCGCCGAGCTCTAAGAGCTCCGTCGGATGGTCGCTTCGCGCCGTTAATCTCGGCGTCGAATCTCCGCGCTCTCGCTTCGTCTCTCGTCATCCTCGACTCGCGTCGTTAAGAATCGCGCGTCGCCCGCTACTCACATCTCTTCCCGACCGTCTTCAAAAACGTTCACTTCCACAGGGCGCACGATCGCATTACTTGCGGCTGACCTTGTCGAAGGTGGAGACGCCGATGACGGCGGCGGCGATGGCGCCGAGGACGAGACCGCCCGCCACCACGGAGAGGAGGGTGTTCTTGAGGGAAGGGGTCACCGCCGCCTCGGCGACGAGGGGGTTGGCGAGCGCCGCCGCGGAGGCCGCGGTGGCGGCGGCGGTCATCTTCTCGAGCTTGGTGCTGTTTCGAGAGCGGGAGGAGAGGGAGGACGGGAGGGGATCAGCGAAGGGTCGAGAGGCGAGAGGGGCCCGCGGAGAAGATGATGAAACCGCGCGGGGCGGTTCGCGGGTTCCTCCTCCTCCCCGGAGGCGTCGAGGGTCGCGATCGCGATCGATCGCGCCGCGCGCGGTCCGACGCCGGCGCGGGTCTCGATCGCCGCGCGACGCGAGGAACGCGCCGGGGCGACGCGCGGGCGCGGGGCGACGCGCGAGAGCGCCTCGCCCTCGCGCGCCGCGGCGGGGGATAAAGGCGCGCGCGGATCGCGAATCGGCCTCGATCGCGCGGGGGGGGGGTTCCGGGCGCGTTCCGCGAGCGACGCCGCGTTCGTTCTCACCTGGCAACCACCTGCTGCTTGCGCACAGCCTTCACCGCGACGGAGCGCTTGACTGCGGGAGGAGGACGGTTCGGGGGGAGGGACGCGTGAGCGATCGGCGCGCGTCGGGGGGACGTCGCGGCGCGCGCGGCCGCGCCCGCGTCCAGGGTTTATCCCCGCGGGGACGAATCCCGGACGCGATCGAGATAGATGTCTTCTTTCGCGCCTCGGCGGTTCGCGCGCGCGCGGGCACGCACCGGGAAGCGCGGACTTGCGGGCGATGTTCTTGCGCGCGGCCACCTTGGAGGGGGCGGCGACGGCGAAGTTGGAGGCGACGATGGCGGCCATTTTCGTTGGGAGGGGTGGCGGTGGGGGGTGCGGAGCGGTGCGTGTGCGAATATGCGCGAGCGCGAGCGGGACGCCCCGGCTCGGCCACTTGGAACGAGCGGAGGGCGTTCGCGGCGTTCCATTGGACGACGCATATTGAGACCCGAATCGGACCAATCGCGTGGGGGGCACGCGTTCGGACGTTAGGCGGACGGGTAACCTAAAAAATTGGGCCCATATTTCGTCCCATCGATCGCGCGACGACGACATTTACATTCGAATCGCGCCTGTTGCGTCCCAAGCCTCGGAAGAGGCACGCGCGCGCGCGCGCCCGGAGCCCCGCGGCGCTCGAGCTCAGGGACCCGCGTCGCCGGGTGCGCGTCATGGCGGCGTCGGCACCCCTCGCTTCGGGCGAACTCGTCCCCGCCTCCGAACTCGTCTCCGCCTCCGCCGCCGCCCCGCCTGGGTCCCGGCGGCAGCCCCCCGTCGCGGCGCTTCCCATCCGGCCCATCGCGAAGGAGCACGTCCACCGCATCTGCAGCGGCCAGGTCGTGCTCGACCTCGCGGGCGCGGTGAAGGAGCTCGTCGAGAACGCGCTCGACGCCGGGGCGACGAACGTGGAGATCCGCCTGAAGGACCACGGCGCGGAGTCGGTGGAGGTGGTGGACAACGGCTCCGGCGTGAACCCCGAGCACTACGCGGCGCTGACGCAGAAGTACGCGACGAGCAAGATCCGCGCCTTCGACGACCTCGAGCGCCTCCGATCCTTCGGGTTCCGCGGCGAGGCCCTCTCCTCCCTCTGCGCGATGTGCGACTCGGTCGTGATCACGACCCGCACGGAGGACCAGGACGCGGGCGCGAGGTTGACGTACGACCGCCGCGGCGAGATCGTCTCGCGAGAAACCGCCGCGCGTTCCCGAGGCGTCACCGTCGCGCTGCGAGGGATCTTCACCCCGCTTCCCGTGCGCCACGCCGAGTTCCGACGCCACCTCAAGCGCGAGTACGGCAAGCTCCTGACCGCGCTCCAGGCGTACGCCCTCGTCGCCTCGGGCGTGCGTTTCATCGTGAGCCACCAGGGCGCGGGCAAGCACGCGCAGAGGTCCGCGGTCATCCACACGACGGGCGACGGCGGCTTGGCGGGGAATCTCGCGAGCGTCTTCGGCGCGGCGGCGATCGCGTCGACCCTCGCCGTCGACCGAGACCTCCCGGGCGGCGTCGGGTGCGCCCTGCGCGGGTTCGTGTCCAGACCCGGGCGGGGGTGCGGGAGGGGCGCCGGCGACCGGCAGTTCTTCTTCGTGAACGGGCGCCCGGTGGATCTGCCGAGGTTCGGGAAGATTCTGAACGAGACGTTTCGCGCGTACGCGCCGAGCGGCGGGTTTCCGACGGCGATTTTGGATTTCAGACTGCCGGAGAACGCGTACGACGTCAACGTCACGCCGGATAAGAGGAAGGTGCTGCTCCACGACGAGGACGCCGTGTTCAAGGCGGCGCGGGACGCGATCGAGGCGATGTACGAACCGAGCAGGTACACGTACGCGGTCGGCCAGGCGGAGGGGGGCCGCGGCGACGGAGGCGAGGGCGGAGAGCGTTTTTTGAACGACGCGGAGACGCCGAGGCTCGGCGCCGGCCCGAGCGACGACCCCGCCGAGGCGAGCGTACCCGCCGAGGCGACGACCTTCGGAGAGGGCTTCGAACGAACTTCGGCCGGCGCGACGAACGCGCCCGAACCCGCGGAGGCGAGCGTCGCGCATCTGCGTCTCCCCAAGGCGGAGCCAAGCGAACCCGCGGAGGCGACGACCTTCGGAGAGGGCTTCGAACGCGGCGCCGACCCCTCTCCTCGGGCCGGGTCGGCGAAACCGGAACCCGTCGACTTCGCCGCGTTCGCGAGGGGAGGCGGCGGCGGCGGCGGCGGCGGCAGAAGATTCGTCGGATTCGTCGAACCGCGGCGCGGCGCCGCCGCCGTGAACGTCGCACGTCACGCGCAGCGGGGCCTCGGCGGGTTCGGATTCACGCGCGAGAAAACCGCGGCGGCGCTCGGCGGGGGTTGGCGCGCGCCGACCCGCGTCGACGACGAGACCCCGGAGGAAGACGCCGGCCGCGCGCCCCCGGGCGATGATCGTCGGCCTCTCGACGCGCCGCCGCCGAAGAAGCCGAGACGCGCGGAGGAGGCGAACGGATCCGCCGCCGGAGTGGCCGAAGCCGAGGCGCCGGCGGTCGTTCGGACGTTTGTCGCGGTGAAGGAGGAGCCGCCGCCGGCGACGGACGAGGCGCCGAGGATCGCCGGGAGGCGCGGCGCGAAGGAGGGGACCGTCTCCTTCGACGCGGCGTCGATTCGCGAGTCGCGGCGGGCGCGCGCGCGCCGCCGCCGCGCGGTCGCGGTCGCGCGCGCGCCGAGGCTCGCCGCGCCGCCGAATGCGTCAGAATCGGAATCGGACGCCGCGCGCGCCTTCGGCGCGGCGTCCCTCGGAGCGAGCGGAGGAGGATTTGAGGAGGAGGAGGATTTGGAGGAGGATTTGGACCTGGACGCCCGTCTCTCGTCGCACCGCACGCCTCGCGAGTTCGATGACCCGCTCGGGCCGCCGCTTCGTGCCCCCGAAGACGGCGCTTCGAACCCGGACGAGGCCTCGGCGACGCTCGAGCGCGTGTTCCGCAAGTCCGACTTCTCGCGGCTCGAGATCATCGGGCAGTTCAACCTCGGGTTCATCCTTGCGCGGCTCGGGGACGACGCGTTCATCGTCGACCAACACGCGTCGGACGAGATTTTCAACTTCGAGCGGCTGCAGCGCTCGACGACGCTCAACCGCCAGCCCCTCATCGCGCCCAAACCCCTCGACCTCACCGCCGCGGAGGCGCAGACGGTGGCGCGCCACATGCCGACGTTCCTCGCCAACGGGTTCGGGTTCTGCGACGTCGCCGAGCGCGGCCAGACCGACATGGACGCGTGCGCGTTCGACCCGCTCCTCGCGAGCGGCGACTGTTGCCGGAGACTCGCGCTGCGTTCGGTGCCCTTCAGCAAGGGCGTCGTCTTCGGCGCCGACGACGTGCAGGAACTCATAGGCTTACTGGATGGCGGCGCGTGCGCCGCGCCCGCCAGGTCGCAGCTCAGCGTGGGGCTCGGAGCGTCCGCGGCGGGGGGAACCGGAGGGGGGGTGGTTCGGCCGTCGCGGGTGCGGGCGATGCTCGCGATGCGCGCGTGTCGCTCGAGCGTCATGATCGGCACCGCGCTGGACGCGAGGCGGATGCGGCGGGTGCTCGATAACTTGGCGACGCTCGCGGCGCCGTGGAACTGCCCGCACGGAAGGCCGACGATGAGGCACCTGACGAGCCTGAGCCATCTGCGAAGACGCGCGTTCGAGTGAGCGAGCGAGGGATTCTATATAAAAGGGATTCTAAGGGAGGGGGGGGGGAGTATCAGGAGCTACGGAAGTCGTTTTTACTAGTCTATACTTTCGAAAGTAGACTAGACTACTTTCGACAGTATCGCGCGCTTCTACGCTACGCCGCGGTCCTCCGCCGCCGACTCCCGGGGTTCTCGGGGTTCTCGTCGCTCCCGGCGCTCCCGTACCCCGCGACCACCCCGGCGCCCTCGAGCTCCACCTCGGGGTCGTCGTCCTCCCGCTCGAACGCGCGGTAGCGCCGCCCCCCGACCGTCCGCGAACCCGCGTTCCTCCGCCGCCCCGACGCGTCGCCGCCGTCGCCGCCGCCGCCGCCGCGCCCGAACGGCCAGTTGAACCCAAACACGCCCCCGACGACGGCGCAGATGACGGCGACGGACGCGAGCTCGGAGGACGACGACCCGCGATCGCCGCTCGCGCGAGCCGCCCCCCCGAGGTTCGCGTCGTCGCCGCGCGGCAGCGCCGCCGGGAGCGGCGGACATGCGATTTCCCGAAGCCGCAACGGCAGCGGACGTAAACTCCCGGAGGCGTCGGCCCCCCGCCCCCCTTGGTCGTCCGCCGCCGCCTCGAACGCCCCCAGGCACTTCGCCGCGTACGTCTCCTCCCTCACCTCCGGCGTCGCCACGAACGTCGCGGTGGCGCGTTTGCTCGCCCCCGTCTCGAACGTCACGAGGGCGAACCCGCGTCGGCCGGATTTGGCGAAGCGCATCGTCGGCGCGTTCGCCGCGAGGTGACCCGCGTCGGAGAGTTCGAACGGGAGCCACGGGAACGCGCGCTCGTGCGCGCCGGGGGGGGTCACGCCGGGGACGTCGAACTCGACCGCGGCCCACCGATCGTCCGCGCCCGAGCGTCGATCGACGGACTCGTCCCCGGTGGGCGTTCTCGGTCGCCCACTCGAGTCGTATAAGTACCCCCGCGCGGGATTCCAGTCGCGGGCGTCGGCGCTCACCGTCCCCGCCCACGCGTCGTGCGAGTCCCCTCCGAGGACCATCGCCCGCCTCGCGTTCGGGAGGACGGATTCGTACAGGCGCCGGCGCTCCTTCGCGTACCCGCGCCAGTCGTCGAAGTTCCAGTTCACGCGGTACTTTCCGAGGGCGAGCGCCGCGCGCGCGGACGCCGCGGGCACGGGAGAGATTCCCGACCGACCCACCGATTTTTTTTCTTCGGACCCCGCGTTCGCGCCGCCTCCGGAGTCGGAACCGCCGGAACCGTCTCCCTCGGATTCGCCGCGCCAATCCGTCCACGCCTCGAGCGCCTCGCGCCAGGTTCGATACGGCGGCGGCAAACCCTCGGTCTCGCCCGCGGCGTCCAACGCCGCCGCGCCCTTCTCCAGATCCGGGCTCGCGCCGTCGACGGTGGGGCTCGCCTGCGCCACCACCTGCCACGCCACGCCCGCGTCTTTGGACGCCAGCATCTCCCCGGCCAACCACGCCAACTGCGCCTCACCGACGATCGCCGCGCCGTCGCGCTCGGCGTACGCGTCGAGCGCATCGCGGTACGCCGCGAACTCGGAAGCCACCGATCGGAGCCCCGGCGGGTCCTCGTCCCAACGCGCGGGCGCTAAAAAAGACGCGTCGTCGAAAACGTCCTCCGCGGAACCCGTTGAACCCCCCCCCCGTTCGCCGCCGCCGCCGCCGCCCGCGAACCGACGCGTGGCGTTCGCGAACACCCCGCCGCCGGGCTGCGCGTCCGTCTCCGTCCTCGCGCCCACGCGCGTCTCCAGGATCGCGACGCTCGCGACGTCGCCGAAGTGCGCGACGCGCTCGTACGACCTCAGCTCGTCCAGCTTGAACGTCTCCAGCGTAAACCCCGCGCTGCTCGAGGCGCCCTCGGGACCCGCGTCGAGTCCGACGCGCGTGGGCAGCCACTCGTGGTACGCTCTCAGCGCGTTCACCTTCCTGTCCTCCCAGTCCCCCTCGTTCTCGGGCTCTCCCTCCTGGTGGTCCTCCGCCCCGCCCACCCACGGGTCGTTCGCGATCTCGTGGTCGTCCCACATCGCCAGCAGCGGCGCGGCGGCGCTGAGCTTTTGGAGGCTCGGATCCGATCGGTGCGTCGCGTGGCGCCGGCGGTAATCGTCGAGGGTCACCGTCTCGCGTCGGGGGAAGAGGCTCGCCCAGCGGTCCGGCACCGCCTCGTCCGCGCTCGGGTAGTGCGTCGGGCCGTACTCGTAGTAGTAGTCGCCGAGGTGCAGCCACGCGGTGAGGTTTTCGCCCCACCCGCGCCACGCGGCGTCGTATGCGTGGAAGCGGCCCCACGCCCAACTCGAGCAGCTGAAGACGGCGAACATCAACGACGATGATGATTCGGACGACGACGAGGAAATCTCTCTCCCCGAGGAGGAGGAGGCGCCGGGTGCGGGGTACGGCTCGCCGCGGGGGGGCGGGAGCGTGAAGGTGCCCACGGGGGATCGCGCGATGGGGCCTCTCCCCGGCGCCGGGATCGTCTCGAACGCGTAGTGGTACCGGAGGTTGGGCGTCAGACGCCGCACCTCCACCTTGACGCACCAGTCCGTCTCCGCCCCGGCGTCGAACGCGCCCGTCTGCACCACGGCCGCTCGGTCCCACGCCCGGGTCCCGATCCCGGCGTCGGCGTCGTCCGTCGGGGGCGCCGTGGACACCGTCCACGCCACGTCGAACCGCGCGGTCGCGTCCGGGTCGATCTCGCCGGGGTAATCCCGCCCGGTGGGGGTGACGCGCGTCCAGATGACGACGGAATCGCTCGTCGGGTCCCCCGAGGCGACGCCGTGGACGAACGCGCCGTGGATGGACTCCGCGCGCGCGAGGAGGGGGGAGACCGCGACCGAGAGCGCCGAGACGAGCGCGACGAAGCGACGAAGCATCGCGCGCGAGGACCGACAAGCGCGCGCGACGCGCGAGGGGGGGGTGGGGGTGGGGGTGGGCGCGAGACGCGTTTTCCCCCGTCGCGACGCGTTTTATTCGTCCCGAGCTGGCAGATCAACTGCTCGCGCGCGGGCCCCGGTGACGAGATGCATCTTGATGAGTGGGAATCGGCCCAGTCACGAGCTATTATTAACTCGACGGTTGACGGTCTAAAAAGGAACGACACTCGACTCACGCAAACTGCCGCCGCCAACCGCCGCCGGCGCCGCTCTCGTTTTCGACACCTCTCGGCGCGGCGCTCGCAGTCGTCCGAGCGCGCGCGCCGGAACTCCACCGCACGCCGCCGTAAGCCAACCAGCCGATCACCATGGGCGAGAAGAGCGCCAAGAAGGAGAAGAAGGAGAAGAAGGAGAAGAAGGAGAAGAAGGAGAAGAAGGTGCGCGCCGCGCGCGGACGCGGGTCGCGACGATTCCCTCTAACGACCGCCCTCGCGCGCCCCGATTCCGGGGCGCGATCGCTGACGACGCGCGTCTTCCTTCACCCGCGCGCCCCCCCCCGCCGCGCGTTCGCGCAGGAGAAGAAGGAGAAGCGCAAGCCCGAGGAGGACGCCGAGGAGGAACCCGACACGAAGAAGAACAAGACGGAGGAGGTGCGCCGCGCGTTCGCCCCCCTCGCCCGCCGCGTCCTCGTCGAACGCCTTCGCGAAAAAGCGCCCCCCGCCGCCGCCGCGCGCCTTCCCGGGCTCGCGCGCGATCCGCCTCCCCGCTCCATCGGAGTCCCTCGGGGAGACGCGCGAACGCGCGCTCTCCCGACGCGTCGAGCATCGCGCGATCCTCGCTGCCGTCCCTCCCGCTCGCGTCGGTCCCTCGCGCTCACCCACGACTCCCCCCCCCCTCCAACAACCCCTCCGTTCTTTCCCGGCACGCGTCACAGCCCTCCCCCGCGTCCGACGACTCGGACGACGACGGCTTCAAGGTGCACAAGAAATCCGCCGCCGACGCCGCCCCCCTCGCGAAGGAGTACGACGACATCACCCTCAACTGCCGCGACTGCAACGCCGAGTTCGTCTTCACCGCGGGCGAGCAGGAGTTCTACCAGTCCAAGGGGTGGGAGAACCAACCCACCAGGTGCACGGAGTGCAAGAACGCGAAGAAGGCGCGATTCGGCGAAGGGCCGAGCGCCGGCCCCGTGTGCTACGCGTTCCAGAAGGGCGAGTGCACCAGGGGCGACGCGTGCCGCTTCTCCCACGTCGAAGGCGGCGGCGGCGGCGGCGGTTACGGCGGCGGCGGCGGCGGCGGCGCGCCTCCTTGCTACGCGTTCCAGAAGGGCGAGTGCACTCGCGGCGACTCGTGCCGTTTCTCCCACGACCCCAACGCGAGCACGCCGCAGCGATCCTCCGCGCCCTGTTTCGCGTTTCAAAAGGGGGAGTGCACCCGCGGCGACGCGTGTCGGTTCTCGCACGATCCCGACGCCGCCGCCGGCGGCGGGTTCAAGGCGAGCGGCGTGTGCTACGCGTTCCAGAAGGGCGAGTGCACCAGGGGGGACTCGTGCCGCTTCAACCACGAGTGAGGTGGTCGCCGCGAGAGAGGAGGGGCGGAGGGGGGGGAAGGAGAGCGGGGGCGAGCGAGCCCGCGCGGCGTCCTAAAACCACAGCAGAACCTTGTCTGAAATAAATTTTCTTGAACGTACGTTTTGTGCTTGACATCCATCCATCATCACAGCTGTGCGCGCCGTCGTCAGCACTTCGCCGCGCCGCGCCCCCCCCGAGGCGCGCTCCCGTCGCCTCGCCTCTCGCGCGTTCGAGACGGCGTTCGCACGCGTCGGCGAGGATGTTCAAGGCGATGAAGCGGAGCATGTCCGGCGGCTCGGGCGCGCGTTCGCGCGCGCCGAGCTCCGGGGAGGGTTCCTTCGGCGCGGGCGCGGGGGCTTCCGGATCTCGCGCGCCCTCGGACGCGGACGCGACGCGCGCGCATCACCTCGAGGTGGACCCCGCGAGCCTCGAGCCCTGGAGCGCGGAGGACCCCGAGACGTTCGACCCGGACGCGTTCGCGGCGACGCACTACGGCGACGCGAGCGAGAAGCGCGTCAGGCACCTCGACGGCGTCCTCGGCGCGCTGCGCGACCGCGCCGAGTCCGAGATGCGCGCGGACGTCCTCGCCAACCGCGGCGCGTTCGTGCGCGTCTCGCGGACGATCGCGCGCCTCAGATCGCGCGTCGACGAGCTCGGGGATCTCGTCGCGGTCCCGCGCGACGCCGTCGAGGCGCTCGTCGCGGACGCCGAGACCCCGGAGGAGGACCCGGAGGAGGCGGGTCCACTTGGCGACGGTTCGCGGCGGACGACGACGGCGTCGTTCGAGGGCGCGGAGGAACGGCGCCGCGCGGGGGAGGCGCGCGAGATCCGCCTCGAACTCGACGCCGCACTCGCCGAGCGCGACGCCGCGAGGGCGCTGGAGCTGATCGCGCGAGGGGACCGCCTCCTCGCCGCCGCGCGCGCGAGCGAAGCCGCGCGGCGCGAGAGGAGGAGGATGGAGGACGCCCGGCGCGGACGAGAGAATAACGTTCACGCGAAAAACCCGAGCGCTGAGGAGGACGCGACGAGCCAACGCCCGCCCGCCGCGCCCGAAAGACTCGGCGCGCGAACGCCCGAGCGGGGTGCCGAGGAGGAGCACCCGCTCGTTCGCGCGATCCGCGCGCGGGAGGCGGAGATGCGCGCGCGGAGGTTCGGCCGCGAGCGCGCCGGCGAGGGTGAAGGTGAAGGTTCGGCCGAACGCGACGCTACTCGCGGCGAATCCCGGACGCGCGCGAATCCCGGGGGACCCGGGGCGAGTCCGAGTCCGAGTCCGAGTCCGAACCCTCGCGAGGGTCCCTCGGAGCACGCGCCCGCGCCGCGCGCCGATACGCTCGACACGCCTTCGCCGGAGGACTCGGACTCGGACGCCTCTTCGGAATCCTCGCGTCTGGTTCGCTCGTTGGCCGCCGCGTTGGCCTTCGCCCGCGGCGCCGTTCGCGACCAACTCGCGGCGACGGCGGGCGACGCGCGCGAACCGCCGCGTCGGCGCCTCGCGTCGGCGATGGGCGCCGCGCGGCTCGGGGGGTCTCTTTCTCGCGCCGACGCGCTCGACGCGCTTCGCGGCGCGAGGTGGCGCGAGGGGATCGAGGGGGCGCCGGCGCTGGACGCGGGCGCCGGGGGGTTCGGGTACGGGCGCGCGCTCGACGCGTGCGAGGCGGCGTTCGGCGCGGCGCGAGCGCTCGCGAGCGACGAGAAGACGCTGATTCGAACGCTCTCTCTCGAGAGAGAGCAAGCCGCCGCCGGCGAAGAAAAAAACCGGGGGGCAAACGACGCGAACGCGACGCGCGGCGTGAACGACGCGGACGCGACGCGCGGCGCTCCGCCACGAGCCGCGGATGATACGTCGTACGGGCGAATAGTCTCCGCGGAGGGATCGGCGGGCGTCATCCCGGGCATGTCCCCCGTGGGACCGCCGCCGCCGCCGACGCGGGAGGAGGGTCCCTCGGATCCCTCGTCGTCGGACCCGGCGGCCCCTTCCGCGGGCGACCTCCTCCTCGGGACGGCCGGCGCGGTTCGCCGCGGCGGCGCGCGTTCTTCGCCGACGGGTTCGGTCGCCGCGTGGACGCTCGCGGCGGTTGATCGCGTCGCGGAGGTGTTCGCGTCTCGCGCGCTCCGCGATCCGCGCGACCCCTCGTCGCCGCCGTCCATGCGGGAGACGTGCGCGTGCGTCGCGCTCGCCCTCGCGCACCTCGACGCCCTCGAGGAGGACCTGGACGAGGCCCTCGTCGAAGAGGAGGAAGATTCGGGAGGAGGCGAGGGGAAGGCGGACGGCGCCGCGGCGAACGACGACGACGACGCGGGGGAGGAGGAGGGTTCGCGCGCGACGAGGGCGTCGGCGCGCGCGTCGAGGAAATCGTCGAACGTTTTGGCGTCTCGGTTCGCGAGTCGCGAGGGGGTGCGGGAGGCGGTGCGCGGCGCCGTGGACGCCGCCACGGAGAGGTACCTCGCGGGCGACCTCGGGGGCTCCTCGGGGGAATGGCTCGACGCGTCCGGGGCGTACGTCGAGAGCGGGGGCGGGCTCGAGGAGCTCAGGGCGCTGTGCCGAGCGGGAATCGTCGACGACGACGACGAATGAGGCGCGGAGCCGAGCAAGACTCGCGCGACGAGGAGAAGGCGTTGATGACTCGAGGAGAGTCGAGCGCGAGCGCAATATGATATCATCACGGGAGGAACGAAAATCAAAAGGCAAGCTCCCCTCGCTCGCTCCGACGCGCGCCTCGCTCCCGCCTCGCTCCCGCCTCGCTCCCCCCCCCCCCC
>MDSW01048150.1_pt1 | contig 18187 bp, 16 predicted proteins | sample 811171 | NCBI WGS metagenome assembly MDSW01 (sample SAMN05326641, study PRJNA326480) | marine metagenome | isolation source: seawater | place: Atlantic Ocean: North West | collected 2012 | reverse complement strand
CTATACTAACTTTTTTTCCTAATATTTCTAGTACTAAATAAATACTAGGAGAAAATTTTCTTCCTGTTATTGCAGCCCTTAAAGGAGCTGCAATATCAAACATTTTTAGATTATATTTTATGATTTGATTTTTTATTACTGCTTCTATAGAAAATGCATCCCATATTTTTATAAGTTCTATTTTATTAATAGTATCTAGCATAATTTTTTTATCTGCTTCTTCGATTAATTTTATCGCATCTTTAGTAAAACTATTTAGATCTTCATTTAGAATATAATCTAAACCTTCTTCTATACTATTTATAGTCTCAGATCTATCTTTAAAAATGTCTATAATTTTTAATACTTTTTTTTTATTTTGGGTTTTGTATATAGGAGATAGGTGATTGTAAACTTCATTATTACTGAGTTGTTTAAAATAATATGAATTTACATTTTTAAGTTTTAAATTATCAAATCTAGCTGGTGACTTACCTATACCTTTAATGCTAAATAATTTTATTGCTTCATCAATTGTAAAAAACTCTTTATCTTTATAACCCCAACCAAGTCTAAGCATGTAGTTGTTTAATGCTTGAGGTAATAGATTTTGTTCTTTATATTTAAGAATACTCATTGCACCATGTCTTTTTGATAGCTTACTGCCGTCCTGGCCATAAATTAAGGGTATATGTGCAAACTTTGGTAAAGGCCATTCTAAAGCATTATATAAAATTATTTGTTTAAAAGTATTAGTTAAGTGATCGTCTCCCCTTATAACATTAGTAATATTCATTTCATAATCATCAACTACAACTGAAAGTAAATAAGTAGGAGTATTATCTGATCTTATAATAATAAAATCTTCAATATTTTTACTATCTAAATTAATTTGCCCTTGTATTTCATCATTTAATGTAATAATTAAATTTTTATTATTTTTAATTCTTATTACATGTTCTTTATCTAATTCTTTATTTAAATCTCTGCATTTGCCACTATATTGATATGGAATTTTAAGTTTAAGTGCTTTATCTTTTTCTTTTTTTAATTCATCTTTTGTGCAATAACACTTATATGCTAATCCTTTTTCTAATAAGATATTAGCAATCTCTATGTGTTTTTGTTTATTAGAACTTTGGTAAAAAATATTGTCATCCCATTTTAATCCTAACCAATCTAGTGAATTACAAATTTCCTTTTTATAGTGATCTTTTGATCTTTCAATATCCGTATCTTCAATTCTTAAAAGAAATTTACCACTATGTTTTTTTGCATAAAGCCAATTAAATAGTGCAGTTCTAGCACCACCTAGATGAAGAGATCCAGTAGGAGAAGGAGCAAATCTTGTTATAATCGTCATTAATGTTAGTAGTTTCTAATAATGCCTACTAGTTTGCCTTGAATAAGAACTCTTCCTAATCCAAATATTCTAGTTTCAAATTTTTTATTAGCTGGCTCTAAGGCAATTGAATTAGTTTTCTTTCTGAAACGTTTTAAAGTTGCTTCTTGTCCATCAATTAAAGCTACTACTATATCACCATTCTTAACTTCTGCAGTTTTTTCTAAAATTGCAATATCTCCGTCTAAAATACCAGCATCTATCATAGAGTCTCCGGATACCTTTAATGCATAATGTTGATTATTATTTTTTATCATATCAATAGGAACACTCAAATTTCCTTCTGATTGTTGTATGGCTTCTACAGGAGTTCCCGCTGAAATACTTCCATAGATTAAGATATTTTGACCGTTAATTCTTGAAACATAATCAGTATTTTTTTTAAATGCATTTATGCTATCATCTTCTTTTAAAATTTTTATGGCTCTAGCTTTATTATGCAATCTTTTTATAAATCCTCTTTCCTCCAGTGAATTAATAAGTCTGTGAACTCCAGATTTAGAACTCATACCTAGTGAAACTCTTATTTCTTCAAAAGAAGGGGATACTTTATTTTTATTTAAAACTTCTGTTAGATAATCTAAAAGTTTTGATTGTTTTACTGTTAACATAATTATGTTCTACTTTAGTTCTTTTTATTTGTCAACTTTTTATATTAATTCTGAAAACTTATAAATTTCAACATATTCATTTTTTTTTATAATTTTATTAGGAAGTACTTTTATTAGGCAATTAGAGTAAGATAAATTCTTTAATAATGAGCTATCTTGATTATTTATAGCATTAACATATTCCTTATTATTTTTTAAGTATACTTTACCTCTAAAATATGTTTCTCTTATTCCAGAATTCTCAAGTTTATCAGATAATATTACTTTATATTTTTTAAGAAATAATAAATTATTATTAAGCATTTTTTTTATTGCCTCTGTAACAAATAATAAATAACAAACATATGTTGAAACAGGATTTCCTGGCAATCCAAAAACAGGAGTCCCACTATACATTCCAAATAATAAAGGCTTTCCAGGCTTTACCTTTACCTTCCAAAATTTTTGTATCATACCTAATTCTAATAAAACAAGTTTTATTAAATCTTTGTCTCCAACAGAAACGCCACCAGTCGTTATTATCAAATCAATATTATTAAGTTTTTTTAGACTATTTTTTATTGCTTGTTTATTATCTTTTACTAGCCCAAAAAACTCACAATTGCAACCTGATAAACTTATTAGTTTCTTTAGCATAAATAAAGAGCTAGCATAAATTTGACCAGGTTTTAATTTTTTTCCTGGTAAGACTAGCTCATCTCCTGTAGCTAAAACAGCTACATTAGGTTTTTTATAAACAATAATTTTTTCTATTCCAGAAGATATTAAAAGGGCTATGTCTCTAGTAGTGATAATATGATTTTTTTTAAATAGTATAGATCCTTTTTTAAAATCTTGACTTTTTTTTCTAATGTAATTTATAGAGGCATTAATCTCTAAAATTTGAATATAATTATTTTTTAATTTTCTAACATTCTCTTGAAGAATAATTACATTGCATCCTTTTGGTATTTTTCCCCCAGTAAAAATTCTTATTGTTTCTCCTTCTTTTAGTTCAGATGATTTTGTGTCACCAGCATAAATATTTTCAATGACCTTGTATTTAGACTTTTTATATTTTTTATTATATTTAATTGCATATCCATCCATAGATGACATATCAAAAGGAGGACTATCCATAGTAGATTTTATTTGTAAACTTAAAACTCTTCCTAGCCCATCATTAACATTAATTTTTTCAGATTTAATGCTACTTATAGATGAATTTATTATTTTTTTTGCTTGTTTAACTGATATCATTTTTTATTATATATTCCTGATTTCCCTCCACTTTTATGTACAAGTAAAGTTGGTCCAATATGCATAGCCCTATCAACTGATTTACACATATCATAAATAGTGAGTGCAGCTACTGAAACTCCTATTAAAGCCTCAATTTCAATGCCAGTTTTGTTGACAGTTTTACATGCACATATTATCTTTATACTATTGTTTTTATTGTTTATTTCAAATTCTATATTTACAGCATCGATGCCTATAGGATGACATAAAGGAATTAATTCACTAGTTTTTTTAGTGCCCATTATCCCAGCTATCCTTGCTATTCCTAAAACATCTCCTTTTTTATGGCTTCCTCTTTTAATCATTTCTAAAGTTTCTTTTTTCATAAATATATTACTCTCTGCAGTTGCTTTCCTGTTAGTAATATTTTTTCTACTAACGTCTACCATTTTTGCAGAACCTTTTTTATCAAAATGAGTGGATTGAATTTTATTTTTTTTCATTTTATATTTTGCATGACGAAAATTTAATTAGTTCTTTACTAGGTATTTGTTGCTTCATAAAATATTCTCCTATTAAAAAAATTTTAAAATTTTCCTTTATTAAACCTTTAAATTGTAATAAAGAATTAATACCACTCTCACATATAATTCTATTTTTATTTAGTTTCTTAGTTAATTTAATAGCATGATTTATATCAACTTTCATATTTTTAAGGTTTCTATTATTAATTCCTATCAAGACATCTTCAATATTTATAAATTTTTTAAGGTCTTTTTCACTATGGACTTCAATTATTACATTTAGATCTAACATTTTAGCAATAGATATAAAGTTTTTTAATACGCTTTCACTTAATATTTCTGAGATCAAAAGAATGCAGTCAGCTCCTATTGCTCTACTTTCAAAAATTTGATATTCAGAAATTATAAACTCTTTTCTAAGAATAGGAGTCTTTACATTATTTTTTACTTCTATTAAGTCACTATTTGATCCTAAAAAGTATTTTTCATCTGTAAGAACAGAAATACAGGTTGCATTGCCTTTTTCATATTGTTTAGCTAAGAAAACAGGATTAAAATCTTTTTTAATAATTCCTTTAGAAGGACTAGCTTTTTTTACTTCTGCTATAATTGCAGGTTTATTTTTTTTAATAATTGTACTTATAGCACTTATAAAACCTCTAGGTTGCTCCTGATCAGAAATTTTTTTTTCTATTTCTTTTTGACTTTTCTTTTGCTTAAGATAAGAAACAAATTCAACTTTATAATCATATATTTCTTTTAATATAGTTTGCATTATTTACTCAATTGTTTTAAATCTTGAAGTTTTTTTAGCGCATCACCATTGTTAAGATGCTCTTTTGCTACTTTAAGTCCATCTTTAAGGTTTTTACACTTTTCTGAAATAACTAAAATTGCTGCTGTATTTAATAATACTATCTCTTTAAAATAAATATTTTCATTTTTATTTTCCAATAATAACTTAATTTGGTTAGCATTATGTTTAATATCTTTACCTTTAATATCTTTTAATTTTGCTTTTCTTAGATTAAGGCTAATTGGATTAATTTGAAATTTTCTTATTTTTTTATTTGTAACTTCTAAAACATCTGTTTTAGTAGTAGTAGTAATTTCATCTAATCCATCTTGTCCATGAACTATCCATGCTTTTTTTATATCTAGTGATTTTAAGCAATTTGCTATTGGTAACATCCAATATTTAGAGTATACACCTATTAATTGTAGTTTTGCACCAGCAGGATTTAATAATGGGCCAAGTATATTGAATATAGTTGGTATTTTTAAAGTTTTTCTTACTTCTGCAACATTTTTCATAGCATTATGATACATAGGAGCCATTAAAAAACATAAATTTATATTTTTCAATAATTTCTCTGAATTTTTAACTGGTGTATTAATGTTAACACCTAGTTTTTCTAGCACTTCAGACGATCCTGACTTTGAGGATACAGACTTATTTCCATGCTTAGCTATTTTAAGGCCACAGGCTGAAGATAGAATAGCAGTAGCTGTAGATATATTTAAAGTATTTTTTTTATCACCTCCTGTGCCACAGGTATCAATTATATTACCTTTGATATTTATCTTCAGTGACTTTGACCTCAATACTTTTACTGCAGAAAGTAATTCATCTCCACTTACTCCTTTATGTGATAAGGAAACTAAAAAAGCTGCAATTTCAATATTTGATGCTTTTCCAGACATAATAATATCAAAAGCATTTCTGGCTTCTGATAATGAAAGATTTTGTTTATTATATATTTTTTGGAAGTATTTATTTAAACTCATTTTATTTTTTTAATTTCATACATTCAATTATAAAGTTTTCAAAAAATTTCTTGCCAAACATAGTTTCTATGCTTTCAGGGTGAAACTGTAAACCGTAAATACTTTTATTTTTAATTTTAATACCCATAATATTATTCTTTTTTGTTCTTGCAAATACTTCGACCTCCTTTGGAATATTTTTGTTGCAAATTTCAAGTGAGTGGTATCTAGTAGCAATTAATTCATTTGGTATGCCTTTGTATAACGCATTATTTTTAATTTTTTTTATGTTATCTGTTCTTCCATGCATTACTTTATTCATTTTAATTATTTTACAACCAAAACTTAGACCTATTGCTTGATGCCCTAAACATATTCCAAGCATAGGAATATTTTTATAGTATTCTTTAATTATATCTATCATTTTACCTGCATTTTCTGGTTTACCAGGCCCTGGAGAAAAAACAATGCCTATATAGTTTTTATTTTTAATGCTTTCAATATTAATTTTATCATTCCTATAAACTTCAACCTTTACATTAAAAGATGCCAAGTAGTGATATACGTTCCAAGTAAAACTATCATAGTTATCTAAAAGCAAAAACATTTTAATAATTCTTATAAGCCATTTCAGCAGCTGTAAATAATGCTGCTGATTTATTTATTGTTTCTGCATATTCATTTTTTGCCTTACTATCTGCTACTATTCCTGCGCCAGCTTGCACATACATCTTCTTATCCTTTATTACTGCTGTTCTTAAGACAATACAAGTCTCCATATCACCATTTGCTGAAAAATAGCCCAAGCATCCTGCATATATACCTCTTGATTGTGGTTCTAGCTCATTAATAATTTCCATAGCTCTTATCTTTGGTGCTCCTGATACAGTTCCTGCAGGAAAACCTGCCATTAAAATATCTATTATATTTTTAGGGTTTTTTGCAATTCCTATAACATTGGACACAATATGCATAACATGACTATAAAACTCAACTTTCATTTTTTCAGTTACATTAACAGAGTTTACTTTTGATATTCTTCCTACGTCGTTTCTTCCTAAATCTAAAAGCATAAGATGTTCTGCTAACTCTTTAGGATCTGAAAGCAGTTCATTTTTAAGTTTTTCATCTTCAATATTATTTTTTCCCCTTATTCTAGTGCCAGCTATAGGTCTTATTGTAATTTTTTTTCCTTCTAACTTGACTAATATTTCAGGACTAGAACCAATAATTGAAAAGTCACTTTGTGCTTCATCTTTCAAATTCATATAAAATAAAAATGGTGAGGGGTTTAAACTTCTTAAAGACCTGTATAATTCAAATGGTGGTAAAGTAAATTTAGCCTTAAATCTTTGTGAAAGCACTACTTGAAATATATCTCCTTCAAAAATATATTTTTTTGCTGTTTCAACCATTTTAAAGAATCTTTTTTTGCTCATATTAGACTTAGGCTTTAACATTTTTTTATTATTTTTTTTAAAGGTATAATTCTTTGGTAATTTATTGATTAAACCTATTAAATTTTTAATATTTTTTGTAATTTCATCATAGTCTTTACTAAAATTATTTTGATTAGAAAACCAATAAGGACAAATAAAAATAATTTCATTTTTAATTCCATCAAATATAACCATAACTGTTGGTCTTATAAAAAAACCATCTGGCATGTTTAATTCTTCATGTTTTCTTAATGGCATTTTTTCATATAATTCAATTGTTTCATAGCCCAAGTAGCCTACCAGACCAGCTGACATAGGCGGAAGATTTTTGGGAATATTTATTTTTGAGTCATTTATTAAATTTTTTAAGCTAACTAAAGGAGGTATAACTTCTTTAGTAAAGTTTGTTTTACTTTTTTTTTTTATTATTTTTTTATAGGCAATACCGTTTTTACATTTCCATATTATATCAGGTTTTAATCCTACTATTGAATATCTTCCTCTATAGGTACCATCTTGTACAGATTCTAATAAAAAAGTATTTTTAAGGCCTGAACATAGTTTCAAATAGACAGATACAGGTGTGTCTAGGTCAGATTTAACTTTTGCCCATATTACTTGATTTTCTTTTTTTTTTACACTTTTTAAAAAATAATTTTTTTTAGGAAATACTTCTAACATTTAAAATGAGTCTAAAAAAGTTTGGTTTACTGAACTTTTCTTCTCTGTTTTTAAATCATCTAGCATTGCTCCTAATAAGTCATTATCTATTTGTTTGCTTACTTCTAATTTTATTTCTTCAGTACTGGTAGTTTTTTTAGTATCTAATAATTTGTTACTTTGTTCAATTGGTTTAACAATAACATATTTAAATTCATCTATTTGTTTATTTTGTGAATAGTTATTCATTGGAGTTTTAAAAATAATATTTTTTATTTTAATATCAAATTCTGGCTTAACTCTAGAATCATTTGTAAGCCAATCTGTTTTAGTATATTTATATTTGTTAATATCTATTTTTTTCTTTTCTAGCAAGTTAGTTAGAAGTTCAGTTGAGTTTTTAAGGGCTATATTCTGTTTGATTTCTCTGTTTAGTATTGCTATAACATCATTTTTTGCATCACTAAAGTTCTTTGGAGAGGCGGGAGTAACCTTTTCTAAATGTACAAAAACTAATGATAAAGCTTCATCTTCTATAGGATCAGAAATAGAATTTTCATTTAAGTTAAAAACAATCTTAATAAAAGTATCTTCTTTTGTGTCTAAGTCATATTGTTTAAGAAGAGGAGCAATATTATTTAAATCAATGTTTTCTAATTTTATTTTTTTAAGGCTAGTTTTTTTTAGGGAATCCTCTAAATTATTGTTTTCAATAAAACTTTCATAAAAAAGATTTGCTTTTTCATATATTCTCTCATTTAACAAGTCTGTAGTGAGATCCTTTTTTATTTCATCTTTAACGTCTTTAAAAGTAGTTATATTTTCAGCTATAATATTTTCTATATATAATACCTTCCAGCCAAATGAACTATTTAATGGCTTAGAAAACTGCTTTTCTTTTAATTTGAAAGCTTCTAAATTTATTTTTTCTTCTAATTCTCCTTCTTCAACTTCTAATGTAACACTTTCCTTTTTAATACCTTCTTTTGATAAATATTCATCTATATCAGTCATATTCTTAATATTTTCTGCAAATATTACAGCTTCTTCTTTCTCTTCAAATATAAATTGCATTAATTTTCTTTTTTCTGATTTAGAATAACTTTTTTTATTTGCATTATATATATCTAGTAACTCTTTTTCTTTTAATAATATGTTAGTATCAATATTATCTTTATTTATGAATATTAAATTTATACTTCTTCTTTCTGGATTAAGTATATTTGATTTTACTTTTTCATACTTTTCTTTTATTTCATTCTGACTTAACTTTTTATTAATTAGCATTGCTGAAGTATCTATTTCGTATACTTCAGCCTTCCTTACTAAATCTCTTTTATTTATTAGGTTATTGGCTACAATTTTAGGAGTAAAGCTTGAGAATTCTAAAGATTTAATAAAAATATCATTTATTAATTCATTCTTACTTATGCTAAGTAACTCACTTTCAGAAATATTATTTCTATTTAAAAAATAGTTAAAGTAATCTTGATTAAAAACTCCTAATTGATCATGGAAAATTCTATTTTGAATAAGACTTTTTTTAATATATTTTGGAGTAATATTAATGCCCAACTCTTTAGAAAGAATATTTATATATTCTTTATTTATCATATTATTTAAAACACTATTTTGTAAGCCCATAGATTTTAGAAACTCCTCTGTTAATGGCTGATCAGAGCTTTGTCTAAGGTTTTGAAGTACTGCTTGATATTCCAAATTAAATCTTTTTAATTTAATTTTTGAATCTCCAACAGTTGCTATAGTTGGATTGCTGTCTCCTGTAAAAATATCACCTATCCCCCAAACAGCAAAACTTAGGGCAATTATTAGTATTAAAGTCTTAGTCCCAATATTTTTAATAGACGTACTTATTTTTTTTATCATAATAATATTTATATTTAACATTTTTATATAAATATAAAACAATTATTTACATTATTTTTATGAAAGGTATTAAGTGAAGAAAAAACTTTTAGTTGCTAACTGGAAAATGAATAATAATCACAAGAGTGGTATTATACTATTGAATAAAATAAAAAAACGAATTAAAAATAACAAAAATAAAAAGTTTGTCATATTACCACCAGTAAATTCGATATTATATTTTAAAAATATACTTAAAAATAAAATAATATTTGGAAGCCAGGATTGCAGTCAGTTTGATAAAGGAGCTTATACGGGAGATATTTCAGCTAATATGATTAGGATTATGGGCTGTAAATATGTACTTCTAGGACATTCAGAAAGAAGAATATATTATAAAGAAAATAATGCTATGCTAGTTAAAAAAATTGAGTTAGCAGTAAAAAATAAATTAAAAATTATATTTTGTGTAGGGGAAAGCTTTGATGACTATAAAAATAATAAAAGTACTAGAAAATTAAAAGAACAGTTAAACAATATTTTTAATAAAGATATGGATTTTAAAAATTTAGTTATAGCTTATGAACCAGTATGGGCAATAGGTACTAATAAAACCCCCCAATTAAGTGAGATAGAAATTATGCATCAGTTTATTAAAAAATTTATATCAAAAAAATATAGTTTCGCTAATATTCCAGTTCTTTATGGAGGCTCAGTTAATTCAAGCAATTCAAAGAATATATTTTCACTAAAAAGTGTTAATGGTGGTTTAATTGGAGGAGCCTCATTAATTGCTAGTGAATTTTGTAAAATTTATGATAGTCTATAAATTTAGGAGAATTTATGTTTAATATTTTTTTAATATTTCATGCTCTATTAGCTATAGTATTAATAGTAATCATACTAATCCAGCGCAGTGATGGAGGCGCGTTAGGTGGAATAGGGGGAGGAAGTTTTTCAGGAATGCTTACAGGAAGAAGTTCTGCCAATTTTCTTACAAAACTAACCGCTATTATAGCTGCTTTATTTTTAGGAAATAGCCTTTTGTTAGCTATCTTATCAGGAAACTTAAAAGAAAAATCAATTATGAATAATACTGATATAGAAGAAATAATTGATAAAGACATAGAAGAGAATAAACCAATTGTACCTGATACGGAGTAAATTGTTATATCAAAGTTAACTAATTTTAAAACAAAAATTATTTTTATAACCGGAGGAGTTGTTTCTTCTCTTGGTAAAGGTCTTACTGCTGCATCATTAGCTGCTATTCTGCAATCAAGAGGATACAAAGTTAAGTTAAGAAAGCTTGATCCTTATCTAAATGTTGACCCAGGAACAATGAATCCTAATCAGCATGGAGAAGTTTTTGTTACAAATGATGGTGCAGAAACTGATTTAGACTTAGGTCACTATGAGAGGTTTACAGGAGTTAATGCAACTAAAAATGATAATATAACTGCAGGTAGAGTTTATCAAAATGTAATTAATAATGAGCGCAAAGGAAAATATTTAGGCAAAACAGTTCAAGTTATTCCTCATGTTACTAATGAGATTAAAAAAAGTATATGCTTAAGTTTAAAAAAAGTAGACTTTTTAATAGTGGAAGTAGGTGGTACAGTCGGGGACATAGAAAGTCTACCTTTCTTAGAAGCTATTAGACAGTTAAGCAATGAGCTACAAAGACATCAATCTATTTTTTTACATTTGACATTAGTTCCATATCTAACAGCTGCAGATGAACAAAAAACTAAGCCCACTCAGCATTCCGTCAAAGAATTAAGAGAAATAGGAATACAGCCAAATATTCTCATATGTAGATGTGAGAGAAAAATTTCTAACTCTGATAAAAATAAAATAGCTTTATTCTGCAATATTAATATAAAAAATATAATTCAAGCTGTAGATGTGGATAGTATTTATGAATTACCAACGTTCTTAAATGCAGAAGGATTAGATAGTAGAGTATTAGAGAGCTTTAATATAAAGTCAAAAAACAAAGCTAATCTAATAAGTTGGAATAAAATAAGCTTAATCAAAAGCAAGCCAAAATATTCAGTTAATATTGGAATTATAGGAAAGTATATTCAATTAAAAGATGCTTATAAGTCACTTATTGAAGCACTTTCTCACAGTGGAATTAGAAATTTTGCTAAGATAAATATTAAATGGATTGACTCTGAAAAATCTCTTAATAAAAAACCTAATTTTATGGATTTAAATGGCATTTTAGTGCCTGGTGGTTTTGGAAAAAGAGGAATAAATGGAAAAATTAAATTTATTAAATATGCAAGAGAAGAAAAAATACCTTTTTTAGGTATATGTTTTGGCATGCAATTAGCTGTTATTGAATATGCACGAAATGTTGTTGGGTTAAAAAATGCTAGTTCTAGTGAATTTAGTATAAAAAATTCAGAAAATATTATTGGTTTAATGACCGAATGGAAAAAAGGAAATAAATTTATAAAAAGAAGTGTTAATTCAGATTATGGTGGGTCAATGCGTCTAGGCAGTTACAAATGTAAAATTAATAACTTTACTTTAGCTAAGAGTGTTTATAAAAAGAATATTATAAATGAAAGACATAGGCATAGGTTTGAAATGAATATAAATTATGAAAAACTATTTAAAAAAAATGGTTTGATAATATCTGGCAGATCGCCTGATGGAAAATTACCTGAAATAATTGAATTAACAAATCATCCCTGGTTTTTAGGTGTGCAATTCCATCCGGAATTGACTTCACAACCTCTTAATCCTCATCCGGTATTTAATTCTTTTATTGAAGCAAGCTTAGAAAAGAAGAAAAACAATGAGTGATCAAAAGAAATTATACTTAAATAATATTGAAATAAGTAATAATAGTCCTTTTGTTTTGATTGCTGGTCCTTGTGCCATAGAAAGCAAAGAACATGCAATTGATATGGCTTCTTCAATAAAAAGCATTTGTGAAGAACTAAATATACAATTTATTTATAAGTCATCATTTGATAAAGCTAATAGAACAAGTATTAATAGTAAAAGAGGTGTAGGTTTAGATGAAGGGTTAAAGATTTTTGAGTATTTAAAAAATAGCTTAAAGATAAATATTATTACTGATGTACATGAAAAAGAACAATGTAAAGAAGTTATGACTATTGTAGATGTAATACAAATACCTGCATTTTTATGCAGACAAACTGATTTGTTAATAGCCGCTGCAAAAACAGATAAAGCTGTCATGGTTAAAAAAGGGCAGTTTTTAGCTCCCTGGGAAATGTCTAATATAATTAAAAAATTAGTATCAGCTGGAGCTGATAATATTTTATTATGTGAGAGAGGAACTTCATTTGGCTATAATAATTTAGTATCAGATATGAGATCTATACCTATTATGAAAAAAACAGGATGGCCAGTGATATTTGATGTCACTCATTCAGTTCAACAACCTGGTGGTAAAGGAGATAAGTCAGGAGGGCAAAGGGAGTTTGTGCCTTGCTTAGCAAAAGCTTCCATAGCTACAGGTGTTTCAGGAATATTTATTGAAACTCATCAAGATCCTGATAATGCTCCCAGTGATGGGCCAAATATGCTAGATATTAAAAATTTAAGAAATTTATTAATAAAACTTAAGCAAATTGATGATATAGTAAAACAATGAGTTATATAGAAAATATAAAATCATATGAAATAATCGATAGCAGAGGCATTCCAACACTTCTTACTGAAGTTATTTTAAGTAATGGTATTTCCGGCAAAGCAGCAGTCCCTTCTGGTGCATCTACAGGGATCTATGAAGCATTAGAATTAAGAGATAAAGATCTTAAAAGGTATATGGGTAAGGGAGTTTTGAATAATATAGAGCTAATAAAGTCAATTATTTTGGATAGCCTCCAAGGTCTAGATGTTAAGGATCAAAAAAATATTGATAAGTTATTAATAGACTTAGATGGAACTAAAAATAAAAAAAAATTGGGGGCTAATACTATTCTATCAGTGAGTCTTGCTGTTGCAAAAGCAGCATCTAAAAGTGAAAATATTGAATTATATAAATACTTAGGAGGTATAAATACCAACTATATGCCTGTACCTCTTGTTAATGTAATTAATGGTGGTGCTCATGCTATAAATAACTTAGATATACAAGAATATATGCTGGCACCAGTTGGAGCAAAAAGTTTTTCAGAGGCAATAAGTTGGTGTTCAGAGATTTTTTTTAATCTTAAAGACATATTAAAAAAAAATAATTACTCAACCTCAGTAGGAGATGAGGGAGGCTTCGCTCCAAATTTTAAAAATAACTATGAACCTTTAGAATATTTAATAAAAGCAATAAAAAAATCAAAACTTAATCCGGAAAAACAAGTTCTAATATCCTTGGACATAGCATCGTCAGAGTTCTATAAAAATAAAAAATACTTTTTAGATTCCAATAAAAAAGAATTAAATAGTAAAGAAATGGTGTCTTATTTGAAGGATATAACTAAAAAGTATCCCATATTTTCTATAGAAGATGGTTGTTCAGAAGATGATTGGAATGGGTGGACAGAGTTAAATTCAAATTTAGGAAAAAAAACATTAATTGTAGGTGATGACTTGTTTGTTACTAATAAAAGAAGATTAGAATATGGTATATCTAAAAATGCAGCTAACTCTATTTTGATAAAGCTAAATCAGATAGGATCTCTTACAGAAACATTAGACACTATTAACCTAGCTCAATCTAATAAAATAGAAAATATAATCTCTCACAGGTCTGGTGAGACAGAAGATACTTTTATAGCAGATTTATCTGTAGGCAGTAATTCAAGATTAATAAAAACTGGTTCTGTAGCTAGATCAGAAAGGGGAGCTAAATACAATAGACTTATATATATAGAAAAAAATAATAAAAATTTAAATTATGCAGGAGAATATTTTTGTGTTTAAAATTAAATTCTTTCTAATATTATCAATTTTACCTATTTCCTATCTAGTTTATCATTTAATAGGTTTTGATAATGGAATAAATGCTTACGTAGAAAAGAAAAAAACTTTAAATAATCAGCAAACCTACCAAAATTTATTAGAAAATAAAATTATTAAGTATAAAGAGAAAATAAAACTACTAGATCCTAATGCTATAGATCTTGATTACTTAGAAGAAAAAGCATTAGATCTATATGGTGGAACTGAAAAAAATGCTTATAATATAATATTAAAATAATCTATCATAAAAAGAATTTTAATTCTATATAATATAGAATTTATTGACAATTTATGATTTTTAACATATAGTTATATTATGCAGAATTTAGAATGTAGTGATATCATCAAAAAATTAGGTGGAGGAAAAAAATTAACTGCCCGATTAAAGAAACTAACATCTGAACTAATAAATGAAAAAACTGTTTATTCATGGGTTAGGCAAGGAATTCCAGATAGATGGAAAGTAGCAGTAGCTAGATGTTTACTAGAAGATAATCACAATATAAGAGACTATAATAAATTATTACTTCCAGGTATTAGCAGTGAAAACTTAACATCTGCAAACAATTCAATCCAGATATTTTCTGAGTCAAAAGTTCTTAAAACTAATGATGAAAACATAGACTTTAGTGTAGATAAAGAAACTTGCATTAAAATTTACAAACTAATGATGCGAATTAGAAGGTTTGAAGAAAAAGTAGGACAACTATATAGCATGGGTATGATTGGTGGCTTCTGTCACTTATATATTGGACAAGAAGGTGTTATTGCTGGCATAGAAAGTATTGCTAATAATAAAGATTGTTTTATTACAGGTTATAGATGTCATGCACACATGGTTTCTAGAGGTGAGCCCTTATTAAATATTTTTTGTGAGTTACTAGGTAAAAAAGATGGATCATCTAAAGGAAAAGGTGGATCTATGCATCTATTTAGATCAGAAAATAATTTTTACGGTGGACATGGAATAGTAGGGGCGCAAGTGCCCCTAGGAACAGGTATTGCTTTTGCAAATAAATATTTAAAAAATAATGCAATTACATTTTGCTTTTTTGGCGACGGAGCTGTAAATCAAGGACAAGTATATGAAGCCTTTAATATGGCAGCTCTTTGGAATCTACCTATAATCTATATCATCGAAAACAATCAATATGGTATGGGTACATCTGTAGAAAGAGCTAGTGCAATGACTGAACTATTTAGAAGAGGAGAGTCTTTTGGAATTAAAGGATATGAAATTGATGGGATGGACCCTTTAGCAGTAAATTATCATTTAAAAAATATATATAATAAAGTAGCAAAAGAAAATTTAGGACCTGTGCTTATTGAGGCAAAAACATATCGGTATAGAGGTCATTCTATGTCTGATCCTGGAAAATATAGAACTAGACAAGAAATTCAAGAAACTAGAGATAATAGAGACCCTATAGAGAGAGTTAGATCATTTTTGCTTAAAAATGAATTTATGAATGAAATAGAAGTTAAAAATTTAGATAAAAAAATAAAGGATGAAGTTCTGGTTGCATCTGATAAAGCTAGAGAAATGCCTTTACCTGATGAAGATACACTTTATGAGGATGTTTATTATTCAAAGGATAGACTGCCATGAGCGCTATTGCAGTCAGAGAAGCAATTAGAGATGCTATTGCTCATGAAATGAGACAAAACAATAAGGTCTTTTTAATAGGAGAAGAGGTAGGAGAATACGAAGGTGCATATAAGGTTAGTCAAGGACTACTAGATGAATTTGGTCCTGATAGAATAGTAGATACGCCTATTACTGAAGCTGGCTTTACCGGTCTTGCTGTAGGGGCGGCTATGAAAGGATTAAAACCTTTAGTAGAGTTCATGACTTGGAATTTTGCTATGCAAGCTATAGATCATATAATAAATTCTGCTGCTAAAACGTTTTATATGAGTGGAGGTAAAATTAATATACCTATTGTATTCAGAGGCCCAAATGGAAGAGCCTCGAGAGTAGCTGCACAACATAGCCAAGATTATTCAGCATGGTATTCTCATGTTCCTGGATTAAAAGTTTTATCGCCTTTTGACTCCTCGGATGCATATTGTTTAATGAAATCTGCAATAAGAGATGCTAATCCTGTAATATTTCTCGAACATGAATTAATGTACAATGAAAAGTTTATATTAGAAGAAAACAATGAATACTTAAATATTGGAAAGGCTAGAATTATGTTAGATGGTAGTGATATTACTATAATTGCATACTCTAGAGCAGTGGAAACAGCATTAAAAGTAGCAAATACTTTAAAAGATAAAAATATATATGCAGAGGTAATAAATTTAAGATCTTTAAAGCCTCTTGATAAAAATACTATAATAAAATCTGTAAAAAAAACAAATAAAGTAATTATTATTGAAGAAGCTTGGAAGCAATCTGGAGTGGCATCAGAAGTTTTATCTATTATAATAGAAAATGCTTTTGATTATTTAGATGCTGAACCTATAAGGTTCTGTGGTAAAGAAGTACCGTTGCCTTATGCAGAGAATTTAGAAAAAAATTCTTTGCCAAATTCTGACGAAATAATAAAAAAATGTTTGGATATTTGTTTATAATGATTGTGAGGATATATTCATGCCTATAGCACTATTAATGCCAGCACTTTCTCCTACTATGACTGAAGGCAATATTGCGAAATGGTTAAAATCTGAGGGAGATAATATAGTTTCTGGTGATGTCATAGCTGAAGTAGAGACTGATAAAGCAACAATGGAAGTTGAAGCAGTAGACGAGGGAAAACTTGCTTCTATATTGTATCCAGAGGGTTCGGAAAATGTGTCAGTTAATGAATTAATAGGAGTTATTTCTTTAGAAGAAGATAGTGATGATGATATAAAAAATTTTATAAAGAATTATAAAAGCATTAGCTCTTCTGATACTTCTGATGCTAAAGGAATAGATACTATTAAAGCTGATAATAACTCTACAGAAGACACAATTAAACCGTCACAAAATATTATGGAGGAACATAACACGACAGATATTGATAATAATATTAGTAAAAATAAGAGAAAATTAATTTCTCCTTTAGCCAGAAGAATTGCTGATTTAGAAAATATAGATATATCTAATATTAATGGTAGTGGCCCTAAGGGTAGAATAGTAAAAAAAGATTTAGAAAATAAAATTAATAATGTTGAAAAAGCTAATTCAAAAGAAAAGTTTAGCTTAAATAATGAAGTAACAATATTAAAACTATCTAATATTAGAAAAACAATTGCATCAAGACTTCAAGAAGCAAAATCTACTGTTCCTCATTTTTACTTAAAAGGTAAGGTAGTTGTTAATTCATTATTTAATGAAAGAAAAAATATTAACTCATTTTACCAAGATGAAAATATAAATTTAAAAATTAGTTTTAATGACTTCTTTATTAAAGCTATTGCATTATCGTTAAAAAATGTCCCTGAAATGAATGCTATTTGGAATGGAGATGGGACTATTAGTAAATTTAAAGAAGTTGATATAAGCATTGCCGTTGCTACAGAAGAAGGTTTATTCACACCTATTATAAAAAGTGCTTGTAAAAAGAGCTTGTCTGTAATTTCAATGGAAATGAAAGCTTTAGCTACAAAAGCAAAAGAAGGCAAGTTGCTCCCAGAAGATTATAATGGCGGATCATTTTCATTATCTAATTTAGGAATGTATGACATTAATGAATTTTCTGCAATTATTAACCCTCCACAATCAGGAATAATTGCTTTAGGGAGCATAATAGAGGATGTTATAGTTGAAAACAAAGAAAT
>MDSW01022217.1_pt1 | contig 18190 bp, 18 predicted proteins | sample 811171 | NCBI WGS metagenome assembly MDSW01 (sample SAMN05326641, study PRJNA326480) | marine metagenome | isolation source: seawater | place: Atlantic Ocean: North West | collected 2012 | reverse complement strand
GAAATGTATTTGATTATGAAAAACAATATGAATCTGAATTTAATTATGATTTTAAGACATTGATGGAAAAAGATTTTGAAATTTTACCACAAAAATTAGAAAAATCAGTTAAGGTTAGATTCTTTACAAATGACGAAAAAAAATTAATGATTAAAGAACAAATTGCTGAAAGAGGTTCTGATGTGGATGGTATTGGCAAAATTTTGTCAAGAACGCTGGGGTCAATGCTTTTGAGAAATGTTGAATTTGAAAATATTGCATATGAACAAAGTAAAAAAGAAAAGATGGTGAAAGAAATTGAAATTCTTGAAAAAGATGTAGGAATAAACCAATCACCAGGTGAATTTGTTTAGTTTTTTAGATATTTCTTATTTCTCTTCAGATTGACATCTACATTTTAATAATGACACACTTGTTTTGAACTATGAAACTAATAGTAGTAATGCCATCAGCAAGAAGTCCAAAGAGTTTAGAGAGTTTTATAAAAATTGCACCAGATAATGTTGATTTTGCAATTTTATCTGAAAAAAAATTAGAAAAAAAATATGAGAATACAGTGGAATTTAATGATAAAGAAATATTTGAAAAATCATGGATATTTAATAGACATACAAAAAGAAATTTTGGGTTTGCCTATGCATATGAACAGAATTATGACGCAATCATATCATTAGATGATGACTGTTTTCCAACAAATGAAAAATATTTTCAGGAACATATAGAAAGAATTAGTGGTTCAAGTGATGATTTTTTTAATATGTTACAATTATTTTCTAATATTCCAAAAAATGTTTTTGATCAAGGAGCACGTGGTCACGTAAAAGAAATTGAAAAAAAATATCCAGTAGTAATAAATCAAGGATTATGGCATGGTGATCTAGATCTGTGGGCATCAACTATCTCCCACACACTAAAGAGTGATAATGGAAAAATTCCACCACCTATATCTACAGAGAGTTTGGTTACACAGGATTTTGTGATTCCAAAAAGTCAGTTAACAACGGTATGTGGAATGAATATATCTTTTAAGAAAGAAGTTATTCCTGCATTTGCATGGTCATATCAAGAACCAGAAGGAGATAATTTATCCAGATATGATGACATCTGGTGTGGCGTTTTTATCAAAGTAATTTTAGATAAATTAGAAAAACGTATGAGTGCAGGACACCCAGTAATTGTACATGATAAAGGAGCACGAGATATTACTACAGATTTGACATGGGAAAAAAATGGAGAAGCAATAAATAATTTTTTGTGGAATAAACTTCCAGATCTAACTTTAGAAGGAAAAGATTATGTTTCGTGTTATTTAGAAATAGCAAAATGGTTAGAAAAACCGGCAGAAGATAACGATAAGAAATTCTTAAAGAAAGTTTCTAAAGCAATGTATGAATGGGTAGATTTCTTAGGTTGTTAATTAATTCTAGGAATCAAATTTACTAAATTCAAAAATTTTTTCTTCAAAAATTAATGAGTTTGTAATTGTTGAGTTTTTTGGAATTTTCCCATTAATTATTATGCAATTTTTTAATTTACTATTATCACCTATGGACGAATTTTCAGATATTGAAACAAATGGACCTAAAGAACAGTTGTTTCCAATAATTGAATTTTTTTCAATAAACACAGGTTTATTGATTTTGAAGGTGTTAGAATCATTTGATTCAGTGAAATTTGAATTTAATAAAAATTCCAAACCAGATTTTAGTCCAGTTATAGTTCCAATATCAATGAATTTTTTGCATTGAATATGATTTACAATAAAGTTATTCTTAATTATGTGATTAATTATTTGAGGAATTTCATATTCTCCTCTAGATGACAATTCTAGTTTATCAACTGCATCAAAAAAAACATTTGTTTTAAAAATAGCCGTGCCAGCCCAAGCAAGATTTGATGAAGAATTTTTTAATTTTTCATTTATTTGTATTACTTTTTTATCATTATATTCAATTGAACCTATTTTATCAATGTCTTTTTTTTCAACTTCAGAGGATAATATTGTCAGATCTGAGTTATCAGTAGACATCTTTGTAATTAATTCCTCTATATCATCTATAATCAAAGTATCTGCCAAATGAACTAAGAAATATTCAGAATGGATTAAATTTCTTGCAGATTTTAGTGCGTGTGCAGTACCAAGAATTTCTTTTTGTTCAATGAATTTAATTTCAGTATCTTTAAGTTTTGAATATGTATTAGTTTTAAGAAAATCATCGTTTATTATAATAATTGACTCACTTAAAGCGCATTTTGAAAAACTTTCTAAAATATGTTCTAGAATAGTTTTTCCACCGATATTGATTAAAGGTTTTGGAATGTAATTGGTTATGGGTTTTAATCTAAGTCCATTTCCAGCAGCTAAAAAAATTCCTTGCATTAATTATACTACAACATCCAGATGTTTATACAATTCCTTATTTTCTGTAAAGTAGTCAATTGTATTTTTTAATCCAACATCTAATTCAATTTTTGGTGACCAATCTATTTTTTTCATACAGTTTGAAGGATCAGTAAATAATCTTCCTGCTTCACCAGGATTAATTTTTCCAGAGAATATTGGTTTTAAATCACTATTCATTAAAGAGAGAATTTTTTGGGCTAAATCAGCAATTGTAAGTTCTGTACCAGTTCCGATGTTGATTACTTCCCCATTAACATCATTTGCTACTCCAAGTTTTGCATATGCATCAGCTGCATCAGTTACATACATGTAATCTCTACTTTGTTTGCCATCACCGTAAACAACTGGCGGCTCACCATGAAGAATTTTTAATATGAATTTTGGAATTGCTTTTTCAATGCTTTGTCGTGGACCGTATATTCCAAAGAATCTTGACATTACAACGGGCATTCCATATGTACAAAAATATGAAAACATTAAACGATCAGATGCAACTTTGCCTGCTGCATAAGGACTACGAGGTAATAGTTCGTTATCTTCAGTTATTGGAACTTTGTTTGGTTTTCCATATACTTCTGCACTACCTGCATGAACAATTTTTTTTACATCGTTAATTCTTGCTGCTTCAAGAACATTTGCAGTTCCAACTGTATTTGTTACATAAGTTTCAAGAGGATTATGTAAAGAATATTGGACATGACTTTGCGCACCAAGATGATAGATTATATCTGTATCTTTAGTTTCTTGAACTAACAATGATAAATCTGAAATTTCACCCCATCTAATTTTTAATTGTGTTTTTAGATGAGGAATTGATTTTATTACATTACTAGAATTTCTTCTAACTAATGCTGTAACATTAGCACCTAATTCAACTAGTCTATCACAAACAAAACTTGGAATAAAACCGTCAGCGCCAGTAACAAGAACATTCAATCCTTTAAAATCAGTTGTAGTCAATACGATAAAATTTGAATTATATCTTATAAATCAATAAAATAAATAAAACCATATTGAGAGACAATCATGTTAATTGGTAGATCGCCACTAAGAATTAGTTTCTCAGGTGGTGGAACCGATTTAGAAGAATATCATAAAGATTTTGGAGGTGCGTCAATTTCTGCAACCATTGATAAATACACGTATGTAGTTGCACGTAAAAGAAAAGATAAACTATTTCAAGGATTTTCTCCAGATTTTTCATCACATATTAGTCCAAGAAGATTACATAAATTGAAATTTTTGCAAGGACATGAAATTATTACAACTTGTTTAAAGGAAATGAATTTTAAAAATGGAATTGATGTATTTTTTTGTTCAGAAGTAGGCCCTGCGTCAGGACTAGGTGCATCATCATCTCTAGCTGCAAATTTTGTCAATGTAATTACAAAGTTACAAAATCGAGAATTAGCAAAGAAGAAAATTGCAATGACAGCATATCATATTGGACATGATGTTTTAAAATGGGGAATTGGAAAACAGGATGAATTCGCTGCAGTATATGGTGGAATTAATTTATTAAAATTTTCAAAAAATGATGTATCAGTTAAACCATTATTTTTGAGAAAATCTACATTTAATGAATTTCAAAATAATTCTATATTATTTCATATAGGTAATCGAAAACATTCATCAGAAATTTTACATAAGCAATTGAAGAATATTAAAGATAGAAAACCAGAAACAATGTCTGCATTAGCCCTAGCAAAACAATATGCTTTAGATATGATGGATGCGTTTAAACAAAATGATTTGACTAGATTTTCAGAGATAATGAAACATAGCTGGGAAGAGAAAAAGAAATTTGTGAGAGGAGTATCTGATCAGAGAATTGATAATTTATGTAAAAAAATACTTTCATCAGGAGCTGCAGCAGTGAAAGTAACGGGTGCCGGAGGAGGAGGACACATATTTGCATATGCAGAAAAAGCAAAACACAAAACAATTATCCAAGAAATGAAAAAATTGAACGTAAAAAAAGTTGATTTTAGTTATCAGAATAATGGTGCAACTGTTATAGACATGGGAGATATGTAATGAACAATATTGATGAAGTGATTAAACAAAATATTGATGATCAGATTAATTGTCTAAAAATGATTAGAGAGAAAAATACTGAAAAGATTAAGAATGTTTTTGATGTACTCAAAAAATGTAAGGAGAAACAAAATACAATCTATATTTTAGGAAATGGTGGTAGTGCGTCAACTGCGTCACATTTTGCATCAGATTTGTTGAAAACAGGTATTTTAGAAAATGAGAATAGATTTAGAGTAATTAGTTTAACAGACAATACACCAGTAATTCTAGCATGGGGAAATGATGAATCTTTTGATAACATTTTTGTTCAACAATTGAAAAATTTTGTCAAAGAAGAAGATGTTGTGATCGGAATAAGTGGTAGTGGTAATTCAAAAAATGTTCTAAATGCAATAGATTTTGCTAATAAAACCAATGTAATGACAATTTCATTTACAGGAAATGATGGTGGAGAATTAGCAAAGATTTCAAAATTGAATTTGAATATACCAAGTAATGATATGTTAACTATTGAGAGCATGCATTTGGTAATTTGTCATCTATTACTCACTATTATTCGAAATACGGGAAACCCAATGTTCAAATATTAAATTGTCAAAAAAAGCAGTATTCTTAGATCGTGATGGTATAATTAACCAGAAACGAAATGATTATGTAAAAAGTTTAGAAGAATTTCAAATTAATGAAAAAATTTTTGATGTAATTAGAGAAATTAAAAAAAAAGATTATTTGGTAATTATAGTAACAAATCAGTCTGCAATAAATAGAAAATTACTTACAATAAATATTCTAAATGATATTCATGATTTTTTTAAGGAAATGTTAAAACGTTATAATCTATTTGTAGATGGAATTTATTTTTGTCCACATACCCCCAATGATAATTGTGATTGTAGGAAACCAAAACCAGGAATGTTATTACAAGCTGCAAGAGAATTGGATGTAGATTTGGAAAATAGTTGGATTATTGGAGATTCACAGACAGATATCGATGCTGGCAATGTAGTTGGTTGTAAAGGTATTCTAATAACAGATGAAGAAAAAATTTTAGAAATTGTTAAGGAAAAAATCTACTAGGAAATGTTTTTCTTATTCAACATGAAATTAATTCCATTTTCTATTGTTGAAAATTTAAAATTAATAGTATTTTCCAACAATTCAGAACTTAGACATCCATTGACTGGACGAGGTGCCGCCTGTGTATTTTTAGAAATAACTGGCTTCACTAGATTTTCAGAAAAATCAAATTTTTGAGCCAACAATCGTGCAAAATCATATCGAGATAAGCAAGAATTTCCAGTTGCATGAAATAGCCCAGATATGTTTTTTTCAATAATTTTTTTAATTGCTATAACAAGATCATCAACAAGCGTGGGAGTATTCTTTTGATCAATAAATCCAGGTATTTCTTCATTATTTTCTAATTTTTTTAGTACCCAATTTGTAAAACGAGATTTTTCATGCCAACCATAAATTACTGTGGTTCTTAAAACAACATGATTTGAGTTAGGATACAATAAACAATTTTCTGCATCAAGTTTTGTCTTTCCATAATAGCTAAGTGGATTAGGCAGATCAGATTCAACATACTTAGATATATCATCTAAATTTCCATCAAACACTGCATCAGTAGATAAATAGATTTGTTTTATTTTCATTTTATTACATTTGACAATAAGTTTTTTGACAATTTCAACATGCAAGTAATTTGCATCTTTCTGATGTGTTTCACAAAAATCAACATTTGGATATGCAATTGTATTTACAATCACATTTGGTTCAAACTCATCAATTAGATTATCAAGTTTTTCATAATCATTTAGTAAATTCATTTGTGTTTTAGAAAAATTTTCATCGATATTGTGAGTATTAAAAGTGACATGAATTTCATTTTCTGTTTTTAAAGACTGAGCTAATGTACTACCAACAAGACCACTTCCACCTAAAATTAAAATTTTCATTTGATCAATTATGATTTTTTATATTCCATTTTTCCCAATCATAATCATCAAAAGTAATATTATGCTCATCTCTATTTTCTGGTCTCCATGCAGGTTCAACTAATGCAAGAATTATACTAACATCATCATGTAAATTGATATGTGCAGATGCATAATTTCTTGGAATTTCTACAAGCACAGGTTTTTCTGAACTAGATTCAATTTCAATATATTTTCCAGAATGATCCTTGATTATGAAAACAACTTTTCCTCTTACACATACAAAATAGCTATAACGTATAATATGAAGATGAGGACCTTTAATTTCACCAGGATTAATTGTAGTAAAATAAACCATTTTTGGATGAATCTTGATAATATCTTGATAATCTTTCCAAACAGGAACCAAGGAACCATTGATGTGTCCATCAACAATATCTTTTGTTTCGTGTTTTTCTAATAGATATGATTTAATTTTTTCATCAGGCATGATAATTTCTCTTAAAATTGCTATAAAAATTTTTGAATTCTAGTATTAGTCATGGCTTAGTTTACATAGATCACACAAAAAATATTTTTGTGAGTCAGATTTTTCAAATTTCAATAGTTTTACCTGCATACAATGAAGAAAAGAAATTAGAATATTGTGTTTCAGAAACAATTTCGAGAATGAAAAAATTAGATATAAAATTTGAGATAATCATTGTGGAAAATGGTTCAATTGATTCTACTTTTAAAATTGCCGAAGAAATTTCTAAAAAATATTCAGAAGTGAAAGCATTTCATTTAGATAATCCAAGTTTTGGTGGCGCAATAAAAAAAGGATATAACATAGCAAAAGGCGATGTTGTGATAAATTTAGATGTAGACTTATCAACAGATATGGATTATCTGCCAAAATTGATTGAATATTCAAAAGATTATGATGTCGTAACAGGTTCAAGATATTTAGAAAAAAATATTGTCAAGAGAGATTTTAATAGATATTTTTTGAGTGTGGTTTTTAATTTGATATTTGTAAGAGGTTTGTTAGGTTCTAAATTAAAAGATAACAATTGTGGATTTCGTGCTGTTAAAAAGAATGTGGGTTTGAAGATTTTTCAAGAAGTACAGAATGACAAGGATTTTGGAATGGTAGAATTTATTGTAATTGCACAAAAGAGAGAATATAGAATTAAAGAATTCCCTGTGAGTTGGAAAGAAAATTCACGTCATATTTCTATAAATTTTGTTATGAATTTTTTTATTCCAGCATTAAAATTATGGCGTAGATTAAATTTTTGAGAATATACTTTCAAAAAATACATTTTTTAGAAATAAATTAGTAAAACAGTTTATTAGTTTTAAACAAGTGAATTTTATGACAAATAGGTTATCTAAATTATGATGTTAATACAATCTAAAGAACATTACAAAAAATTTTCAATAATTTTAACTTTAGTTTTTTTAATTGCAACTTCATATGTAGCATTTTTTCATCATACTGCATGGATTGTTGATCAAGACGGAATAGGATATTTACACGGTGGAGAGTCAATTCTAGCTGGAAATGGAAAAAATATAAAATTTTTTGATGCACCTTTTGGAGGACCAATATTTTTTGCATTGGTAAATTCAGTTTTTGATAATGGTTTTACAGTAATGAAAGTGATATCAATAATTTCAGGTGGAGGTTCCGTATATCTTTCATATTATATTTTAAGAAATGTAGTAAGACCTAGAACAGCTTTTCTAGGGCAATTATTTTTTGCATTTTCTCCCTGGGTTGGATTTTTTTCTATACAAGCAGAAATCGATATGTTTCCAATAATTTTTGTAATGTTATCTTTATACTTTATTACTAAAAAGGAATTAACTAAATTTGATATATTTTTCTCAGCAATTTTTGTTGCAATTTCATTTATGGTTAGAACTCAAGCATTAGTCATGATTTTTACAATAATAATTACTTTAATGATATTTTTCAGAAATGATTATAGAAAAAATGCTAAGTTTTTAGTAATTTTCTTGATAATATTTTGTATTACATTATCTCCGTTAATTCTTTATAATTACAGTACTCACGGTGTAATTTTTGATCATGATATTTCCTTTTATTTACAATTTATTAGTAAATATCAAACACCAGAATGGAAAGAAAGAGTTACTGAAATTGCAACTAACGGAGAAGGTACACTAGAAGCTATCTTTGTTGATTTTGATTTATTCTTAAAAAATTATTTTTATAATCTGTTTTATAATTCTCCAAGTAAATTTTTCAATATTTTTGATAAGATTAACATTTCACCTGTACCTATAATTCCAATAATAGGTGTAATTCCAGTCGTAGGTGGAATCGCATACATTTTGAGTAATTATAAAAAGACTCGATCACAAAATGTTCTGCCATTATTGTTACTTCCACTGATATTTTGGTTGTTAACATCTATGGTATTTCTTTCTGCAGGGGAACAATTCCTAATAATTGGCATATCATTTGCTCTGTTCTCAGCAGTATTCTTTTCTGAAATGCTTCCAGAGAAAATTTTAAAAAATAAAAATCAAGATAAGACAAAAAGTGGAAATGGAGAATATAAAAAGAAATTATTAATTTGTTCAATAATTATTCTAATACTTTTATCAAATTTTGGTTATTCCTATGTACTTTATAGAGCAACATCATCATTCCAGGCCTATGAAAATATTTCAACAGAAATTGAATATTTTCTTAATCCAGAATTAGTTGAAAAAAGAAGTGATGTATTAAATGATATTTGGAAGATATTAGAAAAAGATCCATATATAGAAAATAGCTATATCATGGCTCCACAGATATATTTTGTGCCGCATGGACAAGCTAAATTATTATTTGCACACTTTAATGAAGGTCCAAGTGACGATACAATAGAGAATTACATCACCAGAGATAAATGGAAGTTTACAGAAAAATTCCATTCTAACATTCATAGCATTCCTGCAGACAGATTAGATCAGAATAATCCAATTCCAACATACATTATTCATATAGATAGAGATTTGGATGGAAAACAACATGAATTTATTAAAATTCTAAATGATCCACTAAACAAAGAGATTCCATCAAATTTTGAAAATATTTATTTTTCAGAGAAACATGGAATAACAGTATACAAAATTAATGATTAACATTTATTTCTAAAAATTATCATGATAACAAATGAATTAGTAAGATAGTTTATTAATTCTAGATGGATGAAAATTTTATGTCAGATAAATCTCCAATTGACATTGATGGAACTGCCAAGTCTACAGATTATTCATTTAATATTATTCCAAAGGAAGTAAAAAAAATTAATACAAAATATAGAAAGATTATAACAAAAATACCGTCTGAATCAACAGTCAAAACATTAGAGTTACTTAGAAAACATGAACCACATTCAATGAATGTGGAATTACCAATAGTATGGGAAAATGCTGAAGGTTTTCAGATATTTGATGGAGGAGGAAATTGCTGGATAGATTTTTCTTCTGGAACATTTGTAGCAAATGTAGGTCATGCAAATGAAAATGTTTGTAAAGCGATTAATGGAATGGTAGAGCAAAAACTACTTCATAATTATTATTTTCCATCTGCAATAAGAGCAAAATTAGTAAAAAAATTATCAGAAATGATTCCAAGTTATTTGAATAAAATTTTTCTATTGACTACAGGAGCAGAATCTACTGAAACAACAATTAAGTTAGCAAGAATTTTTGGAAGAAAAAAAGATCCTAAAAAGATTGGAATCATATCATTTGTTGGCTCTATGCAAGGGAAAACATTAGGTGCATTAATGGTTGGAGGAAAGACTAAGGAGAAACATTGGATTGTTAATTTAGATCCAGACATGCATCATCTGCCATTTCCAGATAGTGACTCAGGAGCAGAATTTTTTCATGAAAGTATGAAAAATTTGGAACTAAGTGGAGTTGATCTAAAATCAATTGCAGCATTTATGGTAGAATCATTTCAAGGATGGGGGGCATTATTTTATCCCAAAGAATACATTCAAGAATTAAGAAAATGGGCCAATGAGAATGATGTGATTGTAATATTCGATGAGGTTCAAGCAGGATTTGGTAGAACAGGTAAGCTTTTTGCCTTTGAACATTATGATGTAGAACCAGATTTAGTTTGTTGCGGAAAAGGTATTTCATCTAGTTTACCACTATCTGCAGTATTAGGTAAAAAAGAACTAATCGATGTAGAACCATCTTTAAACAGTACACATGGAGGAAATCCAATTTGTTGTGCAGCAACATTAGCAAGTTTACAAGTACTTGAATCAGAGAATTTAATTCAAGAGTCCTACAGAAAGGGAAAAATCCTTGAAAATGAATTAACAAAAATTAAAGCTAAATATCCAAAAATGATAGACATACACGGTAAAGGATTATTATTTGCAATTCATATAAAAAATACAAATTCAAATCAACGTGATCCATTACTTACCGATAAAATTCTTGAAAGATGTATGGAAAAAGGTGTGATGATGCTACGTACTGGTTTAGGTACATTGAAGATAGGTCCTCCTCTAATAATTCCAGATGATGCATTAATTGAAGGAATTTTAACAATTTCGGAAGCAATTGATGAATGTATTAATGAAAATAATGGAAATAAAGAAATTTGAATTTAGAGATTGAAGAAAAAGTTGTACTTGTTACAGGTTCTAGTAAAGGTATTGGGAAAGAGATTGCATCCGTATTGAATAATGAAAAATGCGTAGTTATTTTGAATTCAAGAAATAAAGAAGATCTACAGTCAGTAAAAGAAGAATTTGGACCAAAAAGTAGTTTCTTTGTTGCAGATGTAACAATAAAACAAGATTGTATAAGAATGCTAGAATTTATTATAAAAAAATTTGGTAAACTAGATTTTCTTGTATGTAATGTGGGCAATGGAAGAGTAGATTCATCGGTTAGTGAAGAATTACAATTTAAAAAAATGCTTGAAATAAATTTTTTTAGTTCAAAAAATATTATTGAGATATGTTATGATGAATTGAAAAAGTCTCAGGGCTCAATTGTGTGTATTTCATCTATTGCAGGAGTATCATCATCAGTTAATGCACCAAAAGCATATTCATCCGCAAAATCTGAATTAAATGAATTTGTTAAAACTAATTCTAGAATTTTTGCAAGAGATAAAGTAAGAATCAATACTATCTCACCAGGAAATATTTTGTTTAAAGGTTCAGTTTGGGAAGAGAAATTAACTAATGAGCCGGAGAAAGTACAAAAAATGTTAGAAGAAGTAGTTCCAATGAAGATGTTCGGCAGACCCGCAGATATTGCAGATCTAACTGCATTTCTATTGTCACCACGTGCATCTTTTATTACGGGAGCTAATTTCGTAGTTGATGGTGGGCAGACCACAAAAAAATAAAATTATTGATTTAAGATGTATTTTTGAAACTTTTCATAATTAATTTCAAAGACTTTAACATGGAATTTTTTGAAACCTTGTTCATTTGAATCAAATACTTTTTCTAAATATGGATACATGTCTTCATTATCATAAACATCATCTAAGTATTCAAAATGATATGAGCCATCACCTGGAATTGCAATGTATTTCAAGCCAAAAGTTTTTCCATTATTTATCATATCCTCAATATCTTTTCCATAAATACTGATTTGTACCCATTTTCCTGGTTCATATTGATCTGGATGAGGATCCTTTATTCTACTTGATTTATAATTTTTGAATATGTTTGGATCTTCAGTAATTGAGATGTTTCTTGTATAATCTGCAGTTCCTTCTTCGGCAAACATTCTTCCATCTAATTCATTAACTAGAAATTTTGCGTATTCAATTTTTTCATTTTCTTTTTCTAAGTCAATTGGACCATAACCATATTTTCCTATTCCAACGGTAAATAATGTTGAAAGAATAACTACTAACGATAGAATAATCAGTAATGAAATTCTTTTTTGGTTTTTTGAGAATGAAAATGTGCTAAAACCATATTCAATTAATCGTTGTATGGGCAACACCGCAAAAATTATTAAAAATGGATATAGCGGATAAAGGAATCTTCTTTCGTTTATAACTGCAAAAGGAATGAGTAATACGCCAATCATAGTAAGCATTATTATCCAATTTGCTCGAGTGTAGTGATGATTTTGTGCTACAGGTCTTAGAGCAAAGATTAATCCAAATATCAATAGAATGAATAGATATGGAAAAGAGATTTTTGTCAAGCCTTCAAAAATATTACTAGTTCCTCCAACAAGAAATTTATCAAAAAATTGACCAATTCCTCTTTTTTCTATATACTGAAGTGCACCGCCATCGGTTTTTTGTATATTTTTTGCAAAAACCATCGAGTATTCGTCTACAAAAATACTATCGCCATATGTCATATAGAAAAATTCACCATACTGTGCATTTCTTTGTAGAAACATTGGTGATACAACTATTAGAAAAACTAATGCACATATCATAAAATTTCTAATCGAGTTTTTAGAACGCCGTAAATTTACTAAGTAAATTATGCATAATGATAGAAATAGGATAGCCCCTTCTAATCTAACCCACCAAACAAAACCAGCAAAGATAAATCCTATAATTGCAATTCTTGAATTTTTATTTAGAATGAAAAAGAATGAACAGATGTATAATAAAATGAATAAAGGTTCGGACAGACCTTGGGCAGAAATATAGTTAAGATGTGGTTCAAATGCAAATAATACAGTACCGACTAGAGAATATTTTTCATTAAAGAATTTCCTAAGTAAAGCATACATTGGAAAAATTGTGAAAACAGAAATTCCAAGGCTTAGAGTTCTCATCAAATTAGAATAATCTAAAAAATTTTCAGAATTTACTAGTGACATGAATGGTGAAGCAAAAAGTGGCCATCCAGGATTCTTTTTTGGTGGTACAAAAAAATCACCCTCACTATACTGCAAAGAATCTAGAGTGTATCCTAAATTATCAAATTGCACAGGAAGAGAAAATTCTACAGTATAAAGTTTCAATGGGATTGCAATTAGGGATATAGTTATTAACAAAATTATTACTTGTTTTTTTGTAAAATTCATCTTAATTCCAAAAGATCATTTCTTTAAAAATTTGCTTGCTTAACATATAACCTGTTTCTAATGGTCTCATTTTTGCAGTACCACCTATTCTTTTTGGTTCTATGCCATCAATTTCAGCTATCTTAAGATTAAATTTACAAGATTTTATACTCATTTGCTGTTCAAGAGTTAAAAATTCTCCATCTAAATTAATATTTTTAAAAATTTCTTTTTTAACAATTTTAAAGCCAAATAATGCATCAGATAACTTACCACCAAAAAACATGTTTACAAGAAATGTAAACATCCTATTACCAAATGCAGTTATTGCATTATCATCATCACTTCTGCCATTTTTTCCAAAACGGGAAATTTGTACTATATCATAATCTCCTTCATCCATTTTTTTAATTAGTTTAGGAATATAATCAGAAATTGCATTTCCATCAGGACTAAAAAACAATATATTATTTGAAGATGCTATTTCAACACCATGCCTATATGCATCACCTAAACCCTTTCCTCTTTGTTGAATTACTTTAAAACCTAATTCAGTTGCAGCGTCAATTGTTCCGTCAGTAGAACCACCATCAATTACTAACCATTCTTGTGCCCAATCTTTATCAATTTTAGGAAGAATCTCTTTTACTCCAATAATTTCATTTTTTGTTGGTATAATTACTGTTGTTGACATTTTGATAATTTAATTTTTGTAATACCATCTCTTAAATGGTGCACTAAATTTAATTTGATTTTTTTCTGCCCATTTGTATGTTTGAGATAATCCTTTATCAATAGAGATTTTTGGTTTCCATTTTAAAATTTTTAATGCTTTATTGTTGTTACAGATAAGTCTGTTTACATCATATGGACGTTCTCTACTTTCATCATATCTAATCTTAATTTTTCTTTTTGATAATTTTATAATCTTAGACGCAAGATCTTTAATCATAATTTCATTTCCGGAACCAACATTGATTATTTCACCGATGGCTTTTTTTTCTTGCAGAGCTTTTATCATTCCATTTGCGGTATCTTCAACAAAAGTAAAATCACGAGAACTTGAAACATTACCTAATGATAATTCGCTAGTGCCTTTAAGAATCTGATTTGTGATTTCAGGTATTATGTATGGTTCAGTAAATCTAGGACCATACGAGTTAAAGGGTCTAATTACAACAACTGGAAAACCATTTTCTTTATGTAAAGTAAATGCGGCTCTATCACCAGCTAATTTACTAACAGCGTATGTTGAATGAGGTGTTGTAGGATGATTTTCATCCATAGGAACAAATTGAGCAGAACCATAAACTTCACTGGTTGAGATATGTACAAATGTTTCAACAGTTTTACTTTTTATTGCATTCCATAGCATGTTAACGCTACCATTTGTATTTACATCAAAGAAATCACCTGGATAAAAGAATGAGTCTGGGATAAATGGTAATGCAGCTAGATGAATTACGCCTTCTTGATTTTTTAAAGCCTTCTTAACTACCGTTTGATCTCTTATGTCTCCTTTTATTATTTTCAGATGTTTTGACTTAGGAAGATAATTTTTCTTTCCTGATGAAAAATTATCCAAAACGGTAACATTTGAGCCCATTTTGATTAATTGAGAAGTAACTTCAGACCCAATAAAGCCTGCTCCACCTGTAACTAAGATTCTACGGTCTTTAAAATTCAATTTCTAAAATTAAGTTTTGAATCTTTGTTATATATTGTGCTGTTTTATCCTCACTATTATTTCAGAAAATTTATGAGATGAGTATATTATTAACCAGAAATTATATGTTTTAATGGATTTAAGGAATAAAAGAATCTTAGTTACAGGTGGAAATGGATTTCTTGGGAAACATTTAGTGACAAAATTAAAAGCAAAAGATCCAAAAGAAATTATTATTACAAATTCAAAAGATGATGATCTTAGATTAGTTTCAAATTGTCAAAGATTAGTTGAAAATGTAGATGTGGTATTTCATTTAGCCGCAAATGTTGGCGGCATAGGTTTAAACCGTGAAAAACCGGCTGATTTATTTTTCGATAATATAATGATGGGCACTCAATTGATGCACGAATCAAAAAATGCAGGGGTCAAGAAGTTTATAGGATTAGGAACTATTTGCAGTTATCCTAAGTTTACTGCTGTTCCATTTAATGAAGATTCAATTTGGGATGGATATCCAGAGGAAACAAATGCTCCGTATGGATTAGCAAAAAAAATGTTATTAGTTCAATCACAAGCTTATAGACAACAACATGATTTTAATTCAATAATTGTCATACCAACCAATCTTTATGGTCCTGATGATAATTATTCTACCATAAGTTCTCACGTTATTCCTGCATTAATTTTAAAGATTCATGAAGCCAAACAATCAGGAGATAATTCAATTACAGTATGGGGAGATGGGACACCTACTAGAGATTTCTTATTTGTAGATGATGCTGCAGAAGGTTTAGTTTTAGCAGCTGAAAGATATGAAGAAGATGGACCTCTAAATCTAGGTTCTTCAGAAGAGATATCAATTAAACAAGTTGTATCATATCTTTCTGAAATAATGGAATTTGATGGAGAGATAATTTGGGATGAAACAAAGCCAAACGGTCAACCTAGAAGATGTGTAAGTTTTGAAAAAGCCCAAGAGAAAATTGGGTTCAAACCAAAATATACATTCAAAGAAGGTTTAGAAGTTATGGTTAAAGATTTTAGAGATAATTTTGATAAGTTTTCATAGAAAATCAAGAGTCTTTTAATGATAGAAATCCAGTCATTTTCAATGCGATAAATCCTATTCCAACAACAATCCACCTTGTGAATATTCGAATAATAACTACTATTGTTAATCCTATACTAATATCTACACCATGTAAAGATAAAAATCCCGTCAGACTTCCTTCAACGACACCTATTCCCATAGGTAATAATGATGCAACACCTAAAAGAATTGAACTAGTATAAGATGTAACAACAGTCAATATTTCTAAATGATTTATTCCAAGTGATAGTAAGATTATGTATACAATTGATGCCTCCAATAACCAGAAGATAGTAGATAGTGCGCTAGCATAAAATAATATTCTTCCTCGAATAGAATTTCTGATCACATCATGTGATTCTAATAGTGAATCAGAAAATTTTGAAATAAATTTTATTTTACCAAATATTTTGACTACTTTTTGGAAAAAATTCTTAGAGTAAAGGATTAGAAAGATGAATGCCAGAAATACTGCACTAACACCTATTATGATTGTTGAATAATCAAATACCAATAACCCAGCTATAGATACAGCAACAATACCAACTAGATTATACAGTTGTTCAGTAATTATAATCGGAGCGCTTTTTGTTCTTGGTACGTTACAACGAGTTTTTAATATTTGAATTTTTATTAATTCTCCAACTTTCCCAGGAATAACTAAAAGTGCGCAACTTGAAAAATAAATTTTAAGACTCTCTTTAAGAGATATTTCAATATCAGAATTTCTTAGTAAAAGATGCCATTTAGTAAAGAGTACAAACCAAGAGATAGGTAATAAAATAAAAATTAAAACCAGATATTCTAGTTTTATTTCAATAATTTTTTCATAGACTTCAGATATATCTGAAGATATAACAAATATTGCATATAGACCAATGAAACCGATAATTATTAGAATAAATTTATTATCAATTTTCATTTATTATGCAAATATTTCTCGTAATTTTTTTTGTGCAGGTTTTTCAGAATCCCAAATACGTTTCTTTCCATCGCCTAAAATTTTTTCAACAGTTCTAATATCACGTACCATTCTATGTAAGCCATCAGGTTCAAGAGATGCAGCTTGATCAGAACCATACATAGTTCTATCTAGTGTAATATGACGCTCAATGCTAGTTGCACCTAATAATACAGCTGAAAGACATACAACATAAGATGCTGTTTCATGACCACTGTACCCAACATTACATTTGAATTTATTTTTTAACGTAGTTATAAGTTGTAAATTAGCTTCTTCAATTGGCATTGGATATGCACTATGTGAATGCATTAATTCAAATGAACATTTATTTTTTTTAAAAATTTTAATTGCATCTTCAATTTGTTTCATCGTACTCATACCAGTGGAGATAAAAGTGTGTTTTTTCTCTTTTGCAATAGTTTCTAATAATTTTTTATGAATTAGCATTGCAGATGCAACTTTATTATATTTTGTTTTAAATTTTCTCATTTTAATCTGGCTATCAACATCCCAACATGAAACAAACCAATCAATTTTTTTAGATTTACAATATTTGTTAATTTTTTCATAATCTTTTAATGAAAATTCAAGACCATTCTTTTGTTCTCTATTTGTTTTTCCCCATGGACTATCACGTGGAGCATCTAATGCAGATTTAGAATAGACTTTCTCGACAGTTCGTTTTTGGAATTTTACTGCATCGCATCCAACAACAACAGCAGCATCAATTAATTTTTTAGCGATTTCTAAAGAACCGTTGTGATTTATTCCAATTTCAGCAACTACAAAAACCATGTCTAGACTTCTTTTCCCTTATTATATATCATTTAGTACCAATTTATTTGATTACCAAGTTTTATTTTCAAGATCAGATCAACAATTTCTCTAAATGCACCTTGACCACCATTTTTTTTACAAACATAATCAACAGTGTCTTTTACAATATCAACAGAATCATTTGTAGTTGCAGAGAATCCAACTAATTTCAGTAGTTCAAGATCATTAACATCATCTCCTATGAATCCAATTTGATCAGGTTTCAGTTTGTATTGAT
>MDSW01131007.1_pt1 | contig 18194 bp, 19 predicted proteins | sample 811171 | NCBI WGS metagenome assembly MDSW01 (sample SAMN05326641, study PRJNA326480) | marine metagenome | isolation source: seawater | place: Atlantic Ocean: North West | collected 2012 | reverse complement strand
TTCTAACATGGACTGAGGAGGTAACTAATCATGGCTTCTCAATTTGAAGTGTCTGCTGGCAAGGCTATCGGTTACGTCTCTGGCGGTGCCGTTACCCAATCAACCAGCAAATCCACTGGCGTGACTCTGAACCAGCCTTGCGGTCAGGTCACCACTCATGACGCATCCCTTGCAGGTGGCGCTGAAGTTTCCTTCACCGTTACTTCTGACAAGGTTGCTGCTACCGATGTAATTGCAGTTTGCGTGCAGTCTGGAGCCTCCACTGGCACTTACATCGCCAGCGTGAGCGCTGTTGCTGCTGGGTCTTTTGATGTGACCCTTTCCAATGTCGGCACCACTGCCGGTGAAGCACTCGTGCTGAACTATGTGGTGATCAAGTCTGCAGCATCCTGATGGGTCTGTACGCTTTCCGGCGTTTACGTGAACGTGAGGCTGCTTCTGCGGAGGCGGCCTCTCTTTCCGTAAAAAAGCCAACTCCTGCAAAACCAACCACCAAGGCTGATGGCAGTAACAATCGACGCAACAGCGGGCGGGGCAAGCGCAAACAGTTACCTGACGCTGAGTGACGCTCAAGCCATCATCGACGGCATGGTTGAAGGTGATGACGTTGTCGCATGGGCTTCAGCAACGACTGATCAAAAAAACCGCGCTCTTGTGTCCGCTGCAATGCGGATTGACCGCGAAAGATTTCTAGGTGCTAGGGCTACGGACACGCAAGCAATGCAGTGGCCCCGCACTGGTGTACGCAGACCAGACACCTACATCAACACCTACGCCGTTGGGTTTCCGTTCAGGATCACGACCGACTATTTCACCGACACCGAGATTCCACAGCAGGTAAAGGACGCTCAGGCCACGATGGCGGTTTACCTGCACAACAACAAGGATGGCCTTGGGCTAAGTGGTTTGGAGGATTATAAGAACGTGAAGATCGGCAGCCTTGATGTGACGCCGAATCAGTATGGTGCAACTGGCGCTGATCGCATCCCGCCGATGGTTGAGCGTTTCTTCACAGGGCTTAGAATAAGTGGACCAGGTAACATTGCTGTTAAGCGGAGCTGATCATGTCAAAGGGTTTTGGACAAGGTGACGTTGGCATTGATTACACGATTGGCGCTGAAGTGATCACAGACACTGCGGCTCACACTGGCCGCTTCAAGCATATTGATTTTTACGAAAACACGACCATTGACACGCTGGTGTCAGAAAACTATACGGGCAATAGCCTTGACGGTGAATCGATGCCAGCAGGTTTTCACATTGTCGGCGTCTTCACTAGCATTCAGCTTCAGAATGGAGCTTGTATCGCTTATCGGGTCTGATGGCACTTGCAGGATCGTTAAGGAAGGCTGCAGCCAAGCTGATGGCCAAGTTTGGCGGTGATGTCACGCTGCGTACGGTAACGCCTGGTGTTTACAACCCAACGACCGGCACCGCATCGGAAACCACATCGGATGCAACCATCAAAGGCGTGCTGGAGGATGTCAACGCTCGTGAGGTGAATGATCTTGTGCAGGCTGGCGACCGCAGGCTGACGATCGCAGCGGCTGACGTTAGTTCAACGCCTACCACTTCTGATCGCGTCATTATCAGCGGTGTCACCTATCAAGTGATTCGTCTCACCACGATTGAACAGGATAATCAGCCAATCACTTATGAGCTGATTCTGAGGGCATAATGGCACGCGAGATCCCGCTATCGCAGATCGGAAATTACATCGAAGGGCAGTACGAAAAGCTGCTCCGTGTTGCGGTGCTCGAAACTGACAGGCGTGTTAAGCAAGCCAGTCCAGTTGATACCGGCAGACTGCGTGCAAGCTGGCAGATCGGTGAAAACTCAGCATCTGGAGGCATCAAGCCCGAAGGTCAATACAACGGTGCCATTACACCACCGGATCGCACAAACTACTCGCAAGAAAAGGTCGGCAACGTCTACAGCGTTCACAACAACCTGCCATACGTGGAGCCAGTGTTGACGGGTGACAACCTGCCGCCATCATGGAATGGCACTTGGCGATCCAGGGGTAACCAGATTCAAAAGGGTTACATTCCTAACATGGTGGCCAAGGACATGCAGGACTTCATCAAAAAAGCCGCTGACAAGATCGCAAGGGAATCATGAGCAGCACCTACAACGACGTTCGCGCTGCGATTGAAGGCCGGATTGCCACTGAGATGGCATTAGCGCCGTCTTATCCGGTGGCCTACCCTAACGTTCCATTCACCCCGCCTAACAATGAGCCATGGATTCAAGTATCGCTTACGTTTGGCGACAACAGCTATGCCACGCTCATCGGTCCTAGCACTGGTTTCAATAAACAGAACGGTTTGTTGACAGTTAACACCTTCACGCCAGTCGGCGTTGGGTCAGCTGCTAATTACACGATTGCAGAACGCATCAAGGATTTGTTTGATCGCCAAACTGTATCTAGCATCATTTTCGATGCTGCATCAGGCCCCAACGTCATCACGCCTTCGGAGCCTGAAGCGGCCTATCTGCAAACGCAGCTGAGCATAACCTTTGAAGCGTATTTAGACTAGAGCTAGCCATTCATTCTTTTCCCTATCATGGCCGTAACCGTTCTGTCCGGTACGTCCGGCGCTCTGTACTACAAGCCCGCAGGGACCACCGGCACGTTCGGTGAGTCAAACGTGTCTGTCGCTGATGATGAGATCACGGTGCAACCATACCTGAACCTGCAGGTTGGTGATCCTGTGGTGTTCAGCGTTGTCAACTCTCAAACCGGCGGCACCGGCACCGGCACGCTGCCTGCTGGCATCAGCACTGGCACCACTTATTACGTGATCAGCTACACCGCTTCGACTGGTGTTCTGCAAGTGTCCGCAACGTCAGGCGGCAGCACCATCACCATCACCGACGACGGCACCGCTGCTGCTCCTAATGAGTTCCAAGTAGCTTATGCCGACTACGCCGCTGTCGGTCAGGTGCAGTCTTGGTCGTTTGAAATCAGCCGTTCTGAGATCGACGTGACCACCATCGGTCAAGTCGGTACTCAGTACGCTCCGTTCCGCGCGTATATCCCCGGCTTTGCTGATGGCAACGGCAGTGCCACGGTCTATGTGACCGATGAGGACGCTGCGCTTTCTAACCGCATGGTCGAGGATGTGTTGCAGCGCAATCAAGTCGGTTGTGCCTTTAAGCTCTACACCGACAAGCAGGGCACTGAAGCGCTGAGCCGTAGCATCAGCATGGATGCAGTGCTGTTGACCGCCAACCTAAACATCAACCCTGACGATGCTCAGCAGGTCGAGATCACCTTCCGCCCGACCGGCGCTCCTAGCTTTGACTTCAGCACCAGCGCTTGATAAGCTTTCACTGGAGAGAGAGCAGCCCTGGCAATGCTGGGGCTTTTTTATTGCTAAAGTAACATCAAACCGGATATTTTCTGATCATGCCCGCGTGTCCTATTAAGTTGTCTGCGCTGGATCGCCTGAAGAAGGCGGCAAACCTTGTCCCCGTCAAGAAAGTCGTTGAGCTGAGCAACGGCGATCAGTTTGAGTTTTATCGCACTCCGCTGACGATGGCAGAGCGTGAACGCGCTCAGAAGCCTGCCGGTGATGACGTGAATGCGTTTGCGTTACAGCTTTTGGTGCAGAAGGCTATGGACGAAAACGGCCAACGCCTGTTCCAGGCTGGCCATATTGCAGAATTGAAAAACGAAGTTCGTGACGCTGACTTGCAAGCATTGATGCTGGCAGTGATCAGCGAGGATAGCGAAGACGAGGTAGACGCAAAAAACTGAAAAGGGAGCTGCAGCAGGATCACCTGTTACGGCTCCAGATGGGTGTAGCTAAAGAGCTTGGTTACACCCTTGTCAAATTGAATCAAGAGATGACGGCAGAAGAAGTCATGCTGTGGTCAGCGTATTTTGAGCTGTACAACGAAGAGCAGGAAGCGCGAATGAAGCGGCGGCGGTAAGCTGCTATTAGGTAGTGGTGTTGTGTCGTGGCTGTTGTCGCTAACGTTGCAATCAATGTTGATTCGCGTGGCGCTGTCGGCAAGCTGCGTGAGGTTCAAAATCGTACATCTTCGCTTGAAAAAGCAACTAACAGCTTAACGCGATCTCTTGCTGGGCTTGCTACAGCGTTTGGCGCTACGTTTGCATTGGGCAAAATTATCAACGATGTAGCAAGGCTTGACACCAACTTACGAAGGCTTGGCACTGTTGGTGGTGATGTTCAAGGTTTAAGCAAGGCCCTGGATCAAGTTGGCAAAAATGTAGATGGAATTGTAGGCAAAGCAGAGCTTGCCGCTGCAAGCTATCAGGCGTTGTCGGCTGGTTTTACGGAAACTGCTCAAAACGCAAAGGTAGTTGAAGCCGCGACCAAGGCCGCCGTTGGCGGTTTGGTTGATGTAACCAGCGTGGTTGAAGTGACAACCAAAACGCTTAACGCTTATGGCATGAGCGGCAATGATGCTATTAAAGTCACGAATAGCATTAGCAAGGCGATTGAATATGGCCAAGTTCAATGGTCCGATTACACGAGCCAATTGGGCCGCGTTGCGTCAATTGCTGCAGTTGCCGGTGTCAGTCTAGATGAAGTCAACGCATTTATCGCGGCTGCAACCAAAAACGGTGCAACGGCTGAAGTTGCATTTACTGGCCTTGGTGCAACGTTAAGCACGTTGTTGCAGCCAACTAAAAGTAGTCAAGAAGCTGCTAAAGAACTTGGCATCGCGTGGAATCTTTCTGGATTGCAAGCCCAAGGTTTTGATGGGCTTATTGAAGAGCTTGGCAAGAAAATGGGCACCAATCAAGAGGCTGCCGTTCGATTGCTTGGTTCGCAGGAAGCATTACGTGGTGCGTTTGCTGCTGCACAGAGAGGTGGCAAGGATTATCAAACAATTTTAGAAGGGTTAGGCGGTGCTGCTGGCAAAACGCAGAGTGATTTTGACACAATGAAAGGAAGCGTTGAAAATCAAATCAAAGCGCTTAACACGGCATTTACCGCTTTGGGCGTTAAGCTGTTTGAAGTGTTTGGGCCAACGTTAACGGATTTAATTAAAGGAACTACGACAGCGGTAACAAATGCAGTTAACGCTTTCAATGCGTTGCCCGAGCCGGTCAAAAAAGGAACAGCCGAGCTTATTAGGATGATTGCTCAGTTGTTGTTAGTTAAAAAGGCAATTGAGGGCATTATCGCGTTGCGGACTGCATTTGTTGCGGCAATGGTGGCAAAGGCTGGCGCTATCGCTAGCACTGGCACGGCAGCCAAGACTAGCGCTTCTGCGTTTGCTTTGTATACTGCAAACACAAAGACACTGCAAGCTCAAGCGGCTACAGCTACGCCCGTTGTGCGTGGATTGCTAGGAGTGTTGAAATCTTTGGCTTTAATTGGAGTCATTACGGTTGGCGTTGATGTAGTTGTAAAGGGTATTGGCACATTGATGGCAGCTAACGCTGAGCTTGCAAAGTTGCGCGGCGAGCGTGCTGCCGGTGGTGCTGCTGCGACATTTGCAGGGGCAAGTCGGGAGACCGTGTTGGAGGCGCAAAAAGCAGCACGTCAAAGATTAACCGCTATACAAGCAGAGCGCGAGAGACGCCAATCAGCGGGCGGACGATTACAGCAGATTGGAACTTCATTGCTTGGGCCATTGGCTCCGGTTGTTGGACTGCCGTCAATAGAAGAGGACGCCTCAAGGTCAGCAGTTTTGCGAGCTAGAGAGCAAAAAGCAAGAGATATTCTTAATCTTCCGGTTCCGGCAGCAGCAAAGCCGCCTACTATCCCAACAGCACCATTCAAGGTCGGCGATGTAATCGATGAATCAACCGTTGCAGGTGGCAAAGTTGGCGGTGGCGGTCGCTCCGGCCGTAGCCCAGACGAAATCTTGGCGCGGCAAGCAGAAACTGGAGAACAGTTGCTTCAGCAAAAGCAACGTGAACTTGCCTTGACGGTTGAACAAGATCCGTTGATGAGAGAACTATTGCAGATCTCTTATGAAAGAGCAGATGCCGAAGAGCGTATTAAGGATGCAGCAGCTGGGCAGCGTGATGAGTTGCTAAAAACAATTCAGCAAGTTGAGCAGGCAAAGGCAGGATTGGCAGTTGGCAAAAGCTTGGCTGAATCCTTGATTGGCACAAGCGAGCAGTTGGATAAAGTTCGCGGCGGCTTTCTTGAAGGGGCCAAAATTGACGAGCAGTTGCAAAAAGCAAACAAAGAGGCGGACATCTTCAAGCAAACAATGCAGGGCGTTGGGGAAATTATGAGCGGCGCAATCACAAGCGCTATCGATGGCTTAATCAGCGGCACGGCGGATTTGAACAGCATCCTTACGGGTGTTCTTAAGCAGCTTGGATCTCTTTTCCTGACCGCTGGCCTAAATCAATTGGCTGGTCCTGCTGGTAGCGGTGGCATCCTAAGCTTCCTTGGCTTCGGCACTCGCGCCAACGGCGGCCCTGAGCTGTTTATGCCATCCAGTAGTGGCATGGTGATGTCAAACGCCGAAACACGCACCGCCCTTAATCGTCAACTGGACAACCGCCGCAGCAATGCAACCACCGAAACCATGCAGGCCAAGCCGCTTGAAGTGAAGTATGAATCGACCGTGATTAACAATGTCGAATACGTCACCGCTGAGCAGCACCGCAAGGGCATGGCGCAGGCTGCTGAACGCGGTCGAGCGCTGACGCTCCAAGCGTTGCAAGGTAGCGTGAAGACACGCAAGAAGGTCGGCTTATGAGTGCATTTGCCTTTGTCAACTATGTGCGGTTCATGGAGAACTCTTCAACCGCAACCGCCTATGCGTACCAGAACTTCTCTGTCAACGTCACCCGGACGTACAGCGGAGTGACGTACAACTTCCTGCCATTCGCCATCTCAACCGGCGCTGGTAGCAAAGGCGGTGATCGATCCGAAGCAGTGCTCGGTGCTGGTACGAATGACATCAGCGTCAACATCTTCGCAGAGGCCGTTCAAAGCCGCTGGTTGCTTGAACTCAAGACCGTCAGCCTTGACATCACAGATTTCAGCGACGATGCCCTGATCCGCTCTGAGCTATGGCGCGTCGCCAGCTACGACATGGATACAGAAAAGGTGCTATTGAAACTGACCTCACCCTTGGATGCGGTGCGATCAGATGTACCACGCCGGGTGCTGAGCACCGAATTGGTTGGTGCGTTGCCCAGCAGCGGATCGCTGGTGGTGAGCTGATGATCAACTGGCGGCGCTGGATTGGATTGCCGCATCAGTTCGGCGAACATCCCGGCAATGGTCGCGGCGCTGATTGCTTGATCATGGCCTGGGCGATCCTTGATTCCGTTGGCGTGTACCATCCGCCGTTTGACTACAAATGGCTTGATCTGGCGCGTGCTGCTGAATGGGGAGAACTGCAAGCATTGTGGGATGCCGCAACTGAACCAGCGCCTGAGATGGAAGAGTTCTCGGTGTGCTTATTCGAGAACGGCACAAACGGTCTTGGCGTCGGTATCGTAGTAGAGAACGGAGTCTTGGTTGTGCATCACAAACGTGGTGTGTGCTGGTTGCCACCACGAGCCATGAGAGAATCCGAGTACCGTCGTTTTGTGCAATGAATTTGCTTCCATCCGATCGTTATCTTGCCTCAATGCTGGGGCTGACGGATGAGGAGTACGCCTGGTTCAAGGCTGAAGTAAAGCGCCGCGCTGCTGAGCAACCGGAGCCAGCGGTGATTGCTGGTGTTGATCCGATCACGCTGTCGATCATCAGCATCGTCATCGGTATCGGCAGCACGATTGCGGCTTCGTTTTTCAAGCCCAAACCTGTTACCACTCAGCAATCTGCAAGACGGCCATCGGAAATTCGCGAGATCGGTCGCGGCGGTGAAGCCATCACCAGCAACCAGCGATTTGCGCCACGGTACGGCTTCAATTCAACGCAAGAAATTTCTACGCTTGGCTCGATCATTCCGTTGGTTTATGCCAACAAGGAAACGATCGGCGGCGTAGTTTATGGCGGCGTTCGAGTCAACACTCAATTGCTGTGGTCGCAGATTTATAGCTTGGGTGGTTCGCAGATGTTGCGAGCTATTTTCTTGGTTGGCGAAGGTCCGATTGGTGCGATCGATGCGAAGAATTTTGCATCTGGCGGCAACACGCTGACAAGCTATGACTTTGGCAGCACCACCGCAAACGAAACCGGCTCGCGGATGGCGGTGTATGCGCGTTATGCCAGCGGACTAACCACGCGCATCCTGCCAAGTGATCACGTCTACGGTCGCAATCCAGCTGAAGATGTTGGCAACACCAACAATCTCACGGGCATCAGCACTGATGTCTTTGGCGTCAGGATCGGCAACACAGTAACCACTGATTTTTGTTCCGCACAACGCCCCGGCAACCAGACAACTTTCGGTCTGTACGCATTCTGCGGCAATGACTTTGGGATGCGACCCAATCCTGTGTTCGAGCCACAGGTTAGAGCGCAGCTTTTGCCAGAAGGCGAAAAAGGTCGCACTAAGGTCAAGTGTGTGCTTGATGAGGCCAAATGGGCGCAACGCCGCAAGTCGCAAGCCTTTTACGGTTCACGCAGTGGTATTACATCGCAGGGACTCGGAAGCATTGATGGCACAACGACTTACACGCTTTATTCATCTAGCGATAAAGACACGCTGTTTGGCCGGGACATTAAAGATCTGACCACTGTTGGCGAGTGGTCGATCACGAAAGAGCTGATTACACCAGAAACGCCTGGTGCGTTTGCTAAGCCTTACACAACAGGCAGCGGCTCATCGACAAGTGCAAACCTGAAGTACCGCGATAGTAATCTGCAATCGTTAACAACTAGCCTGCTGAACAGATTAACAGTAAGCATTACCGCTGTTGATGTTGGCGGAAGCGTTAATGTTAGCTGGCCTGGTGCCACTCTAATCGATTTCAGCGGTGGCAACCAATCAAACATGGCATGGATCGCTGTAAATTTAAGCTTTGACAGCAGCGGCCTCGAAAACGTCTCGAACAATGACGTGATTGACACTGAACTTGAACTGCTCAAAGCAAGCAAATTCAAGCTTACATTTAGCAACGATCTGACTGCCGATGACCCCGAGGATGACATAACAGTTGTTCAGTACCACAAGATCCTCGTTGAATCCGAGAGCCTGCAGGAGATCAGTCTTTCAAATAGCAGAAACTACACAGCACCTTCCCTTAGTACAAGCACAACCACTATTGACGGAACAACGGTTTTAACTGATGCAAGCCTTTCTAGCGGCAGTGTTACGTTTGACGATCTTAGCGTTACCACAACAGTAGTTCACCCTACTTTTAAGTTCGATCGCTACTTTGCAACTTGGACTCACCCAACAACTTCTAAGTCGTTTACGTTTGTTAGCTGGTTTTCGATCAAAGATGCTTACTCAGAAGACTGCGAGGATATTGCATCTGTCGTAGCCGGGCGGCAAAAGACCTGGGACGATTCTTTGATCGTTGGCGAACTCTATAAGATCGGCACTGGCCTTGCTGTTTGCTCAAGCCGCACCAACGGCCCATTTAGCTCTGAGGTTGACAATGCAACTCTGACCGTTGACGCAACCTTTAAAACTGTCCGCACTGGTGTGGTCAGCACTAATTCGCAGGCTCAGATTGAAAAGGATGGCGATACATGGATGGATGAGCTTGATGCTGGCAGCAACCCTGAACCACGAAACGTTGCCACAACAGATGGTCACATCATGCGTTGCGCGATCGGCAGCGTGTCTACGACAAGACCATGCAAAGTGGTCGAGTTTGGCCTGAAGTCAACGCTTGGCATCCGCATCAACGGCATCACCAATTTCAACTCAGCCAAAGGTTTCGCTGAATGCGACAACCGCGCCTGCCTTGATTACAAGGGTGATGTCCTGAACGAAGGTACAGCGCTCTACACCGATGTCCATCGTTCCAACACGATCTCCACCAGCTCAGAGCGCTACAGCTTTTTTAAGATCAGCTTCAGAGTTGCAGGCAGCACTGGCGCGTTCACAGCATTTGCGAATCTTTATGGAGTGCGTAGCGCAACATCGCAACCGATATTTAATTACATCCAGCTCAACATGCCCAGCATCAAGCAGTGGGAGTTTCAGTTCGAGCCCGTGTCCGGCTACGAAGTGCGGAATCATTCAAGTGGCAAAACGCTTTATGTGCTCGATGCAAGTTATGCATTTGGCACCGTTATTAATATCACCGAAAACGGCTACGCCGAGGGCGATATTGGCGTGATGTTTACTGGTGTGTCAGTCACCAACAGCGCTGATACATTTGCGATCACGGTTGGTCGCAGGTCATCAGCATCAGGGCAGCTCAACTATCCCCAGAGCGATGCCGATTACAGCAACGGCGACACGTCATTGATTGACACATGGGGCAAGCTTGCAGAAAAGTTCATCTTTGAGGAGATTACAACCTCAGCCGAAGGCGGTCCAGAGCACGAGATCGTTTATATGAACGAGATCGTCACTAACGACTCTGCGCCAACCTATGACAATCTTGCCCTGATCGGCGTCAACATTAACTCCTCGGCTGAATGGCAGCAGTTTAACCAGTTCAGTTGCTATGTCACTGGCGGCAAGACCTGTCGTCGTCTGCGTAACAGTTTGACCACTGGAGCGACGCATTTGTTCCCAGACATCGTGCTGGATCTGCTGACCAATACAACCTATGGGCGTGGTGATTTGATCACTGATGACATGATCAACCTCACCGAGTTTGAGGATGCAGCCGACTGGTGTTACACCCGCAAGTATTTCTATGACGGCGTTATCGGAGATCAAGTCAACATTCGCCAGTGGTGTGCTGATGTTGCTGCCACACATCTGCTGATCTTTGGCGAATCCGATGGCAAGTTCTTCCTACGGCCAGCGTTGCAATTCGATGCGGTAACGATCAAGGCTTTGTTCACTGCAGGTAATATCGTCGAGAACAGCTTGAAGCTGCAATACTTTGACCCCGAAGAGCGCGATCCGATTCAGGTGTCAGTGCGTTACCGCGAAGAGCGTGTTAGCACTAACTATGACAACCCCGGCATGTTCCCGACTGTGCGCGAGGTGCTGGTGCGTGAATCCAGTGCCAGCTCTAGCGTGGCGCTCGAAACGCTCGACATGTCGGACTACTGCACCAATCGTGACCACGCGATCGATGCTGCCAAGTTCGTGATCAGAATGCGTCGCATCCCAACGCACACCATCAGCTTCACCACAACACATGAAGGTGTGTTGATGGCGATGGCACCGGGTGACTACATCAAAGTCGGTATGGATGCCACCGAGTACGACGAGTTCAACAATGGCGTTGTCACACCCGAGGGCGCACTGGTCAGCACCAAAACGCTCACCGACGGCACTCACACCGTGATCGCCTGGAACGGTGACGCTGATACCGAACCAGCGGATGCAACGCTGACTGTGAGCAATGGCGGCAAAACTGCAACACCAACCGGCGTTGTCTTCACCGTCAAGCTGCCCAGCACCCAAGTCCGCACGTACCAAATCGAGCGGATCACGCCAACGGAGGATGGCGCATTTACAATAGAAGCAGTCCACATGCCAACCAACAGCTCAGACATCCTTGAGCTTGCCGATGGCTTTGACACTGCCGGTAACTGGACAATTCAAGGCTGATGGCAACTGCATTTCCGAGTATTGCTCCGACAGGTCGCAGTTTCGTCGCGCCGCGTTGGCCCACGAAAACGCAGACATCGCAGTCCGGCGTGATAACTCGCAGGTTATGGGGCAGCCGCCCAAGCCGCGCCACGCTCAGCCTGCAGTTCAGCAACATCGACGACACGAACACTTCCGCGATCCTCAACGCATACAACACAGCAAAAGGCTCGGTCGATAGCCTCACGTTGCCTAGTGTGCTATTTGATGGAGCGGACGCGACGCTGACCAGTTGGCTCAATGCAAGCGCCACTGGAGCGGGTCTGCTTTGGGCATTCTCCGAAAACTCACCGCCGCAAGTCGAGAGCGTTGCACCTGGAAGGTCGAATGTTAGCGTCAGCTTGACCGCAGAGCTTAGAATTGACTAGAAGGCAACTCTCATGGCAGTCACAAGCACTACGGGCAATTTCTCCATAACCGGGCTCGACTCGACGGTGGTGGTTCGTGATGCAAGTATTGATATTTCACGCGATACACTAGAAACCACGAATTTAGGAGATTCCAGCAGGACATACGTCACGGGCTTGCGTGGTGCGTCCGGTAGCGCAACTCTGCTATACGAAAACAGCTTGCTTGATGATGTCTACGCCAAGATCAACACAGATTCGCAAGGCGCTATCACTGCAACGCTGACGTTGACCACAGGTAAAACAATTTCCGGTAGCGTATTGATTACAAGCGTTGGTTCGACCGTGACTGTTGGTGATGTCACAAGCACAAACGTCGCATTTACGTTTACTGGTGACCTGACTATCTCCTCAACGTAATGGCAGTCCTTGGCACCAATGGCAGAATAGTCATAAAAAGATCCGCTCCAGCAGCGGAGGTGATTCAATATGCAAACATCAATCAAGCGCAAAAAACATACACACTAACGAAGCCGGGCTTTAGGAATGGAGATCTTGTAGAGATTGCATCAACGACCAATTGGCCTAATGCGTCACCTTCAAGCGTTGGATTGGTTCCGGCTTATGTTGCGGACATACCATTCGAGTGGCGCAACAATTTGGAAATGGTTGATTACACCGAGCCATATCCAGCTGCATTAGGATCCACGCCATACAAAAATCAGCTTTACATCAGCGTCGATCAGCTTAACCGTATTGCATTTTATCGAAACCGCAATTCAGCATTACGCAACATCAAAGCAGACCGCGAAAGTCTTGACGCAATCCAAGCAAGTCACACGCTTGAAATCCGACTTGTGAATGATTGGCGGCTTGAATGTGGCCTCACAAGTTGGACTCTGGATCTTAACGCACAAGAGATAGACACCACAGGTCTTGGTGACAAGTTTTTTGATGGCGTAAAGTCAATCATCAAAGGCGGTGGCACATTTGATTTCCTTGTGGATCGCGAAACCTACGATTCAAAAAACGCGACGATCATCAGCCTCCCCAATTATCAAAATGCAGTGCTGTGGACAGACTCGCCTGATGTAACAAGTTACATTGATGCAAGCATCACAGATAACAGTCCTGATACGACTGGCAACTACAACAACGCAAGCGTCACCGGAGTGGAGCCAGCGCCACGGGCGTATCAGCTGATGGCGCGATCCGGCACGAGCAACCTGATGCGCCTGCTGCTGGAAACGACCGGCCAAGCGCAAGCGGAAGCCGAGTTTTGGATGATCCAAGGCGAAGAGCCAAGAGGCTTTTACGCTGACCGGGTGATTGAGCCTGGTGACTTGTTCTATCGCGCCAACATCCTCATCACATCAACAGCAATCAGCACTGCTGCTACTGAGGTGATCACAGGCTCAGCGACATTTGTTACAGTGCAAGATATTGAGCTGCTTGAGGGGCCTGAATAGAATGAGCCTGACAGGAGCGCTTCCATGACTGACATCATTATCCATAAGCACTCGATTACGGCTGGTGATGCTCCTGAGCCAGCTGAATTGAACTTGGGTGAGCTTGCGATTCAAGCAGCTGACGGTCATATTTACCTGAAAAAGACTGATGGCACGGTCGTCCGTGTCACCATGCTGCCAGGCGGCACTCAGCAGCAGGTGCTGTATAAGACCGGCGCGGGTGACTACGCACTTGGCTGGGGCACGATCAGCAGCGCGCTGATGGGTGGAACCCTGTGGAGCGAAGTGGTCGCTGAAGTGCAGCGAGTGTTTGCGCTGGTCGAAGGCACCGCATCTGTTCTGCTGTCAGCACCGGCAACGCTTACCGCTGGCAGCACCGGCCCGATCACCGTTAGTGTTGCTGATACTGACTACCTGACAGACGGCACCAGTATCACAGGTGTGCTCGGTACGGTGTATGGAACGCTAAGCCGCAGCGGCAGCACTTATAGCTTTGAGTCAGTTCAAAGCTATACGGGTGATGTCAACTTTTTAACTGGGACGCGATTTGCGGCTGCATTTCTGAATGATACTTTTAATCCGCTGCGGATTGGCAGCGCCGAGGTTGAGGATGATAACGGCTACACAGAAAGTTCAGGTTATAGCCATGCTGTCGTTGATTCTTCTGGTCGTATTGGATATGGCGTTAAGGATGATGGTACTTTTGACGTGCCAAGTGGCGACATTAACTTAGACGACGCAAAAATTCAGGAAGATGTTAGTTTCGCAGATGGGTCTGGGTATGCACGGGTCGAAGTTGATGAAAACGGGCGCATTGCTTGGGGTATTAAGAGCGATGGAACTGTTGCGATCAAAAAGGCTTTGGTCGAAGGCAACAGCACTGTTCAAGGCAACGGCACTTTCGAGAGCGATGTCACCATCCAAGGCGATTTGACAGTTCAAGGCACGACCGTTACCATTGATGTAACCGACCTTACTATTGAAGATAACACAATCCTCCTGAACAAAGGTGAGTCAGGTAGTGGGGTTTCACTAGGCAGCGCAGGCATTGAAGTTGATCGGGGCACAGCAGACAACGTCAAGCTTGAATGGAATGAAGCGAATCAAGCATGGACTGCAAAAGAATCAATTAGGACCAATTCTTCTGTATTCTTTGGTAGCTCATCTTCGGAAAATGATGACGGCTACACAGAGGGATCGGGTTATTATCAAGCAGTCCTAGATTCTAGCAACCGCATTGGATATGGCCTTAAGGATGACGGATCGTTTGATATTAACGGGGCAGTTGCCACGAAAAAAGACAGTACATACGATCATTTAGGTTATTCTTATGTCATAGTAGACGCTGATGACAAAATTGCATTTGGTGTCACAACCGCAGGCGAGGTTTATACGTCAGCAATCCAAGCATCATATACCGAGTCTGTTGCCCATGGTAGCTCGGGACTTTACACTGTAATTAAAGATGCGTTTGGAAGGACGCAGATTCAGGCGGGACAAGATTCTGGAGTTAACATTTTGACTTCCGCTGGCAACAACTGGGGACCAGTAGTAACAGCAGAAACACCAGAGCGAATTGCGTTTCTTTCCGATAGAAACAAAGACGCAGATTACAATTCTCGACATTGGGTGATGAACAATGACGGTACACGTCAGGCGCCAGCAACGCCAAACAAGAACGACATCACGTTCTGGGGTGATTCAATGACCCAGCGCCTGCAAAGCTATGCGCACTTGCCTGGATTACTGTCTGGTCGCACCATCACCTACAACGCACTCGGTGGCACAAGCATCGAGCACATCCTTGCTCGCCATGGAGGGGAGAATGCCACTTGCACGATCCCTTCCGGCAGCATCCCGGCCAGCGGATCAGTTGCGCTGCAGAACGTGTACCCCAGCCTGGGGTATCACGCTGGAACGCTAAGCGTAGGGGATACATATGCGTACAAGGTGCTGATTGAGGGAATAGAGGGGACGCTGACCAGCACAACGAACGCCAGCAGCCAGGCTGATTACACATTTACGAGAACCAACGCTGGATCGGTAGTTTCAGTAGATGGTTCGGTCGAAATCATTGTTCTGTCAAACATCACGCAAGGCAGCTTTGGTTTCAGCAAGCAAAACACTGGCGTTTTCTGGATGGGCACAAACCCACTCAGCAGGCTGCCGTCGTCCACTTACGACCCGAACAGCGGAACAGGCGTTTACTATAAGTCCCCCGCAACAACATACGACCCGACCAACAGTGCAGCAGTTCAAGCAAGAACTGAAGCGATCACGCAGGCGTTATTAAATCGGGTAGAGAACCTAGATCGACACGTCTTGATTGTCGGCCCATTCATTGGGCAAGATCAGGTGTGGGCAAATAGGGTGGAAAAGCAGGCTATCGTTGCAGGTTTCAGCACATTCTCAAAGCACTGGTACGACCTTCGATCAGACTTTATCGCTACATGCAAAACATGGCTGCAAAGCAACTACCCAGCGATCTACGCAAACTGGGCGCAGACCGATGATGATCATGTCGCTAATGGTGCTGCGCCGCCAATCCTCCGCGAGGACGACATCCACCTCAATACCTACGGCTCTGATCTGGTGTCGGAGCTGATTGCGACTAGACTTACATCGAAGAACTGGTAACACAATGACACTCATTACTCGCCTCAGCACAACTTTCACCGACACCACGCTCCCCAAGCTGGTAAAGGATCCTGCCATCGTTGATGGCACTCGCCTGCTAGTGGACATGAAGTCGGTCGGTACTTGGCCTTCTCAGACTGCATCTATCACGACAAGCGATCAACTATTCAGCCTGGTTGACAACAGTTGGCCAACGCTTGGGGTGCGCGGTACGCACACTTACGACTCCACTAGGGGCGGCTTGCAGGCAAATGCGCAGGTAGATGCCAATAGCGGCTTGTGGCTGTCTGACACGTCTTCCGGCATTTTCAATGATGCAACTAATGCGTGGGTGTTCACCTTCTGGTTCTATCGTGGTGCTGCAGCGAGCGGCACTTTCACACTCTTGGAAGATAACGCCGTTATTATTGAGTCTAATGGCACTGGTGGTCCCTGCACGCTTAACATCATCGGCGCTGATGGTAGCGACAACAATCGCTACTTGCTTGGATCCAACTACGACATTCTCCGTAGGATCGGCTTCACTGTCTATCAAGACGCAACTAACCAGTGGAAGCTCCGCACTGTAACTGACAACTCCGTTTCAAGTGAAATTAACCTGGCCGGTGCAACTAACACGGCTGGCGGAGCTGGGTTGAGGGCTTCTGCGTCTGGCACCACGCGCCCGCGTGTATTTGCTAGACCCAGCGGATTTGCCGCAGTACCGACCGATTACCTCTTCTATCGGACTTTTGCCGAGGATCTGACCGTTAGCGGTCGCACCTATCAGCAAGCCTTCGATGCCGACTGGGCACGCGGTAACGGACGGTATAGCTAAACTGTAACCGGAGGCACCAGAGGCACCCGTGATCGAAATCTACGCCGCGATCTTGGGTGCCTCCATTGGCGTCGTGAGCATGGGTGCGGCTGGCTTCAGTCGTAGAAATACGGAGTCACGCGAAGCTGTGATCCGCCTAACCGCAGCAGTTGAGTCGATTGCTGGAAAGCTCGAAGAGTTGCATCAGGATATGAAAGCAGACCGCAAAGAAATTTACACTCGCCTTAACGAACACGGCAACAGGATCACATTGCTTGAAAGCAAGGAACGCTAGAGTTGAGGCATGAGCTATCTACTCTCATGCACATCGAAGCAATCCTCGCCTCACCGATCACCTGGATCGTGATCGCCGCCGCATCTGAGATCATCGCCCTGTCGCCCCTCAAGGACAACAGCGTGGTACAGCTTCTGTTCCACGCACTCCGTAGCCTCAAGGCAAAAAAGGGCTGATCCCTGCTGACGGTCGCTGGTTGTTGCGCTTCAGCACTCGATCAGCTTTTGACGAGATGCAGCGTGAAATCCAGCGCCGCAAGTTTCATGCGACCTTGCCGCAGAAACTTGACAAGGCTGAAGAGGACTGGCATCGCAGTCAACCACCGATGATGCCGCCACAAGTGCGGCTTGATGACCTGCACATCCGCGCACCTTGGTTTGATGAACGCGACACCGATCCGACTGATTGACCTTTTCCGCTATTACAGGCAGAAAGGGCATCAGACCGCAGCGATTGAAGAGCTGGAACGTGCCATCCTAAAGGCCGCACCGAATATTTTTAACCGTGACCAGCCTTGGTACGAGACCTGGAGCACACCAGTTGCGGAGAAGGCTCCAGAGCACTTGATCACGCTGCAGCAGATCAGTCTGATTTCAGGCTATGCAGAGGATAAGTTTGACGAGGCATTTATGAATGACCTCAATCGACTTGTCAAAGCAGCCGGAATGACAAGCTTGAACCAGCGCAGGATGCTGGTGGCGCAGACTTGTCACGAGACAGTGGGTTACAAGTACATGACCGAGATTGGCGATCGTGCCTACTTCACTCGGATGTATGACAACCGCAGCGATTTGGGCAATGGCCTTGGTGATGGATATAAATATCGCGGATGTGGCGTTATCCAGCTCACTGGCAAATATAACTTCAGCCGTTTTGGGAGGTGGATGGAGCAGAACGGGATGAAAGACGACCGGATCATGTTGGAGGGTACTGATTATGTTGCGAACAAATACCCATTCCTCTGTGCGATCTGCTGGATCGAGGAGAATAACTGGGCCGCACTATGTGATCGGGGCGAT
>MDSW01050311.1_pt1 | contig 18194 bp, 13 predicted proteins | sample 811171 | NCBI WGS metagenome assembly MDSW01 (sample SAMN05326641, study PRJNA326480) | marine metagenome | isolation source: seawater | place: Atlantic Ocean: North West | collected 2012 | reverse complement strand
TCCTTAAGGACTTTTCCCGTCGTCACTCTTCACCCGCGCTTCCCTTTCAACGTTTGACCGGTAAGACGTTCGACTGACCGATCGCTTCACCCACGCAGAGGTCAACGCGGACGGAGAAATCGACGGCGTCGGCGGCGTCTCCGCCGCGTCGCTCCGCGCCGCCGCCGCCGCGCACCGCGCGCCGGACCACCCCGGGTACACCTTCACGGTCAGAGACTCCGTGCTCGGGATATCCCCGGTGATCGACCTGACCGTCGGCGCGAGCGCGAGCGTGAGCGGGGACACGATCGAGAGGACCGAACTCATCGCGGCGTGCGGGCACGGGAAAAACGGCGCGCTCGCGGTGCTTCAACGCGGGATTCAACCCGAGCTCGTGACCGAGGTCGAAAGCGGAACCCTTCCCGGGTTGAAAGGGACGTGGACGGTGCATCACGACAGCGCGGACAACGAGCGTCTGCGCGGGAGCGCCGCGGCCGCCGCCGCGCAGGCGGTGGATCCCTACCACGCCTATCTCGTCATCTCGCTCGCGTCGTCGACGATGATTTTGGAGACTGGGGAGGAGCTCAAAGAGGTGAGCGAGCACGTCGAGCTCGTCACGGACGCCGCGACGCTGTGCGCGGGGAACGCGTTCGGGCGAGAGCGGATCGTGCAGGTGTACGACAAGGGCGTGCGCGTCGCCGCGGGGCCGGTGAAGGTCCAGGACATCGCCTCGACCGAGCTCGTCGCGGACGCCGGCGACGGAGAAGGAATCGAAATCGTCGCGGCGGAAATTTCGTTTCCGTACGTGCTCTGCCGCCTCTCCGACGGCTCCCTCGCGGTCCTCAAAGGCGACGAGGAGAGCAAAACGCTCGTGAAGTTAGACGTGGACGCGCTCGCGCGCTTACCCCCCGGCGGCGGGATCGCGTGCGCGACGCTCGTGGACGACTCGACGCCGGCGGCGGCGCACGGCGGGCTCCACGACCGCTCGCCTGGATTTTTAAAACGCGCGACGACGGCGACGGCGACGACGACGACGACGACGGCGTCGGCGTCCCGGGAAGACGGCGACGACGACGACGATTCGCGTCGTCCGATGTTCCTCGCGGTGACGCGAACCGGCGGCGCGCTCGAGCTCTACTCCCTACCTTCCTGCGACAAGGCGTGGACCGCGAACGGTCTATCCGAAGGCGTCGCCGTGTTGTCCCCCGCCGGGAGCGCGTCGGCGGCGCTCGTCGACCGCGACGCGGCGGCGGCGGCCGACGCCGGCGCCGACCGCGCGCCGGAGATCGTCGAGCTCCGCGTCGACGCGTTCGCGCGCGCGCACGAGCGTCCGCTGCTCACCGCCCTCCGCGCGGACGGCGCGGTCCTCGTGTATCGCGCGTTCACGTGCGCCGTCGCGGGCCCCGGCGGCCGCGCGCTCACGCAGTTGCGGTTCGCGCGCGTCCCCGTCGAGCTCGAAGGCGGCGGCGGCGGCGCGGTCGACCTGAGCGCGCTTCCCGGGTCTCGGCTCACGCGTTTCGAGCGCGTCGGCGACCGCGGCGGCATCCGAGGCGTGTTCGTGTCCGGTCCGCAGCCGCTCTGGCTGCTCGCGCGTCGGTCGCGCGTCCTCGCGTTGCCCGTTCGCGGCGAAGCGCAGCGCGTGGTGTCGTTCACCGCGTTTCACAACGTCAACTGCCACGCCGGATTCATCCTCGGCACCGCCGCGGGCGGCGTGCGCATCTGCCAGATCCCCGGGCGAATGCACTACGAGGCGGCGTGGCCAGTGCGTAAGCTCGCGTTGCGATGCACGCCGCATCACGTGCAGTACCTGCCGGACTTTAAGCTCTACGCGTTGTCGACGTCCGCGCCCGCGAAGTGGGTCGAGCCGGAGGTGGCGGAGGAGGACATTCACGCCGCGACGGTCGTGAAGACGCGTCGCGCGAAAGCGATGGCGCGCGGCGGGGTAGAGGAGCAGTTTGCGGTGAAGCTTCTCGTCCCCGGGTCGTTGGAGACGGCGTGGTCGCGCACGATGGACCCGGGGGAGCACGTCCAGGCGGTGAAAAATGTGCAGGTGAGGACACGCGTATTTCACCCATCCCTCGGTTTCAACATTTGATCGCGTCCCCTTTCAACTGACCGGTGAATGGAATGGCCCTCAAACGTGCAGGTGAGGAATCTGCGCACGGGGGCGTTGCACTCGATGCTCGCGGTCGGGACGGCGATGCCGGGGGGCGAGGACACGCCGTGCCGCGGACGCGTCATCTTGTTCGAGATCAGCTGGCAGATGGTCGACGGGGAGACGAGGCGCGTCCCTCTTCTTTTTTTTTTTTTCGATGACGCTCACGCGTTCGGTGTTCGGTTCGGTCGTCCCTTTCTTTTCTTTATCGTTCCATCGGCTCATCAGTCTCTGGACGAGAGGACGAGACGGTTGGCTTCTTTTCGACGACGACGACGACGACGACGACGACGACGACGCGAGATCCGATGATGAACGCCGAACTTCTCATTCTTCTATCTCTGAAGCTCGCTCCTGATTACGCATTCCGGCCATGCTAATCTTGAGGATCTCGCGTCGCGGCCGCGGCGCTCGTCTCGTCCCCCCCGCGGTCCCGTCCCCGCCCGACCGCGCGTCCCTCCCTCCTCTGACGCTCGACACGTCGTCTCGTCGCTTCCCGCAGGTGGGTAGGCCGCGTCGCGTGCGTGCGAGACGCGAAGATGGCGTGCAGCGCGCTGTCCGGGCTGGAAGGCCACCTCGTCGTCGCCATCGGAACGAAACTCATCGTGCACGCGTGGGACGGCGCGGAGCTCATCCCCGTGGCGTTCTTCGACACCCCGGTGCACACGGTGACGATCAACGTGGTCAAGAACTTCGTGTGCATCGGCGACGTCCAGAAGGGCGCGTACTTTTTCCGGTGGAAGGACGATCCGAGGACGGGGGAGAAGAATTTAATCCAGCTCGCGAAAGACTTCGAGAGCATGGACGTCCTCTCCACGGAGTTTCTCGTCGACGGGAGCACGCTGTCGCTCCTCGCCGCGGACACCGCGGGGAACGCGTACGTGTTCGCGTACGACCCGAAGTCCTCGGAGTCGTGGAAAGGCCAGAAACTCCTGACGAAAGCGTCTTTCCACGTCGGCTCGCCCGTGCATCGCATGGTGCGATTCAAGCTCAAGACGCCGACGGGCGCGGGGAACGACGGGCGCGCGGCGCCGACGCCCGCGGAGATCAAGGCGAACGCGAACCGACACGCCGTCTTCTTCGGCACGCTGGACGGGTCGCTGGGGATCCTCGTCCCGATGGAATCGAGCACGCACGCGAAGCTCGAAGTGCTGCAGCGGTGGTTGAATTACAACACCGCGCAAAACGCGGGGTTGAACGGGCGGAGCTACCGCGCGCCCAAGACGACGGAGGGACGCGCGATGCGATCACCCGCGCCGCACAATTTGCTCGACGGCGAGATGTTGCAAGGGTTCGAGTCGTTGGCGTGGACGAAGCAAGCGGAAGCCGCGGACGCGGCGGGGATGACGAGAGAAGAGGCGCTGACGTATCTGCACACGCTCTCCGCGAAGACGGCGTTCATGTAGGTGGTCGTCGTAACTTGCTTCAGCACGGACGCGGACGGAAAGGACGGCTCCACGATCTAAAACTTAGCCAAGATTAATAATACTGCGATACACGCCACTACCACCGCTGCTGCTGCTGCTGCAAATGCCGCTGCTGCGCCATCTGATTCTTGTACATCATGTCCCCGATGTACCGCGCGTCGCGCTCGCCTTCGATCGCGTCGCGATCCTTCTTCGCGCGTCGCAGCGTCTCTCGCTTCACCTTTTGAATCAACGCCACCAGCGCGTCCTCGCGTTTCCGCCGCTCCTCCGGGTCCTCCGCCGCCGCCGTCACCGCGGCGGCGTCGAGCACCGAACTCGTCGCGATCCGCCCGTCGCCGTCGCGCTCGAGTTTCATCCCCGCGAGGCCGTCGATGACGGCGCGCTGACGCTCGAGACGTTCCTCTTCCAGACGTTCCGTCCGCTCGATGAACGCTCGCAAACGCTCAGCCTCCGCCGCGCGCTTCTCCGCGAGCTCTGCCGCCGTGAGCTGATCCTCCGGTATCGCCTTCGCGTTTCGCATCGCGCGCGCCTTGGACGCCTTCTCCGCGTTGAGCGCGTCCACCTCGCCGCGTCGGTCGCGGTCTTTGCGTCGCGACGCGAGGTCTTTTTCAAACGCCGCCGCGCGCGCGACTTCGCGGTCGGCTTCCTTCGCCTCCAAGAGCTTCGCCTCCTTCTCCGCGCGTATGCGCGCGATGAGGAGCTCTTCGTCCGTCATCGGACGACGCGCGCGACGCGGCGACGGCGACGGGGAGGAGCGCTCCGCCCCGGGGGGATACCACGGCGGGGCGTCGTCGTCTTCCGTCGCGCGGCCTCGACGTTTCGGCGCAGGCGACGCCGACGCCGCGGCCGCCGCCGAAACGTCCGCCGCCGACGGGCGGCCGACGCCGGCGCGCATCTCCGCCGCCGACGGGCGGCCGACGCCGGCGCGCATCTCCGCCGCCGCCTTCGCCCTCTCCGCGTGCATCTCGTCCACCTTCGCGCGGCGATCGTCGCTCTTCGGCGTCGCGGCGCTCGCGGGGTGTCCCGAACGTCCCGAATTCGCGCCGTCGCCGACCTTCTCGAAATTCACCTTTGACGGGTCAAACGGCGTCTTCTCCGTCGTCCCCGATCGCGTCCGACCGACGTGCTTCGCCGCGCCGCTCGCGGCGTCCATCCCCGCTCTCGCGACCGCGCCGCCCGTGGTCGACTTCTTCGCCGTCGGCGTCTTCTTCTTCTTCTTCTTCGCGCGCGGCGTCCCCGCCGCGGGTCCCCCCTCGACCGCCGCCTCCGCGCGTCGCGGCGCGCCGTCCGCCGCGCTCTCCCCGCGCCACTCCCCCGCGAGCGTCTTCCTCGCGACGGCGAGCCGCAACCCGCGGCGCAGCTCCGGCAGCGACACCATCGCGTCGCCGTCGACGTCCAAGAAACACATCAGCTGCGACACGAGGTACCGCGTCTCCGCGTGAGATACGCCGCGCGCGCCGCCGTACGCGCCGGCGACGAGTCGCTGCAGGTGAAACGCGTCCAAGCCCTTCGCGCGGATAAAGCTCGGCGGGCGGCGAGGATCCGCGATTGGGGGGTCGAGCGCGGCGTCGAAGAACGCCGCGGTCGACTTCCTCTCGTCGACGCCGTCGACGCGCGTTGCGATCTTTTGTAGAAAGTCCGGCACCGTGGGCGCGGTTTTGACGCGCGCGGCGTCTTTCCCCTCGAGTTCCGTCTCCATGACGCAGATTTCAATCTCGCGGACGGACGTCTTGTCGTCGCCGTCGAGGTCGAGCATGACGGTGAAATACGCAATCTCCGCGTCGCTCGCGGCGGGGTACACCGCGCGTATCATCCGCGACAGCTCGCTCGCGTCTAACAAGCCTCTTCGGCGTTCGTCGTGCTTCTTGAAGAGCTTTCGGAGGTTGGACTTCTTCCGTTCAAAGTGCGCCTTCATCGCGTCGAACAGCGCGCGCATCGGCGCGACGGGCGTGATTTTGCCGTCGTCGTCGACGACGCCGACGAGCGTCGGCCACGCGCCGGCGGCGGACGCGTTGTCCGACACTTTGTCCGACACGTGCGTCGCGTCCTCCTCCGAGTCTGATTCGGACGACGACGACGACGACGACGCTTCCGACGAATCGGAAGAGGACGAGGCATCCGAGTCCGAGTCCGAATCCGACGACGCGTCCGACGCGTTCTTCTTCTTTTTCGTCCGCTTCTTCCTCTCCCTCCTCCTCTTCTTCTTCTTCTTCGCCGCCGCCGCCGCGCGCGCGCGCTTCGCGTCCCGCTTCTTCGTCGCCTCGTCCGGCTCGAACACCTGCTTCGTGTCGTGATCCAGCAGCAGCGACCCGTCGCCGTACACGTCCTCGAGCTCCCACGGCACCGCGTCCGGGTGTTCAAACGTCGCCGGCGTCGTCGGCGGCGCCGCGGGCGACGTCCTCCTCCGCCGGTCGACACTCGATCGCGCGGCGTCGGCGCCGCCGTCGACCCCTCCGCCGTCGCCGCCGCGCGCGTCCACCTTGACGACGTTCACGAGCCGAAGCGCTCGGAGGAGCTCGTCGTACGACACGCGCCCGTCGCCGTCGACGTCCGCTGACCACAGACCGGCGAGCAGGCTTCGTCGTTCCAGCGTCGTCGCGGAGGGGACCAAGTCGCCGACCATGCGCCAGAGCTCCGGGTACTCCAGATACCCGCTGCCGTCTAGGTCGCACGCGTCGAAGACCGCGCGCACGTCCGCGGCGTTGTGTCGCATGAAATCTGATAACCGACGTAACGCCTCGGGGGGTTCCGTTTCGTCCGCCGCGGCCTCCATCGCGACGCCGGCGGCGCGGCAGTCGCGAATCGTCCCCAAGAGTTCGTCGAACGTCAGCACGCCGTCTCCGTCGACGTCAAGCATCACGCGGAAGTAGTGCATGTCGTGGTTGGACGCGGAGGGTAATATCTTCGCGATCGCGCGCGAGAGTTCGCGTCGATCGAGCGCGCCGTCCTTATCGAGATCGAACGCGTCGAAGACGTCGCGAAGGCGTCGCTTTTCCGTCTTCAGGTATCGGTCCAACGCCGCGAACAAATCCTTCGAGCCGCCGCCGCCGGTCGCGTCCCCCGACGCGTTCTCCTTCCCGGACCCGCCCGCGCCGCGGGCTTTGATCGGGACGATCGCTCGCCCGGTAGGGTCGAGGATCCCGACCGCGCGAGGCCAGCCGCCGTTCGACCCCTCGACGTACGCCACGCCGGTGCCGCGGTCGACGAGAAACGACTTCCCGTCGACGGTCACCGCGTCGAGGGACCAATCCTCCGCGTGCGCGCGCTCGCCGGTCTTCGTCTTCGTCTTGGCCATCGGCGAAGGTGGCGGCTTCGACGACGATCGCGTCGACGAGTCGCGCGACGGTTGACGTTCCGTCTTCCCCCGCGCCGCCGACGCCGCCGCCTTCTTCGGCTTCACGCGTTTGATCGTCGCCAACCGCAACCCTCGCAAAAGCTCGGGGTAAGAGACGTCGCCGCCGCCGTCGACGTCGATCGCGCGCATCCCCACGAGCATGTGCCGTAAGTCCCTCGCGCTCACCCCGGGGACGAGCTGCTTGATCATCTCTCGCAACTCGGGAAACTCCAGCCGACCGCTGCCGTCCAAGTCGCACGCGTCGAAAACCTTCCTCGCGTCCGCGCCGTGCCGTCGCATGAAGCTCTGCAGCTTCGCCATGACGTCGCTCAAGCCGTCGTCTCGCGTCGTCGTCGTCGTCGTCGTCGCGCCGCCGCCGGACGAAGCGGCGGCGGCCTGGGCCTGCATGCACTCCCCGATCGCGGCGATGAGATCGTCGTATCGCACCAACCCGTCCTGCCGGACGTCGCACAGGACACCGAAATAGCGGACCTGATCGATGGCGACAGGGAACGCGGGGTGAACGATGGGTCAGTCGCGCGTTGAAAGGGAAGCGCGGGGTGAAGCGCGAAGACGGGAGAGAAAGTCCTTAAGGAATGAAGTTCACAACGCGAACGCGGTCGTATGGGGACCAGTCAGCGCGGGAACGGGGCGACGCTCACCTCCGCGTCGTCCGCGTCCGGTATCAACCTCAACACGAACGCTCTGAGCTCGCTCGCGTCCAGCGCGCCGCTGCCGTCGACGTCGAGGTCGTCGAACACGTCGCGCAACCTCGCGCGGTTGTCCTTCAGGTGCCGATCGAGAGCTTTAAACACGTCGCCCGCGTCTCTTCCCGCGGCGCCGCCCGGCGCGACGCGCGCGCCCGCCGGGTCGTTGTCGTCCTCGATCAGCCTGCCGACGGCGCGCGGCCACGTCGCGAACGGAACGTCCTCGTACGCGGCGAGCGATTTCGTGTTTCGGTCTACGAGGTACGTCTTGCCGCGCACGCGCGTCTCTTCCAGGACCCAGACGTCGTCCGCCTCCGGGGACGGGTCCCGCGGCGGCGGCGGCGGCGGCGCGACGCCGCCTCCGGACGACCGTCGCCCCCGCGGCGGCGGCGCGGACGCGAACGCGGACGACGACGACGACGCTGACGCGCGGCTTGACCGTCTCTCCGCCGCGGACGCCGCCGCGGACGACGTCGACGTCGACGACCGACCGGCGCCCGGTTTGCTCCCGGTTGGTTTTTTCTTCACCACCCTGACAAGCCGCAAGCCTTGGTTGAGCTCCTCGAGCGATACCCGCCCGTCCCCGTCGAGGTCCACCGCGCCGAGCAAATCCCTCAGCAGCGTCGCGCGCTCGACGCGCGTGAGCCCCGGAACGGCGTCGTCCACGAGACGGCTCAGCTCGTTCGCGTCCAAGGACCCGATCTTATCGACGTCGTGCTTTTCAAACACGCCGCGCGCGTCCTCCTTAAACTTGATGGCCAACGAGGACATGACGTTCGTGACGCCGTCGTCCCGCGACCGCGCGCGAACCGTCCGAACGCAGTCGACGATGTCCTTCAGGGTGACGCGTCCGTCGCCGTCGCGGTCGAGGAGCGCGCCGAACGCGGCGCACTCGCGTTCGTTGACGTCGGAACCCCTGTCGCGAAAGAGGTTCATCATGAACGCGCGCGTCTCGCGCGCGTCCAGCGCGCCGTTGCCATCGGCGTCGGCGTCGTCGAACGCGTCCGCGAGCGCCGTCGCGCTCTCGCGGAGGAAGAGGTCGAGTGACGCGACGAGCCCGTCGAGGGTCTTCGCGGGGACGAGCGAGCCGCCGTAGCCGGTTCGGGGGTCGACGACGCCGCGGACGTTGCCGACGAATCGCGGCCACCGGCGTCCTTCGTCGTCGTCGCCGTCGTCGTCGTCGGCGGCAGCCTTGGGGGCGTGGTACGCGCGCATCGACGAGCGGTCGAGGAGGTACTCCGCGTTGGAGCCCGCGTCCGTCCAGTACTCGAGCTCCCAGTCGCGAACCGGGGTCGGGTGTCTCTTCGCTTTCGCTTTCGGTTTCGCGCCCGCGCCCGAGCCCGTCGACGACGCCGTCTTCGCGCCTCGCGCGCCGTTCGCGCGCGACGCGTGAGGCGGGAGCGACCCGGACGACCGTCTCGCCGGGGCCCCGGTCCCCGGCTGCTTCCGCGCGGCGCTCTCCCCCGACTCCTCATTCTTCCCGCCCCGGGGTCCCGCGCCGAGCGGCACGCGGTCGATGGTCATCAGCCTGAGGCCGCGGAGTAAATCCCGATACGTCAGCCTCCCGGCGTTCAAGACGTCGACGGCGACTAAACCGGCGAGGAGCTCCTTCGTCTCCGCGGGCGACGCGCCCGGCTTCAGCGTCTTGATCATCTCCCGCAGCTCCGACGTCTCCAGCGTCCCCCCGCCGTCCAAGTCGACGGCGTCGAAGACTTGACGAACGCTGACGTCGTGCGTCGTCATGAACTCGTGAAGAGACGCCAGCGCCGCGGGCATCTCGTCGTCCCGCCGCGCGACGACCGCCACCCCCGCGGCTTTCGCGTCTCGAATCGCGGCGACGAACCCGTCGAACGACACGCCCCGTCCTTCGTCGTCGTCCACGTCGAGCATGCACCGGAAGTAGCGTTCCTGCGCCTTGGACACGCCGCCCGGGACGACGCGCCGCAGCAACGCGGAGAGCTCGTCCGCGTCGAGGAACCCGCCGCCGTCGACGTCGTGCTCCTCGAACAGGTCCGACAGGCGCGCGCGGTTTTTGCGGAGAAACGCGTCCAGCGCGGCGAACAAGTCGACGCGGTGGGACGGGAAGTCCACGATCGCGTGCTTCGTCTTCGTCTTTCCCGAGACGACGATGGACGAGCTCTCTTTCAGTCCCGCGGGCGTCGGCCACTCGTCGGCGTTCGCGGGGACGTTGTACGCGATGGACGTCTCAGGGTCGTTCCATACAAGCGAATGTCAGGGTGGAGTTGAAAGGCGTCAGTTGAAGTTGAAAGGCAGCTAGGGCGGGGATTGAAACCGTGGGGTGGGCGGAGAGATGCGCCGGCAAAAGTCCTTAAGGATCGGCGTTCACCACGCGAACGTGGTCGTATGGGGACCAGTGTATAGAACGCACCTCACGGTCGACGAGGTACGTCACGCCGCCGATCTTTTCCTCGTGGAGCGTCCACGTCTCCTCCGCGGCGGGTCCGGGTCCTCGCGCGGTCGGTCGCGCGGCGGTCGGGCGTCGCGCGGCGGGTCCGGGTCGCGCGGCGGCGACCGCCGTCGACGCGCCGCCGCCGGTCGTTCGCCGCGCGACGGGCGTTTCCGGGTGTTCCCCCCTCGGCGATCCCATCATCGGCGTCGCGCCCCCGGACGCGCGCAGCGAGGACGAATATCCTCCTCCGTGCGCCCCGTGCGCTCCGTGCGCCCCGTACACTCCGTGCGCCCCGGACCCGGACGCGCGCAGAGAAGACCCCCCTCCTCCTCCCACCGCGCCCCCCCCCGGCGGCGGCGGCGGCTCCGTCGCGGCGAACAGCCTCAGCATCTCCTGAAACGTCACCTCCCCTCCTCCCGGTCCCGCGGGCGACGTCACCGGGTCCTCCGCCATCGCGGCGAGTATCTCGCGCGTCTCCCTCGCGCTCGCGTCCGGCGCGACGACGCGCACGAACGCGGCGAACTCTCTCGCGTCGAGTCGTCCTCGTCCCCGCGCGTCGCAGTCGTCGAAAGCGCTGCGACCGCGATCGACCAAGTCTCGTAAGATCCCGGACAGCCGGCGGAGCGGCGGCGGCACGCTCGCGGGCACGCTCGCGGACCCGGTCGTGTTGAGGTATCCGGATCCGTCCGCGCGCAGGGTTCCCCCGCGGCGCCGCGTCTGAAGAACGAACGAACGAACGAACGTCGGGGCGGAGGGGACGAAAGTTCTTAAGAAACGGCGTTCACCACGCGAACGCGGTCGTACGGGGACCAGTGTGGGATGCCCGCGGGGACGGGAGAGAAAGCGAAGCGAAGTCCTCGAGGAAGAAACGGCGTGCACCGCGCCCGAACGTGACGTGGTCGCGCGGGGAAGAAAGTCCTTAAGAAACGGCGTTCACCACGCGAACGCGGTCGTACGGGCACCAGTGCGAGGAGGACGCGCCTCGGTCGCGATGCGGCGAATCTCGTCGGCGGTGACGGCGCCGTCGCCGTCGACGTCGAAGACGACGGCGAAGTACCGCGCCTCCGCGGCGGACGTCTCCGGGAGGAGCTCGCGGACGAACGACTCCACCTGCCGCGCGCTCAGCGCGCCGGTCATGTCGCGGTCGTGCCGGTCGAAGAGCGCGCGAAAGTTTTCGCCTCGCTTCTCCACCGTCTCGTCCAGCGCGGCGAGGAGGTCGCGCGGGCGGCCGCCGCTCTCGAGGTCGCCCGCGACGTACCGCCCCGCGAGTTCGGGCCACGCGCCGTCGCGCGCGGGCGGGTGGTACACCTGCGTTCGCGTCGGTCGGCGGCGGGTGGGGGATGAAGCGGTCGGCGAGACGGACGGGCGAGCGGGGAGCGGGCGGCGCTCGAATCGTTCGTTCGCGCGCCGACGACGACGACGGGGACGGGGACGACCGAGACGCGAGCGGACCTTCTTCGTGTCGTGGTCGACGAGGTAGGACTTCCCCTCGTACGTCCAAGGGTCGAGTTTCCACTCCTGCGGGCGGGGGGGGACGTTGGGGCGGGGGACGGGGGCGTCGGCGTCGGTCCGCGCGCGATGGCGACATCGTTTCGTTCCACGACACTTTTTCTCGCGCTTCGACCCCTACGAACGAATCGCGCGACGCGGACGCCGAGGAGGGGAAGGACCGACGGGCGGGGGCGCGGAATCTCGCGCGCGACGCACCGACGGCATCGCGTTCGCGCCTCGCGTCGACATCGTGCCGACGGCGCGCGGGACGACCGCGTGTGCGTCGAGCCGGCGCCGGGTCGTCGTCGTCGTCGAACGGTTATTTTCCTCGGCGCGAACGAACGACGACGACGACGACTGGACGACGACGAATTTTCCGTCCGACGTTTCGCCGGCCTCCTGTCCGCTCCGCGGGACGCCCACACTCCCTCCGCGCGCGCGCATGAGCGGAGGCGTGCGATCGGGAACGGTCTTGAGGGCGCTCTTCGCCGGCGGAATAGCGTTCTGGTCCAAGGCCGCCGCGGTCGCGAAGGCGCGTCCTCCCCGGTCGCCTCGCGACGCGCGATCCGTCGAACGACGGACGGCGCGCGCGCTCGCTCCACAAGCGCTTCCGCCAATCGGCGCTTCCGAGGCGCGACGTCGCGCGCCCGTCCCGACGCGACCCGCGCTCACGCCCCCCGCCGTCCCTCATCGCTCCAATCGATCCAAACGCAGGCGGGCGGCGGCGTCGGCGCGAAAGCCGCGCTCGCGGCCGCGGGAGCGACCGCCGCGGGCGCGACCGCCGTCGTCGCGTCGTCGTCGTCGCCGTCGTCCGCGCCCGCGGCGGCCTCGCGGGAGACGGACGGTCGGCCGATCGCGACGTCGTCGTCGTCGTCGTCGTCGCGCGCGAAGTCTCCCGCGAAGTGATCCGTCCCGCCTCGACGCGACGGCGGTGGGCGCATCGCATCGCGCGGCGGGAGGGATGAAAGGCGGCCGCTGCGGGACGACGACGCGACGCTTCGGCGGCGGCGGGAATCTCCTCTACTTCGCGGCGACGGCGATCGCGCTCGCGTGCACGCTCTCCGTCGCGTCGTCGCTCCGGTCGACGTCCGACGCGCTGAGGGCGTCGAACAGAGAGATCGCCGCGCTGCGCGGCCGTCTCTCTGAGGGGACGGGGACGGGGACGGGGACGGGGACGGGACGGGGACGAGGAGGGTGGACGGCGGCGGCGACCGCGAGGGCCAACGCCGCCGACGCCGCCGCGGCGGCGGCGGACGCGCGCTACGCGTTGAAACTCAACTCGGACGTCGGCGACCCCGCGCGACCGGACGCGGGCGCGCTTCTCGCGTTCGTGGGCGTCAACACGGCGCCGAGCGCGTTTGACCGACGCGCGACGCTGCGCGCGACGTGGTTCCCGGACTCGAGAGAAGAGGTGCGTTCTATACACTGGTCCCCATACGACCGCGTTGGCATGGTGAACGCCGATCCTTAAGGACTTTTGCCGTCGTCTCTCTCCGCCCACACCCCGCTTTCAATACCCGCCCTCGGCGCCTTTCAACTTCAACTGACGCCTTTCAACTCCACCCCGACGTTCGCTCGTATGGAACGACCCTGAGTTGCGCGCAGCGGAGCTGGAACGCAAACTGCTGTTCCGGTTCGTCGTCGGCGAGAGCGACGTCGTCGGCGACTCCCTGGACGCGGCGCTGACGCGCGAGATGAAGACGCACGAGGACGCGTTCTTTCGCGTGCGGCACGTGGACACGTACGCGAGCCTCACGGAGAAGACGATCGCGACGTTCGCGTCGGCGGCGACGCTCGTCGACGCGGATTTTTACGTCAAGATTGGCGCGTTCTATCTCGCACTTGTCCACGTACGACCGCGTTCGCGTGGTGCACGCCGTTTCTTGAGGATTTTTCCCGGCGTTTCTCTCCGCCCAGGGTCCCACGATTTCAATCCCGACACACCTCGATGCCTTTCAACTCCGCTTCTGACGCCTTTGAACTCCACCCCGACGTCGCTTCGTTTCGTACGGAACGACCCTCAGACGACGACGTGCACGTGCGCGTGCCGCCTTTGATTCGGTTCTTGGAGACGCACCGCGAGCGCGACGCCGCGTACTTTGGATGCATGAAGAGCGGCCAAGTCGTGCACGATCCAAAGTACAAGTGGTACGAGAAGGAGTGGAAGAGGTTCGGGAATCGCGGGAATCAATACTTCCGACACGCCACGGGTCAGGCGTACGGATTGTCTCGCGCCGCGGCGAGGTTCGTCCGGGATAACCGCGCGGCGTTGCACAAGTACGCGAACGAGGACGTCTCCGTCGCCACGTGGATGCTCGCGCTGGACGTCGACTTCGTGGACGATCGCGCGCTGTGTTGCCAGAGCTGCGTCGGGCGGGACGAGTGCATCGTCACGCATCAGTGGAACTGCACCGGGATGTGCGACGCCGCGAATTCGATACCGGCGGCGCACGCGGCGTGCCCGCAGGACGGGGTGGCCGTCGAGGCGACAAAAAACGCCATCGACGCGAGCGTTGGCGAAAATCAAAGCGGCGTGGCCAATAGCAATGAGGGTAGGTGATGGGGGCGGGGCGGCGCCGAAAGTTCCTCTCGCCCGAGCGGCACCCGACGACCCTCGAACGCGACCTAGAAAGAAGAGGCGGCGCGAGCGCGACCGCGTCGGTGAATCATTTTTTTCAGCTACGTACGCGTCAATCCTCCTGGAGCTCCGCGGCGGAGATGTACTCCCCGCGCGTCTCGAAGTGCTTCACGAGCCCCGCGAGGAACGCGTCCTTCCTCGCGATCGTCTCCGTGTCGCACACGAGAACGCACCGCGCGCGCGCTCGGGTCACCGCGACGTTCATCCGCCGCGCGTCCGATAGAAATCCGACGTCGCCTCTGTCGTTGGATCGCACCGCGCTTATGACGATCGCCTCTTTCTCTCTGCCTTGGAACCCGTCCACGGTGGATATCTCGACGCCCTTGAACAGCGCGTCGTTCGCCGCGCGAAGGTCCCGAAGCGTCCCGACCTGCGCGCTGTACGGCGTGATGATCCCCACGTCATCCGCGGCGACCGCGCCGGATGAGATCAAGTCCGCGACGATTCGCATCGCCACCGCGGCTTCGCCCGGGTTATCCCTCGACGCGCCCTCCTCTTCCTGCCTCTCGTCGCAGTCGCATCCGGCGGTGTCCACCAGCTGCAGCGCGCCCAACGGCGCGCCCGACGCGCTCCGTAACGTCCGCCCTCTCGCGTCCTCGGACGCGAGTAACGCCCCGTCGTACATCGCGTTCGACGCCCAACTGAGGGCGCGAGGCGACGTCGGGGTGGAGTTGAAAGGCGCGTCAGAAGCGGAGTCGAAAGGCGTCATAGGGTCGAGCGTCGTTGAAAGCGAGGGACCCTGGGCGGAGAGAAACGAACGCCGGGAGAGAGAGTCCTTCGGGAACGGCGCGCGCTGCGCGGACGCGGCGGCGCGCGCGGGGACGAGCGCGACGAACTGAACTATCACAGAACGCGCCTCATGATGTCCTCGTGCATCCTGTATTGCGTCGTGAGCATGACGGCGACGTTTTCGCGATACCACTTGGCGTGCGCGCGCTGAAAGAGCGTCTCCGATAACCCCTCTCTCGCGGCGACGTCGGAGAGCACCGTCGGCGGGAGCTGCAGGTGATCCCCCGCGAGGACGACTTTCCCGCCGCGCATGATCGCGCCCCAGCACGACGCCTCGAGCGCCTGCGCGGCTTCGTCGATGACGACGACGTCGAACGTCTGAGGGCCGTTCCGTGCGACGTGTACACGAAGGTAGTCGTGTTCCTCGGTCAGTTGAAAGGGCACGCGATCACGTGTTGAAACCAAACCGACGCGTGCGCGGGTGAAAAAGAAATCGTTTTGATAGTAACGACGGAACGGAACGCGCCTGGTCCTTCAAAACCCCGCCGAGCGCGCCGGCGAGCGTGCAGCACACGACGTTCGCCGACGCGACGACCTCGTCCACCGCGAGCCGCTGCCGCGCTCGCGTCTCCTTCGCGAGCCGCCGCAGCTCTCTCCGCGCGTCGCCGCGCTCGGCGCGGTCTTGATACAAAACCAGTTCTCCGGTCAGTTGAAAGGGGCCCACGCGATCAAATGTTGAAACCGGGCGATGGGTGAAAAACTTTTGTATACAGTGAGAACGCACCTTCCCTCGTCTTCGCGTCTGCGAGTTTCAGAAGCCGTCGTCGAAGCGCCGCGCTCTCGCGCTCGCAGTCGCGCGCGAGCGACGAATTGTCGGACCTCAACACCTGCGCCTCCAGGCTGTTTTCCAACACCGACGCGAGGAGACGCGCGGGGTGCCCGAGCCGCGTGATCTTCGGCGAGATTCCCCCGAGCAGCTTACCGCCGTTACCGTTACCGCTCGCGTTACCGCTCGATCCCACTCTCGCGAGCCGCTCGACGAGGTTATCCACGGCGACGTTGGACGCGGCGCAGCACAGAATCCTCGCGCCGCGCGCCACTTCTCTCGCGACGTACTCGACGACGACGGTGGTCTTTCCCGTGCCGGGCGGCCCGTGTATCAGCGCGAGATCCACCGCTCGCAGCGCGTGCGCGACCGCGTCCTTCTGCGACGCGTCCAGGCGCGGGTTGAAGAACCGCGCGAAACCGTCGTCCGCGGCGTCGCGTTTCGCGAAGCGCGGCGGGGTTTTGCCGAACATGACGTCGACGACGCGGCCGTAGGCTCCGCCGCCACCGGGGCCGCTCCCGCTCGCGGCGCCGCCGCCGCCGCGCGGGGCGCTTCCCAGCCTCTCGAGCGCCGCGCGCAGGCGCTTGTGCGTCGTCTCGTTGGAGAGTTTCTCGAGGCGCACCGCCTGAGGGCCATTCGATACAAAAAGAAGTTCACCTCACCGGTCAGTTGAAAGGGGCCCACGCGATCGAGTGTTGAAATCGAGCGACGGATGAAAAACGTTTGTATACGGTAAAACGCGCCTGGTCCACGCCGTCGGAGTCCGGCGCGTCGTCCACCGCCACCTCTATCGCGGTGTCCTTCACCCTGTACACCACCCCCGCCGCGATCGGCTCGCCCCCGCCGACGCCCTTGCTCGGCCGCACGCACACCACGTCGTGCGGCGTGAACTTGTGCGGCGGCAGCGGCGGCGCCGCCGCCGTCGGTCGCTTGGACGACTCAGGGTCGTTCCATACAAGCGAATGTCGGGGTGGAGTTCAAAGGCGTCAGATGGAGTTGAAAGGCGCCGAGGACGGGGATTGAAAGCGGGGGGTGGGCGGAGAGAGACGCCGGGAGGAAAAGTCCTTAAGGATCGGCGTCCACCATGCGAACGCGGTCGTATGGCAACCAGTGTATAGAACGCACCTCAAACGTCAGCACCGTCTTCCCGAGGAGCCCGCCTCGCGCGTCCACGATCTTCAGCCCGAGGAGCGCCCTCCCGCGCTTCGCCGCGGTCGCGGGGGACATCTCGCGCAGCGCGCCCTCGCTCTGCTCCACCTCCGCGTCGCGCTCGAGCGTCATGAGCGTCTTCGTCTTGGCGAGCCACGCGTCGAGCTCGACGTCCGACGACGACGACGGCGGCGGCGGCGGCGCGCGACGGGTCGACGTCGACGTCGACGTCGCGCGCGCGGGCGGTCCCGCGGCGAAGTGAACGCGCGCGAGGGCGTCCGGGATCTTCAGGTGCGTCGTCAGGACGCGGCGCAGCGCGGCGTCGTCGTCGTCGTCGTCGTCCGCAGACGCCGACGCCGCGACGAGGTCGGAGGCGTCCACGATCACGTCGACCGCGCCCGCGCCCAGCGCGATGCGTCGCGTCGCGTCCTCGCCCGAGCTGCGATGCGCGATCCCGCACGATTCCGCGAGCGCGTGAAGGCACGCGCGCTGGCGCGGCGTCAGCGCGGGGGGAAACCGCACGGTCACCGCGCTCGCGGCGTCGAGGATCTCGCGACGCGACGCGTCGTCGTCGTCGCCGTCGCCGTCGCCGTCGTCGTCGTCGTCGCCGTCGTCCGCGCGCGCGGTGGAGGACGCCTTCGCCGCCGCCTTCGCCGCGCGCTTCGCCGCCCTCTCCTCCTTCGTGAGCTTCATCCCGCGCGACGCGAGCGAGGCTGGACGCGCCGCGACGCGGGCGAGGGCGCCCGCGAGATCTGACGACGCCGGCGGCTCCGTCGCCGTCTGGCATTTTCATCAGCGAGCGCAGACTCTAATCTAACAACGCGGAACTCGGCGCGGTCGAGTGTACGAAACGCTCTCACGCCGTGCGTTATGCACAGGCACACGTAGGCAGCATAACTTCATTACATGATATTTAAAAAAAGGTGACTGTACAAGTGTTAACGTGTGCACGCGTAGACGTAGCTACCGCTCCCCTCACGGGGGCGCCATCGTGGACGCGTCCGCGGCGGCGGCGGCATCCGCCGCCACCGCCGACGCGGCGTCCGTCGTGGACCCCGTCTGCGCGTCCACGGTGGGCGCGACGTAGTCGGAGTCCGCGGCGGATTCGGTCGTCTCCGCGGCATCCGTCGTCGCCGCCGCGTCCGTCGCCGCCGTGTCCGCGGCGGCGACGACTTCGTCGGCGCTCGGCGCGGCGGTTTCTTCCACGACGGCGGGCGTCGTGTCGGCGTCCGCGTCGGCGGCGGGTTCGGTCGTCTCCGCGGCATCCGTCGTCGCCGCCGCGTCCGCGGCGGGTTCGGTCGTCTCCGCGGCATCCGTCGTCGCCGCCGCGTCCGTCGTCGCCGCGTCCG
>MDSW01043350.1_pt1 | contig 18202 bp, 15 predicted proteins | sample 811171 | NCBI WGS metagenome assembly MDSW01 (sample SAMN05326641, study PRJNA326480) | marine metagenome | isolation source: seawater | place: Atlantic Ocean: North West | collected 2012 | reverse complement strand
GCTCATGACGGACTCCCCGTCGTCCATCTCCATCTCGTAGGAGTGGAAGCTGCCGTCTCCATGGAGGCGTATCCACATCGTCATGTCGCCGGTATCGTCCACGGTCTGCATGACCATGGTCTGAATTCCGGAATCGTCCTGCGTTATCGACACGCTCGAGCCCTCAGGCATCATGTCGTCCATCGGGAGCTCGCTATCTCCGCACGCTTCATCTATGTCGAAATTGATCTCGAGCCACGAATCGAAGCCGTCGAACTCATACTCATCGAGTTTTTGATCATCGTTCTCGTCAGCGTCGGAAAAGACGGGGCTCACGTTATCGATTATGCAATCAGCCATCTCACGGGAGAACGATGGTTCCTCGTAGAGCACCGTCTCGATTTCACCCATCTCCACGAAACCGTCTTGGTTACGGTCGAACCAATCGAAATCACTCTCGTCATCGTCTTCTCGATTATCTCCATCTCCGCAGCTTTCGATATCGGAGTTGCAATCTTCATCGCCGGACTCCCCGCTGGCCTCGTCTCCGTCCGCAGAGTGCTCGAACTCCTCGCTTTGTCCGAAGTCATCGGTGCAATGCCACACGAAACTTGGTAGCGCATCGGCGTCATCCGCGCCTTCGTCCTGATGGTACTCACAGTAATACCACCAATTTTCCCAGTCCTCATCGTCCTGAGATATCTTGCACCACCAACGAGAATCCTCTCCTGCATCAACAGCATCAGAGTAACCTTCCCACTCACAGTAGCCACCATGATAGCTGTTCCAGCTGATATGACCACCATCATCACGGTGATCACCATCTCCGCCGTCCTGATCTCCACCCGGCAACCCGCCAGACATGAGCAAGTCCTCCATGGCCATCATGCCCGTCATGCCAAACGAGGCGGCTCTGACGGCTTCCTCCAGATCGGGGGACATGTCCCTGCTGATCGAGCTGGTTGTGCCGGATTCTCCGACCTCAGAGGCCATTGGGCCCCCGATGCTCGTTGTTACCATGATGTCAGTGCCGCTCCAAACCATCTCGCTGTCGATGCTGATCATGTCCATGTACGATATCATGGACCTGTTGTACATCGACTGCGACTCCAGGTCAACCATAATCATAGACAGCATCTCCATTGACACGCTCATCCCCGAACCGGGGTCGTAACCGCTCATCGACATGCTGTATTCGACTCCTGAGACCCCGCTGTCCGAATCAAGCAGGTAGCTCGAGGGATCGGCTGCCATGGCATCCCCCATAGCGGCCATGAATCTGGCCTCGTTCTCTAGGAAAAGACACAGGTCATCCGAGCCGGACGTGGCATCCGGGTCGTAGTTCGAGGCGTTCTCGTCCGAGCAACCGATTGCATCGGCGATATCCTCCAAACCCTCGATACACCCGGCCATGGAAGAGACAATCATCAAGAAAGCAGTTGACAGAGCAGTCACGCTACGCATGCCCCCTCCTTTTTCCCTCTCCAATTAAAATCATGGCCGCCATTCATCATTATTTGCCAAAAACGGATGATTTAGTGGTGCAGAGGACAGGATTCGAACCTGCGAAGCACTACGCACTGGGACCTCATCCCAGCCCCTTTGACCACTCGGGTACCTCTGCTCGGAGTGGATGGGGGCCCAACTTCGTATATCACGATGGCGAATCAGGCATCCACGATCCGAATCCAGTCGCCGGTTTCCACAAGCCCCGGTTCGACCACCCTCGCAACCCATCTCGACCAGCCCTCTTCCTCGTCATGATCTATCCTCGCGAACCTCTTTCCAACGAATGACTTGCCTATTTTGCTGCAGGGCGCGCAAGGCTCACTCAGCTCGAGCAGGGCATCGCCCGCCTGCAGGCGCATCCCAGCCTTCAGCGTCGTCCACGGTATACCCTCCACAGTCAGATTCTCCCCTGTGGAACCGATTTCTATCGGATGCCCTTCACTCTGGAGGGCAAGAATATTCTCAACCGCGAAAATACTGACTGCCCTATCAAGATCCCCTGCCTTCTTGTTACTTCGGAACCAATTATAGTCTCCCGCGATACCAACTTCTTCCACCATGGCGCGGTCAACAGGATGCTTGGGCACACCGCCGTCAGGGCTAACATTGATTGATACAACAGTCCCGCTCATACGATTTCCCGCGGCTCGAGCTCAATAATGAGATTGCCTATCAGCAAGGCACCCGCGCCGATGAACAGCCATGTCGAAGGGTCTCCCTCCAACCCAAGTATCAAACTCACCACGGCAGCCCACACGGGCTCAAACGCGTAGATCAATGCAGCGCGAACGGGGCTTATCTCCTTCTGGTATCGCATCAAAGCAGCCAGTGCTACAAACGAACCGAAGAAACCGCAAAGAGCGAGTGGAATGACATAATCCGTACTCCGCATCAACTCGACAGTGTCTGAAAACCACCCGCCTCCCCCATACCCCAATGGGTCAAGCATCAGGATGACAAACGCCAACACCATGACTGTCACCATCATCGTACCTGTGGACTGAATGGGGTCAACTAACCTAGTTACCCTGTCAGTGACTATGATGTGCATTGCGAATAGGAATCCACTGACCACTGTGAGCCACTCGCCGACCCCGAATTCGACTCTCGGAGGACCTGAGATCCATCCCGCACCGAAGGTCGCTAGCAACACTCCGAAGATCATGAACGATGTCACCCGCTGCCTTCCAAGCGCGACGCCCATTACGGCTGTGAAAACGACGTATAGGCTGGTGAGGAAAGCCGAGACGGCAGGGGTCACATCCGTCAAACCAACCATCTGAATCAGAAACCCGAGAATGAGAATAAGGCCTAGAGAGAAACCGCCTTTCCAGACTTCCGGATCACTGAACCCAGATCTCGATGCTTTTAGTATGACAAGCGTACTAATCGTCCCAATAAGGAACCGAAACGCCACGAAATGCATCGCGACCCATCGACTGTCAACATCTGGCAGAACCACTTCGGCCGATGTCAGTGCCTGCTTCATCCAGATGAACGTCATACCCCAGATGAAAGCGACGCAGAAGAGAATCCCCGTGGCTCGATATCGCGCTCTCATCGACCATGCGACGTGGGAGCACCTGATATACCGCGCTGACCATAACAGTAGAGACGCTCAAGAACAATACCCTCTTCCCAAGAGCATGGTGAATGTGGCCGCCCCCCTCATGGGCGGGGCCTATGATACGCTCGTCAGCGCCTTCGGCACAGACGTCGCATGGGTACTGGGACACTTGGCAATTCTGGCTGTGATCACAGCATTAATTTCAGTGATGCGAAACTGGTCCAGAATATCTGAAGGAGCACAACTTACCAGGGGCCACGCACTTGATGCTGTAGCGATTGTTTTATTCACGGCGATTCAGACTCAGTACTTTTCCTCCACCCTCGCATGGCCCCTTTCGCAAGCCGTTCTAATAGCCGCATCAAGCACCTTATCCCTGCGCTGGTGCATCAATGTGCTGAACTGAAACCATCCCAATGGTCAAAACGGCCCGCTCTGGCATACCCCCATGGCTGCCTTCGGCGATCACCCTCCTCTGCCGGAATCGTTGGAGACAATACTGTCCGATGAAACCACCTCAACCGTGTTCCTGAAGGCAGATTGCCCTCCTCGTGCTAAGAGGGGGCATATCAGCGAACTACGTCTAGATATCATCGATGATAATCCATGGACTAAGACAGAGGTGAGCGACCTCTCGAGCGAGCTAGCAACTGTTGTGGACCAACATCCAGATCGCTCTGATTGCTTCGTAGAGATAGAAAGAGAAGGCTGCCGGATCCTCCAGATCGGAGACCTCAGAGTCACATGTGCATGGCCACCATTCTCAGATGCATGGGAGATTACAGTAGTGCGTCCCGTTGCATATCTTTCTCTTTCAGACTACGAGATTGAGCCAGAATTGAGGAGGAGACTGTCAGACCATCATAGAGGCGTATTTGTTGTCGGTAAACCCGGCTCTGGAAAGACCACGTTCGCCCAGGCCATAGCAGCCTATCTCGATGACGAGGTTGGAGCTATGGTGAAGACCATGGAGGCTCCAAGAGACCTCCAGTTGCCAGATAGAATAACTCAATACGCACCGCTAGAGGGCGATCTCGAGAAAACTGCAGAAGTGATATTCCTCGTTCGTCCCGACTTCGTTATATTCGATGAAGTTAGACGAGCCAGAGACTTTGAGATATTCGGAGATGTCAGGCTGGCTGGTGTGGGCCTCCTAGGAGTGACACATGCAAATAGCGCGCTTGAAGCAATACAAAGGCTAGTGGGCAAAGTTGAGCTTGGACTCATATCGCAAGTCCTCGACACAGTCATACACATCGAGAAGGGAAAGGTGCATGAGATATTGGAGCTAAAGATGGTCGTCAGGGCTCCCACGGGGATGGAATCAGATCTATCGCGCCCTGTTATCGAGATACGTCGATTCCCAAGCGGAGAACTCACACATGAGATGTTTGCGTTTGGGAGCGAAATCGCAGTTGTGCCCGTCGGCGGGGAAGATGGGCGAGGCAGCCCGGCCATGATAATGGCTGGAGATGAACTCAAACGGCAGGTCATACGTCAAACTGGAATATCCGTCGCCTTTGCGAAATTCATGACCGACGCATCCGCAGAAATCTACGTCGACGAGTCAGCTGTTGGAGCAGTCGTCGGTCCAGGCGGCCAAAACATCAGACGACTTGAGCAGCAACTCGGAGTCAAATTAGATGTCAAGTCAGTTCGTGAACTCCCCAGAAACCAAAGAAAGAGACTCAATTCAAAACAAGACGACAGTCACGATTTGAGCGAGTGGAAGTCTCGTTCAGGGCGAGAGTGGCAAGGTGGCGACCAAGGCGGAGGCCGTAGAGGCAAGCGAAGAAAAGGCCGGGGAAACCGCCGTTAGACTCTCGCAGGGTTATTGAATGCAGGAATCTGTGCAGGTAACGTGACCGAGTCAGGCCCAGCAGCCCCAGTACGCATCGTCAAAGACCAGACGAAGATTACGAATGGCACAGAGGTGCAAGAGAAGATGATAGCGGCAGCGAGGGTATTTTCAGACATTCTTCGACCTACTTTTGGCCCACGAGGCCTCGATAAGATGCTGTACAAAACAGATGGTAGCATGGCCGTTACAAACGATGGAGCTAGAATCGTATCAGAGCTTTTGGTCAAGCATCCAGCGGCGAGAATGATGGTTTCAATGGGTAAGACACAGGAAGAAATGAGCGGCGATGGCGTAACGGCAACGATGCTCATCTGTGGAGCACTTCTCGAAGAGGCGGCACGACTGCTATCACGAGGCCTACACCCGCTCACAGTAGTAGATGGATACCGCAAATCGCTTGCGATATCTTCCTCTGTTGTGAATGCAAGATCACGAGATATCACCGAAGCAGACCTCTCCAAGATAGCAACCACATCCATGACTGGGAAAAGTGTAGATGCAGCGCATTTTGCACCAATACTGTCCGAAGCCTTTCGCATCTTACGACCAAATGTCCCCGAAGTATCAACAGAGAATTTTGGAATGCACAAAACAGGACAGGGAAGCCAACGAGATTCAAGACTCGTCCAAGGACTTGTTCTGAGGCGACGAGTCCCTTCGGAGAATGCTCCAAACAACTTGAAAGAAGTGCAAGTGGCAGTGATTAGAGGGGATTTGAAAATCCGGAAAATGACTCGCGTAGCAGAGATAAAAATCATCGATGCCGATCAACTTGACTCCTTTATCGCTGCAGAGCAGAATAGAAAAGAGAAAATTATCCGATCCATATCTCACAGTGGCGCAAAGCTTGTTTTATGCGGAGGAGAAGTCGATAGAGACATCCTGCATAGCCTTACCAATTCTGGAATTTTAGTCATATCCGAACTCGACTCATCCGAAATAGAACAGGCAGCCCTTGTAACCAATGCCGGGGTAATTGATGGAGTAATCGACATCGATTCAGAAATCCTCGGTAATTGCGGCTCAGTTGAATGGGCCCGTAAACCAGCGTCTGATCAGGTGGAAGACATCGTCACAATCGATGCATGCCCATTTGCAAAACTTGTCACGATAACTGTAAGTGGGACCTCAGACATCGCATCAGAGGAGACCATTCGCTGCTTGCATGACGCCATACGATCGATCTCGGCCTGTGAGACGGATCCCCGTGTCGTGGTCGGCGCGGGCTCAATACATGCAAGAATCGCGCATGGAGTCAGATCTGCCAGTTTGAATGAACCCGGGAGAGAACGCTTAGCGATGGATGCCTTTGCCCGTGCAATGGAATGCATCCCCTTCGCTCTAGCATCCAATGCAGGCGCGGAGGGCCTCGATACCGTTCTTGAGATCAGGACGAAGTCAAGAGATGAGGTAGAGCGAGAATATGGGGTAACCGAACAGGGAGAGGTGAAGGAAATAGAAGATGTCCTGCACCCTTCTTCAGCGATTCTTTCTAGCATAGAGACCGCTCTTGAGACCGCTGTGGGCATGCTTAGAATAGACCAAGTTGTGAGCGCTCGAGGTGATTGATTCTTCCCTAATGGTCATTGACCTGTTCGCCCGGGAATCAACATGACGAATCGCAGAGCCCTCATCAGCGTCTACCACAAAGAAGGGATAGTCGAATTCGCCCAGAATTTAGCAGATCTGGGTTGGAAGCTTCTTTCCACTGGAGGCACAGCCCGTTTGATGAGGGAATCGGGACTCGAAGTACAGGATGTTTCAGAGGCAACAGGACACCCAGAATGTTTCGACGGCCGAGTCAAGACACTCCACCCAGCAGTGCATTCTGGCTTACTCGCCAGGAGAAACAACTCTGATGATATGGACATGCTTGAAAGTCTTGGATACGCTCCAATCGATCTCGTCTGCGTTAATCTGTATCCATTTGAAGAGACCGCATCACGCAAACCCCCTGTAACCGATTCAGAATTGATAGAAATGATTGATATCGGCGGACCTACCATGATTAGATCAGCAGCCAAAAACCATCAAGATGTCCTAGTGGTGACATCCTCGGAGCAGTATCCAGAGGTTATACAATCACTTTCTGCAACTGCCGGTGACCCTACAAAAATAACTCACTCACTACGGAGCAGACTGGCCCTTCAGGCCTTTCAAAGAACAGCTGCTTACGATGCAGCCGTTTCATTGGAACTTGATAATCGATTCATAGGCGAACAGGTACCCACAAGAGTGCATATTTCCACTGCCCAAGGCACGAGTTTACGATACGGCGAGAACCCGCACCAACCCGCCGCATTTTATCCAAATACAGAAGAAAAATCAGGTCTTTCCGGAGCATTACAGCACGGTGGAAAACCCCTATCTTACAACAATTATCTGGATTTAGACGGTGCACTGAGGCTTGCCAGATCACTCATGGCATCTGGTTTTGAAAATGATCATGGGTGCGTGGTCATCAAACATACTAACCCCTGCGGAGCAGCAGTCGATAAGACACAGGAAGGAGCTTGGAACAACGCCTTGGCAAGTGACCCAGAAAGCGCATTTGGATGCGTGATAGCTTTCACAAAGCCAGTTGAAAAGAGAACGGCTGAATCGATTGGTAACCACTTCTTCGAGTGCATGATAGCGCCGGGATACGAACCCGGCGCTCTTGAGATACTCTCCCAGAAAAAGAATAGGAGAATGCTAACGCTCTCATCTATGGCCCCTCGTGAAGATGTTGTGAGCTTACGGCAACTGGATGGAGGCTGGTTAGCGCAGGTCCAAGGCCCACCATCCATACAATGGGATTCAGTACAATGCGTCACAGACAGGGAGTTCACTGAAACAGAAATAATGCTTGCAAAATTCGGAACAACCGTCATTTCCGAGGTCAAATCAAACGCAATACTGCTCGTGTCCAGTACGACATCTGGCTTTGCAACGGTGGGTGTGGGGCCCGGCCAAACAAGTCGAGTAGAGGCAGTCAGGATCGCTGCTAGGAGAGCAGGAGACAGAGCAAAGGACTCAATGATGGTGTCCGATGCGTTTTTCCCATTCCGGGACGGCGTCGATGCAGCAAGCGAAATAGGCGTCTCTTCCATCATACAACCCGGCGGCTCGATGAGAGATTCCGATTCAATCGCCGCTGCAAACGAACATGGCATCTCAATGATTTTTACACACAAGAGACTCTTTCTTCACTAGTGGTCATATGACATCTAAATCGCTCAATCAGCCAATCATTCTTCCAAGATCGAACGTTGTTCTGCGAAATAGGAGCGTCTTAGCAGCACTCACAAACAAGCAAAGCCGAGAAGACGGCACACTCACTCAAGATGAGATAAGGTGGCTTGAAAGACGTGCAAAGGACGGTTTTGGCGTCGTGACAACCGCCGCAGCATTCGTCCATTCCAGCGGCAAATCTTGGGTTGGGGAGTTGGGCGTACATAGCGACGACATGCTTCCTGGTTTGGAGGAACTATCCGGGAGAATAAGACGCCACGGAGCTACGAGCCTCGTCCAAATTTTTCATGGGGGCATGAGGGCCCCGACAGATCTCACCGGAGAAGTTCCGATGTCTAGCAGTGTGAATAAGACAGAGCAGTCTTCAACAGGTTATTCCCGCTCTATGGGGGAGCAGGAGATCGAAGAAGCAATACAATGGTTCGCGATCGCCGCACAAAGATGCTCAGATGCAGGTTTCGATGGTATTGAGATACATGGCGCGCACGGGTATCTGATCTCTCAATTTCTAGGTACCAAAACCAATCGAAGAGAAGATGACTGGGGCGGTTCGAGAAAGGCTAGATCTAGATTCTTAATAGAGATAGTACGGAGAATCAAGGAAATCGTCCCGTTCAATTTCATAATCGCTGTAAGGATATCTCCGACATACTCATCTTGTGGCATAACAATCGAAGACAGCCTAGATTTGTCTAGAGATCTAATCGATGAAGGCATCGATATTCTTCACCTGTCTTGTTGGGACATATCAAAAAAGACTCACGACGGACCAGACGCGATACCGATAACCGCTGAATTCTCTAGGAAAATAGGCGGTCAGATACCCATCCTTACTACAGGGGGGATATGGGATGAGGATGATGTCTCAGAGGCATTTTTCCAAGGTGCAGACATGTTGGGCGTCGGAAGAGCTGGCATCGCCCATCCCGATTGGCCCTCAAGAGTACATACCGGCGACAATACGCGCCCGCCCTTCACTAGAAAGCAGCTTTCAGAAGCAGATCTGAGCCCCGTATTCATAGATTACATGTGCCGATGGGATGGATTCGTAAAGGACTGAGGTCAAACAGTCACATCGAATCGTTCCGTATCAATCCCCATCGTTTCAATCGCCGATGCAACCGTGCCGCTTTCCAGACTCCCATCTTTCTCGAGTAGCGAAAGAGCCCCGACGACTATGCTATTCGAATCAATTTCGAAGAATTTTCTGAGTGCGTCACGCGTATCGCTTCTGCCATACCCGTCTGTTCCGAGTACACAAAACGATCCTCCCACCCATCTCTGGATCATTTCTGGTACTGCAGCTATGTAGTCCGAGGCAGCGACAGTAGGAACGCCGTCGCCGAAACATGAAACGACGTAAGGCATCGTAACATCTGAAGGATCGAGTCTTTTTATTCGCTCGGCTTCAATGCCTTCACGACGCAACTCGCCATACGATGTAACTGACCATATTTCCGTTCTAACCCCATATTCACTAAGCTTCTCAGAGGCTGCAACTACATTCTTGAGGATTGGCCCTGAACCTAACAACCTCACTAACGGCCCGCTTTCTTCTACAGGCTTCTTGATTACATATGCCCCCCGTATAATCCCCTCTTCGCAGCCCTCGGGCTTCTGAGGTTGGCTCTCATTATCGTTGTAGAGCATAATATAGTGAATCATATCCTTCTCCTCCTCCACCATTTCTTGAATCCCATACTGTATTATCGTGGCAAGCTCATACGCATACGCAGGATCCCATGCTCGGACTGAAGGGACAGTTGATGCCAGGAGAAGGCTATGCCCGTCTTGATGTTGCAAACCTTCCCCATTCAATGTGGTCCGACCCGCGGTCGCCCCCATCAGAAACCCTCTTGCCCGAGCATCTGCAGCAGCCCAGACTTGATCAGCGACTCTCTGGAAACCAAACATCGAGTAGAATATGTAGAAAGGAATCGAACCGACCCCGGAGTGTGCATACGAAGTAGCAGCTGCAGTCCAAGTAGCCATCGCACCGGCTTCGGAAATCCCTTCTTGCAAAATCTGGCCAGATTCAGACTCTTTGTAATTCATGAGCATAGCATGGTCTACAGGAGTGTATTTTTGACCTCCAAGAGAGAAAATCCCGAATTCACTGAACAACGGATCCATTCCGAACGTACGCCCTTCGTCCGGTATTACTGGAACCACTCGTTCTCCGATATCAGACTTCATGAGACTTCGTAATAATCGCACGAAAACCATCGTCGTCGATACCTTTTGCTTCTCCGGAGTACCTGTGTCGAATTCTGAGAATACCGAGGACTCTGGGATTTCAAATCCCATTGGAGAAGGACTCCGAGAGGGCAAGGGCCCCCCAAGAGATGAACGCCTGTCTTTCGCATAAGCCAAGGCCTGACTATCAGACGAGAACTCAACGAAAGGATCCTCTTCCACCATCTCATCAGAAACTCCCACGCCGAGATGATCGCGATACGCCAAGAGAGAATTACGATCCATCTTCTTCTTCTGATGCGTTGAATTCCTTGCCAGGAAAGACTCGATTCCCCATCCTTTGACGGTATGTGCAAGAATCACAGCAGGGCGATCTGACCTTTCAGCGGCACGATACGCTGCAAGCACCTTTCGTCGATCATGACCCCCTCTTCCGAGCATTGCAATTTCATCATCGGAAAGAGAAGACCCAATCTTCTCTAATTCCTCGGATCCTGAGAAGAATTCAATTCTGAATGCACGGGTGTCCAATGTACTCATTCTTTGGAAATCTCCGTCCGTTATCTCCTCTAGACGGTCTAAGAGAACACTTCCGTGTCTTCGAAGCAGACTATCCCATGCTTCATTCCACAGGACTTTTATGACTTCCCAACCCGCTCCTCTGTAAAGCCCTTCAAGCTCTTGAATGATCTTGGCATTGCCTCGAACGGGGCCATCAAGCCGTTGTAGATTACAATTCACAACCACAATCAGGTTGTCTAGCCGCTCACGTCCAGCGACAGCAATTGAGGCGATTGATTCCGGCTCGTCCATTTCCCCATCGCCTAGAAATGAAAAGACACGAGACTTCGAGGTGTCCGCAAGACCTCTATTGTGGAGGTACTTCCAAAATTTGGCCTGCATGACCGCGGCAAGTGGCCCTAGACCCATTGATACCGTCGGATACTCCCAGAAATCCGGCATCAATCTAGGATGAGGGTAGGAAGACAACCCTTCTCCCCCTGCTTCTTGTCTGAATTTCTTCAGCACCTCTCGGTCGAGGCGCCCCTCTAGGAAGGCCCTGGCATAAATTCCAGGACTACCATGCCCTTGAATGTAAACAGCATCGCCAATACCGCCCTCCTTACCCCGGAAAACATGATTGAATCCCACTTCATACAAGGTAGAGGACGAAGCATAAGTCGAGATATGGCCTCCTATGCCATCGATTCTTCTATTGGCATCAGATACTATGGCGGCTGCATTCCATAGTACATGATTTTGAAACTCAACCTCTAGATCCTCATTTCCTGGATACGACCCCTCGATCTCTTTTGGTATCGTATTTAGGTACGGTGTTCTAGAAATCGGTGAAATAGGGACCCCGAGATCATACGCCTCGCCAAGAATCTCATGGAGCAAGATCCTTGCTCTTGATACCCCGCTTTTACCAGCCACATCACGAAGAGCCTCAAGCCATTCGCCGGTTTCATCCGGATCAGCGTCTGGAAGATGAGCCCTCCGTCCCATGCACTCCCCTCTATTCCCGAAATGGGGGGTACCTTTCAACCTCCCACACGACTGAGACTTCTCTTGATCTGGTGAAATTACACCCCAACTTCGATCAGATGGCAATGATGTATTGTCCTTAGTCCAGCCACCGTGATGGATGCATCGCCCTCAGGGGCCCTAACTCCTCCCCAGTCACGAAGCGCTCGTTTGACAGTTGTGAGTCCAGCCTTATTGTTCGGATCAACCTTGACCTCTATCACCATCTGAGAGCCTTCACCAATCCACTTGAGAACAGCATCGATTGATTTTCTAGCAATACCCTGGCGTTGATCTAGACTTCTTACCCAGTATCCAAGATTCCAGTCGCTTTTATTCGAGCGAGTTACTCTGTCAAAACCAATCAGTCCAATCAGCCTATCGGACCGAGGGTCCACCATTACCCAATGATGCAGCAATCCAGCCCTACCCATCCGTTCCGCCTCATCTAAAAAATCGGAGAGTTGCCCCTCCACGTCTTTGTCCGGATTGATCCAGGGCATAGCCCTGCTCACTTCCGGCCATGTTTCCAGAAACGCCTCGGTCAAGTCTTCAAGATTCTTGAGTGCTGCTGGCCTGAGGACCAATCGCTCATCCACCCGTATTGAAACGGTAGGCCGTCTGCTCATATCATACTCCAAGACGATACCTTGCATCTGCTACAGCAGGGTCCGATGGATGCATTTCCTCAGCCCCTGCGACAATGCTCGGCACCTCATCGCCTCTGCCCAGTGCCTGAAGAAGTCGACAAACAGGGAATAGGAGCCGAGTGCGCTCTCCCAGATGAGGGCCTGCTTCGTCGAGCAAGTCCCTCGCCTTACTCATCCTCTTTTCTCGAGCCTCTTCCATTGCCTGTTTGAGTTTGATAGCTATATCCCGCTCAATCCAAGGCATCGTTTGTGCCCATGGCCAATACGAGTTCTTTTCCAGAGTTTCAGGGGGCGCATCTAGCACGGCATCGATTTCTGGCAGGCTCGAAATAAGTTCAATATCTTCTTCGCTTGTTTCCGCATCCGTTACATCCACATCAGGAATATCTGGTATCAATGGTGGTTGAGTTGGAAGAATATCAGCTTCTATCTCGTTCTCACCAGTCTCTTCGGTATCCTCGACTTCTCCCTCATAATTATCGCCAGGCAAAATTTCTTCTGCATCTTCATCAGACGGCTCTTCTTCTATGGTGTCGGCATCAACGGCAAGAAGCCGCTCAACAAGTGCCTTCTTGTTTCCTCGTGTAGGGGCGCCAAGATTGGATAGCATCGACCGCAATTCAGCATTCGTGAGAGACAATAATTCATCTTCACCCATCGATGGCACAGGATCTCCTCCACCATCCTCAATTTCTTCTAGAGCCCCAACTCCTTCCTCACTTATGACTTCGAGAGATTCAGATATCATCGGGAGATCCTCATCAGGGACGGCCTCGACCATCGGGAGATCCTCATCAGGGACGGCCTCGACCATCGGGAGATCCTCATCAGGGACGGCCTCTGCCATTGGGAAATCGTCATCCGGGGCAGCCTCAACCGCAGGCAACTCTTCATACTCATCGGCACTACCCTGCAAACCTTCCCCTTTCACATGCGATTCAACATCCGATGGCAGGACGGTCCTCGCCTCATCCGGCATATCTTCGAATTGTGTAGCGAAACTGGGAGCCGTGGACAACTCGACTTCATGATCATCATCATACTGTGAAACTTCAATGGTCACATCATCCATTGTGAATGTGGACTGGCTCCAGTCAACGGTGGGCCCCTCGCTGACTTCTTCTTCAGCCTCATCCATTAGCGCTGTGAAAAGATCGCTTGCTTGTCCTTGCACATCCTGATCGATCTGTTGATTTCCAGAACGCCCCAATTGGTAACCACACCGTTTACACGTCATCTCTTCAGCATTGTTTGACTGTTGACAAAGTGGGCACTCGACTAGGTTCTTCGAACGCTTACCCCACCCGAAAAACATGTTCAGCGGACCGAACCTGCATTGCTACGGGTTTAATCCCTGTTCATTCTCGTTACGTTTTTCCGAGGTCTGATACAAACCAAACCTTCAGACATCTGAACCATGTCACACGGCATGTGACACAAGACCACTCGAGCCCCATTTCCATACACAGCGGGGGATTCAACCTCGCCCGAGAGGCCGTAGCCAAGCAGGAAAATTCAGCTTGGCCCATGCCCGAGGGAGTCATATTAGCAAGCGCATCGAGACGATCCGCTGCCCTAATAATCGACATGACCCTATTGTCTGCGGTACTTATCGTCATCACAAGAGGAAGAATTGTGAATATTTGGAACCCTGATCTGCTGCTCAGTCTAAGTTTTCACTACTGGATTGCGATGGTGATAATCCTAACAGCCTCTACATGGCTATATTTTCGTTTGACCGGCGTGGTATTTTCAAGATCGCTAGGTCAAAGGATGTTCTCTCTGGCAATAGTGGCTGAAGATGGATCTGAAATGACGAGTGCCATGTGGGACGAAAGAAGCAGGGGCAAACTACTGTTCTTGATACCGTTGTTCAACATATACCACGCGGCCTACGAGATACAGAGAATCCGGCAGAGGCACACTCATCAGTCAAATTTAGATCGAAACATCGGATCAATAGTCGTAATCTCAAACTCGCTTCCTCCGGCACTTAGACGTCATTTGAGGTGAATATGTTGCAAGACCAGGTTGACTGGATCCTCTCTGGAGGTTTGTGTGTTTACCCTACAACCACCCAACCCGCTCTGGGCTGTCTGCCTTCAACCAAAAACCTCAATTCACTATTCAGAATCAAAAAAAGAAGCCACGATAAACCGGTTTCAATTGGAGTCACTGGTTTAGAACAGGCATCTGATTACGTCACCATTCCAACCAATCTTGAATCATTCCTATCATATTTCGAAAGAGGCACAATCACCGTCCTTCTGCCTGCAAAAATAGAATTAGATCCGAGACTCGGTACTCAAGGGGTCGCAGTAAGGATACTTGACCACCCAATAGCCCGAGAATTGGTGAGACAAACAGGGCCGTTATCAGCCACCAGTGCAAATATGTCTGGAACAGATCCGCTTACATCATGCTCCGACGCTGCTCTAGAATTGGGCGGCCGTGATGCTGGAATCGATTGGATTGATGCCACCTGTCCGGGCGGTCTTCCCAGTACTTTGATATCATGGCCCCTACAGATTGGACTGAATGCGTCTCGCGCGCCCAAGATTCTGAGAGAAGGAATAATCCCAATTAGAGAGGTAATGAGTGCATGGAAGAATCTAATCTGAAATTCTGGAAAGACGCTGGACATGTGGCACGAAGAACCGTAGAGGGAATCAAAGGAGAAATCGTAGCCGGAAAATCATGGGACGATTTAATCGATTCAGCAGAGAGATTCATTCGACGCCACGGCGGTACACCAGCATTCCCCGTCACTATTTCGGTGAATGATATCGCAGCCCACTACACCACGAATTCCATGCTCTCGAAACCCGAAGGCTTCGAGGGTGAAATGACCTTTGAGAAAGGCGATTTGGTGAAGCTGGACGTGGGAGTCCACATCAAAGGCGCACTTGCGGATAACGCACTAACCGTTGAAGTCGGCGGCGGTGGTAAGCATACAGATCAAATCCGCGCTGCGCGCGAAGCGAGAGATGCCTCCATCGAAGCGATGGTGCCCGGAGGCACATGGGCCCAGGTAGGCGCAGCAGCAGAACAGGTCCATACAGATGCGGGCTTCCAACCCATCACAAATCTCTGCGGCCACCAGCTAGAGCGCTGGAATTTGCATGCGGGGGTCTCCGTCCCCTCCTTCGATTGTGGGGAATCAAACCAGTCGTTCAAAGGCGGTCCAGAGGTTGATGCGTTCTATGCCATCGAACCGTTCAACACCACTGGAAAAAGAGGTAAGATCGAAGATATACCTCCTGCCACGTCATCCAACATTCATCGAGTCACGGGCAACATAACCGTCCGTCGTGCAGTAGCAAAGAAGAAACTGAAGCCGCTTGGTGCTACAATGGCCAGATACATCGAAGAGAGGTATTCTACCCTCCCCTTTGCGGAGAGATGGGCCTACTCCCTCCTCGAGAAGCCATTTCCAGGAGAAGAGCAAGAATCCATCAGAAGAAAGTGGAATTCGCTGATTAAGAAACTCACAAGCATCAGATTCTTGGAATCTTACTCAGCGCTTAGGTGTGTAGACAAAGGTCCAGTAGCACAGTTCGAGCATACTGTATGGATGACTGAAGGCGGTCCAGAAGTACTCACAGTCGAATGAGAATGTACTCAATCCACTGCTGTGGCCATTCACAAGGGTTATCAAGGCTTGAACTTCTTCATCAAATCGTACAGGGAACTGAGGTTCTCGCTGAGTGCATCCCATCCCCTCGCTTGTGTCTCTGCCCTGTACACTTCAATAATCGGTGGCGGTAGCCTCGACAGCACCCTTCAAAGTCACACCAATTACTGCCATCAAGATCAGAAACATCCCGATTGTTTGCTGTGACGAGGGATCTTCCTCCAGCAGCAGTACCCCCCAGACGATCGTCAAAACCGGCTGAAGCAGAATCGCGAATGAGGTATGTGCCGCTGGAAGACGAGGAAGTGCGTATGTGATAGCAACCCAGCCAATACATTGGCACATGACCGCTAGAAGAAGCAGCCAAGCATGGGCTGGAAAGGTTGGTTGAAATGCAATCGGCTCGATACTTAAGGAATTAAGAGGCAGTAAGCCCAAGACCAGAAGACCAAATGCGCCCCCCGCAGTTGCTTCAAATTGAAGCTTTGTAGCAGGGGCCAGGGATTTGTTTGCATATCTGTAAATGATTAGGAAGGACGAATAGAAAAACGCGGTGAAAACACCTGCTATAACCCCCATTTTTGGCCTTTCCCCATAAGGAGAATCATCCCATATGCCTGATATGAATAGAAGCCCTAGCACCACTATTGGAAGAGCAATCATAATCGCTCGATTGGGCCGCTCTCCTAACAACCACCAACTCAACAATGTGACGATTATCACCTGCGAATTCCCTATGAGGGTCGCAATTCCAGTACCAACCCAGTCAATTGCACTGTGGTATGAAACGAAATCAAACGCCAATACGAGTCCTGCACCAAACGCCATCAATTTTCCTCCTCCCTTTCTTTCATCGGCTCCACCCCACACAACCGACATGAACCAAAGGACAGGAATTGCATACAGCATTCTGAAGAATGCACCAGTCAGCGGACCTTCTCCAGAGATAGCGTATAGCATCGGTGCGAACGAAATCGCAGTCGCACCGGCCAGTGCAATCCCCATCAAACTCCTGACTGAATAACTCCCCGTCACCATTGTTTATTCCAGACCAGTGTTTGAAATCCTTCTCCCTATCATCCCGTTTGATAGCACAATTCAAACACGCTGAGCCTTGAATGCCAATGCTGCCAGACACCCTCCCACTAGTTGCGGGATGAAGTGTATCCACGAGTCTTCGACACTAAGTGCGTCTGAAGCAATCATCGCCACCGTCACTGCTGGGTTGAACGAGGCTCCTGAGATAGATCCAACCGAAAGAGCCCCTGCGAGCACAACTAAAGCGATTGCAGCGCCATAGAACCCATTCCCCTCCGTCGTTTCGGATGTTGCCACGTTCAATATCACGTATGCAAGTGCGAATGTAAACAGCAATTCCGCTGCAAATGCGGGCCCTGTTTCGAGAACAAGCGCTTCGACGTTACCCTCAGGGACAAGTATGTTCACTGCAATAAGAGCGCCTGTTGTGCCAGCAGCTAATTGAGTCGCTATATATGGTGCCAGATCAGATTTCTCACATGCTCCTCTGAGGTATATTGAGAGCGTCACAGCAGGATTGTAGTGCGCCCCTGAGATGTGTCCGCCTGCATATATCATCACCATAAGAGTGGACGCTATTGCAAACGGAGCAAGCGGCCCGGCAGTGCCTAGCAAAGCCGCAGTACAGATAGTGAGGGACAGGAAGAGTGTCCCAATGAACTCTGTTGTTAGTTTGGCATGTGTACTGAAATCACTCATCAGCCGTCGCATTGGAAGCCAGTGTTTGAAGTTCTCCACTTTCAAAGAGCTCGAGAGCTATGTCCGACCCACCAATCAACTTACCGCCGATGAAAAGCTGAGGCATCGTCGGGAAACCAGACCAGTCTCTGAGAGCATTTCTTGCTCGTGGATCTGAAAGTACATTCACGGTAGCAAAAGGCATACCGAGCTGCGATACGACTGAAGCAGCCCTGTTACTAAAACCGCATTGAGGCGCTTCTGGCGTCCCCTTCATGAAGAGTACGATCTTGTTGCTATCCACTATTCCTTGCAATTCTTCTGATGTC
>MDSW01040519.1_pt1 | contig 18203 bp, 17 predicted proteins | sample 811171 | NCBI WGS metagenome assembly MDSW01 (sample SAMN05326641, study PRJNA326480) | marine metagenome | isolation source: seawater | place: Atlantic Ocean: North West | collected 2012 | reverse complement strand
TGTTTACGACATCATTAATATTGATAATCTTATTTTTTTTATGGAAATACTTAAAAGAGTATATTATTTATTTTAAGACAGGTGATCCTAAAGAGAATACGTCAACTTATTGGATGTTTTCTTATGATTTTAAGTCAGACAAAAAAGAGGATTTTAAACCTGACAGTTTAAAAATTATAAAAAAAAGAAGATTTGTTAATTCGTTAGTTTTGTTACTTTATATTGATATTCTTTTAATTTTTTTGTTTCTTAACAGTTGGATTTCTCAACTGCTAATTTTACTTACTGGAAACCAAATCGATAATAATTTTTAATGATTTGTTTACCGCATTTCTTTGAATTTGTTGACGATTTGTCTTTTTAAAAATATTTTTATAAACTTTTATTTTTGAGCCTTTTTTAACACCTATATAAACTAAACCTACTGGTTTTTTTCTACTTCCACCTTTAGGACCTGCGATACCAGTTATCGAAATATTCAATTTTGCATTAGAAATCTTGCTCAGATTATTTACCATTGAGTAGCAACATTGTGGGCTAACAGCCCCATATTTTGATATAATATCTTTTTTAATTTTTAAGATCTTAAATTTTGATTGATTAGAATAAGTTATTAAACCAATATTAAAAATTTTCGACGAACCTTCTATCGATGTAATTGAGCTTGATAGCATACCGCCAGTACAAGACTCAGCTATTCCCAATCGAAGTTTTTTCTGTTTTAATAATTTAACAATTTTTTTAGCTAGCTTCATATTAAAAATTTTGATTTTATAATCATAAAAATGATAAAAGTTAATACCACATAAAGACCAGCAATCAGGTCATCAAAAATTACTCCAAAACTATTCTTAAAATTTTTGTCAATATAATTCGCCGGAAAGGGTTTGAAAATATCATACAACCTAAAAAAAATAAAAAAAAGAAAATAAAAACTAATAGCATCTTCAATGTTTCTTCCTGTTTGGTGTGAAAATTCAAATGTGATAATTGGAATGGACTGACCTAATACTTCATCAATAACCACCTCTTTTGGATCTTTATTTTCAGAATGTTTAATATAAATACTTACCGCAATAAAGGAATAAACTAAAAATATTAAAAAAATTACTAAGATTAATTGATTTGATAATTTTAAAATATAAAACGAACTAAATAAAAATATTGTAGTAATTAATGAAGCTACAGTTCCTGGTGCATATCTTACAGTTCCAATATAAAAAAATGTTACAAATAGATTATTAAAGATTTTAATCATATTTTATTACCGATGAAATGACCTCACAAGCTATTGCCTTTTCCCTCCCAATTAAACCTAATTTTTCCGTTGTTTTTCCTTTAATATTAACTTTATCTTTTGGAAGTTCACATAGTTTACAAATATTTTTTATAAGTCTATTTTTAATTTTTTTTATCTTTGGTGTTTGGGTAATTATATTTATATCTAAATTATTAATGGAGTAGCCTTTTAATTTGATAATACCTAATACTTTTTTTAGAAGAATTGTGGATCTTATATTTTTAAATTTTTTACTTCGATCAGAAAATAAACTACCAATATCACCAGATGCTGTTGCACCAAGAAGCGCGTCTATAATTGAATGTAAAACTGGGTCTCCATCGGAATGTCCCAAAGTACCAACTTTTGATTTAAATTTTATTCCACCCAAGTAAAGCTTTCTATTAGGAATCAATCTATGCACATCAAAACCTTTGCCAACATAATATTTGGATTGGAATAGTTTTTTTAGATCTTTAAAATCATCTTTTTCAGTAATTTTGAAATTGTTTTTCTCACCATCAATAAATTTAACACCATTTAAATTCATATATAAAGAAATATCATCATCTCTATATTTTTCTTTGTTGAGAAGATGATGACGAAAAATATCTTTAGAGATAAAGCACTGAGGTGTTTGCGTTAAAAATAAATTCTGCCTTTGTTTGGAAATTATATATTCATTTAAACTACTGTCTTGTATTTCTTTAACAGCATCTCGAATCTGAAGTTTTGGTATGACTGCTTTTGCATTTTTCATCTCACTCACAATTTTTCTCAATAATTTTAAAGAAAAATTAGGTCTAGCAGCATCGTGAATAAGAACTTTTGAAAATGAGTTCTTTTTATTCAAAACCCTTAAAGCATTTAGCGTTGAAATTTGTCTAGTTTTTCCACCAGGAACAAATTCTATATTTTTTAATTTCAGTTTTTTTAATATTTTTTTATCTTTTTTATTGTAAACCAATATGATTTTTTTGATTGTTTTTATCTTTTTGGCTTTATCAATACAAATTTCGACAAGAGATTTATTGCCTATTTTATGATATACTTTTGGTAGATTTGAATTAAATCTACTACTTTTGCCAGCTGCTAGAATAATTAAACAAAAACTCATTGTAATAACTTATATTATATTTATATAAATAATTAATGGTTAATTAAAATGTTTAAAATCATAAAAGACTTTAATCAAATAATTATATTATCATTTTTATGTATTTTCCTTGGAATCATAACATTTTTGACCTTTATCGGTGAAGGATTTATTGAATTAAACGATAAGAATCTTCAAATACTTTTGATAATCGATATTATTGTTCTTATAATTTTTTTCTACTTAATTTTTAAAAATATTTATAGATTCTATCTTGCAGGAAAAAAAAATAGGACAGGTTCGCAAACAAACATTAAATATGTATCTTTATTTTCGCTTTTCACATTTATCCCATCACTTCTGGTAGCGGTTTTTTCTTTAATTATTTTTAATTTTGGGATCCAAAATTATTTTGATAAACAAATTACAAAAGCAGTTAATAATTCATATGATGTTGCAAAAAATTACTTAATAGAAAATAAAGAGAATGTTTTATCAGATGTTATTTTAATGAGTGTAGGAATTAATCGTGCTGCAAGTATTTTTTATAATAATCCAGAGAGATTTAAAAGAATTGTAGTGAGTGAAAAATTACTTAGACGAGTGGATGATGTTTATTTAATAGATAGTACTGGAAGTGTAATTTTTTCAGATATTTCAAACCCGGACGACCAGTTTATAATTCCATCTGATGAGGAATTTGATGAGTCACTTAAAGGAAATGCAGTATTTGTTTCAAGAGACTTAAAAGATAAAACCAGCGTAATGCTTAAACTAAATTCTTTAGTTGATACATATCTTTTAATATCAAGAAACATCGACCCAAAAATACTTACTTATCTAAGAGAAACTGAACAAGCTGTAAATTTTTATTATACTGTAGAGAATAGCCAGACTGGTATAAAAATTACTTTTGCTATAATTTACGTTATTGTTGTTACTTTAGTTTTATTTTTATCAATTATTATAGCTATATCATTAGCAAGAAGACTTACCAAGCCAATAATAAATTTGATTTCTGCTTCTGATAATATAAGCAAGGGAAATTTTAATAGCAAAGTTCCTAACATCGAGGTCGACGAAGAGTTTAAAATGCTTAATAAAAATTTTAATAATATGATTGAAAGATTAAAAAAACAACAAGATAAACTTCTTGCAGCTGAACGATATGAAGCCTGGGAAAGTGTTGCAAGAAAATTAGCTCACGAAATAAAAAATCCACTTACTCCAATTCAACTTTCCATAGATAGACTAAGAGTAAAATACTCCTCAAAAACCAAAGGATCAGAGAGTGAGTTTGACTCTTACTTGAACACAATAACAAGACAAATTAAAGATATTGAAAATTTAGTTAATGAGTTTTCAAGTTTTGCACGAATGCCAAGACCAGTTTTCAAAAAAGTAAAGTTGAATGATATAGTATTAAATTGTATTAAACTTTTAAAACTCTCACTTAAAAGTGAAATAAAAATTAATTTAAAAAAGCAGTTCTTTGTCCGAGGCGACTCCGATCAATTAAACAGGGTATTTATCAACCTAATTAAAAACTCAGACGAGTCAATATCTGAAAAGGCTTTAAAAGATAAGAGTTTTAAAGGTAAAATTAATATAGAAATTGATGATAATAATGACTATATAGTATTCAAATTGACAGATAATGGCATCGGAATATCAGACAATAAAAAAGTGATGACACCTTATTTCACAACAAAAAAATCAGGAACAGGACTAGGATTGCCAATAGTAGTAAAAATTCTAAATGAGCATTCTGCTGATTTTTCAATTAAAAATCTCGAGAACAAAAAAGGTGCAGCCGTAGAAATTGCTTTTACAAAAATATGAGTAAAGAAATTTTAGTAGTCGACGACAAACCAGATATAAGATTTTTAGTTTGCAAGATTTTAAATGATGAAAAATATGTTGTAAGGTCAGCAGCAAACTATGACCAAGCATTTAATGAAATCAATAAAAAGATACCAGATCTAGCAATCCTTGATATTAAATTAGATAAAACAGATAAGGATGGCATAACCTTACTTAAACATTTAATGAAGCTAGACAAATCAATTCCGGTAATAATGATATCTGGGCATGCATCTATTCAAGTTGCAACCGAGTCTATCAAGCTTGGAGCGTATGAATTTATTGAAAAACCTTTTACAGCAGAAAAAATACTTAATTACGTTAAAAGAGCTTTAGAAGCGGCTGAGCTTAAAAAAGAAAAAGATATTATTGAAAATAAACTGTTTCACTCTTTTGAGCTCGTTGGAAACAGCCCGTCAATTTTGAAAGTAAAAAAGACTATAGAAAAACTATCATCTAGCGAAAGCAGAGTAATGGTATTTGGTCCTACTGGATCAGGCAAAGAACTTGTGGCAAGAAAAATTCATAAAAATTCACTTAGAAGCAAGGAGCCATTTATAATTTTGAACGCAGCTTTGTTAAAAGAAAAAAAATACGAAAAAGAACTTTTTGGAGAAGAATTTCCTGACGGCAATGTTTCACCGGGGGCATTAGAGAGAGCAAACAAAGGAACCCTCTTAATTGACGAGGTGTCTGAAATACCTATAGACACACAGGCAAATATTCTACGAGTCTTAATTGATCAAAAGTTTAAAAGAGTAAACGGAAAAAAAGATATATCAGTAAACATTAGAATTATTTCCTCCACTTCAAAAGATCTTCTGGAACTAGTTTCCCAAGGAAAATTTAGAGAAGATTTATTTCATAGACTTAATGTTGTACCGATTGAACTAAATTCTTTGTCCTCTAGGACCGAGGATATACCATTACTTATAGATTATTTTAAAAAGAAACTATCTGAAATAAATGGTGTGCAAGAGTCTAAGTTTGACTCAAAAAATGATGAGTTGTTCATTTATAATTGGCCCGGCAATGTAAGAGAGCTTAGAAACTTGGTTGAAAGAGTTACAATTTTGTCGATTAACGAGCCTAAAGAAAATGTAAACAAAATTTTAAAAGATATTTTAAACAAAAACTCAGAAAATAAAAATATTGAAGATTTGAAAAAAACGTTCTCGGCACCTTTAAAAGAAGCGAGAGAAAATTTCGAAACAGAGTATCTTAAAGCTCAATTAAAAAAACATCACGGAAATATTTCCAAAACTGCAGACTACATAGGTATGGAAAGATCTGCATTGCATAGAAAACTTAAATCTTTAGGAATTAAAGGTATTAATTAATCATGAATATAATTATATGTGGAGCTGGTAAAGTCGGCTTTTCAATAAGTAAACAATTATCTTCTCAAGGGCACTCCATAACAGTAATTGATCAATCTACTGAGGATATAAAAAAAATTAATGATACTCAGGATGTTAAAGGAATAGTTGGGAGAGCAACATTACCATCAGTTCTTGAAGCAGCAGGAGCAGAAAAAACAGACATGATAATTGCAGTTACAAGAAACGACGAAACAAATATGGTTGTTTGCCAACTTGCAAGCTCTCTTTTTAATATACAAAAGAAGATTGCGAGAATAAGGACGAAGGATTTTTTAGAGGGCAAATGGAATAAGCTCTTCAATAAATCTAATATTCCTATAGATGTGATTATCTCTCCTGAAATAGAGGTAGCTAAGTCATTGTATAGAAGACTAGAAGCGCCAGGAGCTTTAGATAACGTACCTTTCGCTAGTGATAAAGTAAAAATGTTGGAGATTGCGGTAGAGAAAAATTGCCCAATTAAAAATCTACCATTAAAAAACCTTACTGAGAAATTCCCAAATTTTAAAGCAAATATTTTAGGAGCTGTGAGAAAAGAAAAATTTATTTCTTTAAAAAAAAACGATAAAATTTTAGAGGGTGATAATGTATATTTGGTAGTAAGCAGTGATCAATTAAATCAAATTTTAAAAGCTTTCGGGCACGAGGAAAAACTTTCGAATAAAATTTTAATTATTGGAGGTGGAAATATTGGATTTAATTTAGCTAAAATGCTTGAAGCAGGTTTTGAGGGTGCGAGGATTAAGATTATAGAGAAAAATAAAGCAAGAGCTGAAGAAATAGCTAATGAACTTTCATCCTCAATCGTAATAAATGGTGATGCTTTAGATGAGGAAATTCTTAAGGAGGCTAATTTGGATGAGTCTGAAACTGTTTTAGCTTTAACTAATGATGATGAAAATAATATTATGGCTTGTGTTTTAGCTGAAAAAAAAGGTGATAAAAAAAGAACAATAGCAATCGTTAATAAATCAAATTACAGTTTACTTCAAAGTTCATTGAATATTGATGACTTAGTTGATCCAAGAATGACGACGGTTTCAAGAATCATGGAGCAAGTTCATAGAGGGACTATTGGAACTGTTTATTCGGTTTTAGATGGGGAGTATGAATTTATTGAAGCAAAAATATCTGAAAAGTCTGATTTAGTTAATAAAAAAATTAAAGACGCTGATCTTCCTGATAGTATAAGGATTGGTGCAGTAGTAAGAAAAGATGAAGTAATTATTCCAAGATCAAACTTTACTTTCGAAAAAAACGATTTAGTGGTTTTTTTAACTAAAAGAGAAAATCTTCAAGAAGCTGAGGATGTTTTTAGTGTAAGTTCAATTTAAATAATGAACAGCAAAGGAATTATTTTTTATTTAGGGTTGTTGTGTTTTCCAATAAGTTTTTTGGCTTTCATAAATATTCTTTATTCTCTTTATTTCGATCATTTTATTAATGTAAATTCTTACACATTAACTTTATTAACATCCTCACTTATTGGTTTTTTATTTTATTTTTTTGGTCGAAAGTCCCAGAAAAGATTAAACTTTTTTGACCAAGTAGTTTTATTGATAGTATCTTATTTTGTTACGTCGTTTCTAATATCAATTGTTTATTTCACAAGTAATTATAACATTTCTTTTATAAACGCTCTATTCGAGAGTTTTTCAGGAATAACATTAACAGGATTTTCAATATTCAATAATATAAAATATCTAGATCCTACCCTAATTATTTGGAGATCCTCATCACAATGGATTGGTGGCTTATACTTTCTAATTTTTTTGATTATGCTTTTTAACAACAAACAATTTTATTACAAATTAAATACTTTAACTTATTGTTTTGATAGTAGTCTTAACTCTGCAAATCAAATCAAAAATGATTTAATAAAAATAACAATTTTTTATTTATCTTTAAGTTTTTTAATTTTTTTTCTTTTATCTTTATCAGATGTGAGACTCTTTAATGGATTAAATTTAAGTATGTCATTAATATCAAGTGGTGGTTTTTTACCAACTAATTCATTAAATACAATTATTAAAACCCCAAACCAAAAGTTTTTTTATTTAATATCACTTGTTATTTCATTTATAAATATATTTTTCATTTTTAACTTATTTAAAAAAGGAGCAATAATTAGGAAACATCAAGAAGACTTATTTTTGATAATATTTTTTTTAATAATATCAATAATTTTAATCCTTTTTCTAAAAGATAAAAAACTGTTAGATATACTTATAAGCGTCGCGAGTTGCCTTAGTAACTCTGGTATTTCTATAACTAAAATGCCTGATAATTTTACCCTTTACTTTCTTTTTATAACAATAATAGGTGGATCTTTAATTTCAAATACCTCAGGTATAAAATTAATAAGAATTTACATACTTTTAAAATCAACAACAGCTGAAATTTTAAAACTTGTGAGGCCTAATAACATTATTTCTCAAAATATTCTTTTTTCGGAAAAAAAAATTTCTAAAGAAAATGCTAAAATTTCTTTTCTAATTTTCATTTCTTTTTTTCTAAGTATATTTGTTCTTTCCAGTATTTTAATTTTTGATCAAATAAACTTTGAAGACTCATTTAAAATTTCGGTTCTAACTCTTACTAATACTGTGAATTCTGATATTTATGGTACGCAAAATATAAATTTTTCCAATTTATTGGTCAGTTCAAAAATAGGTTTGATAATCTTCATGGTGATTGGTAAGATTGAATTAATTTCATTATTCCTATTAGTAAAAAAATTTTTATTTAAGAATTAAAATATGAAAAAAATTATTATTATTGGCGCTGGTGCAATGGGAAGCGCATTCGCTTTTCCATGCATTGATAATAATCATGATACTCAAATAATCGGGACACACTTAGAAAATGAATTCATCGATAAATTAAAAGATAAAGATAATTTTCATCCTGCCTTAAATTTAAAAATCGATAAAAAAATTAAGATACATAAATTCGAAAAGTTTAAAAAAATTTTAAATGGAGATGTAGACCTAATAGTTCTTGCTGTAAGTTCTAAAGGTATTGAGTGGGCTGGAGAACGGTTACTTGAGATTTTTCAAAAGAAAATTCCTAACATTCTTTTATTAACAAAAGGTTTAAGTATTTATAATGATAATTATGAACTTTTAGTCGATAAGTTATCAAGATCATTGTTATCAAAAGGTGAAATTGAATTTAACATCTCAGCTTTAGGTGGACCTTCTCTAGCCAGAGGACTAGCGAACAGAGTTCATACAAGCGTTGTCTTAGCCAACAAAGATATTCAAAAAGCAAAAGAGTTATCGAAACTATTAAATAATTATTATTATCACGTAAACATCTCGGATGATCTTGTTGGTGTCGAAGTTTCTGCAGCTATAAAGAATATCTATTCTATGGCTATCGGCGCAGCCAAAGGAATTTGTAAAAAAAATGTGAGTGGGGAAATAAAAGATAAGGATTACCTTAACTCAGCTTCAGCTCTTGTAAACCAAGCTGTGTATGAAATGAAAATCTTTGTCAAATTTCTTAAAGGAAAAGAAGAGACCGTTAATGGTCTTGCAGGAATCGGTGATTTATATGTAAGTTCTGCAGGTGGTAGAAATAGTAAAATGGGCTCATACTTAGGAGATGGCATGACTTATAGTTTTGCAAAAAAAAATCAAATGCAAAATGTTACTGTAGAAGCAGCAGATCTAGCTTTTGAAATAGGAGAGAAAATTAAAAAAGATTTTCAACAAAAAGACCTTCCTTTAATGATAAGTGTTATTAATGCAATAACAAAAGATGAAAAACTAAATGTAAAATGGGATTTATTTAACTATCTTTGATTAAGTAACATTACTTCTCTTACGCCTTCACCTTTATACTTAGATAAAGGTCTTATTAATTTGTTAGAAGTATGTTGTTCCATGACATGAGCAGACCATCCAGTTATACGCGACATAACGAATATTGGCGTGTAAAAATCAATATCAATTCCCATCATGTAATACAAAGGGCCACATGGAAAATCTACATTTGGATGAATGTTCTTTCTTTCAATCATTGTTTTAGATAATGTTTCGTAAATTTTTGTATATTTTTCTTTATTTAGCAATCTTGCAACTTTAAATAAATAATGTTTCATTGTTGGAACTCTTGAGTCACCTGTCCTATATACCCGATGTCCAAATCCCATAATGACCTTTTTTTTATCTAACGCTTCGTCAATCCACTTCTGAGCATTTTCTGGTTTACCAATTTTTTTCATCATATGCATTACAGCCTCGTTAGCTCCGCCATGTAGTGGACCTTTCAAACTTGCTATTGCACCTGTAATTGCTCCATGTATATCTGATAAGCTACTAGTTATTGTTCGAGCAGTAAATGTTGATACATTGAAACTGTGCTCTGCATAAAGAATTAATGAAATATCAAAAGCTCTAACGATTTCTTTATCTGGAACTTTATTAAACATCATTTTAAAAAAGTTTTCAGAAAAAGATAGTTTAGAATTTGGAGAAATAATTTTTTTGCCTTTTCTTGATCTAAAATATGCAGCTACTGCTGTCGGTGTTTTTGCAAATATTCGCATTGCTTTTCTCATGTTAGCCTTAGGAGAGTTATCTTTTGTATCTTTGTCCTCTAAAGCCATTAAACTGACACAGGTTCTTATCACATCCATTGGATGTGCGTTTTTAGGCATTTTTTGAATATCATTCAGAATTTGTTTTGAAAGTTTTCTTTCAGAACGTTCATGTTTTATGAATTTTCTTAATTGGTTCTTATTTGGCAATTCTCCATTCAAAACTAAATATGCTACCTCTTCAAAATCACACTTATCACATAACTCTTGCACAGTATAACCTCTGTAAGTTAATGTGCTTAGTTCAGGAACCACATGAGAAATAGTTGTTTCATCAACAACTATTCCTAATAAACCTTTTTTAATTTCTTCAGTCATTATTCGTGTCCCTCTGTAGAAAAATCAGTTATTTTTTTTCCAGGAGTATTGTATTTGTCATATTCTACTAATTCGTACAACCTTTTTCTAGTCTGCATCTTGTCAATTATTTTATTCTGGTGGCCGTTTTCAAATATCGATTTTAAACCCATTTCCACGTTTTTCATCGCTAATCGCTGGGTTGTTACTGGATAAATGATCAAATTATATCCTAAGTTTTCAAGTTGTTTTTTATCTAAAATTTTTGATTTACCAAACTCTGTCATGTTAGCAAGCAAAAAACCTTTGGTTACTTCTCTAACCTTTTCAAATTCTTTTTCATCTTTCATTGCCTCAGGGAAAATCATATCTGCGCCTGCATCTTCGTAAGCTCTAATTCTATCTAAGGTTTTGTTTAATCCTTCTACAGCATTAGCATCTGTCCTCACTATTAGTAGGAAATTTTTATCTTTTCTAGCATTTACTGAGTCTTTTATCTTTTTAATCATTTGTTCTTTGGAAATTAATTCTTTGTTATCGAGATGGCCGCATCTCTTTTCTGCAATTTGATCTTCTATATGACAACCCGCTAAACCTTTTTTTTCAAAAGTTTCAATAGTCTTTTTACAGTTTTTAAACCCAGTATCAGCGTCAACAATTGTAGGTAAGTCAGTAACTTTAGCTATTTGTTCAGCTCTATAACTTACATGATTTAAAGTTGTTAAACCAATATCTGGTATTCCTAAGTCATTAGACATAACACCTCCAGAAATATAAACACCGTCGAATCCTATCTCAGCAATTAACTTTGCACATAAAGGATTATATGCGCCTGGAAATCTCATAATCTTTTTGGTATTTAGCGCTTTAATTAAATTTGCTCTTTTTTCTTGAACATGTTTTTTGGTGAAATGCATCGTTAAGATTTATATTAGAGGCAATAAAAAAAATCAAAGACTATTTAATTAATATAAATAATCCTGTTAAAAATAACAATAAAGCAAGAAAATATTCAGTTAATTTTTTGACTTTATTGTTGTTAATAAATTTTCTTAAAGCACTCCCAAATAATGCCCAGAGACTAATTGTTGGAAAACATATAATTGCCGCAGTGATTGTCACAAAAGCAACTCCAACAAAAATATTTTCATCAGTTGGAAAAAAACCTGAAGCAACGGTAACAGCAATAGACCAAGCTTTTGGGTTAATGAATTGGAACAACGATGCCTCGTAAAGTTTAAGTGGCCTACCACTTTCTTTTTTAACTAAGTTAAAAGAGCCTATCATTTTCCACCCTAAATAAATTAGATAAAGAAAACATAAAATTTTCATAAAAAATTGAACTTGTGGATATAGAATAAATAAGTTTGCAAGACCAAAACAAGTTAATCCTATTTGAAGAATATGACCAAGAGGAATGCCTATTAAGTGAGGCAATGTTTTAAAGAAACCAAATTTAAGACCTGATGTTGTAAGCATTGCATTATTAGGACCAGGAGTAATGAACATTGTAAAATAAAAAATTGAAAGTGCAGATATTAGAGTAAAATTAATCATAAATATTGTTGTATTATTCTTTCAAAATTAACAAAATTTTTAATAGACTCATTATGTTTAATTTCATCTTTATTTTTTTCGGTATACCCGTCTTCAACTAAAATAAATGGGACTTTCGCATTTTCAGCTGATTGCGCATCAACCTCACTGTCACCAACCATGATAGTTTTTTTAATATCCCCCTTAATAATTTCAACAACATTTGTTAAGTGTCTTGGATCAGGTTTATTGAATTCAAAAGTATCAGAGCCAGCTATAAACTCAAAATAATCAATCATCTTAAGTTTTTTTAAAAGATCTACCGCTAAATTTTCTTGTTTATTCGTGCAAACTGCCATTGAAATATTTTTTTGTTTTGCCCAATTTAAAAAATCTTTAATACCTTCCATAGGCTTACTTAGATTACTAATATTTTTTCCATAAAAATTAATAAATTCACTGACCATAATTTTTTTTAATTTTTCATCTTGCACCTTTTCTTTAAAAGATTTTTGCATCATGACCCAAGCACCTCTGCCAGCTAAAGATTTGATATCAGACAGTTTTTTTTGCTGATGACCAAATTTTTTCATCACATGGTTATGTGCAGCCATTAGATCTGGTGCTGTATCAACGATTGTGCCGTCTAGATCAAAAAGAATTGTATAAATTTGACTCATTTTAAAAAGTATTAAAAAGAAATATTTTGTGACTTATTCTAAATTAATTAATAATGTAAAGAGAATTTTTTATGAATACAAACAATAAATTTAAAAAAGCAAGAAGCTATATGCTTACACAGCGAAAATTGAGAGATAAAGCTTTAGTTTCTGGTGTAGAGCTTATAGCACCAGACACTATTTTTTTAAGCTCAGATACGAGTTATGGAAAAAATATAATTATAGAGCCTTATGTCGTGATTGGATCAAAAGTAAAAATAGCAGATAATGTGACTATAAAATCTTTTTCACATTTAGAGGGTGTTATTATCAATAAGAATTCGATAATTGGTCCTTACGCAAGATTAAGACCCGGAACAGTTTTAAAAGAAAATACAAAAGTCGGTAATTTTGTCGAGGTAAAAAATTCAGTTCTTGGATCAAATACAAAAGCAAGTCACTTATCATACATTGGTGATGCACAAATAGGTAAGAATGTTAACATAGGTGCGGGAACAATTACGTGTAATTACGATGGTGTTAAAAAAAATAAAACAAAAGTTTCTGATAATGTTTTAATAGGTTCGAACTCATCACTAGTGGCGCCAATTAAAATTGATAAAAATTCAGTAATTGGAGCAGGCTCAGTAATTACAAAAAAAGTTAAAAAGGGGTCACTTGCACTAACAAGATCAGCTCAGATTGAAATAAAGAATTACAAGAAAAGGAATAAAAAATAATTATGTGTGGGATTGTCGGTATTGCAAGTAACAAACCAGTATCTTTAAATATTATAAACTCATTAAAACGTTTAGAGTATCGTGGTTATGACTCAGCTGGTCTGGCAACGATTATTAATCAAAATATAAACGAAACAAAATGTTCTGGTAGAGTAAACAGGCTTGAAGAAATATTATTAAAAAAACCATCAGATGGAAATCTTGGGATTGGACATGTAAGATGGGCAACACATGGGATACCAAATGAGGTAAATGCTCATCCTCACTCATCCGAAATTGTATCAGTCGTTCACAACGGAATTATTGAAAATTCTGATGAATTAAAAAAAGATTTAGAAAATAAAGGATTTGATTTTAAATCTCAAACAGACACCGAGGTAATTACACTTTTAATTACGGATGAACTAAAAAAAAATAAGCCTTTTGAGTCGGTATTCAATACTCTTCAAAAACTCAAAGGCAGCTTTGCTTTAGGTATTATTTTTAAAGAATATGAAAATATCATAATTGGAGCAAGAAGAGGAAGTCCGTTAGCGGTTGGCTACGCTGAAGGTGAGAAGTATTTAGGATCAGACTCTTATGCTTTAAAATCAATGACCAATAAGATTTCTTACTTAAACGACGGTGATATTTGCATTTTAACAAAGGATAATATTGAATTTTTTGATGAAAATAAAAAAAAAATTAACAAAAAGATTATCGAGTTGTCTGACGATGAAAACACTAGTGATAAAGGTGATTACAAAAATTTTATGTCCAAAGAAATATTTGAACAACCTAATACTGTAAGAAATTGCATAAACGAGTACATAGATAATATTAAAAAGGATGTAAATATATACAACTTTCCGATTAAACCAAAAGAAATTAAAAAAATAATCTTAATAGGTTGCGGTACAGCATTTCACTCATGCCTAGTAACAAAATATTGGTTGGAGGAATTAACATCTCTTGATGTGGAAATAGATATAGCTTCAGAATTTCGTTACAGAAAAATTAAATTTAATAACAAAAATTTATATATTTTTGTTTCCCAGTCTGGTGAAACTGCTGATACGGCAGCAGCTTTAGAGATTTGTAAAAAAAATAATGTAAAAACTTGTTCAATTGTAAATGTTGTTGAGAGTTCAATTGCTAGAAACTCTGATTGGGTACTGCCTATACATGCTGGCCCAGAGATTGGCGTTGCCTCTACCAAAGCGTTTTTAGGTCAAATGATAGTTTTATTTATATTAACTTTAAAAATTGCTCAATCAAGAGAAGACATTAATCAATCAGAGTATAATAGAATTGTAAAAAAACTTTTTAGTCTACCCGAAGCAGTCTCTGAAAGTTTAAAAATTGAAAACCGAATTCAAGTAATGGCAAAGGAATTTAGCGATGCTAAAGGATCAATGTTTTTAGGAAGAGGCTTATCATTTCCAATTGCACTAGAAGGAGCTTTAAAGTTAAAAGAATTATCTTATTTACATGCGGAAGGTTACCCGGCAGGTGAGATGAAGCATGGACCTCTAGCTTTGATAGAAGAAGGTTTACCAGTTATTGTTATAGCCCCTAAAGATAAGTATTTTGAAAAAACAATCTCTAACATGCAAGAAGTAATAGCTCGTGGAGGAAAAATCTTATTTTTCACTGATAATAAAAAGGAATTGATAAATGAAAATATAAGATTAGGTGTGAGAGTTCCATTTTTAGATACACTTTTGTCCCCAATATTATTGACAGTTCCTTTACAATTATTAGCCTATCATGTGGCATTAATGAAAAAATGTGACATAGATAAACCAAGAAATTTAGCAAAGTCAGTAACAGTAGAATAAAATTAAACTACTTGAAATATATATATTTTTTTCTTATTTAAAAAATTGACTGGTACATGATTTTTTCTTTTAACAAATTTTTTAAAAAGAACTGTTTTATTTTTTGTATTAAGTAGAAGAAAAATTTTTTTAGCATTATTTATTGTATCTAGACTTAAAGATATTCTCTCAAAATCCTTTCTTTTTACATAATTTGTAATTAATTTTTCTTTTGCTCTTATGTTATCTGAAAAAATTGAAGCTATATGACCATCATCCCCCATCCCTAAAAGAACTATATCAAAAGATAATTTCTTGTTTTTAAAATACTTTTTAATTTTTTGTGCATACTTTTTAGCTGCGATTTTCACGTTTTTAAAATTGGTTTTTATTGGATATAGATTTTTTTTATTAATACTTATTCTTTTTAAAAGTGATTTATGCACCAATCTAAAATTTGAAGATTTTGATTTATGAGAAACAAATCTCTCATCACCCCAAAATAAATCAATTTTGTTCCAGAAAATTTTTGATTTAGAAAGTAAGTCGTATAATTTTATAGGACTTGGTCCACCTGTTAAAACAAAACTAAATCTATTACCGGCTTTGGTTTCTAGCTTTGCTGATTTTAAGAATATTCTTATTAGCTCCTTGATTAACAGTTTTTCTGTTTTTTTTTGAATTATTTTCATTTTTTTCTCAAATTTGCTCAAGTTTTTAATTTCTAACTTGGAAATTTTTTAATACCGATATATATATATCACAAGTTGAATATGAAAAAATGGACAATAAATAGTTGGAAAAAGTTTCCTGTAAAACATCAACCTAATTATGTTGATAATAAGGAACTCGAATTAGTTTTAAGCAAAATTCAAAAATATCCTCCTTTAGTTTTCGCAGGTGAAAGCAGGTCACTTAAAAAGGCCTTGGCACAAGTTGTTGAGGGTAAAGGTTTTTTATTACAAGGAGGTGATTGTGCTGAGAGTTTTGCAGAGTTTCATCCAGACAATATAAAAGATACATTTAAAGTAATTTTACAAATGTCCCTTGTTTTGACTGCATCTGCTTCAGTGCCTGTAGTGAAGGTTGGAAGAATTGCTGGACAATTTTCTAAGCCAAGAAGCGCACCTACTGAAAAAAAAGATGGTAAAGAGCTCCCAAGTTATTTAGGAGACAATATCAACGGCATGGATTTCAATGACAAGGCCAGGGAGCCTGATGCAAAAAGATTATTTAGAGCATATTCTCAATCAGCATCAACCTTAAATTTACTAAGAGCATTTTCACAAGGAGGATTTGCAGATTTGAGACAAGTGCATTTGTGGAATCTTGGTTTTATAAAAGATAAAACAAAAGGTAAATATAAAGAAATAGAGGACAAGATTAGCGACGCTTTATCTTTTATGGAAGCTTGTGGAATAAACTCAGATACTAATAGACGTCTTCGAACTGTAAACTTTTATACTTCGCATGAGGCTTTACTCTTACCTTTTGAGGAAGCGATGACCAGAATAGACTCAACAACGGGAGAGTATCATGATACTTCAGCGCATTTTGTTTGGATTGGAGATAGAACTAGACAACCTAACGGAGCACATGTGGAGTTTTGTAGAGGGATTAAAAATCCACTTGGATTGAAGTGTGGACCAACACTCAAACCAAAGGAATTAATTGAACTGTGCAGAATATTGAACCCAGAAAATGAGCCTGGTAGACTGACTTTAATCTCAAGATTTGGAGCAGATAAAGTCGAGAAATTTTTACCTGATTTGATAAAGGCAGTTAAGAAAGAAGGTTTAAAAGTTGTGTGGTCATGTGATCCGATGCACGGAAACACCATTAAAGCAGCTACTGGTTTTAAAACAAGACCCTTTGAAAATGTTCTGAAGGAGGTAAAAAGCTTTTTTGCTGTTCATCAAGCTGAAGGAAGCTATGCAGGCGGCTTACACATTGAAATGACAGGCCAAGATGTCACAGAATGTACAGGAGGAACTCAAAAAATTTCAGAAAAAGATTTATCTAATAGATATAGAACTCACTGTGACCCAAGACTCAATGCGGATCAAGCATTAGAATTGGCTTTTTTGATATCAGAAGAGATTAAGAAAAACTCAAAATACTCAAAAAAAATTATTCAAGCCGCGTCTTAATAATTATTGTAATTATTGAGACATAACCTTAAATAAGAAAGGTATGTATTAATTATGGAAGTAAAAAATAGAGCAAAAATAATCACTGATTGGATTAATGACTACTGTGAGTCGGCGTCATTAAATCCAAAAGCCCTAATAGTAGGGATTTCAGGCGGTATAGACTCTTCTGTGGTTAGTACATTGTGTGCAAACACTGGACGAAAAACAATTGTGTTAACGATGCCAATAAAACAGATTAAATCCCAACATGACTTAAGTTTAAAACATGCAAAATGGTTAAAAGGAAAATTTAAAAATGTAGAACACCATTTACTTGAGATGGATAAATTATTTAATTCTTTTTCACAAGTTTTAAACAATTTTAACCACGAACATGGTTTTGCTAACTCAAGGGCTAGATTAAGAATGGCAACACTTTATCAGGTAGCTGCGGCAAATAATGGTATAGTAGTTGGAACTGGGAATAAAGTCGAAGACTTTGGTGTTGGTTTTTATACTAAATATGGCGACGGTGGGGTTGATATTTCTCCAATAGCTGATTGTACAAAATCTCAAGTTTGGGAATTGGGAAAACACCTTGGAGTCTCCGAGGATATTATAAATTCTCAACCAACAGATGGGTTGTGGGATGATGGTAGAAATGATGTTCAACAACTTGGAATGAGCTACAAAGATCTTGAAAAAGCTATGGAAGATAAAAATGATCCTAACTATCAAAAATATTTAAAAATTAGAGAAAAAAATTTACACAAAATGAATCCTATTCCAGTTTGCAAATTCAATGAATAATTTA
>MDSW01177690.1_pt1 | contig 18206 bp, 36 predicted proteins | sample 811171 | NCBI WGS metagenome assembly MDSW01 (sample SAMN05326641, study PRJNA326480) | marine metagenome | isolation source: seawater | place: Atlantic Ocean: North West | collected 2012 | reverse complement strand
TTTTGTCTTTCAACATTTCAAAGATTTTCTTTCCATATCTGAAAAGCATAACCTTTCCTTCATTCTCTGGATGTGTTGGGTCAGAAACGATTAGAACATTTGACACATAGTGCAATCTTCTTTTCTGTTTCCTTGCAATATCCTTGTTTGACTCGATACCAGAGTTCCACAATTCAGTATTGTGTTCTGATACTGGGTCTTTCTCATTAAGAGTAGTCAACGACTTCTCTATATACCATCCACCTGGCCCTTGGAAGCCATGGTCAAAGTATTGAACCCAAGGCATATCCTCGTTTTGAGGTGCTGGAAGAAATCTTACAACTGCATAACCATTACCAGTCTTATCTAAGTCGATTTTCCAGTATCGTTCATCGTTGTAGGATTTAGTTTCACCACCACTAGAAGTTTTTTCTAATGATGCTTGTAAGGTGTCGAATCCACCTCTAGATTTTTTTAAGTCTTGAAATGACATATTATTATCCTCGTATTGCATTGTATTTGCATTTTATTTTATTGTATTAGAACAAGTATTCTTCCAATGGAGAAACACTTAATTCATCCTTCATTATATAATAGTCTATGTTTGGAAATTTGTCAACTAAAATCTTTAGTTGTTCTGTCTGGGATATCCAACCCTGTTCACCAGTCTCAACGAGTCTGTTGTTTTCTGGGTCATCTTCTGTTCCATAACATTCACTTCCAGCATAGATGTTATTATATTTAGTCGAATCATAATTCCAAATAGAATCAAATCCAACAAAAACTACATTATTGTAGTTGTGGTTCATTGATGCCATTGCAGCTGCAGTAGTACCAGCAAACCAATTCTCAAATAGATGGTAGTCATCATCTGGCCCACCAACTTTTGAAATCTTATAATCATCCTCAATACCGATTGCTTGCATTTCAAGTATACCGACATTTCCATTACCTTTTCCATGCATGGTAATTTTAGAATGATTTGGATGTATCCATTGTCTTACTGGAACATCCATTGTACTTTTAATCATAAGGTATTCTTCGAATCCTAATGGGTCATCCCATTCTCCAGAAAAATAACACTTGTTATATTTGGGATACTCTGTCTCACAACATTCACCCATGATACTTACATCTACTATTGTAAGGTAGTCTGGAGTATAGTCTCTAAACAGTGCATTACAACCCCATATGTCTCCACCAAGCAACTCTAAGTCTAATCCTACCCTAGACATCCCATTACCTACGATATATGCAGTAGAACCTGTTTCTAGGTTTAGATGAGAATACATTGTAGGTGTTAGTTCCTCTGCAATCTCTGGGTCTAATGTCATATCAAGAGTCATATATTTCTAATACCTTTGTCTTCAACTTATCTTTGTTATATGCAACAAATCCTTTTGTCTTCTGGATTCGTTGTTTGAGTTCTGGCCATACATATTGTTCTTTTATGTTTATGCTGGAACTCCATCCCAATAGGGAGTCAAGTAATACTCCTGTTCCAATTGATATGGATTTGGATAAAATACTGGAAACGATGATAGGATGACTAGAATCGTTAGTATTAAATAGATTGTCCAATACTCCTTCAAGTGAGTGAAGATATCTGATATCTTTGTCGAAAGAGTAGAGAAGAGACTGGTTGTATTTCTTCCATTCTGTATAGTTTTGTTTTGCTTCTTCACCGAATAAATCTCCTACCCAAAAATCCTTGTGCATGAAGTTTGCAATATAGAAATCCTTAAGTTGTCCATTGTGTTGTTTCCTAAGTTTTGCAAACTGGAACTTATCATTCCTTTTGAGATAACTCTCAAATGATGCACTAACTTTTCCATTGTACTTATTGAAATCATAATCTGAATTATAATGTAGTTTAATCCCTAGATATAATTTATATGACTCATATCCAAATCTTGCATCCACCCATTAATTCCTATGTGTTCTTTTGTAGTGTTCAAGTGCAGCTTCTTCTCTCCACTTCTCAATCTTGATTCTTCTTTTCCAATCATTGATTTTCTTCTGTCTCTTTGCAGAAGGTTTCTCATAGTATTGTCTCTTACGAACCTCTGCAACGATTCCATCTCGTTCACACTTCTTCTTGAATCTTCTCATCAAGACATCAAAAGGTGGTGGCCCAGATGGTTTCTTTGGTTTTCTTCCCCATTCCTTTTGTCTTTGTGGTGTACGATTAAATTTCTTCATATTGGTAACTTACCTTTTCCTTTCTTTGCATTTGGTTTTAATAGATTGTAAGATAGTGCATCACTCTCAATCTTCTGTTTAAGAGGTGGAGTAATTAAGTTCTTTACTGATTCTGGGTCTAGGTGTTGGGTTTCACAAAAGTGAACAATTGCATCGATGTAGTTTAATTTTTTTGTCAATACTATAGTTTCAATTTGTTCTGCAAACCTTTTCTTGGTTAAAATCATATAATCACTTTTATTTTCATTACTATATTAGTATACTACAGAATGGGTATCTGTCAAGTCTTATTTTTGTATAAAATGTTTACCAAACTGTCTTCTCTAAATGCTACTGTAGTTGTGTCTTCTATGTGCAACCTTTTCTTCCCAGTGTTCGATTGCTTTCTTGATTCCTTCTTCTGCAAGGACTGAACAATGAAGTTTGATTGGTGGGAGTTCAAGTGCATCTGCAATCTCTTTGTCTTTGATAAGTTTTGCTTCTTCGATTGTTTTACCTTTAAGCATTTCAACAAACATTGTACTGGATGCAATTGCAGAACCACATCCATAAGTTTTGAATTTGACATCTTCGATTGTGTCTCCATCCATTTTTAAATCAAGTTTCATTACATCACCACAAGCAGGAGCTCCAACCATACCTGTTGCAACATTAGGGTCATTGGGGTCAAATCTTCCAACAGAATGTTTCTCTGGATTCTCTAACACCTCATTAAATCTATCTACTACTTTTTTTGAATATGCCATAAAACTAAAATTATTTCCCTTATAAATATAGGTGATAATTAATCATAACCTGTTATAATTAATCAATTTTATTAACCTACTATTATTTATAAGGAGTCCGAACCTAAAATGAGTCGTGCTATTACCTATATTTATGAACATCGATGTGAAATCTGTAAAACTATAAGAGACCTCTGTGAGTTCTCGTTCTATATGTTAGCACCCATTGCTTTACCATTTTTAATAATGTGGATGTCAATGACTAATTACTAGATACCATATTCATTTCTATACTGGTCACGAAGTTCAAATAACTTCTCTGTATACTTTTCACTAGGTTCTTCAAAGAAAATTTGACTTGTCCCATTACTCACTGCAATCATTGTGATGATTGAATGTACTTCCTTACCTGTAAGTTCCTCAAACATTTTTGCATATGCAGTTTCCTGTATAAAATAATTTTCTATCCATTTTCTTTCTTTGGGTTTTGCACTGGTCTTGAAATCTATGATTGAAATCTTGTTATCAAAATACTCTGCAATACAATCTACTCTACCAGCAAGTTGTAGTTTATGAGAATAGAGTGGTGCTTCAAGTGCATGAACAGTTCCAATCTTATTAAGTTCTTCTTCTAGTGAGATGAATGCTTGTTGTGTTGTGGGCATTGCACCCTTAAACTTTTCTTCAAAGTTATCATTCTTAATATAGTCTTCGAATAGTTGATGTGCAGATGTCCCATGTCTTGCAGCTTGAGTTGATATTTTGTTTGCTGTTTTTGCACCAACTCTCTTTCTCCATTTCTTAATACCATCCCTATTCATTAATCCAGTAACCGATGTTACCGATGGATACTTATCACCTGTTGGTGTTACATAATATCTTTTACCATCAATGTTTTCTGTGGGTAAAGATTCAAACCCATAGTCTAGAATTTCAAATGTTTTCATGATGTGAGTTTATCTAGGTCATCCATGTTATGTTCACCATAAATGGTTATCTTAAACATTCTTCCTTCAAGGTATTCTACTTCATGAGGTAAGTCATATCCTTTCTCAGTAAGTGTTACAACCTTGTCGTTAAATTCCCTATACTCATCTTCTGTTAATATTGCAGTCATAATTATTTCTTGTTTAATGGTTTCCCTTGTTTCTTTTGTGCAGCTTGCATCTTGACATGTTTATCAATAATTGCATCAGTCTTGACTTCTGATGCACTTCTTCTTTTAGTTGATTTTGCAAGTTCACTTCTTGGATGTGCATCTGCAACCTTAGATAACATTTCATTGAATCCACCACTGTTACCTAATCCAGTTCTATTACCAACACCACCCACAATAGCAGGGCCACCAGTAATAACTTGTCTTAGATGTGGATTACCTTTCTTATATTCTTGTAAGTCATCCCAAGTCATCAACACATCGTGTTGTTCACCTGTTTCCTTATCTTCTAAAGTGTAAGTAGGCATTATGCACCTCTAATTCTTTTCTCTAAAACCTCAATCTCTTGAAGTTGTCTTTTGTTAGGTTCTTTAACCTGTTGTAGTCTCTCTAATGCTCTAGTCCTTCTTCCATTAAGACCACCAGTATGACTAAACTTTACTCTTGCTCTCATTATCTACCATCCCATAATCTTTCAAAGAATTTATATGTACCATATAAGAATCCAAACCAAAATCCAAAATTAAATAGGAATATCATTACCTCTACTGGTAAATTATATACCCAAATAAATGTATCCACTATGCCTCCACCATGAATTGTGGTGTTTCTTGATTAGTCCACTTTGCAAAATCTTTCTTGTACTTTATATAGTAGTCTTGATATGCACTAACTACATCTTCTTGTTTGACATCATCTGGCATTGCAAGATAAGGGTCAACAAAAGGTTCTACTGGTATTTGCATTGGTGGGGTTGCAAGTATCCCACGAAGTTTTAAATCTGTTAGATGAACTCTACCATAACGATGTGTATATTCATAACACAATTGTTCCCACATTTTGTATAACCAGTTGTAATGGTTTTGACTTTCTCTTACCCACTTACCACTTGGATGATTTACATGTGATGCTTTGTATAGTAGTTTCTCATGAGTCTCTAGTGGATGTTTCCATCGTTGGATTCTACGACCACCAAGAGTTTGAGATACATAAGGGTCACCATCAAGAACACGATGTGCAGTTGACATCAACTGTGCGTATTCAATAATCATTTTGACCACATGTTTATCACAATGCATTCTTGCACATGTCTTTGGGTCTTTATCTAAATAAAATATATTCACTTATCACCTTCCATTTCTTTTTTAATATCTTTTAACCATTTTGAACCATCTCTCTCTGCATCCAAAAAGATTGCATGAGTCATAAACAATGGAATCAACACTGCAAGATGAACTATGATACTTGTAGGAATACTATATCCTAACCAACCCATGTAATAAACTGCAACAAATCCAAAGTATACTGACCACATAGTAAACAATACTAAAGTAAAATACATGGCTATACTTGGGTCTGCAATAAACCTCAGTGGACTAAATCTACTATCCATAACAACTTGCCAACAGTTGTAAACCCATTTTATAAATTTTCTCATACTATAATTATACTCTATCTTTGTGATTTGTCAATATTCTTTTTTACCTCTGACCATTTTGTTATTACTGGATTATCATGTTGACTGTTTTGCAACTCTGCAATCTTTTTATATGCCCATGCAAGTTGCATTTGTAAGTCTTTAACATTATCCTCAAGTACTTTGATTGTTGTTTCGTTCTTGTCTCTTTCTTGCATTTTCTCTCTTCCTCAGTTGTGCCATGACAATTACTTTTTCTTTTTCATTCAAACAAGATATATCTTGTGGCCCCCATAGAGTACCAATCCGAGTAAGTTTATCACATGCAGATAACATATGATTCCATACATCATCCTCTGGACAACCCTTTCTATCTTTTTCGAATAATTTTCTACTGAATCGTAGTGACTTTGTTTTATGATTATCTGCATAATCTGAAATCTCACGACCTAACTCTGCATAGAATATCTCTTGTGGAGTCATATCATAAGGACTTGGTTTTTTACCATGTATATTCATTATATATCCTTAGCTATTATACTAGTTATTGCACACATTATACCAAAAAGTGTACTTATGAATCAAGTTTTTTATTAGGAAATTGTATTACATTTCCCATTTCTTTTTTCTCTTCTTCTTTTTGGTTTTCAAATTCATCGACTTCTTTTTGAAGTTCTGGTGGAGTAGAATACCCTAAGTCTGTTAGATAGTCTTTTAAGACATAAGGGTCTAACATATCTGCATTCCATTCTTGTTCTGATATAATGTCTTCTCCAGATTCTTGCATAAGATTCTGTCGACTTCTTAAATAGGTATCACATATCATCGATAGATGTGTAACTGCTTTATATAATGATATCCATTCTTGTTCTATTTGAACTGGATTATCATGGTCATCTGCAAATGCTATGGCCATCTTCTGATACCACCCTTTATCATTGTTCACGATAAGTGCAATATCTCCAGTTTGGAGTTTTAAAATGTGTTCTTTGTCTGACATTAGCCTTGCAACTTAAGTTGTTTACTATTTGCTACGATTTGACTACCAGCATAACCATTAAGTTCTACTGAGTAATCTATCTGACCTTGTTTCCATGAATTGGACTCTATGTTTGGATGTCCTGTTGGTAGTCCGAATGCACCACTATTGATGTCTTGTAGAGTCGTTGCAACTCTAGAACCACCTGTAAAATTATAACAGTCTTTAAAGAGTCTCATACTTCCAACCACTTTAGGTGTATGTGTAACATCTACTCCTGTTTTGGAAACTCTTCCTAGACCATTTGCTATTAACCATTTTTCAGATGATACTACATCTGCATTTGATGAACCTTTTACAAATTCCATTTTGTATTTCATTCCAGCACCAGAAACTACATAATCATTTGCACCTGCTACTGTGATGGAATATGTTTCTCCTCTACCAAATACTGGTAGGAAAGTGTCAACTTCTGTAGGAGATACTTTAGTTACATCTTGAGATACTTCATTCCCATCTCCAGAACCATATTGTTCGTTATCAGTTTCAGTTCCATCAGTTCTACTTTTTCCAGATTCAAGAACAATATCAAAAGTTGTTGAAGATGGATTTACTTCATTACAGATTGACTTTCTATAATCAGATGCATATCTCCATGAAGTAATTTTTTCTACAGTATCAAAATTACCTGTAGATGAAACTACTGAACTTCCATTTTTAAATACAAAAGGATGAGAGTAAACATCTAATCCAGAATTACCTATCCAACAAACACCATCCCAATCTATTGTAACTGTATCATCTGATTCACCACCAGTGATAACTGGATAAACTACCATCTGATTACCATCGACATTTGTTTCACCTGTAATGTTTAGGTTTGCTGGAAAACTTCCTTCACCATTATGACCTCGTTGATTATCAACCAAGTACTTACCATTCATATGAGTGTTGTCTTGTATCTTACCACTTCTAACTACAACATTATCATATAATCCTTTCCAGAATGTTTTGAATTGTGTTGCAGATAATGGTGATGGATGACCACTATTAATTGTGTAAGTTACTTTAGTTTGAACTTCATAAGAGTTGTCATCTACCCAAGATGGAATAGTTTGTGATTGTGCATCATTTGCCATGATTATCCTCTAGTGACTTTTTTAACTCTGTCAATTTGTTGAGTAATAATTGCTTTTCTATTAGGCCAATAGATATATTCTTTGTCCTCATTTTCCATGAGTTTGTGAAGTAAGGGAAGGATAAGTTCTTCTGCTTCTGCAAGATTTGATTTTAGTTTTGACACTGCAATATCAGTAGAACTACCAATATTGGTTTTTGCATCTTCTAATTCATCTAATGATTTAGAAACCAGTTTAGTAAGAACATCGACTTTACTATCGAGTTCTTCTATCTGTTTAGAATTAACTGCACTCTTAGATGACTCTGCAACCTTTTTGAGGTCATCTGCAATCTTCTCATTGAGTGCTGCACTTTCCCCTGTCTTGGTTGTTAGTTCATCTTGGTCTACAGCAGTGAAACCAAAATCAAAATTTGACATTACTTCTTACCTTTACTTCTCTTAAGTTTTTCTCTTGCATCAACAACTGGTTCAGAGGTTTCATTACCTTCTGTTTTACCACCATCAAGATTCATTTCTTCTTGAACTGGTTGTTGTGCAGCCTGTTGTCTGAGTTGTGCTTGAGTTTGACTTTCTGCAATAATGATTTCTCTTAATCTTCCGATAGTTGAGAACTCCTCTGCTTTAAAAGTTCCTCTACTTGCAGCTGTATCAATCACTGCAACCATTTGCGCTAACTCTTTCAAACCCAAAATTTGAGTTTGCATCAAATCAACTGATTCTACATTTTCCATAATATCTCCATAATAATATTGTACATCTAGTCCAAAGGATTAGATGGGAATCTTTTTACTGTTGTTGGAACAGAACCACTCCATCCATCAACCTGTTTTACAACTGGTTCTTCTGCATTAAAGGAACAAGTAATACTTGTGCCTGGCACGAACCAATTCTTTGTTGTTGAGTTATAAATCATCTCATGTGTAAGACCATCCATAGGGTCAACAATTTTCAACAATCCCATCACTGGGTCATAATGTCTGACTTCTGCAATCTTAACTGCACCATTATCAGTGTAGTTTATTGCTCTCTCAGAATCAGTAAGTCCTAGTTTGTTGATTGCTTTTTCCATAGTAGTATTTATATCAATACTTACTTAGGACTGAGGTCAAAACCTGCCAATTCACAAATTTCTTTTGTGACTGATTTAAAAGGCATAGTCTTGTCTTTAATTGCCACCAAGAACTCTGCTTCAGATTTCTCAAGTGACCTTAAAGTGTTAAGATATATTTCTTCTTGTTTTGCAGCTTTACTAGTACTGTTTGCACTACCACCTTTAACCCAATATTGCATCCTTTTGTAAACACGAATGAATCTTTCTGGTGCCATATCCATTGCACCTTCTGGTGTATCTGCATCACCAACTACAAAACCATCTGGTAATCCATCTGGTAAAGTAAACTGAACTCTACTGTCAAATGCAGCTTTAAGTGCATACTTAACATCTTGTCTTTCAATAAACTGTTTTAGTATATCAACCTTTGCTTGTTTACCACTTGTCTCTTCTACTAATCCTAGTATCTCTACAACACTTGGATTTCTAGGAAGGTCTTTAACTGTTCTTTTAGGTTTAGATTCTTTCTTTATCACTTCATCTATGATGTCATGTGCCTCTTCCATGTCAGGCCCTTTAAGAACTGTCTTTTGTGTTTCACCTAGAGAAATGTCTTCCTCTTTTATTCCATTAGAACTTTGGTCTAACTTCTCTAGAGTTTTTTTATTGAGTGACCCTTTAGGTCTTCCTCTTCCTCGTTTTGCCATAATTAAAAGTCTCCAATACTTTCTTCTAAATCCATTAATCTATTGTTGATAAAGTAAGTTAACAATCCACTTCTAGATGCAACTTCTACAGTATCGAACTCATGTAGGATTTTTTCTTTATACTCACTAGGTATATAGGTCAAGTCTATAAGACTCCTATTCCTTTCTAAGTTTCTATCCACCTCATTATCATTCATTACTAATGGGTCTTTGATAATCTCTCTTTTCTTTTTAGAAAGAGGTCTTTGTCTTAACCCAGATGTAAATACATCATCTTGAGATAGAACATTAGGAACACCATCACCAGTATCACCACTTATAATATGGTCAACAAGATACTCTTTTGCTTGTTCCTGTGTTAGTTTAATATGTTTTTTTGTGATAGGTGAATACTGATTTACTTTACTATATCTCTGTAATTGTTGAAAGTCTTTATCACTACTAATAATCATAATCTTTTCAGTGTCACCATACTTTTCACAAAGTGTTCCAACAATGTCATCTGCTTCACATTTTGGAATACAGATATATTTATAAGGAAAGTTTGACTTTAATTCTTGTCTGATAATAGTAATACAATCAAATATTAGACCCCAGTCTTTTCCATCAGCCTTATCTTTATCTCTAGTTTTCTTTCGATTTGCTTTGTATTGTGGAAAGACATCCCTTCTCCAGACTTTACCAGAATCATCTGCAAGGACAATTTCCCCATAAGTCTTGTGGTATCTCTTACGATACATTGCAATGTTCTTAAGTGCAATGTGTCTTACTAGGTCTTCATTAATAGGTTCTGTTCCACCTCTCGTGGATGCCATCAGTGATGCAATTAGAACCTGTGTTAGGTCTACGATAATCATTCAGTTCTCAATAATATAGTGTGTTCGTTAATTCTTCCTGTAGGTTTAGATGACTTTGTGTTTATTTCATCTAATACTTTACTTAATACTATTTTACCACCTTCTTGGATTCTGTCAAGGAAATATTCTGTCTTATTTCCTATTTTCTTCATAGAAGAGAGATTATTAAACTTTTGAATTGTTGTTCCCTTTACTCCAAGACCCATTCTATCTTCTGCAACAAACTTTGTGATTTCTTTGGTCTTGGTATTGAATGTCCAGAGCTGCATTGCACCCACGATATTCTCTGGGTTAAGTGATGTAATGTGATACTCTGTGTCTGTTATCTTGTAGTTTATGTTTTTTGTTTGTTCAGTTGCAGTGTAAACTTTTTTCCTTCTTCTCTTTCTTAGTTTCTTTTGACCATCTGCATACTTATCACAAGTAGTTCTAATACTAACAACATAGTTGTAATACTCTTTTAATCCTTTCTTTGATAAGAATGAATATGCTTCTTTGAGTTGGTCACATTTACCTTCTAGAGTTTCTTCTAATTCTCTTTCAAGATTGAAGAAGTTATCTCCAACTTTTACTGCAACTGGCCCAGATACTTTTTCATCTGTTAAGAACTTAAACACATCAAACTTATTCTTAGGGTCATCAAGATAACAATCTAAATGATATTCAATCTCTCCAGCATACTCATCTGCTTTGTTTTGTATTCTTTCTTGGATTGATATCTTTGGTTTTCTTTTCTTTGTTTTGTAATAGTCTTCTTTGATTGACTTTGCAGACTTGATATCTTCGATACACTTACTGATATGTTCTTTAATGAATGATGTTGTGTTGGGGTCTAAGAGATTGTTTTCAAAAACACAAGGTACACTTCTACTTTGCATTCTTGCAAGTGCAGCTGCAGTTCTAGGAACATAAGATAACTTTTTTATCCCAGTCACATATTCTTTGTCGTATCCTCTTTCCGACATCCATTCTGATAACCATTCACCGCATGACTTATTGTCACTCATGTAGTTGTACCAATTAAGACATTTGGATTTGTCTCTAGTATCCTCGTTATGAGGTTCACTACCATAATAGATTTCATCAAGAGATTTTTGTTTTCTCTTACCCATGTTAATTACTTATAAATTTCAAGTTTTTAAGTGTTATCTTTGTCGTTATACTTGACATCATTTTTGTCATATAACTTACGACCTTTTTGTTCAGAAACCATTTTAGTTGATTCCCATGCAAAAATACCCATGATGATAGTAAGCACGAGACCAAAAATATTGTTAACTATTTCCCAATCCATTTTACATCCTTCTTTGGTATTACTTGATATGCACCTTTATTGTATGCTGGTGCAACAGTGAAATTCTTCGACTCTTCCCTTTTCCAATCGTTATCTTTTTGTGGACTATACTTTGTTCCACCTAAAGAGGGATACTTCTTCCTATGGTCTTCTGCAGCTTTCTGTCTGTCCAAAACATGTTGAGGTGTTTTGAGAGGTTGGTATGACATAGTATGACACTTCTTCTTAGTTTTTAAACTCTTGGTCTTTCTTTTACGACCAGTAATGTCATACCTTAAACTGTTACCATAGTTTATTGTACCCATAATTCTAATAGATTCCTCATTAAAAATAAAAGACCAGCACCATTCAAAAGAATCAATGCCCTGTCTCTCCAAATAACTGATACCCATAACCATAAAGTTATTCCAATAACAGATAATATTAAATCTGTTTCTTGATACTCTGGAATACCTCGTAATGACATTGCAGCCAATACGAATGAAGATGCAACCCACTTAACATACCAGTCAATGGTATACTTTGGTGTTGCAGATTTAGAAATCCTTGTGGAGTTCTTTATCTCTTCTTTTGTAAATGTTGTATCAAGTGCTTTCTTATACAACTTTGTAAATGGATTTTTCATCTACCCTGTCCTCTATATCTCTTGTGAGACCTCTTTTTTGATTTGTTCATCGTAGACATAGAAATTTTAACTCTTCTTCCTCTACCGCCTTGTCCGATACTACTGGACTTTCTGCTTGGTGTTATTGCAACTATTCTTAAACTTCTCATTTTTCCTTATGTTATTGCTCTCATTAATTAAGTGAAGAGACTACGATGATGGGAAAGGAGAGAGTAAACCCAATTCATCAGCACCTTTAGGAAATAATCCAATTTACAACTGCCATGTTGTAGTCTCTTCGTAACTGTTAACTGTTGAAGTCTTCTAGAAACTCTTCATAAGTTTCTGCATTACTATCGTAAATCTCCATGACTTCATCAAAGCATGGATGTGAATCATCACACTTATAACCCATTGCATTGATTTCTTTTATTCTGATATCTTTCCAATCAGAAGGATTGTCTATCTCTACGATGTTTTCAACTTTTGTAAATTCTTTTGTCATGATTCCATTTTACTATAACATGTACCTATCTGTCAAGTTTTATAAATTTCCTTCTTGATTTAGAAAATAACTTAGAAGGCTTCTTGTAAAAGATTTCTTCTTTTGTTCCTGTTTTAATGTATCCTACATTCTGATTCTTTTCATTGAAGATGTAGGTATGATTAGGAACTTTTTGTTCACCCCAATCTGTTATCTCTTTTAAATATGTGTACATTGTTTACTCACCTTTTTATGTAATTTAAATTCTAATCGTTTTGCTTCTCGTTCAGATGGATACTCACCCTTCAAAAATTGTTTCACATGAATCATTTCATGTGCAAGTGTCTGATACATGTCTTCTTGATTTCGTGTAAGTTCAATTACAATTCCATCTTCTAAGTTTCCATAACAACATCCTAACCAATCATAAAAATCTTTAGGAAATTTATTATAAACTATAACATCAATCTCTGCACTTTTTATTTTGAGTTCTTGACATGCAACATCAACATACTCAATTATTTTTTCTTCACCTTTTAGTTTTCCACCACGAGGGCCTTCGCAATAGATGATTACCATATTAATCTACCCAGTTATATTCTGCCTTGATATCGTTTTCAATGATTGCATCAATAAGTTCTACTGACTCATATGAATCACCACCTATGTGCCAACCATATTCATCAGTTGGGACTGAACCTGTTTTCCAATTGTAAACTGTTGCTTTAACATATTCCCAATCTTCATCACCATATTCATCAGTGAAATAAACCTTACCTTCAATACACCACTCCATATTAACTTTTTCAGTTGGAGTTGAATCATTGTGAGTTGGTTTACCAAACAGTTCACTTAGTTTACTATAAGTTGTATAAACTGTTCCTTTTAATGAACCACCTATGAAATCATCAGTGACTTCATATTTTATATTGTCTTTATTGAAATCTAACATCATGTTACTAACCCATTTGATTTACACATCAAATAGATTAAAGTATCGATGTGGTCATCATCATCTTTAGAATACAGAACCTTGTCTGCACCAAACATATCAGTTATCTTTTTGATAACTGCCCATACACCACCATTATCATAGATGGCATAAACATCATCTGCAACAGAATCCATTGCATTGTCGTTTACTAAATTACTCATAATATACTCCTTTTTTTACTACATTACTAGTATATCAAAAGATGTACCTATGTGTCAATAGCAAAACCCCTCTTCATCCAGTACTCTTCAGCAGTGTCGAGGGGTTTCTGGTTGTTGGACTTCTGACTCACTGTCGTTATCAGTTTTTGTAGCAACTCTAGTTGAAAGGTCACGAACCTTTTATTCCAAATCAACCTACAATATAAGTATATCAAAAGATGTACCTATGTGTCAAATTTAACTTTTGTGGAGTTTCATGAAATACTCTGCATCTAGAACGACCAGAGGTTTTTGTCTATTTCTTTTAATAACTACGAGGGGTTCATAGTTTCCAGAATTGGATTCTGCTTGGTCATATGCTGACCAAACATTTAGTTTTTCTTGGTTTTTGCACTCAATTGAGTATGGGAACTTCTCTCGTGCAGCTCTTGCCATGATGACATCTTCACCACCAGCACCCATAGAAGTAGACTTGATATCCTCTGGATGAATATCTAATTCTTCTATCAGTCTTTCTCTAGTCCACTTTTGTAGATTACGACCTTTTGCTTTAGCCGACTGTGGCTTCATTCACTCTTTCCCATGATATAATTGTTTCCCATTCAATGTCATCCCATTTCTCATTAACAACATCCCAAACTACAACCTTATTACTTTCTGTAGTTTGACCTGCTGGATGACCTGTATAGATTCCTGTAATATTTCTATTAGAGTTTAAAGACCTAAAGTCTATCTTAACTTTAGATGTCTTTAATGCATCCATAATTACTTGTCTATTCATCGAAATCTAAATCCTCTAAAATTGTTAAATCATCTTCTATATCTAAATCTGAACCACAAAATGGACAATACTTAACTTCATATCCATCTCCAAGTTCATGTTCGATATCACCTTCAGCACCACATTCCATACAATAAAAAGACCTTACATTTTCTGGGTCTTGCATGATTGTTTCTCCTTACTTATCGTTCCAATCAGTGTTATGCCACTCTTCTAATTGTTGGTAACCACCAATGTTTTCACCATCAATTTTGATTTGTGGAAATGTTCTTGCGCCAGGAAATATTTCAAAGAGTTCTTCTCTTGTAAAATCTTCATCTAGCATTTTATATGTGTATTCATATCCTTGTTGTTCACATAAGTTTTTTGCTTTTACACAATAAGGACATGATGGTTTTGAATATATTTCTATCATAATTTAAATCCTGTAAATGTATCTTCTTTGATATCTTGTTTAATTCCACCTATAACATAAGACTCAATCTCTGTCTCTTGAGGTGCATTCTGTTGACCTTTTGATGTCAACCAATGTTGTGTCCAAGGCAATGGATTTGTTCTACTTGATACATCATATATAGGTTTCAAACCAATTGCACGAAGTCTTCTATTTGCAATGTATTCAACATACTGACTTAAAAGTGTAGTTGACAATCCTAACATACTACCATGCATGAACAAATACTCTGCCCAATCCTTTTCTTCTTCTACCGCCTCTTCATACATCTGGTAGACTTCTGGTTCAGAATCTTTCATAACCTTTAACATAACTTTATCTTTCTCTTGATTCTGATAACACTTTAGAATGTGTTGAGTAATTGCAAGATGTTGTGCTTCATCTCTTGCAATCAAACTGATAATCTTTGCAGACCCTTCCATCTTTTTCATTTCACCAAATGCAAAAGTACATGCAAATGATACAAAGAAACGAATACCTTCAAGTATGTTGATACTTATTAATGCAAGATATAATCTTTTCTTAAGTTCATACTCATCCTTTACATATCCTAAACTATATCTTTGTGCATAATCAATGAACTCATCATATCTTTTTGTCACTGACTCTGCTCTTGCAATAATCTTTTCATCATCTAGAATTGTATCAAACACTTTTGTTGGGTCTGGATACAAATTCTTTATCATGTAAGTGTAAGAACGACTATGGATTGTTTCCATAAAGTCCCATGCAATAATACATCCTTCTAACTCTGGAAGAGTACAGAAGGGTAGTAATGCAGTAGCAGGGCCTCTACCTTGAACTGAATCTAAAAGTGTTTGATACTTTAGATTACTAGTAAAGATATGTTTGTGTGCTTTACTTAGTTCATTGTAATCGTTCCTATCTTTTTGAAGAGAAACTTCTTCTGGTCTCCAGAAGTAACCCAATTGTCTTTGTGTGAGTTTGTCGAATATGGGATATTTAAAATCATCATATCGTTGGGTATTAAGTTCCTCTCCAAAGAAGATTGGATTCTTTAAAAAATTTACTTTATTTCTATTAAAAACTTTACTCATATTTCTCGTAACCTTTTGCACATGGCAATCCTGTTAATGGGTCTGTTATTGCAGAATTTCCATATCTCCAATACTCTTTTGGGCTTTGTAACTTTTTGTTTGCATCTTCCCATGCTCTTCCTGTTTTACTTCCTGTTCCATGATAAATCGATGGTCTTCCATCATATGCAAGTGCTGGAAAATCTCTATACATTGGCCCATCCTTATGAACATAGTGAATAAAGATTTGTCTTGCACTTTCTCCAGCAAGTCTTTCTCTCCAATGTATTACATTACTTCCTTGATAAAACATTGCATCACCTGGCTCTAATTCTACTGCAATACAATTATCTCTTTCATCAAAAGGACTCCCCATCGTTAAATCCCATGATTCTTTGTTTGCCATTCCACAATAATTCATATCATTACGAACCCAAATCTTCCATGTGCTATTATCATCAGTATCATATGCAATAGGAAATGTTGCACTTATTTCACATGATGGTCTATCAGTATGACTCAATAATCTTGCATGTCTCTCATAAGTTCTTCCATATGAATATGTTGGAACTAATCTGAAACCAAATAAATCCTCAATCTTCTTTTGATACATTAAAAGAATGGTTTCTCCATAAGTTGGAAAAGGCATTCCTTTACTCACCCATGAATCTAAACCAGAACCCTTGTCATCGAAGTTTTCTGATATTATGTGTTCTTCACGATAATATTGTTTTCTTTTTTCTTGGAACTTAAACATGTGATAAGTCCATTCAATATGTGACTTATCAAAGAAGTTCTTTGCAACGAAGAATCTATTCTTTGCAAATGAATAACCTTCTTTGGTTATTTCTGGTGCATCCTCTGGATGGTCTGTTTCTGGATTGAAAATTTCTTTTCTTGCAGTTTCATTATAATTTACATAAGTAGACTTAACTCTGTCTTTTTCTTTTTCGTAGAACTTATGTCTATCAACTTTTCTTTGTTGGTTTTCTTGTTTACTTCTTCTTGCAAATTCTAAATGGCGCATGCCTCACAATCCTCATCTTCTATATCTTCCCCTAAAGGAAGTGGTTCATCTTGAACCTCAATTACTTCATCTGTTTTCATATCATATGTATTTTGATAATAAGATGTCTTCCATCCATATTTATATGTTTTTAAAAGGTCTGTTGCCATAACTGACAAAGGAACTTCATTATTTTCATAGTTTTCTGGATTGTAAGACCAATTACCACTAATGCCTTGGTCAAAAAACTTTTGCATTACTGACACTATCTTTATGTATCCATCATTATCATCCATATCCCATAAAAGGGTATAAAAGTTTTGTAGTTTCTGATATGATGGTACAATCTGTTTTAGAGGCCCTTTCTTGGACTTTTTAATGGAAAGGTAGTCTCTAGGTGGTTCTATCCCATTTGTTTCATTAGAAACGACACTAGAGGACTCTGAGGGCATCTGAGCAGACAAAGTTGAGTGTCTTAACCCATGTACCTTAATACATGTTCTTAACTTGTCCCAATCCTCTGTAAGGACATGTGGAGTAATCTCATCAACATCTTTTTTATAAGTGTCAATAGGTAATATCCCTTTTGCATATTTTGTTCTATCAAACCATTCACATGCACCCTTCTCTGATGCAAGTTGATTAGATGCTTTCAATAGATTGTATTGAAACTTCTCAGTAAGTTCATGAACTAATTTATGTGCTTCCTCATCACCATATTTAACCTTGTTCTTTGCAAGATAATGTGCAAGACCAATGTATCCTATTCCTAAACTTCTTCTTGATTTAGTTGATATCTCTGCAGCCATTACTGGATACTTTTGATAATCAATCAATTCATCTAATCCACGAACTGATAAATCACAAAGTTCATCAAGTTCTTCTAACTTAATTGAACCTACATTAATTGCAGATAAAATACAAAGTGCAATCTCTCCATCTTCATCATCTGGATGACTGATAGGTTTTGTAGGTAATGTAATTTCTTGACATAGATTTGACATACTTACCTTATCTAAGAAGGAACTATGACTATTACTATGGTCAATGTTTTGTATATAAATTCTCCCTGTTTCTGCTCTTTCTTTGAGTAAGTCCATAAACAGTGTTCTTGCATTTACTTTCTTTTTAGGGATTGAATATGCTCTCTCGTACTTTTCGTAAAGTTCATCAAACT
>MDSW01144119.1_pt1 | contig 18207 bp, 17 predicted proteins | sample 811171 | NCBI WGS metagenome assembly MDSW01 (sample SAMN05326641, study PRJNA326480) | marine metagenome | isolation source: seawater | place: Atlantic Ocean: North West | collected 2012 | reverse complement strand
TTCATTTAAAAAGTATAATTTTAAATTTTTTTTAAAAAAAAAATATTTGATATTTTCTTATTTTACTCATTATGATGAAAAAAGATTCTTTAAAAAAATTTTTTATCCTAAACAATGGTCAACACTATGGGAAAGTATTTCTGGAAAATCTAATTTTTTGCAAATTTTTATACCTGATAAAAAGTATAAATTTTATTATAAAGTAGAAAGCTTATTGAAAAAAGATAAATACGAGAATTTAAAAAAAGAAAATTTTATTAATCATTTTATTTTTTACAAAAGTTATTTAAAAGTGTTTAAAGACTTCAAATTTGCAAAATCAAAAATTCTATTTTCTGAGATTAAAAAAAATCTTAAAAAGGATAGAAATTTTAATTATTTTTTTAGGTTAAATGAAGAAGAATTTATTTCATCTTTTTCAGGTTATATATTATTACAAAATTTGTTGTGGATAAATACTTTTGAAAATTTGTTTAAAAATATACCAAAACATGAATATGGAATTTATACTTTTGAGAATCAACCATGGGAAAAAGCATTTATTAGCTGTTGGAATAAATATAAAAATGGAAAATTAATTGGTTATTGCCACACTACGATCAATTTTTGGCATTTAAATTATTTTAACATCAATCAATATAATTTATCTAAAGATTTTGATAAATATAGTCCTAACTTAATTGCAACCTCAAGTGAAATATCAAAAAATTTTTTGTTGAATCAGTCAATTAATCCAAAAAGGATAATTGATGTTGAGGCACTTAGATATAATTGGATCTTAGATAAAAGAGCAAGCTTAGATAAAAAAAAAATTGAAGAAAGAAAAATTTTATTTTTAGGTGATTATGAATTTAATATAAACCAAAAATTAATTGAGATTTTGAATCAATCTAAAGATGAATTAATCAATTTGGGTTTTGAAATTTCCTACAAACCTCATCCAGCCTCAATAGCAAAGGAAAACTTTATTAACAAGGTAAAATTAACGAACGAGGATTTGGAATATTTAATTGAGACACACAAATATATAGTCTCATCTAATTCTACCTCAGCAATTATAGAGGCTTTGAGCTGTGGTAGAAAAACATTTTTGTTTATTGATAAAAGTAATTTTGATTTATCACCTATTAAAAATACAAAAATCGAGAAAAAGGTTGATTTTTTTTATACAAAAAAAGATTTTGTTTATAAAATTAAAAATTGTAAACACAATTTTGAACCAATTGAATATTATTATCTAGATAAGGAATTAAAAAAATGGAAAAAAGAATTAAAAATCCAATAAAAAAAAAAAATTTACTTATTACAGCTATACCTCTAATACCAATAATAAAAAAATTTGAAAAAAAAATTAAATTGAGGAATATTGATTATACAATTTTAAAAAGCACTCAATTCGTAAATGAAAAAAGATTTTTAAAAATAATCCATAAATTTGATGCTTTACTATCAGGAGATGACGAAATAACAAAAAAGGTTATAGATAAAGCAAAGAAGTTAAAAGTTATTTCTAAGTGGGGAACCGGAATTGACTCAATTGATTACAAGTATGCTCAAAAAAATGGCATTAAAGTTTATAATACAAAAAATGCATTCACTAATGGTGTTGCAACCATGGCTGTAGCTATGATTTTGTCATTTTATCGAAAAATAATTCAAAATCATAATGATATCAAAAATAATATCTGGTCAAAATACTCTGGAGAAACTTTATTAAATAAAAAAATAGGAATTATAGGATTAGGAAATATTGGAAAAAAAATTATACAGATGTTACAGGGATTTGAAACCACTTGTTATGGGAACGACCTTAAGAAAATTAATAAAAAATTTATAAACAGGTATAATTTACGAATTAAAAATAAAAGATTTATTTTTCAAAATTGCAATATAATTATAATTGCTACGGATTTGAATAGAACATCATATAAATTGCTAAATAAAAAAACTTTTAAACAATTAAAAATGAAACCTTTAATAGTGAATATTGGACGAGGTGGATCTATTGATAGCATGGCTCTCTTAGAAGCATTAAAAAAAAAACGCATAATTGGTGCTTGTTTAGATGTATTTGAAAACGAACCACTACAAAAAAATAGTAGATTAAGAAAATTTGAAAATTGTATTTTTACAAGTCATAACGCATTTAATACAAAAGATGAGGTGGAATTTGTTCACAGAAACACAATTAATAATATTTTTAAAGGTCTTAATTTAGATGGAAAAAATACTCAAAAGATTTAAGAATAAAAAAGTAATAATTACAGGTCACACCGGATTCAAAGGTTCATGGCTTTCTCTTTGGTTGCACATGAGAGGCGCTAAAGTTATGGGAATATCAAATAGTGTTCTTACTAAACCATCACACTTCGATGCAATCAAATTAAAAAAAAAAATTATCTCTGTCAATGAAGATATAAGAAATTTAGAAAAGATAAAAAAATTATTTAAAGATTTTAATCCAGATTTCATATTTCATTTAGCAGCTCAATCCTTAGTTAAGAAGTCTTATAAAGACCCAATAATTACATATGAATCTAATTCAATTGGCACTCTTAATATTTTAGAAAGTTTAAGATCTATAAAAAAAAAATGTATAGTGGTAATAATTACAAGTGATAAGAGCTATAAAAATCTTGAGATTAAAAGAGGCTATCATGAAAAGGATCTTCTCGGAGGCTTTGATCCATATAGTTCATCTAAAGCTTCTGCAGAACTTATTATCCAAACATATCTTAAATCTTTTTTTAAAATAAAAAAAAACATCATAATAGGCATAGCTAGAGCAGGCAATGTCATTGGAGGAGGAGACTGGTCTGAAGATAGACTTATTCCAGACTGTGTTAAATCATGGTCTAAAAATAAAAATGTTTTGATACGTAGCCCAAAATCAACTAGGCCCTGGCAGCATGTTTTGGAGGCATTATCAGGATACTTAGTTCTTTCTGACAAATTATCAAAAAACTCTAATTTACATGGAGAAGTTTTTAATTTTGGTCCATCAAATAGAAAGAACTTTAATGTAATAGATGTGATTAAAAATATGAAAAAAATTTGGAAAAAAGTCACTTGGAAATTAATAAAAAAAGATAAGTTATATTATGAAAGTAGGCTTTTAAGACTAAATTCAAACAAGGCAAAAAAAATTTTGAATTGGAGATGCATTCTAACATTTGATGAAACAATTAGATTGGTCAGCTCTTGGTACAAAATGTATTATGAAAAAAAACAAAATCATGAACACGTCTCTATAAATCAGATAAAGTTTTACGAAAAAATTTTTATGAATAGGATAAAATAAATTGAAAGTGGTAATTTTAGCAGGCGGTCTTGGTACAAGAATATCAGAACTTACAAAACTAATCCCAAAGCCCATGATTAAAATTTTGGGAAAACCAATAATACATAGAATTATAGATCATTTTGGATCATACGGGCATAAAGAATTCTATATAGCAACAGGTTATAAATCAGAAGTTATAAAAAGTTATTTCAAAAATTTTAATTCTAAAAAATATAAGATCAATCTAATAAATACTGGAAAAAATACAATGACAGGAGGTAGACTTAAGAGATTAAAAAAATACTTAGGCGAAACTTTTTTAATGACTTATGGAGATGGTCTCTCGAGCGTTAATGTAAATAAATTAGTAAAATTTCATAAAAAAAATAAAAAAATGATTACGTTGACTGCTGTAAGGCCACCAGCAAGATTTGGGGCAATTAAAATTATAGGTAACAACGTAAAATATTTCAGGGAAAAGAATAGTTTGGATGAAGGCTGGATAAATGGAGGTTTTTTTGTAGTTGAGCCAAAATTTATTAAATATATTAGAAATGATAAAACTTATTTAGAAAAAGAACCTTTTGAAAAAATGACAAAAAAAAAACAACTTGTTGCATTTAAGCATAAAGGTTTCTGGCAGTGTATGGATACACTTAGAGATAAAGAAATTTTAGAGAAAAAAATCAAAAATAAAAAACATCTTGAAAAAACATAAAATTTTAATTACAGGTGGAACAGGATTTATTGGTTATCATCTTGCTAAAAGATGTTTAAATTTGAGATGGAATGTAACTAGCATATCAACACATCACCCTAAGAAAAAAAGAGAATTAACTGGTGTAAAATATCTCATATTTGATATTTCTAAAAAAAAAAATTTAGTTGATAAGTTAAGTAAAAATTTTGATTTTGTTGTAAATCTAGCTGGTTATGTAGATCATTCTAATAAGTCAAAAACAAAAAATAGTCATTTTAACGGTTGTAAAAACCTTGCAAATTTTTTTTTAGACTCAAAAATTAAAAAGTTTGTACAAATAGGTTCCTCAATTGAATATGGAAAAATAAAATCCCCACAATTTGAAAGTAGTAAAATTACGAATAGAACAAATTCAATATATGGAGATGCAAAACTATCTAGTACTAAGTTCTTATTAAGATTGTCAAAACAAAATAATTTTCCAGTTACAATTGTTAGACTTTACTTAGTCTATGGACCTAATCAGGATGCGAATAGGATAGTGCCAATTGTAATTGAAAATGCTCTAAAAGATAAAATATTTGATTGTTCCAGTGGAAAACAATTAAGAGATTTTATTTATATAGATGATGTTATTAATGCAATAATTAAAATTTTAAAAAATGATATACCCTATGGTGAAATTATAAATATTGGTAGTGGTAAACCTCATAGTATCAAAAAAATTATTACTAAAATTTGCAAGATTCTCAAAGGTGGTAAGCCTAGATTTGGAAAAATTAAATTAAGACAAGATGAAATTTCAAAACTTTATCCAAATATATCAAAAGCAAAATATTTACTGAAATGGAGACCAAAAATTAATTTAAATCATGGTTTAAAGAGAACAATTTATTATTTTAAAAAAACACCATGAAAAATTTATACTTGATAAGTAATGATAAAATTTGGAAATCACAACATTATTATACATCAAATAATGACTTAAATAATATTATTTCTTGTTTTGTTGAAAATTATAAAATTTTTTTAATAAATAGAAAAAGTAATAAAAAACTTAATTTTTTTATCAAAGATAAATTTACATTATTAAATATAAAAGATATTAAAGAAAAAAAAATTAATTTAATGTTGATTTCAATTACCCCATATAATTTTTTGGTTCTATTAAAATTAATATTTTTGAAGAAAATAAATATCAAAGGATATGTTTATCTAAGAAGTGATGGTTTTTTAGAATATAAACATAGATATGGAATTTTAGGATATTATTTTTATTATTTCATGTTTAAAATCATTTCTAGTAAATTAAAAATTTTGTCTTGTTCAAACAATTTTACAAAAGTAAAAGTCAGAAAGATTCTTCACCCATCTGAATTGGATTCTGTATGGTTTAGAAAAAATGCTTCAAGAAATAAGTATTTAACAGATTTTTTGTATGTAGGAAGATTTAAAAAAGATAAAGGAGGAGCATATCTTAGCCAAATATTTAAAGAATATTTAAAAGATTATAAATTAACGATAGTGGGAAATGATAAGGAGTCTATAAACAGAAAGTATTATAACAAAAATATAAAATTTCTGGGGCCAATCTCTAATACAAAAAAATTGATTAAAATATATGATAGCACTAGAATATTTATTTTGGCCTCTTATATTGAGGGCTTTCCAAAAGTAATTTCAGAGTCTTTAGCAAGATTAAAACCAATTATAATTTTTGATGATATTAAATATGTTATAAATGGAAGGAAAGGTATTTTTATTTGTAAAAGAGACGATAAAAGTTTGATTAAAAAAGTTGATTATATACTTGATAATTACTCAAAAATTCAAAAAAAAATAAGAAGTAATTACCATTACACAAAACATAATTTTAAGAAAGAATTATTAAGTCACACAAAAAATGAATTTAAAAATTAATTTACCTGCTTTATTGATGACTTTTGGGTTAAGTTTTTTTCCATTATTATTAGTGGTCGGTCCATTGATTGCCGAAACTTATTTAGTTATAATTATTATCCTTTCACTTTTTTATATTATAAAAGAAAAAAAGTACTTTTTTTTTAATAATAAGTTTTTTTTTTATTTTTCACTTTTTTATTTATCAACACTTTTTTCAACATTATATAATTTTTATAGTTTAGATGCTTCACTCTCAGGAATTTTTTTTTTACGCATACCTTTATTCGCTATTGCAGTATGGTATATTTTGGAGACTTTTAACATCTTTAATCAAAAAAATCTTTATTTGTTTACAATATTTTTATTAATAATAATTATTGATGCACTAATACAATATTATACTGGTAAAAATATACTTGGTTATGAAATCTCCAAAAACAGAATTTCAAGTTTTTTTGGAAATGAACTTATCCTGGGTGGATTTATAATAAGAGTTATCCCAATTTTTTTAGTATTTTTATTAATGAATAATAATGTAAGAGAAGATGATTTAAATTTATCTTATAGTACTATAATTTCCCTTCTTTGTTCAATTGTTTATTTGTCTGGAGAAAGGACTTCATTTTTTTTATTAATTTTATTTTTTTTTGTCTTATTTTATTTCTCAAATCATTTAAGAAAATTTGTATTTTTGATATTAACTTTAACTTTAATTTTTTCACTTATATTTCCAAAATTTCAATTAAATGATGAATTAAATCCCTCAAAGAGAATGTTCACTAAAACATTTAATCAAATTATTGGGGATGGAAAAAATACTGAGGATCATAAAAGAAAAATTTTTGACAAAATCTATATTTTTTCGCATGACCATCAGGGACATTATTTGTTAGCATATAAAATTTTTAAAGATCATCCAATTTTTGGGACTGGTGTAAAAGGTTTTAGATATTTGTGCAGAAACAAGATATATATTTTAGAAAAAAATGATGGTTGCTCTACTCATCCGCACAACACATATGTTCAAATTTTAGTATCAAATGGAATAATAGGTTTTGTTATTTTATTATTTGCATTTATTTTTGTCATAAAAGAAATCCTGAAAAGTAAAAATAAATTAAATATTCAAAAAAAATTTAACAAAAATGAAATTTCAAGGGGAATTATTTTATTGGCAATTTTTATAAATTTGTGGCCATTTGTACCTAGCGGAAATTTTTTTAATAATTGGATTTCAATGATCTATTTCTATCCTATTGGTTTTTACTTATATTTTAATCACTTAAATGAAAAAGAAATTAATTAGTATAATAATTAATTGTTATAATGGTGAAAAATATCTCCAAAAAACACTCGACTCTATTTTAATTCAAAAATATAGAAGATATGAAGTAATTTTTGTTGACAATTGTTCTATAGATAGAAGTGCAAAAATTTTCAAAAAAATTAATGATAAAAGATTTAGATATTTTAAAACAAAAAAAAAAATAAAACTTTACGAGAGTAGAAATTTTGCCATTAAAAAATGTAAAGGTGATTATATTACTTTTATAGACACTGATGATTGGTGGGATAAAAATTTTTTAATTTCAAGAAAAAAATTTTTTGACTCTTCAGATGAATATGGATTTTGTTATTCTAACTGCTTTCATTATTATGAGAACAAAAATAGTTTTGTGCCATTTTCCCAAAATCATTTACCATCAGGTTTTATCTTAGATAATTTATTAAAATATTATTTTATCAAGATGGGGACCATAATAATCAAAAAAAAATTATTTGATTTCTTTAAATTTAACCCAAGATTTAACATTATAGGCGATTTTGATTTAGTAATAAGAGCTGCTCAAAAATTTAAGGGAATGGCTTTCCAAGACTTATTGGTAAATATTAGAATACATAAAGATAATTTCACTCATAATAATAGAGGGATGTTTTACAGAGAATATAAAGTCTGGCTCAAAAATCAAAATTTCGGTAATAAATATTTTAGAAAGAATAAAAGCCAACTTTTTGAAAGATTAGAATATTTGAGGTTGGTTAATCTTTTAATTAATAAAAAAAGTTTTAACTTAGTTTTTGACATTCTAAAACTTTCTTTTTCTACTCAAAAACTTAAATTACTTTTAATTTATTTTTTACCAAATTTTTTTATTAAATTTAAACTTAAGTATTTTTAGGAAAGTATTTTATTAACAAAAAAAGCTTCAGCATAGTGATAACCAACCACTCCACCTCTGAAAGTAGATAAAGCGTGAATATTTTTAATAGATCTTTGGTGTGGTGGTTTTCTTAATTCATATTTATAACAATTTAATAATTTTTCTTTTTTTTTTTTATATTTAAAAGTATCTACAAAATAATTAGGACAAAATAATCTTCCATTATGATTAATACCCCAATCACTAGATGAAGGTATTTCAAAACTTAATAATTTTTTTATCTTGTAATTATTATTAGGTCTACAAGCAACAAAAGTTGAAAAAAATGTATAATAATGATCAACATTGAGATCATACTCATAATGAGTATATACAATATCAGGTTTGTATTTATTGAAATATCCCACAATTAAATTTGTTAAATAATTATGAGGATAGTTATTCAATTCTAAATTTTTTAAGCTCAAGAAATCTACTATTTTAAATTTACCAATTTTTGCAGCTTTTCTTGCCATACTTTCTCTTCTAAAAATTTCTTTTTTTGATTTATCGATCTCATTTTTTTTGTATCTACCAGAAACACCTTCTGTGACAAACAATATGTAAACCTTATCACCTTGATCTATATGTTTTAAAAGGGTCCCTCCGCATCCAAGTACCTCATCATCAGGGTGAGCCGCTACAACAAAAACTTTTTTCATAAATAATTATTAGAAAAATTGAATAATATGTAGTATCTACTTTTATGATGAAAAGCCAACTATCAATTGTTGAAAAAAGAGCAATTTCCTCAAAAAAATTACAAAACAGACTTAATCTAAATAAAAAATTAGGATCTAAAGATTTAACAAAATGGTTGTTTTCAAAATATCAAATTAATAAAAATGATAAAATCTTAGAACTTGGATGCGGAGTGGGTAATCATGTTTTGAAACAATCTAAAATTGTGGGAAAAAAAGGTTTAATATTAGCAACAGATTATTCAAACAAGTCTCTAAAAATTTTAAAAAAAAAAAATAAAAGTAATAATGTATGGATAAAATGTATCTCAATGGACGATATTCCAAGTTTTTTAAAATCAAAAAAAATCAAATTTGATAAAATAATTTCTTCCTATGCTTTATATTACTCAAAAAACCCAATTAAAGTAATTAGCAAATGCTCTAAGTTTCTAGAAAAAAATGGAAAATTTCTTATTACTGCTCCTTGCTATCCACATACATTAACAGAATTTGCGTCACATCAAAAAACACTTCCAAAAATTGCAAAAAAATATATTGATTTTTCCTCAAAAAAGCTTGAGGTTTATTTAAAAAAAAAAAAAATTAATAAAAGAATTCTTAATTTCAAAAATTTTCTTAAATTTAGAGAATACGATGATTTGCTTAATTTCTATAGGTCAACAGTTTTTTATAATAAGAAAAGTGAGGATTCTTTAAAAAAGATTTTCCTAAAAGAAAAAAAAAGAATTGGATATTTTAATATTATCAAATCCGCAAAATTATATATATTTAAAACTAATTAGATGGATTTTGAAGTTTTTTTTCTAATATTGTTTATTATTACATTCAATTTAATTATATATCTTAAGTTTAATATTATTTCTCAAAATTTCATTTTTTTCGATAAACCTGATGGGAAGTTAAAAAGACATTCAAAACCAGTATCATTGATTGGGGGATTAATAATTTTAATAAATCTATATTTAATTACCTTTTTTTTAAAATTACTTGAAATAGACAACTCAATTTTTGAAGGAAATTATACCTATGGAGTTTTAATTTTAGGTACAATTTACTATTTAATAGGTCTTTTCGATGACCTAAAAAATTTGGAACCTTATATAAAATTATCACTTATAGTCTTCTCAACTTTTCTCGTAATTTATTTGTTTCCTGAAATTTCTTTAGAACATTTAAAAATTTCATTTGTAAAAACAAATTATGAATTTAAATATTCGCTTATATTCTTAGTTTTAGCTTTTGCATTATTATCTAACTCCATGAATATGTTTGATGGAATAAATCTTCAATTACTTTTATTTACATTATTTGTCTTTATTGTTTTTATTTTGAAAGGTTTTAATTCACTTTTTTTTTCACTTTTAACTATTTCTCTTCTTTTTTTGAGTCTTTTGAATTACAAAAATAAAGTTTATCTAGGTGATGGAGGTGCTTATTTAATAAGCTCTTTAATTGGTTGTACTTTTATTTATCAATATAATAATTTTGAAAATTATTTTTCAGTCGATGAAGTTTTTATAATCTTAATTATCCCCGCAATTGACATGTTAAGATTATTTATTGTAAGAATTTTAAATAAAACTCACCCTTTTAAAGGTGATTTAAATCATGTTCATCATATTTTTAATAGTTATACAAAAAATAAAAAAATAACTGTTTTATTAACGCTTACTATATCAATAATGCCAACTATAATTTTATTTTTGAATATAAAAACTTATTATGTCATTTTAATTACATTAATATTTTATTTTGGGATTATAAATTTTTTGGTATCTAAAAGATGAGAGCATTAGTAACAGGTGGTGCGGGTTACATTGGAAGTGTTGTCTCAAATTACTTACTAGATAAAGGTCATCATGTTACCATTATTGATAATTTATCCACAGGATCGATTAAAAATTTGCCAAAAAAAGCGACCTTTTATAATTATGACATTTCAAATGTGAAAATGATCAACAAAATTTTTAATAAAAAAAAGTTTGATGTTGTTTTTCATTTTGCTGCATTTATAAATAATGAAGAGTCACTAAAGTTTCCAAAAAAATATTATGAAAACAATTTTAAGAAAGGAAAAATTTTTTTTGATAATTGTATAAAAAATAATATTAATAAATTTATATATTCCTCTACTGCTGCCGTATATGGAAATAAAAATAATAAGGTGTCTGAGAATGATAAGCTAAGACCAATGTCAGCTTATCCTAAATCAAAATTAATGTTAGAGAAATATTTGATTAAAAAAAAGAAAAAAATTAGATGCGTTATATTAAGATATTTTAATGTGGCTGGTTCTGATAAAAAGTTGAGATCTGGTTTTAATGTTAAAAAAGGTTATAATTTAATACTTAACTTATGTGCTGCATCTATAAAAAAAAAAAAATTTATTATAAACGGAAATAATTACAAAACACCAGATGGAACTACTATTAGAGATTACATACATGTTGAAGACTTGGCAAAAATACATTTACTATCTGCTGATTTAGTTTTAAAAAAAAAAATTTTCACAACATTTAATTGTGGATATGGTAATGGTTTTTCTGTATTAAAAATTTTAAAAAAATTTAATTTTTTATCATCAAATAAGATTGAGTATAGTGTAGGTAAAAGAAGAAAAAGTGATATAATTATATCTATATCTAATCCTAAAAAATTGATTAAATTTACTAATTGGAAACCTCAGTATAACAATTTAACGCATATTGTTAGATCATCATTGCTTTGGTACAAAAAAATGTCAAATTAGGCTAAATCAAATGTCGTTTTTAAAAATGCCAAGAAAAATGTTAATTCTTATTATAATCCTCCTCTCTCTTTTTGGAGGAATATATTTTACTAAAACAGTAAGTGATATTGTTAGATATGGATATGATAAACAAAATAAAGTTATATTATTTGTTAAATCGATAATTTCTCCACACTATATTAAGAAAATTAAAAATTATTTGTTCGTAATTCCAAATCTAAAAGCCAGAAATGATTATCTAGAGTTACAAATTCGAAAATATGAGCAAGGAAATAATGGCTTAAAATTTGATACTAAACTTACAAAGTTAAACGATGAAACCTATGAAATAGATTCTTTTTTTCTACCATTCAAAAAATTAGATACTAATCTTGGTTGGAATGCGGAATCAAATTCTTTAAGGGCTCATTATTTAGAGGTTTATAATGAAAATTTGTTTTCTATTTCTGGTGATGGAAAAATAGTTTATTTCAACAAAAAAAATCTTCTAAATAATAAGCTGGAATTTATCGATTTGCAAAATAATATAGACGAAATATTAATAGATAGCGGCTCAGAATTAATGGGTATACGTGATCTTTATTTTGAAAATAATTTTATTTTTATTTCAATGCTTACGAAAAATGAAATGGGTATCACCCTTAAGGTTTATAAAGCTATATTAAACTTTGAAAAAATTAATTTTGAAGTTTTTTTTGAGACAAATGAATATTGGAAAAAATACAATGTGTTTTCTGGTGGGAGATTAGAGAAATTTAAAGATAATAAAGTTTTATTCTCTATAGGGTTTGCAAAAAATTATGATGCGCCACAAGACAAAAATTCTCTTCTTGGTAAAATTGTTGCGATTGATTTAGATACAAAAAAATACGATATAATTTCATATGGTCATAGAAATCCCCAAGGTCTAAATTATCATGTAGGTAAGGATATTATAATTAATACTGAACATGGACCAAAGGGTGGAGATGAGATAAATTTTAATTTTTTAAATGTAAAAGAAGAAAAAAATTTCGGATGGCCAAGGGTTTCTTATGGAAAAGCATACCCCGGAGAAGAAAAATTATTTGAACCAGATACATTCAATTTGAGTCATAAAGAATTGGGATTTATTGAGCCTATGAAGTATTACGATCCCTCAATCGGTATAAGTGAAATTTTGTATTTAGAAAAAAATTCCTTTTGTAAAGCAAAATGCTTATTGGTGTCTTCTCTTAGGGCAAATTCAATATATTTCTTAAACTTGAGTGATGATTTTAATGATTTATCATCAATTGGAAGGATATTTTTAAAAAAAAACAGAATTAGAGATATTGATTATGACAAAGATTTAGATTTAATCATTATATTAACCGAAAATGTACCTGCACTAGTTACGATTAAAAAAATTGTTTAATTTTTGAAAGATTTTTAATTAAAATACATTTGAAAGTGTTAAGTTTAAACTTTCTCATTATACTTATATCTTCTCTCATTTTTAAGAAAATATTTTTGATATTTTTATTACTAATGCCTCCAGCCCTCATTTTTACTGTATATTTATTGAGAAAAAAAATTTTTAAATTTTTCTCTCTAAACATTCTTATTATAAAGTCGTAGTCTGAAGATATTATTAATTTTTCATTGTAGTAGCCAATTTTATTTAGAAGATTTTTTTTAAAAAATATTGCAGTATGAGGTGGCATCCATCCATTATTAATCTTTTTGATTAAATCACTATTAGCCTGAATACCCTCTTTGAGATTAGATTCCCATTTTCGTATAATTTTATTAGTATCGTTTTGGCTTGTGTAAAGAATATTTGAAAAAAGAATATCTAAGTCATTTTCTAAAAATTTTTGTACTACAAGTTTAATCACATCTTTATCAATAAATTCATCATCTGAGTGTAAAACACCTATTATACTTCCATTTGATTTTCTAATTCCCTCATTTAAAGCACTATAAATACCTAGACTTTTCTGTTCATGTATAATCAAATTTTTAATTGCATATTTTTTGATAGTTAAAATAGTTTTATCTTTAGAATTTTTATCTGAGATTACATGTTCAATATTATCATATGTCTGTGAAGAAATTGACAAACAACAATTTTTTATAGTTTTTTCACTATTGCGTGTGCATGTTATAAGACTTACTTGCATTGTGTGAATAAAATGAATACAGAATATATAATTTAATAAAAAAAACCAAATGAAAAAAAAAACTGCTTTAGTTTTTGGGGTTACGGGACAAGACGGTGCGTATTTATCTAAATTTTTGTTAAAAAAAAATTATAAGGTTTTTGGAGTTAAAAGAAGATCATCAATAATTAATACTCAAAGAATAGATGACATTTATCAAGATATAAATTTAAAATCTAATTTTGTTCTTTTTTATGGAGATATGACAGACTCTTTATCTATCTCAAAAATTATAGAAAAAATTAGACCCGATGAAATTTATAATTTAGCTGCTCAATCTCATGTGCAAGTTTCTTTTGAAGTGCCTGAATATTCTGCCGAAGTAAATGCTTTAGGAACTTTGAGAATTCTAGAGTCAATTAAAAGTTTAAATTTAAAAAAAAAAATTAAATTTTATCAAGCGGGATCATCAGAGATGTTTGGTAGGACTAAAGATAAATTTCAAAATGAAAATACTTCATTCTACCCAGCAAGTCCTTATGGTGTTTCAAAATGTTTTGCCCACTGGATTACTGTAAATTACAGAGAAGCTTACAATATATTTGCATGTAATGGAATTCTCTTTAACCATGAAAGTCCAATAAGAGGAGAAACATTCGTTACAAGAAAAATTGTTCAAGGATTAATCAAAATAAAAAAAGGTTATCAGAAAAAATTATTCTTAGGTAATCTCTACTCAAAAAGAGATTGGGGACATGCTAAAGATTATGTTGAAGCAATGTGGAAAATGTTACAACAAAATAAACCTGATGATTATGTTATTGGCACTGGCAAGACTTTTACAATTAAAGAATTTGTTAATAAGGCGTCAAAAAAAATTGGTTTTAAAATTAAATGGGTAGGTAAAGGAATTAATGAAAAAGCAATTAATATTGAGAATGGTAGGGTTTTGGTTGAGTGTAAAAAAAGGTACATCAGACCAGTTGAAGTTGACTATTTAAAAGGTGATGCAAAGAAAGCAAAAAAATTATTAAAATGGACACCAAAAATATCTATAGATACTTTAATTGAAGAAATGATAGATCATGAATTAGAAAATTTGTCATGATAAATTTTAATAGCAGAATATTCGTAGCTGGTCATAATGGTATGCTTGGATCTTCAATTTTAAGAGTTTTTAAAAAAAAGGGGTATAAAAATTTAATCATAGTTGATAAAAAAAATTTAGATTTAAGAAATCAATTTTTGGTAAAAAAATTTTTTAAGCAAAAGAAAATAGACGCAGTTATAATTGCAGCAGCAAAAGTTGGAGGAATTAAGGCGAATATTGATTATCCGGCGACTTTTATTAATGATAATCTACAAATACAAACAAATCTAATTTCATCGAGTTTTGAAAATAAGGTAAAAAAATTAATTCTTTTTGGATCAAGTTGTATTTATCCAAAAAATTTAAATAAACCTATAAAAGAAAGTCAAATATTGACCGGTGCTCTTGAAAAAACTAACGAAAGTTATTCAATTGCCAAGATTGCTGGATTTAAACTTTTAGACGCATTTAACAAACAATACAAAACAAAATATATTTGTTTGATGCCATGCAATCTTTTTGGTCCAAATGACAATTATGACTCACAAAACTCTCATTTTCTGCCAGCATTGATTAAAAAAATATATACCGCAAGCAAAAAAAATAAAATTGTTAACTTATGGGGCTCAGGTAAACCTTTGCGTGAACTTCTTTATGTAGATGAAGTAGCAGAGGCATCTGAATATTTTTTAAGAAAAGAAACTAAAAATAGTTTAATAAATATTGGATCAACAATAGAGATGTCCATTAAAGATTATGCGGAAAGAATTAAAAATAAAATAGATACAAAAGTTATAATAAGATTTAATAAAAATATAAGATTAGATGGCGTTAAAAGAAAAAAATTAGATACATCACTAGCAGCTCGTTATGGATGGAGATCCAAAATGAAATTTTCTCAAGCACTTGAGAAAACTATTGATGACTATAAAAATTTTCACATATAAAATATATGATTTTTATTGATATACTTATTTTTTTTTTAAGTATTGTCTTATTTTCTATCTCAATCTCTGGCTATGGAATGTTAATTAAACTTAAATTTGAAGATAATTTTTTTTTAGATATTTTTTTAGGACTTATTGTAATAACATTTATTATAACTTCGTTTCACTTTTTTTCAAAAATAAATTTTATTTTTAGTTGTATAATTTTTATATTTGGGTGGATAATATTTTTTAAAAAAAAAGGACCCAGTGTGTCTTATTTTTTTAAATCAAAGAATATCCCCTACATAATTGTAATTTTTTTATTCATCCCAATGTATTTAACGCAAAAATACCATGAAGATTTTGGTTATTATCATTTGCCTTATGCCTTAGGTTTTATTCAAGAAAAAATTGTATTTGGTTTTGCAAATATTGATCAATCTTATGTGTATAACTCAATATGGTTAAATCTTTATTCAATTTTTTTTTTAGCTGATAAAAATTTTAATTTTTTAACATTACCAAGTTTTATATTATTTTTAACTTTTATTTTATTTTCACTAAATCAAAGTTTAAAAAAAAAAGATAAAATAATTAGTGATTATTTTTTAATTTTAACACTTTTTTATTTTATATTAAAATTTACGAGAATTTCAGAATTTGGTGTTGATTTACCTTCTACAATATTTTCAATTTTAGGAATTTATTATTTCATGAAATTTTATGAAACAAAAATAGAAGAAGAAAAAAAAACATACTTTTTTTTAATTTCTATCTTTTGTGTGTTTTCAATATTAATTAAACTAAGCTCATTTCCTGTTATTTTTTTTCCACTATATATATATTTTCATAACTTTAATAATTTCAAATTTTTGATTATTAAATTTAAATATTTTTTTATTTTTTTATTATTTCTAATCTTTTTTTTACAGCAATTTATTTTTACAGGATGTATTTTTTTCCCAAATGAATTTACATGCTTCAATACATCTTGGTTTAACTCTGAATATTTAAATTTGTCTAAGCAACTTGAGTTGACTAATAAAAGCTATTACCATAAAGCAAAAGAAATTTATTCTCCTGATCAATACCTTGTTGATCTCAATTGGTTAAATTTCTGGATCAAAAGAAATTTTATTGAAATATCAGAACATGTATTAACGATCTTAATGCCATCAATAATATTTATTTTGTTATTAAAAAAAAATGATGAATTAATTTTTTCTTTCAAAGAAAAATATACCCTTTATGTCTTTTTATTAATTGGCTTTGTATTCTGGTTGAGTTTCTCACCAGTTTATCGATTTGCAATTCATTTATTTGTTACATTAATATTTGTTTTTTTATCAGGTTTTTTTTTATCTAAAAAATTTTCAAAAAATGTTTTCATAACTATGGTGGTGTTATTTGTTTTTTTTAGTTTTTCTAAAAATTTATTAAGATTAAACGAAGTTGATAATATTTATTTAGGTATTCAAAAAATTAATAATAATTATGTATCAAATAATAAAATCAGCAGTCAGTTAGTGAAAATTTATACACCTGATGTAGAAAATAATTCAAGAAATGGTTGGCAAGGTAGACTATGTTGGGATATTCCGTTTATATGTTCTTATAATAAGCTTAAGGTTTATAGAAAAAAAGGATATTTAATAATAAATAAATTAAAAGAATAGATTATGATAAACAAAGAAAATTTTAAGTTATCAATAGTTATTCCTTGCTATAACGAAAAAAAAACCATTGAAAGTATTTTAAAAAAAATAAAAGTTTGTTTACAAAATTATAAGATTTCTAATTATGAAATAATTATAATTGACGATTGCTCAAATGATGGAACCAAGGAGATATTAAAAAATTTTAATGATAATGAGTATATGAATATTTATTTTCATGAAAAAAACTTAGGAAAAGGTGGTGCAATTCAAACCGCAATAAAATATTTGACTGGAGATATAACAATTATACAAGATGCTGATCTAGAATATGATCCCTTTGATTATAATAAATTATTATTTCCATTTTTTGATACTAATGCAGATGTAGTTTATGGTTCAAGATTTTTAGGTGGAGGAAAATATGTAAGGATTCATTTTTTTTGGCATTATTTGGCAAATAAAATTTTAACTTTTATATGTAATTTGTTTATTAATCTAAATCTAACTGATATGGAGACCGGATATAAGGTTTTCAAAACTTCGGCTTTAAAAAGTGTAAATCTTAAAGAAAAAAGTTTTTCATTTGAACCTGAGGTCACTATTAAGTTAGCAAAAAAAAATTATAAATTTTTTGAGGTACCTATAACCTATAATGGTAGGTCATATGAGGAAGGAAAAAAAATTGGTCTTAAAGATGCATTTATAGCGCTAAAAACCATTATTTTATATTCTTTTATGAATTAATCGTTTTAATTTTTTTTTTGACTATAATTTTTCTTTAGGTATAAATACGTCGCCTGGTGATTATAGCGAAGAGGTAATACCCGATCCCATTCCGAACTCGGAAGTCAAGCTTTTCAGCGCCGAT
>MDSW01221450.1_pt1 | contig 18209 bp, 9 predicted proteins | sample 811171 | NCBI WGS metagenome assembly MDSW01 (sample SAMN05326641, study PRJNA326480) | marine metagenome | isolation source: seawater | place: Atlantic Ocean: North West | collected 2012 | reverse complement strand
GGGTGGAGGCGTACGCGTACCTGTCGGCGCTCGTCGACGCCGCGCCCGAATTCGTAGAAAGCGGCGGCGGCGGAAATACTTTTTCCGGCGGAAACCTTTCTTCCGAAACAACAACACACGGGAACTACCTCCGCGAGGGACCCGCGCCGGTTCCCGACGCGGTGGTCGCGCGCGTGGCGCGGTGCGTGATCGCGCACGCGGTCGACGCGGCGGCGCGCGAGGTGGCGGGGGCGTGCGGCCACGGGGGCGTCCGCGCCGCGTTCGCCGCCGCGGCGGAGACGCGAAAACGCCGAGTTATTCGCGGAGACGGAGAAAAAAAAACCGACGAAAATCGGTCCGCGACGGGTTCGGACCGGGTTCGGGAGGGACCCTTCGACGCGGGCTCCGGAGAGACGGCTTCGTTCTCCGTCGTGTCCACGCGCTCGACGCTCCGGAGGGCGCTCGGCGCGCCTCCGGACGCGGGCGTCGTCGACGAGGCGTTCGGACGCGTCCGCCGCGGCGACGCGGCGACCGACGACGACGGTCGCCCCCGAGGGAATCGTACGCATTCCGCGCCGCCGGGGAACGCGCTCAAGAAGCCGGGGAACTCTCACCACGCCAAACAGCCGGGGAACCACTATCCCAACTCGGCGGCGGAGCGCGTCGATTCGTCCTCCGACGCGCCCGTCGGGAAGGACGCGGACGCCGCTCGCGCCGCGCTTTCGTTCTTGGCGTCGTACGCGCGCGTCGCGTTCGCCTCCTCCGGTGCCCCCGAAGAACCCTCGTCGAACCCCGGATCCTCCGCTCGGTTTTTCCGCTCCGCGATCCTCGAGCCGCTCGCGGCGGCGCTTCGGTGTCCCCCCGGCGCGAGCGCGAGCGTCTGCGGGGCGCTCGCGGCGTCCGCGGGGCCGCTTTGGGCGGCGACGCCCGGCGCCGGGGACCCGCCCGAGTCGTCGGGTTCGGTCGCGGCGGCGGCGAACGAGGCGCGACATCGGTCGGTTCCCGGGGGAACGGTGATCACTAAGCGACCGTCGTTGCCTAAGACGCCCTGGCCCGCGCACGCGCCCGAGCCGACGCCGTTCTCGGACCTCAAAGCGCTCGGAGGCTCGTCGGAGGCTTCCGCGGCGTCGGTTTCCATCGTCGGCGCGGTGACGTCACGCGACCCTCCTGCGGGGACGAAACGGCTCGAGAACCCGAAGACAAAACGCGCGTACGAGATGCTCTTCCTGACCCTCGCGGACCACCGGGGCGGGCGGGTCCGGGCGCAGCTCATCGGGAAGAAGGCGGCGAAGTGCGCGGAGGCGATCGAGGCGGCGCAGAGGGCGAGCGGGGAGAAGAGGGTCGTGGTCGGGTTGGTGGGGGTCAAGGCGCGGCGACCGAAGGCGCCGTCCGACGCGCCCGCCGTGTGGGACCCCAAGGAGGAGTCCGAGCTCATCCTCCGCCCGGACCATCCCAGCGCGGAAAAGCTCTGATGCGTGACGCGTCGCGAAGGCGCCGGCGGGTTCGCGAGCGCCGACGGAGCGGAGCGGAGAGGTGAGTTAATACCTTCACACATAGTCTACTTTCGCGGCGGTTTTAGACAATTCGGCGAAGGGAAGAGGAGTCGTTCATCTCGATCATCTCGGAGTACCCGCGCGCGCTTGCGGCGTAGTCATCATCGCGTCAGAAAGTAGTCTAGTAGGTAAATTTAGATCGCGTTGAGCCGTCGGTGCCGCGCGTCCCTTTCATCACACGCGTCGCGTTCGTAAAAATGGGTCGTCAGGGATCGGAACGCTCGGCGCGCTCCCTCCCGAAATATTCCCGACGATCAATCACCGCTCGGTCCGCCCTCGCGCCCCCTCGTCGCCGGCGGCGAGGGTGATTTCCGTCTTGCACATGGGGCACTCCTTGTTATCCTCGAGCCACGGCGCGAGGCACTCCGAGTGGAACGCGTGGCCGCAGTCCGGCAGCCGCGTCGTCACCTCCCCGTCCTCGTACGGCATCCGGCACACCGCGCACTCCTCCCGGTGACAACACGCGTCGCGTTCGTCGCCCCCCGATTTCGACGCGTGCTCGTCGTCGTTCTTCACCCGTTCCGTCGGCAGGCGCTCGAGAATCCGTGGATCCAGCCCCTTTGACTGCGTCCCGATCGTCTCCCCCAGCGCGGTGAGCTCCTCGTACGTCATCGCGTCCACGTCGACGCCGCCGTTGGATCGATCGGAGTCGTCCGGGTCGGCGTCGGGGTCGACCCCGGCGAGCGCGAGCATGCGCCGGTGCCATTCCATCTGCTCCTCCTCCATCAGCCGACGCGCGAGCGCGAGGGAGGGGTCCGAGTCGTCGTCGTCGTCGTCGTCCGAAGCATCGTTCAGAACAGCGTCGTCCGACTCCGCGTCATCGTCCCCGGGGAGGCGGTGGATATCCTCGACCGGGGCGCCGATGGACCCCGCGGCGGCCGATGGACCCGGCGAGGCGACCGCGCGGTAGTACGCTCGCTCCTGCTCCTGCAGCAAACGCGCGAGCGCGAGAGACGACGAGTCGGAGGCATCCGCCGCTGATCCGCTCGGCGGCGTCGCGGACTGAGGGACACAGGACGAGGGGAGGGGGGGAGGGGGGGCGTCAGGGCGCGAAGGGACGCGGAACGAGGGGATGAATGAGCGCGGGATTTTTGAGAGGAGGAGCGGCGAGGAGCGGCGAGTGGGGACGATCGATCATCCCGGATTCCGGGATCCCGGGGTACGCGTGGGGGGAGGGGGCGTGCGCTCGAGCGAGCGTTTTTTCTTCGTCGGCCCGGGGCGATTTTTTCTCTCGTCGCGTGGGGGAACGACCGACGCGAGGCGACGCGACGCGACGCCGGGGCGGGGCGGCGCGCGGGCGCACCGTCGTCTCGTTCGCCGCCGCGTTCGCGACGTTCGCGACATCGTCCGGCTGCGCGTCCGCGACGCGCGCTTCGCGCGTGTCCTCCTCCGAGGACGACCCCCCCGAGCGGCGCGGCGCGCGATCGGTCGCGTCCGCGGGCGCCGGGTCCTCCGCCGCGGCGCGCGGCGCCGCGACGATCGCGGGGGATCCTCGGAGGGCGTACCGCTGCTTTCCGGCGCTCGGGGGCGTGGAGGGCTGCGACCCGTCCACGCTCCGGCGCGCGGGAGGGGGCGCCGCGGGGATGTCCATCGCGTCCATCGAGGGGAGAGGCGCGGCGCGCGGGGAGGTGTGCGGGAGGGCGGAGCGGAGGGTGAGGGGGACGAGGCCCGAGGTCGCGGCGAAAACAACAACAGACGACTACGAAATCGATCGGCGTTTCCGAGAGGCGACGGCCGAACATCCGAAACGGGCGGGCGGTTTCGGCTGCATTATTTCAAGACTGTTCCGCCGTTTGAAATCTCGTCTCTCGCAGCAGAGGGGAACTCGGCCGGGACGACGCGCTGACGTGATGAGAGATGCCGGACCCTCGTCGCCCCCCGGCGCCTCCATCTCGGTCGGCGCGTCGGCCGCGGGTCCCCGCCCCGGCGTCCCCGCCCCGATGCCGGACTTCCGCGACCGCGAGCGCGACGAGGCGGACGCGCAGGCGAAGAACACCGCGCGCCAGCGCGAGGTTTTGCGCGAGCGCGCGGCGCGGCGCGCGAAGGAGCGTCGGAAGGAGGCGAAGAAGGCGGCACAGGCGCAAACGGTCGCCGGAAATGCCCCCGCCCCCGGCGCGGTCCCCGCCCCACCCCCCCGCGCCTCCTCCCTCGCCGCCTCGCGTGCGCCGCCCTCGCGGGGCCCTCCGGAGACGCAGTGGGGCCTCGCTCCCTCCGAGTGGACCGGGGACGTGGGCGGCGCGCTCGTGACGCTGCAGAGCGAAAATCGCACGCTCAGGCGCGAGCGCGCCAGGTGGGCCGCCGAGCGCGCCGAGCTCGAGGCGAAGCTCAGGGCGGGTGCGGCCATGGGGCCCTTCGGCCGCGTCACGACGCCCTCGCCGCCGCCCCCGAGCATCCCCGAGAGCGACAACATCCCCGGAGGGGCCGGCGCCGGCGTCGGCGGCGCGGAGGGCGACGCGGGCGCGACGGGCGCTTCTTCACGCGCCGCTCCTCCGGAACGATCCCCACCCCCCGCGTTCGGCGATTTGCGCGCCGCCTTCGAAGTCGCCCCGGACGACGACGACGCCCCCGTCGGACCGGGACCCCCCCCTGCGCGAACGATCGAGGACATCTACGACGACGAGATCCGCGACCCCGACGAGGAGAACCGTCCTCCGGTCGGTCGACGCCGCGACGGCGTCCCGTCCGCATCCGACGCGCGCGATGCCGACTCGTCGTCTCCTCTCGGCCCCGTGGGCGACGCATTGGAACAGCTCAGCGGCGCCGAGGCGATGACGGCGCTGATGATGGCGGAGATGCGCGCCTCGCGCGGCGTCGTGGCGGACCTGCGCAGGGAGATGCGTCTCGAGCGCGAGCGCGCGGCGCAGGCTGAGGCGCGTCAGCGACGCCTCCTCGAGCAGACCCGCCGCGCCGCCGACGCCGCCGTCATGACGGCGGAGTCCGTCGCCGAGAACCAGAAGAACCACATGGCCAAGGCGATGCAGGCGGCGGAGACTCGGACGCAGTCCCTGGAGATGCTCGTGCCGACGGGGAAGAGGAAGAAGCAGCAGACCGAGGCGGCGTACACCGCCGCGGACGTCGCCGAGAACGCGCTGACCAAGATCTCCGAGATGGTGCCCGGATCCACCGGGGACCTCGAGGAGCAGCAGGAGATGCTCCGGCGACGCCGGTTCGACCGCCACGCGGCGAGGCTCGGGCAGATCTCCGCCGCGGCGTCCGCGATCGCCATCAGCACCGTGCACGCGAACGCGGCGAGGCTCCAGGCTTTGAAGGAGAAGAACGCCAAGGGGACGCAGACGGAGGACGCGCTCGACAAGTTTCTGTACTGCAAGGTGATGACGGACTACTTCCTCCCCGCGGTGCTGCTGTCGCCCGAGGAGAAGGCGGAGCTCGAGCGGAAACGGAAACGCGAGGCGCTGGCGGCGGTGGAGGCGCAGAGGAGGTGGGCGCTGGCGGTGGAGAGGGAGGGAACGTACGGCCGCGAGGCCAGGTACTGGCTGCTGAGGCGCGAGGCGAAGGACCAGGAGTCGGAGTCGACGGATGCGATCGCGTCGGCCTTCGCCGACGCCGAGCGCGTCGTGCTCAAGGCGATTCGAAAAAATCACAAGAGCGCGCTGCAAAAGCAACCCGCGGGGTACCTGGGCGCGGACGCGCGCGCGATCATCCTCGGCGCGGTGGCGAGCGCGGAATCGCGCGCGATGGACGCGATCGAGCGCGTCCGAACGTCGATCATGGCGGAGATTGAGGCGGGCCAGCTGAACGGCTTTTTTCCTCTGGAGGAACGACAACGACTCGACGCGCGCATGCGCAAGATGACGGCGCTCCTGTCCGCGCTGCTCGCCGATTTCGAGAAGGAGATCAAGGCCGTGTGCACCGCCCCGGACCCGGGGCGGGACGCCGCGTGCGCGCCCGCGGCGAACGTCAAGCCGACGGGCGTGTTCGCGGACGTCGCGAACATCATGGCGCCCGCGGCGGCGCGGCTGAAACTCGCCAGCGAAAAAACGCGCGCTGACGCCGCCGCTTTGGCCGCCGACCAGAGCGTTCCCCTCAAGCACGTCCTCGACCGCGCGGAGTCCATCGCGAAGGAGGCGATTCCGCGGGCGCTTAAACCGATCCTTCCGGCGCTCCGCGCCGCGCGGAACATGGGCAAGCTCGACCCGAGCGGCGTGGGGGCGATGATGGTGGACGTGGACGCCGCGGAGGCGCGGGTGAGCGCGACGTTGGAGGCCATCGCGCCCGCCGCCGCCTTCGCGTGTTGGCAGACCCAACACACGCGCGTCGGGCCCGCGAGCGGCCCCGGGAGCTCGCGACGGATGAAACCTCTGCGCCCGGACGACCCGACCGAGGGTCTGGCGGAGGAGCACGAGATGGATCAGAGGCGCGAAGATGCCCTCGAGAAGATTGGGAAGTGTCTGCGCGAGAGCCGGACGCGGCTGCTGTTGTTGACGCGCGACGCGCATAAACGGATCGAGGACGTCATGGCCGGGGACGGCGAACCCGGGACGGCGACCGAGGGCATCCCGGCGTTACCCGCGCGCGTCGCCAACGGCGTCCTGGCCGTCACCGCCAGGTTACGCGAGGCGGCGACGAACTGGGGCGCGTTACTCGACGACGCGGGCGAGCAGGAGCACTACGCCGTCGGGGGCGTCGCCGCCAAGCTCGTGCGCAAGGCGCGCGCCGTCGCCGAATTCGCCCCGCGGCGCCTCCTCGACGCCGGCGACGCCGCGAAGAACATCATGGCGTCGTGCACGGAGATTTACTTCCCCGTCCTGGGCCCGCCGCCGCCTCCGCCGCCGCCCCCCGCGAACCTCGCCATCCCGTTCCTGCACCTCGAGGAGAAGACGTGGAAGAAGGGGGACGAGCCCGAGGATATCCCCGAGGATCCGCCGGAGATTGGCTTTTTGGAACTCGAGGCGGAGGTGGACGCCGCGGTGGCGACCGTCAGGGACGCGGGCGAGGTGGCCGCGGGGCGAATCGAGGCGTTCGTCGACGCCTTCGCGCGCTCGATCGTCTTCAGGGACGACGCCGCGGATCCGCACGACGTGGACGCGGTGTTACCCGCGACGGAGACGGAGGTTTTAGCGGTGACGCGCGCGGCGGAGACGCTTGCGATTCGCGTCATGGAGTCTCTGGACGATCTCCGGGAGGACGCGAAGGACGCCGCGGCGATCGTCAGGACCTCGGCGATGCCCGCGCACTTCGACTACGACGAGGACTACGACCCGATCAAGAACCGCAAGGGCAAGTGCGAGGACCCGGACGACGAGATCCCAAAGGACCACAGGGTGAATAAGCTGGACTGCAAGAGCGCGGGGGTGCGCGTGCGAACCGCCGAGGAAAACGCGAGGGCGAGGGTCGAGGGCGCGATCAAAGTCGCCAGAACGCAAATCGAGGCGATCCTCGCGGAGGCGAGAACGAAGGGCGGCGTCATGTGGGCGCTTCCCGCGGAGCCCGCGTGTCCCGGCGCGGTGCGCCTGGGCGTCCGAGCCCCCGCCAGCACCGCGGTGTTCTGCGGCTCCTCCGCGGGCCTGAGCCAGTTTGAGTCCGCCGCCGAAATCGCCGAGGGGTTACACGAGGCGGAGATTCGCGAGGCGAAGCGGATCATGGAGGCGGAGGCGGCGGCCAAGCTCGAGCGCGCGAGGGAGGCGGAACAGAAGGACGCGGAGGCGATCATGCCGAAGATGGACCCCACGCCGCCGAGGGTCAAACCCGACGCGCCGAAGGAGCTGCCTCCCGCGCCGACGCGGCTGCCGCAGCGCGACTTTTACGCGCTCATGCGCCGGGCCTTCGACGACGATACCGTCGGGTCGACGAGCCTGAAGGAGAAGTTCGAGGAGATGGACCTGGCGAAGACGGGCGCCCTGGACGCGCAGCAGCTCCGCGAGCTCGTCACCGAGGCGGTCCCGGACGCCACCGCGAAGGAGCTTCGGCACTTCGAGGTGCTGGCGATGCCCGGCGGAGACGGTATCGGGATCGAGGACCAAACCGTCACGCTGGAAGAGCTCAGGAAGGCCCTGAGAGGGTCGCAGAGAGCGTTCAAAGCCGCGAGGTTCAGGGCGAGCGCGACCGGGTCCGCCGCGCACACGGTTCCCGGCGCGCGCGCGGGCCCGGCGCCGCCGGAGCCGCCCCCGAAGGTTCTCGGCGGGCTCCAGCAAACGTTGGCGCGCATCGACGACGCGCTGGAACGAGAACAGATTCCGCCCAGGGCGCTCTTCAACGCCTTCGACGGCGACCGCGACGGGAAGCTGGACGCGGGGGAGCTCAAGGACATGCTCTGGCGGCTGCTTCCCGGGCTGGAGGCGGACGAGGTGCGGTTCGCGATGGCGCACGTGTTCGAGCACGCCGCGGCGGAGGACCCGAGTACCGCGCCGGAGGCGGCGGACGTGCCGGGCTCCGGCGCCGCCAACGCGGGCGAGAAGAGGGGGACCGTCACGTTCGAGGCGTTCGACGACGCCATCACCGCGCTCAGAGGCGCCGCCGAGAAACAAGCGGAGTAATCGTACTACTAAGGAGACTACTTTCGAAAGTAATACGCGCTTATCGCATCTTCCTTCTCTCATCTCAGCGCCTCTCGTTTCCACCGCCAGTACCTCGCCCTGATGGGATCGGCGCTCGTCTCGAGCGCCTCGAACGCGTCGGCGGCGGCTCTTCGGTCCCCGCGCCTCGCCTTCGCCTCCGCGAGGAGCGCGAGCGCGTGTCTCCGCCCCGGCGCCCCCTCCCTCGCGTGCTCGCTCGCGACGCGTTCGCACTCGCCGCCGAGCGCGCCCCACCCCCCCTTCGCCGCGCACGCCCTCAGGTAATTCCACGCGCTCTCGTTATCCGGCGCGAGCCGCAGCTTGGTCTCCGCGTACCCCATCTCCCGGCGCGCCGCCGCGGCGTCCGCTTCGTCGCTGCCCTCGCCCAGGGCGGCGACGAAGCGGTGACTCCACGCGGAGTTGTTCCGGACGTCCCTAATGAGCATCTCGTCGCAGAATTCGGGTTCGGCGCGCCACAGGTCGAACGCGCGCGCGCACCACAGCCTGTGCGTCCACGCGTGGATGTTCTTCGCGTCCGCGTCGAGGGCGCGCCTCGTGAGGGTCAGGTTCAGCTCCAAGCACCCCGCGCGGTCGTCTTCGTTCGCGCACAGCGCCGCGGACACGAGCCTCGCGTGGTTCCACACCTGGTAGTTCTTCGGGTTTTTCTCCGCCATGCGATCGACGTACCGGAGCTCGTCGCGAAGCGACCACGGAGGGTCGTCTTGATCGTCGTGCGCGTTCGCGTTCGCGGGGGAGGAGAGGAGCTCGGTGAGGACGCGGAACCGGTGGTGCCAGACCGTGTAGTGGGCGCCGTTCATGGCGATGATCGCCTCCGTGAGCGCGAGGACGCGGGGGGACGCCTCGCCCGACGCGAGGACCGCGCGGAACGTGTCCGCGGCGTCCTCGTACTCGGGGGCGTAGTCGATGCGCACGACCGGCGCGCCCGCGGGCTCGGCCTGCGCGACGCCGGTCACGTCGGACCACTCGGGGCGAGACGAGTAGGGGACGTACGCGCCGTCGGAGGAGGAGGACGACATCGGGGGGGGAGGGGGGGGGCGCCCCGGGGAAGTGATCCGTCGACCAAACAAAACAGCACGAGGAGATCCGAGAAGAGTGCAGGTATTCGAGCCGGCGCGCGGAAATGACGAACTGATGGGCGGAAAATATATCGTGCCGACTGTCAGTCTCGCTACTAGATGCTCAGCAGGAGGCTCGCCCTCTCGAGCGCCTTCTCGAGGTGCGGCGCGTCGCTTCGGATGTCCTCCACCGCGCCTCGAAGCTTCTCCCTCCTCCTGGTCGCCTCGTCGAACGCCGCGTACGCCTCCTCCTCCGTCGCATCGCACCGCCGCTCGCCCCGCTCCACCTCCGCGAACCGCTCCAGCATCCGACTCGCCTTGCGCGCCTCGAGCTCGATGCGCTCGCGCTCCCTGTCCACGCCCTCCTTCGCGCCCCGAAGCTCCTCGCGCCGTCGCTCGAGCTCCTCCACGGCGGCGCGCGTCGCCTCCACCTCCTCCTCCGCGGCGACCCGCTGTTCCTCGAGCGCCTCGAGAGTCTTCTCCGCCTCCGCCGCCTCCGACTCCGCCTCCCCGATGGAGCGCTTCAGGTCCGCGCACTGGCGCTGCAGCCCCCTGCGCGTGGCCTCCTCCTTCTGCGCCGCGCGCCCCCTGGGAGGCGGAACCGAGCCGCCGCTCGCTTTCGCGCCGCCGGATCGCCGCGCCGCGCTCGAATCCGCCGCCTCCTTGGTCTTGGCCAGCCGAGCCTTGGTCATGATGAGCTCGCGCTTGTAGATGGCCTTCTCCATGTCCTGCATGAGCGCCTCCTGGCGCCTCATGAGCTCCGCGTCCCTGCGCTCCATCCTCTGAATTTCCTTCTTCATCGCCGTCACGACGTCCCCGCCGACGTCCGGGTCGAGCGCCGCCTGGGTCTCCTTCTCCAGCTGAATCTTGCGCTCCCAGAGCATGATCTGCCGCTCCGCCTCCACAACCTCCGCGAGCGTCGACCGCTTCTCCTCCGCCGCGGCTTCGATCTTGGACTCCAACCCCGCCGCCTCGAGCTCGAGATCGCGAAGCTCGCCGACGACCTCGCGCTCCAGGACGACGTTCTCCGTCTCCAAAACCTCGAGCCGTCTCGCGTTTTTGGCCGACGCGACGTTGATCTTGGTCGCGTCCGCGTGCGCGCGATCCGACGCCTTGTCCAGCGCGCGAATCTCCTCCGCCTGCCTCTGGCGGTTCTTCTCCAGCCGAGCGCGGCGCGCGACGAGGACCGTCTTCTCCGCCTTGAGCCTCTGCGTCTTCTCCGCGAGCTGGTTGTTCTCGTTGACGGTGGCGACCAGGTCCGTCTGGTACCCCACCCACCGCCGCTGGAGCTCCTTCGACGCCTTCTCCTTGGCCGCGATTTCGCGCGTCGCGTTCTTGATCGTCGCCTCCATCGGCCCCAGGTTCTCGTCCTCGCCGCCGCCGGACGTCTTCGCCGCCAGCTCGCGGTTGAGCCGCTCCACCTCGGACGCCTTCTTGTCGATCTCGTCGTTCCGCCGAGCAATCTCCGTCTCGTACTTTTCGATCGCGCGCGTCTTCTCCTCGAGCTCGGCGCGAAGGCGGTGGGCCGTCTCGCTTAACGCGCCGTTGCGGGCGTCCACATTCAGCGCGTCCACCTTGAGCCGAGCAATCTCGTTCTGCGTCTTCGTCACCGTCGCCTCCTCCGCCTTGATCTTCGCGCGGAGCGCCTTGGTGGCGTCGACGAGTCGCTTCGCGCCCTTCTCCACCGTCGTCTGCTCGGAGAGATTCTCGAGCATGCGCTCGTCCTGGTCCCTGGAAGCCTGTCTGGCGTTCGTCGCGTCCCTCTCGGCGTTCTTGAGCTCCTTGTCCAGCGCGTGCGACTCCTTCTTCGCCCGGTCCAGGTGCGCCTCGGTCTCCTCCAGGCTCAACGTCAGGCGCTCGTGCGTCTCCGCCAGCTTGTCCCGCTTGTCGCGGCACTGCTGGATCGTCCGCTGGAGGAACTCGCTCTCCGCCTCCGTCTTGGCGAGGAGGTTCGCCAGGCGCTCGTTCTGGCGCTCCTGCTCCCTGATGAGCTTCTTGTTCGCGCTCGTCTCCGCCTCGATCATCAGCATCTTCTCCTGCTGCTCCTCCAGGGCCTTCTGGGTCGCGGCGAGGGCCTCGTCGCGCTTGGCGTTGCCGACGAGCGCCGATTTCCACTGGGAGAGGAGTTGGTTCTTCTCCGCGTGCACGGAATCCATCTCCGCGGAAGCCTCCGCGAGCGTCGCCCTCGCCGCCTCCGTCTCCTTCCGCTGCGCGGCGATCTGCGCGTCGAGGGTCGCCGCCTGAAGGTGTAATTTTTTCAGCGTGGCCTGGAGGGAGTCGATGAGGACGTCCTGCTCGAGCTTCTCCTTCTCCAACCTTCCGACGGCTTCCTCCGCGGCGAACGCGGCGGTGCGAGTCACGGCAATCTCCGATTTGATCTCCCGATCGTGCGCCTCGACGTGCTTGAGCGTCGCGTTCAACGCGTCGAGCTCCTGCTGGTACCGATCCACCGCGCTCCTCTGCTCGTCCGCCTCGCCCGCGCGCGTCTCGAACCATTCCTGGAGCTCGCGGAGTTCGTCCTCCGCGCGCTCGCGCTCGAGCGCGGTTCGCTCCAATGCGTCGTTCGTCTGATCGAGCTTGGTCTGGAGGCGGGAGAGCGTCTGCTGCGCCGCGTAGAGCTCGACGCCGATCGTCTCGCGCGCGCGCTTGGAGGACTGGAGGAGGAGTGCGGAAGTGTGTGAGTGTGTGCGTGTGTGTGTGAGAGAGCCAAGCGCGGTGGGGAAAAAGGGGAGGGTGACACGAGGCGACGGGGACGAAGGCGCGGGTCGTCGGGTGGGTCGGTCGGTCGTCGGAATTGCCGAATCCGGCACGCGCGCGGGATCTGAGCGCGCAATTCAACGGGCGGTCGGCGACGCGAGGGTCGGGTCCCGTCCCGTCCCGTCCCGTGCGGGAGGAGACGGAGACGGGCGGGCGCGGGGGGGACGCGCGCGGGGATCGGGGTTCGCACGCACGTCGAGTTCCTCCGCTCGCTCGCGGATGCGCTCCTCGAGGTCCGTCTTGGTCTCCAGGAGCTGCTTCTTGAGCGCCGCCTGCGCGCGGGCGAGGAGGGGGTGGTCCGGGTCCATCCCGCCCGTCGCGCTCACGCCGTCCGCGTCGAACGCGTCCTCGTCCGCGCTCGCGCTCGCGCCGTCGTCGTACTCGGGGCCGTCCGACGAGCTCATCTCGACGACGGCGGTGGGGAACCGAAGGCGCGCCCCGCGCGCCCCCAGCGAGTGCCGCGGCGACGACCCAAACGGGCAACAACGTTTGATGAGACGCGGGTTGTCCCGTCCGATGTGAGCAGTGCGGGCGCGCCCGAGTGACGACTCAAGAGAGCCCAAATACACTCGTCGTCCAAACTCGGACTACGGATTCGGGATAATCCCCCTCCCCCCCTCCGCACACCGCGACGCGCGTCTTCCACCTTCGCCCCCCTCCCGGCGGGCGGGTCGCGCTCCCATGCCGCCGAAGAAGAAGGACAAGAAGGACGAGGGCCCTCCCCCGACGGAGGAGGAGCTCCTCGCCATGGCCCAGGCGGAGGCGCTCAAGGTACGCCTTCACTTCGCCCGCCCGCCCGTTTTGGGGCCCCGCCCCGCGTCCGATTCGCCCGTGGCCCCCCCCCCCCTCTGAGGATCGTCGACCCTCTGAGGATCTGAACCGTCCCCTTGCCCACGCCCGCGCTCACCCGCTCGCCCTCCCGCGCCTTCCCACCAGGTGGAGCTGGAGACCGCGCGAACGCTCGCCGAGCGCCGCGCGGTGCTCCGCGAGAAACACGCGACGGAGATGGCGCTCCACGCGGTCAACGAGAAGAAAATCCACGCGAAATGGCTCCAGGTGATGCGCGCGGCGAAGACGGAGGAGCTCAAGCGGTCCATCACCGTCCACCAGGCCGCGCACCAGCGTCGACTCGACCGCAAGAACGCGCAGATCGAGGCCCTCGCGGCGGACCTGGACGAGGCGGAGGCGCAGCACAGGACCGCGGCGAAGCAGCACGCGTTTCAGATGGATCAGTTCATCTCCTTGCACCGCCGAAGGGTGCGAGACGTGGAGGATGAGTTCCGCAGGGAGACGCGATTGTTGGAGGAGGAGTTCGCCGAGGAACAGAGGCGGATCCTCGCGGGCCACGAGGCGCAGAAGAAGAACGCGCACGAGCTCCGGAGGGCGATGGAGGACGCCCACGAGGCGAGCCTGTCGGAGCTGCGCGCGAATTTCGAGACGGCGCGCGAGGAGATCAAGAATCGCAACGGGGAGGAGTACGACGTGCTCAAGTTTTCGCTCGAATCCGCCATCGAGGCGCTCGAGCGACACTTCGAGGAGGCGCACGGGGCGTACCTGGGCAGCACCGACAACCGCACGGAGTCGTTCAAGCGGCTCACGAAATCGGACGCGACGAGCGCGAAGACGATCGAGAAGCGCATGCGGCGGCTTCTGAGGCTCAAAGAGCAGATCGAGACGCAGAAGCGCCGGGAAACGGCGAGTCGCGCCGAGTGGGCGGAGCGCAACCGCGGCGTCCGCGCCGAGAAGGAGCGCGTCCGCGCGCACTACGAGAAGCTCGACAAGGAGATGCGGAGGGACCGGGAGCGGGAGAAGCGGAGGCTTCTGAAACTGGTGGAGGAGTCCGGGGAGGCGCGGAAGGCGCTGGAGGCGAAGACGGCGACGGCGGAGAAGGCGCTGCGATTGGCGCGGATGGCGAGGGCGCTCGAGACGGAGGCGGAGAAGATCGCGCCCTTCGCCTCCGGCGTCCACCCGGTCGCCGGCGGATCCGACGCGACGCACGCCGACTCCGATCAATCCGCCGCGACGGAGGAGGAGCGCGCGATCGCGAGCGCGATGGCGCGGGTCGAGGCGGCGGAGGGGCGGAGGGCGCTCCTGGAGGGGGCGGCGGCGGAGGCGGCGGCGGAGGCGGCGGCGGCGAATGAGACGAGCCGGGGGGGCGCGGCGACGGAGACGGCGCCGGCGTCGGAGCCCGGCGGGATCTTCGCGCACGGCCCCGGGTCTCTGTCGAGTTGGGGCAGCGACGAGGCGGGCGCGGTGGTTCCCGAGCACGCGTACCTCGACCGTTTCTTCGGGCGGTTCAACTCGGCGTATCTCGACGAGCGGGCGGCGGAGCGGGAGAAGAGGCGGTTGGAGCGCGAAAACGCCGATCTCAGGGCGCTGCTCAAGCGCCACCTCGACGGCACGGATGTGAACGCGGAGGTGATCGCCGACCCGAACAACCCTCTGTTCGTGGTGAACGACCGCGTGCTGAAGACGCAGGAGGCGAGGAGGAGGGCGGCGGAGAGGAGCGGGGACGAGGGGGAGGAGGCGGCGGGAGCGAGCGGGCGGCGGGAGATGGTGTTCGTGCGAGCCAACTGATGTCATTTTTGACGCTGCAAAATACTTTCGTACTTTCGTTCGTATCACATTGGCTGTATCACGAGGAGGAGGAGGCGGCGGGAGCGAGGGGCGCGCGGGAGATGGTGTTCGTGCGAGCCAACTGATGTCATCACCGATGCTTTTAGACGCTGCAAAATAGTCTACTTTCGTTCGTATCGCATTGGCTGTATCACGAGGGGGAGGAGGCGGCGGGAGCGAGGGGCGTGCGGGAGACGGCGTTCGTGCGAGCCAAATTGTTCCTGATGACGAAAACGTCAACAACAACATCTTCGCGAAGCATCTCGCCTCGTCACTCCGCGCGGCGCCCCCCACCCCCCTCCGACCCGCCTTCCGGCGGCGTCTCGGGCTCGTCGCGCCCTTCGATGCCTTCGCGCCCCCCCCTCGTCGCCCCGCCCGTGTTCGCGCGCATCCTCCCCGCGAACGTCGGCGGGCACGTGGACGACGACTCCCCCGCGTCCTCGAAGCGCGTGGCGAAGCGGCTCCGCTCGTGGTCCGGGTCCGAGTCGTCCGCCCCCGGGTCCCCCCCCCGGGTCACGCTCGAGGACGACCACGGGCCGGCGGAGTACCGTTTCTTCCGCGACGTCTTCGGCCCCGGGGCGAGCCAGTCGCGCGTGTTCGACGCGGCGGCGGCGCCGTTGCTGCGGCGATGCCTGGAGGACCTCGACGACCCGCGGTCGGCGTTTGTGTTCGCCTACGGCCAGACGGGCACGGGCAAGACGCACACGATCATGGGCCCGGAGGCGTCGTGGCGCGAGGTGGGGCATCCCGAGCGGGGGCTGTTTCCTCGCGTCGTCGACGACGTCTTACGCGTCGCGCGCGCCGTCGCGGATACGCACGTCGTGTCGCTCGGCGTCTCCGCGGTGGAGTTTTACTTCTGTCAGGGGTTCGACCTCCTGGACGACCACGCGCAGGTGGACGTGCGGGACGGGGAGATCGTCGGAAGAAAGCAGGCGGAGGTGAAGACGCTCGAGGACGCGCTGGACGTCCTGGCGACGGTTCGAGCGCGGCGAACGACGGCGAGCACGAAGATGAACCCGGCGGTGCGAGCCTCGGGAGCTCTCGGCGAGAAGGATGACGCGTCGCACGGCGGGTCGAGCCGATCGCACTGCGCCCTCACCGCGCACGTCACCGTCGTGAACCGCGCCACGAAAGTCGTTCGCATCGCCACCTTCGGCGCGATGGACCTCGCGGGCGCCGAGCGCCCGTCGAGTAACGGCCACGAGTTCGCGGGCGTCATGGAGGCGGTGATGAGTTATTGGCGGGACCCCGCGAGCGTGCGGCCGTGCGCGCAGGCGGCGATCATCAACCTCGAGCTCGCGGCGTTGCGGTCGGCCATCGTGCAGGCGACGGAGGCGCACGCCAAGGGGCGCGAGGTGGCGGCGCCGACGCAGCTCGGCACCGCCGCGGTCAACTACATGACGGGGCTGTTCGACGGGCGGTGCCAGGTGGCGAACGTCGTGACGCTGTCGCAGGCGCGAAAGTGCGGGTGGGAGACCTGGTTCGCGTGCACGTACGCGGAGGACGTGGCGAAGCTCAGGATGCCGCCGGATTATACCGCGGGAAAAAAAACCGCCGACGGGGGGGTGAACCCTCTCGGTCGCGGCGGGAAGAGGAAGAAGAAGAAGAAGGAGACGCTCGCGGAGTGGAGGGTTCGCGCGATCGCGACGCGGGACGAGGCGCGGGAGGCGCTGGCGAAGACGCCGGCGAAGGGGCACCCGAGCAGCAAGTTTCACCAGAGGAGGGTCATCGACGCCAGGCACTGGACGCAGGAGGCGGAGATCGCCGAGAGGTTAGAGGAGCGGCTCGAGGGAGAATAAGGGATCGCGTCGTAGAGGGAAAGGTAATCTAGTTAGCTTCGAAAGTAGACTAGCTAGCAAGTCTAGTAGAGTGCTAGAGTGATCTCGTAGTACACTCCGCCCTCGTCCCTCGGTCACCGAAGGTTCCCCTCGATGAGCGCGCGCCACCTGAACACCCCCGACTTGGTCTTAGGCGCCTTGGCGTCGACGCGCGGGTCCCGGGTTCGAAACGCCGCGAAGGAAGCCTCCGAAGGCGCCGAGAACGGCGTCTCCTTCGGAAACAGGAAACAGCCCGCCTTTTCCGACGAAGGACCCCCGACCGAATCGCCGCCGCCCGAATCGCCCTCCGCGGAAAAATCGTTCTTTGTCCCCCGCACCGTCAACCCGCACGCGCGACACAGCGCCGCCGCCTCCGAGACGACGGAGGCGTCGTTCTCGTTCTTCCCCTCGTCGTCGGCGAGCTTGAACCTCAAAATATCCCTCGCGACGGTGGCCATCGCCACCGGGGTCTTATTCGCGCTCGCGCAAAACGCCTCCAGCGCCCCCGCGCGCGCCCTCGCGAACGCGCGGCTCATCGCGCACGCGCGCAGGTAATCGCACCCGGGGCTGTCGGCGAGCTTGAAGAACGCGACGGGGTTCCGCGAGTCGAGCACCGATTTCGCCGCCAACGCGAACCGAACCTCGGGCGAGCGGAGCGCCGTCGCAGGGACGCCCCGGAGAAGCCGAGAAAAGGAGGAGGAGGAGGAGGAGGAGGAGGAGGAAGAGGCGCCCGGCGCGCCCGCGTCGCCGCCCTTTCGTTCGTGTTCGTCGCCGCCGCCGCCCTCCCCGAGGCTCAGGAGCATGCGGAGGCACAGCATCTCCGGCTCGTTCCGGAGCGCGGAGGGTAGGGAGGATCGATCGTCGTCTAGGGACGACGGTTCGCGTCCTAGGGACCCCTCCGGTTCGCGTCCTTCTTCTCGGAGGGACCCCGACCCCTCCGGTTCGCGTCCTCCTTCTTCTTCGCCCTCTTTCGTCGCCCTCGCCTCATTCGCCCTCGCCCGAGAAATTTCTTCTTCGCCCTCCGCGGCTTCGGCGTCTCTGTACGCGTGCGCGAGCGTGACGAGGGTCTTCCCGAGCTGTTCGAGGTGCAGGTGGCTGTTGTGCCCCTCGCGCCCGTTCGACGCGCGGAACCGGTTCGCGTCGGGGCCCAGGAGGTACTCCGACGCGAACGCGAAGCGGACCATGTGCTCCAGCCGAGCGATCGCCCAGGGGTCGCCCGGGGCGAGACCGCCGCCGCCTTCGAAAAAGTCTTCGGGTGGTTCCCGTCTTCGGGTTCGGGTTCCCGTCCCCGTCCCCGTCTCCGTCCCCGTCTCCGTCGCCGTCTCCGTCGCCGTAGTATCCGCCGCCGCTGCCCCCGCGGGGCCCGGGGCCCCGTCCCCTTTCCGCGGAGTATTATCCTCCCGGGGACGACCCCCCGCCGACGCCGACTCCGTCTGCCCCCCTTGTTGTTCCCTCGTCCGCCTCGTCCGCGTCTGCAGCGCCATGTCCTGTCGCACGCTCCTGAGTCGGTCCCACAAAAAATCGCACCGGCGCAGCAGCGTCGGTTCCTTAGGATTCCCGGGCGGGTAGTCGCACGCGCCCCCCAACAGCGCGAACAGGTGGTCCAGGGTCCGATCCAGCGCCGCGGGCGTCCGGACCGATCCCGGGTCCGCGCGCGGGTCCACCGTCCGCGCGAACTTCTTCACCGCGAGGGCCTCGGAGGTGCCGCTTTCTCGATCGCTCGGATTTATACGCTCGAACGGGTCGAGGTCCGAATTCTTCGCTCGGAACCGAGCCTCCTCCGCGGGACACATGGTCTCGCACGACGCCCTCAGCGGCGCCGCGGGGGGGGGGCGCGGGGACGGCGCGGGGGGAGGGCGCGGGATGCGCGGGAAGTAAGGGACCGGGGGGGGAGGGGGG
>MDSW01060022.1_pt1 | contig 18212 bp, 10 predicted proteins | sample 811171 | NCBI WGS metagenome assembly MDSW01 (sample SAMN05326641, study PRJNA326480) | marine metagenome | isolation source: seawater | place: Atlantic Ocean: North West | collected 2012 | reverse complement strand
GTCGCGCGGCGCTCGCTCGGGCCGATCGCGAGCGCGTCGCCCGCCGCTCCGCGCTCGCGTCGCGCGCGTCGGTTAAACCTAGAGCGGGCGCCGCCGAGGGGCCGCCGGCGAGGGGCCTTCCCCTCCGCGCGACGCGTTCCACTCCCCGGTCCTTCGCTCTCCACTCCTCGCGCGGGTCTCGCCTGGTGTCGTTCGCGTCCGGGTCCGGCGCTTCGCCGGCGTCCGACGCCCCCGCCTCCGGCGGCGGCCCCCTGGGCGTCGTCCGGCGTTTCCTCGACCCCCTTCGCGGGCTGTGGGGACAGCTCGTGCCGATGGCGTTCATGTTTTATTGGATGGCGCTCGCGAACGGCTTGCTGGACGCCCTGAAGGACACCCTCGTCGTGACCGCGTTCGGGGGCGCGGAGCAGATCCCTTACCTGACGGTGTACGCGGTTCTCCCGAGCTCGTTCGCGTTCGTCGCGGTGTTCGCGAAGTTCTCCCAGCGCTGGGGCCGCGAGAAGCTCTTTTACATCTTCCTCTCCTTCTTCATGGTGTTCTTCGCGCTCTTCACGTGGGTCCTCTACCCGAACGCCTCGAGCCTGCACCCCACCGCGTTCGCCCAGGCGTTGGCCGCGGACCTGCCCCAGGGCTTAGCCGGCGGCATCGCGGTCCTGACGAACTGGGTGTATTCGCTGTTTTACGTCAGCTCGGAGCTCTGGGGGGACGTCATCTTGAGTCTGTTGTTTTGGGGGATGGCGAACGAGACGACGCGGCTGCAGGACGCGGGGATCATCTATCCCTTACTCGGCGTCGGCGCGAACATCGCGCAGGCCTCCTCCGGCGCGATCACGCGGTGGGTCTCCGGCTCCTGGGCCCCCAACGTCCCCGCGGACGAGGTGTGGGCGACGAAGCTCCGGTTCCTGATGACGCTCGTGATGGTGTGCGGCGTCGGCATCGCGTCGACGCACGCGTACATCATGAAGAAGGCGCACGAGGCGGACGGCGGGGCGGGGAAGGAGGCCGCGCGGAAGGCCGCGGCGGAGGCGAGGGAGGCGCACAGGGCGGAGAAGGAGAAGAACAAGGCGCGGGCGGCGGAGGGGAAGAGTAAGAAGAAGTCCAAGACGGGTCTGTTCGACGCGTTGCGGTTCGTGCTCAAGAAGCCGGAGGTGCTCTGCCTGGCCATCATGTCCGTGTCGCAGGGCTTGTCGAGCATCTTGTTCCAGGTGGCGTGGAAGGGGCAGCTCCGGATCCTCCACCCGAGCCCGCAGGCGTACAGCGCGTTCATGGGGGACGTGCAGCTGATGTCCGGGGCGCTGACGTGCGGGCTGATGCTCGCCGCGCCCTGGCTCTTCAAAACCCTGGGGTGGGCGGCGACGCTCGGCGTCACCCCGAAGTCCGCCATGATCCTCGGGTGGGCGTTTTTCGGCTTCAGCATCTGGATGGCGGCGGGCGGGGTCCTCGTGCAGACGTCGCCCTGGCTCCCGTACCTCGTCTGGGGCGGGTCGATCCTGTACGTCATCGAGCGCGCGGCGAAGTTCTCGCTGTTCAAACCCGCGGAGGAGATGGTGTACATCACCCTGGACGAGGAGTCCCGAACCAAGGGCAAAGCCGCGGTGGACGTCCTGGGCGCGCAGGTTGGGAAAACCGGCGGGTCCTTCCTGCAGCAGGGCCTGCTGCTGTGGTGCGGCACCATCGTCGCCGCGCTCCCGGCGCTCATGATCGGACACTCCGCGGTCGTCGTCATGTGGCTGTGGGCGGTCAAGAGGCTCGACGACATGCACGGCGCGGAGCTGGAGAAGATGCACGAGGAAGCCCCGAGCGAAAACGAGAAGAGGGGGGGGGAGAGCGACGGAGAAAGCGCTGGAGCCGTCGCCGCCGCGTGACGACGAGTTTTTTTTCACCCGGGGGGGGGGGGATATCCTGTGCGAGTGCATTCCATTTTCGTTTGCGAACCGTCGTTCGCGCGAGCGGCTGGTAGAAGCGGCGTCTGTAAAAGTACGAGCGAGCTACGCTACACCTCCCCGCCCTCCCCTATGATATCATTTGTTCCCTAGCCCTCCCGTTTGCTTCGCTCGCTTGTACCCCATGGCGTGGAGCATCTCCACGAGCGTCGCGGCGCGGTCGCCCTGGAAGGACATGGCGCCGTTGCTCGCCAGGGATCCGCCGGCGCCGAGGACGCGCTTGAACTTCTTCAACACGTCGGCCGCCGCGTCGGGTCCCCCCGGGTCGAACCCGTCGACGACCGTGACGGTCTTCCCCTTCTTCCCCGCGCGCGTCACCCCGACGCGCACCTCTTGCGTCGCCGCGGGCGCGCCCGCGCTCGCGCCCACGCCCGACCCCATCGTCGCGGAGGGTTTCTTCGCCGTCGTCGTCCCGGATGGGGCGTTTTTCTTCCTCTCCGACCTGGACGCCTTCATCGCGCCGCCCTTACCGCTGAACGCGGCCACCACGTCCGCCTCGGACATGCGGGTCATCTCCCCGTCGGACCCGGCGCGCTCCACCCCGGTCGCGAGCTCGGGCTTGCTCGGGAGCTTTCCGCGGAGCGCCATCAGGTCCGAGCTCGCGAACGGGTTCGCGCCGGACGACGACGACGACGGACGCGACGACGCCTTCTTCGCGCGCGGCGAGAGGGCGGCGCCGCGGCGTCCGGGGTTCTGCGCGCGCGGCGCGAGCGCGCCGATCCCCGGGGGGGCGGCCGTGATCGCGAGCCACATGAGACGGTGGTTCCCACGAGACACGAGACGACGCCGAGCGATGTGACCCTGTGTGGAACAACAACGAAGCGAAAATGCATCCATGGACACGACACGATCAGGCAGGGTACGTACGCTTCCCGGGGCGGGGCGGGGATCCACGCGACGACCGGAAGTCGATCCCCTTAACCACTCCAGACCTCAAAAACACTGAACCGCCCAAATTTTTGTATACCCAAATATCGGTCGAGGTGAATATTTGAATCGATGCATTGAAAGATCTTTTACCTTTCGATATGAAATTGACCGCTTGAGCCCGATGAAAACGATTCACTAGGGATTACCCAAAACGTCACTTTTTACTGTTGATGTGAAGTGTTTTGGGCTCTTCTGCAGTTTGCGGGATTCTCCGAGGTGCTTGAGGAATCCGTGCGAGGAAGTCGGAAGCCGGTCCGGGTCCTCCAGCTATTTATATTTAGACCGTCACCGACGAGTCGTCCGGAATGCGTCGGAACTTTTCCGGAAATTTTTTTCCGAGTTCAACTCGCGCGAGTTAATGAGGGAAAGCACGGTCTAACGAGGGTTTAAATGAAATTTTCGAAAAACGTATGAGCAAACAGTCAGAGGCCATCGATGCACGTTCGGAGAAGATCCTTCATCTTCACCTCCCCCTCCGCGTCGTCGTCGGTATCCTTCGCTCGCTCGCGCCCTCATTCAGTCAGGCCCGCCCCGCTCTTCTTCCGAAACTCGCGCGATTGTCGCGCGTCCTCGGGTTCCTTGACGGCACCTCCGACGCGCCGGCGACCATCGCCTCGACCCTCCTCGCGATTCTCGCCGCCACACCGCTCGCGCTCGCGTCGAGCGGCACGACCGTCTCCCCCTCCCCCGCGCCCTCGCCGCCCTCCCCGATGATCACCCCATCCAGCGGGAGCGCCAGCCTCGACGTGCTGCAGATGAGCGCGCCCTCCCACCGCGCCGCGCCCGGGACGCCGCCCGGGGGCGGGGCGAGGACGCGTCGGACGCCCTCGAGCTCGAGCGCCTCGAGCACCACGTCCCTCACGCTCCCGCGAAGGACGCCCTCGTCGGCGGTGTACGCGACGCCGTCGACGAACGCGACCAGGTTCGAGCTCGCGCCCTCGAGCACGTCCCCGGTCGTCTCGTCCACGAGCAACAGCTCGTGCGGAGCGACGACGGCTCGTTTCTCTTCGGACGCTTCGACAAAGGATCGGAACCTCTTACCACGCTCGGCGGCCCACGCGGAATCCTTCGCCGCGGGGTCCGACCGCCCCGCGCCGTCGAAGGCGGCGTACACGGGCCTCGGCGGTGGAGGGTCGAGCGGTGACGCCGCGCACGTCGCGATGAGGTCCGCCGCTCGGCGCTCGGAGTCGGAGACGCTCGGGGGGAAAGCCGCGGGGCTCGCGGCGCCCGGGTTGGCGCCCCACGCGACGTGCGCGACGAGCTTGGCCTCCTCCACCGAAGGCCACCGCTCGCGGAGTCTCGCCAGGGCCTCGGCCATTAGGGGCTCGACGACGCACGCGACGTCCTCGGGGGTGGGGGGCGGCGTGAGGTTCGCGAGCTCCGCGGCGCGGCGGGAGGAGGCGGAGGGGGGAGGGGGCGAGGACGACGAGGGGGTCCCGGAGGGGGCCTCCCCGGAGGGGGCCTCCCCGGAGGGGGCGTCGTCGTCCGCGTCCGCGTCCGCGTCGCGCATTCGCGCGATGGACTCCGCGAGCTTCCGGGAGTGGAACGCGAGCTGGAACACCGCGTCGCGGCCGTGCGTGCGGGCGTTGACGTACGCGCCGCGGGGGAGGGACGCGAGCCAGGCGTCCGCGGAGAAACGCCCGGGGAGCGCGGAGTGACGCCCGCGATGGTCCACGACGACGTACCCGGGAGGCGTCGCGGTCGACGTGTCGGAGGAGGAGACGGGGGCGGAGGCGACGGACGCGGCGGGGGAGGACGACGCGGAACGGCGAGACGCCGCGCCGCGGAACAGCGGCGCGACGAGCGCGCGACGCGACAGCGACGTCGACATCGCCGGGGGGGGGGAGGGGGAGCGGCGCCGCTCGGCCGACGCGCGAGAGGGGAGTGCGAGAGAGGAAGCGTCAACTCCGATAAAAAATCACGCAACGGCCGCGCTCGCAACTTCCGATGCGCCGTCTGCACGCGCGTCGCGCACGGCGCGCGCGCGCTCACGCCATGGCCGGGGCCGCCGCCTTACCGATGTTCTCGATCTGCGCGTTGAGCGCGGCGATCTCGGCGTTCTTAGCCGCGATCTGCTCCCGGTAGTTCTCGACCTCCCGCTTCGTGTCCGTGAAGTGCTGCTGCACCTGCGCGCTGTTGTTGTTTTCCATGTGCGGGAAGACGTCCACGCCGAACTTTTGCAACACCGTCTTGATCTGCGACTCGATGTACATCACCTCCGCCTGGAGCTTCGTGCGCATGGAGACGAGCTTCGTCGTCTCCGCCGCCTCCGTCGCGCCCTTCTGAATGCTGTTCCACCAGTCCGCCATCGCGTCTGCGCTCCCGGTGGGTCGAAGGGGCGTGGACGAGACGCGTCAGGACGCGAAAGCGCGTGCGATCGGAGAGAGGCCGCGGGGGCGAGTGCCGAGCCGTGTGCGACCGCTCGGGTCGAGCGAACGCGCGCGGGGGGGGACGGTCGGGGGGAGCGAGCGCGGCGAGGGCGCGACGGCGGCGCTCCGGAGAGGGGCTCGGCCGCGGGAGAGGACGCACCGAGCTCGTTCGTGCGTGCGAAGCTGCGCTGCGCGTGGGGGAATGCCGCGGCCCGGCGAGAGACGCCACGCCGTGTGGCTGGGGCGAGACCACCCGCGTGTGAAAACACTGCAAAACGATCCGGGGAATCTGCAACGAGACGACGAGATAGTTTTGTCACCCGTCTCCCCTCCCGATCGTTGATTCGCCCTCGTTTCCCCCGCCGCCTTCGCCTCTCTCGCACTCGAGGCCTCGCGCGGTCCCACGCGCACGCCCTCGATGACGTCATCGGCGATGCCCCTCGCTTCGAGCGTCTCGGCGCCCCGCGCATCGCTCGCGTCTTCGCGCGCCCGGCTCGGCGCCCTCCCCCCCCCCGGTGGCTCGAAAAAGCGATTCGCCGCGCTTTTTCGCCTCGGGGCACGCCCCGACGCCGTCGCTCGTCCTCGTCGCGCGTTCGTCGTCGCCCCGCGCGCCTCGGCCGGCGCCTCCTCGTCCTCCCCCGCGCGTTCCGACCTCGACGTGTTCCTGTACGACACGACGCTCCGCGACGGGTCTCAGCAGGTGGGCATCTCCCTGACGTGCGACGACAAGCTCGCGGTGGCGTCCCACCTCATCGACCTCGGCGTCGCGTACGTCGAGGGCGGGTACCCCGCGAGCAATCCCAAGGACGAGGCCTTCTTCCGCCGGTGGTTCACCGAAGGCCTCGCGGAGAAGGCGGAGCGCAACGGCGTCACCCTCGCCGCGTTCGGCATGACGCGCCGAAAAGGCGTCGAGGCGTCGGAGGACGAGGGCCTCCGCGCGCTCGCCGAGTGCCCCGCGCCGTGCGCGTGCGTCGTCGCCAAGGCGTGGGACGAACAGTGCGAGCGCGTCCTGGGCGTCACGCTCGAGGAGAACGTCCGCATGATCGCCGAGTCCGTCGCGTTCCTGGTGCGCGCCGGCAAGGAGGTCATCGTCGACTGCGAGCACTTCTTCGACGGGCACGCCGCGAACCCGGCGTTTGCCGTGCGATGCGCGACGGCCGCCGCCGAGGCCGGGGCGAGCCACGTGGTGTTGTGCGAGACCAACGGGGGGCAACTGCCGTGGGCGTGCGAGGCCGCGACGAGGGACGTGGTGGAGGCGTTACGCGAGAAGGGGCTGCTGGAGCGCTGCGGCGTCGGCGCGCACGCGCACAACGACGCGGCGCTGGCGGTGGCGAATTCGCTCGCGGGGGTCCGGGGCGGCGCGCGGATGGTGCAGGGGTGCGTGAACGGCTACGGCGAGCGGACGGGGAACGCCGACGTGCTGGTGTGCGCCGCGAACCTGCACCTGAAGATGGGCCTCAGGTGCCTCCCGGAGGCCGACGCCGCGATCCGGAGGCTCAAGCTGACCGCCGAGCGGGTCGCGGAGGCGTGCGGGCAGAAGATGGATCCGAAGCAGCCGTACGTCGGCTCGAGCGCGTTCGCGCACAAGGGCGGGCTCCACGTCGCCGCGCTGGCGAAGATGCCCATGAGCTACAACCACGTCGCGCCCGAGGTGGTGGGCAACGCCGCGCGCACCGTCGTGAGCGAGCTCAGCGGGCGGGGGAACATCGTCAGCGCCGCGCAGAAGGCGGGCATCGGGAGCGTGAGCAAAGAAACCGCGGCGAAGGTTTTGGCGCAGATCAAAGAGCTCGAGGCGCGCGGGTTCGTGCTGGAGGACGCGGGCGCGAGCGTGGACATCCTCTTCCGCCGAGCCGACCCGAACTACGCCGCGCCCTTCAACGTCCTCGAGTTCAACGTCACCGCCGCCAACAACTCCTTCGGGGGGTTCGAACCCAACGACTATTACGACGACGACGCCGAGAAGGAGGAGGGCGAAAAGACGGACGACGACGACGACGACGACGCGGCGAACCCGGTGTCGGACGACCTCCTGAGGGACGTCTTGCCCGAGGACGAACTGATCGGGCGGCGCATGACCGGGTACAAGAAGGGCTCCGTCGCGGTGAATCAGGTGGTCGTCAAGGTGGAGTTGTTCGACAACGACTCTCTCCCGGGCGGACCCGAGGAGGACGGCGCGGAGGGGAGGCGGAGGGAGAAGAGGAGGAACGCCTCACGCCGCCGCCGCGATCGGGAGACGCGCCTGTGCGTGGCGGAGGGGAACGGGCCCGTGAACGCCCTCGCGAACGCGCTCAGGCTGGCGCTCACGGAGAAGTACCCCGAGCTCCGGCGGATCCACCTGCGGGACTACAAGGTGGACCTCCTGAGCACGGAGGGGACGTCCGCGGCGGTGACGCGCGTGACGATGGATTTCGCGGATAAGGACTCGGACGCGTCGTGGCGAACCGTGGGCGCGCACGCGAGCATCATCGAGGCGTCGTTCAGGGCGCTCGTGGACGGGATGGAGTACGGCATCGCGCAGTGCGGCCCGGACGGGTGCGCGGTCGCGTACGAGGACCGGGAGGCGACCGAGGAAGGGAACGGAGCGTTGGAACGAGGCGTCGGCGGAGGCGTCGGCGGAGGCGTCGGCGTGGGCGCCCCGTGAACGATTCAGTTCGTTCCCCCTCCGCCGCGAGCTGAACCATCGCGTATACTCCTGGATCTCCTCTACGAGTAGTATACGAGCGAGCGAGCGAGCCATCTCGCGGGTCTCTCGTGTAATACATACGAGAATAGTCGTCAAACGTCGCCTTGTCGCCTCCGCTACACTTCGCCTCTTCCGCGCGTCGGAGTCACATCACCGCGCAGTCGCTCGACGAGCTCGGCCTTCGGTTCGCGTGCCTCCTCCGGTTTCTCTCGGCGGCGCCCGTCGTCGCCGCGCCCGGCCCCGCCGCGCGGCGGCCCGCGGGCCGCCGCGTCGCCTCTCTCTCCCTCTCCGCCGCCTCTCTCTCCGCCGCCTCTCGCCGGGCCCGCGCTCTGCGTTCCTCGTCGCGCCGCTCCTCCTCCTCGAACTCCGCCTGGAGCTGCATCGCGAGCGCGTAGTCCGTGTCGGCCGAGGATTGGCGATCGAGGTGGCGCGTCGGCGCCGCGGCGGCGTCGGACGAAGTCGGCGGTTTCGCGTCCGGCGCGTCTCTTCGCGCGCCGCTCGGAATCGCGCGTAAAAAATCGTTCGGAAGCAGCGTCGCCTCCGACCCTCCCGACCCGTCGTTCGCGCTCGGGTTCGCGCCCGCGCGCCCGCCCGGGTCCGGGTCCCGCCCGGGTCCCGCGCCGCCCCGCGCCTCCGCCGCCGACGCCAAAAGCGCCGCCGCCATCTGCGCCTCCTCCTCCGTCCGCGCCGATCGCGCCGCCGCCGCCGGGTCGGCGTGGGGCGCGAAGGGTGCGAAATCGCCCGTCACGAACGACCCGACGGGAACCGCGGGTACCGGGCCCCCGGCCGACGGCTCGCTCGGTACCTCGGGCTCCGCCAGAACCTCCCACACGACGTCCGGCTCGCCGAGGTACCCCTGGTCCGTGACCAAGAGGTACAGCGCGCCGTTCAGTTTGAACACCGTCGCGAAGTGGTTGTTGCGGAAAAACACGACGAGCTCGCGCTCCTTGACCGACGCGCGCGCGTTGGCCAAGCCGTACGGCGTGAGCTGGGACGCCGAGCGCTCCAGGAAATCGGACAGCAGAAGTTTCTCGGTGGACGGCGAGGGCGAGAAGTTTCTCGGTGGGGGGCTCCGCGGGGGGTCCGAGGACGAGTCCCCGACGGGTTCGTCACCGTCGACGTTCAGCGACGCCTCCACCGCGCGGCGCAAGAGCTCCTCCTCGCTCGAGTTCCTGCGGGGGGACGGCGTCTTTTCCGACGGCGGCAACCGGCGTTCCTCCTCGTCCGAACCCTTGTTTTCCGAAGCCTCCGCCGAAGCCTTCGCGTCCGCGGGCGAGTCGAGCGCGATGATGCGCTCGACGAGCTGGTTGTAGCTGCGGCCGGCGACGGCCTCCGCCGTGGGGGCGTCGTCCGGGTCCACGACCCAGGCGTGGCACAGCGTGACGTCCAGGAGGTCGAAGATGGCGAGTTCGGCGGTGAACTCGAAGTCGAGGGCGTGGCGGAATCGGACGTTGACGTCCAAGCCGGTGGCGAGCGCCGGGAGGACGGCCATGGCGTCCGCGACGTTCTGCTCCCTGTTTTGGCGCGTCGCCTCGCGGGTCGCCGCGTCGGTAGCGTCGAGCGCCGAGGGGGCGGCGAGGTCGCGCTCGGAGCGCGCGTTCGCGTCGAGGAGGCGCGCGGCGATGAGGGACATGAGCTCGGACGTGGACACCTCGGGGCGGTCCGCGGCGCCGCCCAGGGCGAGGGCGTTGCGGAGGAGGAGCGCGTTCGCGATGCCGAGGAGGGGGCACGGGCCGTTCTCGTTCTGCATGACGATGGGAACCTTCCGCCCGAAGAACGAGACGCGCTTCACCTTGTGAAACTCCTTCGCGTCGTCGGGGGGGGCGGGGATCGCCGCCATCGTCGCGACGCGGTGCGACCGCGACGAGGCGCGAGGAAGGTCTGGGCGCGGAGCAGCGGGAACCGAGAGCCAACAAATCTCGTGACAACAACGACAAGACGCGCTGACGTCGACGCTCACAAACGCGGGTGACGACGACCACGCGCGACCCGGCTCCCGCAGACGCGCCCCGCGCGCGCCGCGTCCCCCTCCGGCCCGTTCGATGGCGGCGAGGGCCGCGGGCGTCGTTCGCGTCGCCGCGGCGCGCCCGGCGCGCCCCGTGGCGCCGCGCGCCCCCGCGCGCTTCGCGCGCGGGCGTCGTCCGCCTCCCTTCTCCGGCGCCGCGTCACCCCGCGTCTCGCGGTTCCGTCGTCTCGGGCGCTCGCTCGACGACGCCCCTATCTCTAGCTCCCCCGTCGCCGCCGCCGCCTCGGGGCCGGCGAACGACGACGACCCCGCGGGGGGCGTCGTCGTCGCGGTCGTCACCACCCCCGCGTGTCCGCACTGCCGACGCGCCAAGTCCGCGCTCGCGGACGCGGGCGTGCCGTTCGCGGAGCTCGACGCCTCGCGCGATCCCGACGGGGCGATCCTCGAAGCCGCGCGCCTCGCCTCCGGCTCGCGAACCGTCCCGCAGGTGTTCGTCGGCGGCGTCCCCTTCGGCGGCGCGGACGAGACGGAGGCGGGCATCGCCTCCGGCGCCCTCCGCGCCGCCGTCGACGCCGCCGTCGACGCCGGCGCCGCCGCCGCGCCCGAGGCGCTCCGCGAGGCGCTCGCAAAAAACGCCGCGCGCGAGACGGAGACCGAAAACGAAAACGAAAACGAAAACGAAAACGAAAACGAACGCGCGGCGGAGAAGAGCCCGACGAACGAACGCTCGCATCCCCCGGAACCCACCTCGATGGGCGTCGACGCTGCGCGTCGCTCGGAGGTTTGCGCGCTCGCGGCTCGCCTCTCGCGAAGGCTCGAGCCCAGAGACTACTTCGCGTTCGGCGGGTGGCGGCGCCCCCTCGCGAAGACGCGCGCGTGCGTCCGCGGCGACGATCTCTTCGCCGCCGTCGCGACCGAACTTCGGAGCGCCTCCGTCTCCTCGGACGCCGACGCCGACGAGGGCGTCGCCTCGTCGATCGCGGATTTGATCGCGGCGAACGCGTTGACGCGCGTCGGGCGCGTGGGAACGCCGCTATGTACCGACGCGCCCGGGGTTCGAGGCGAGGTTCGATTCCCGGAGGACGCTGCGGCGTTGTTCCGCCTCGCCGAGCACGCGCGCGCGCCGCCCGCGTGGACCGACTCCGCGTTCGATATCGTCGCCTTCGTCGTCTTCGGCCCCCGGGCGATCGCCGCGCCGGCGTGCTTGAACGCGCGCGACCTGACGGCGACCCGAATCGGGACGGGTGGCGCCGCGAATCGGGACGGGTCCGCGATCGCGGCGTCCCTCAAGTCGAGCGTCGACGCGATGCACGACGCGTTTTTATCCGAGGACGGGCGGCGGGTGAACTACGCCGCGATGCGCGACTCGGAGGCGTTCGATCGATTCCTCGACGTCGCCGCGGAGCTCCAGGGCGCGGACCTGCGGACGTTATCGGAGGAGGAGCGGAAGGCGTTTTTCATCAACGCGTACAACGCGATGGTGTTCCACGTCGCGGCGTTGGTGGGCCCCCCCGGCCCTAAATCGTTCTTCGACCGCCTGACGTACTTCGCCAGGCACGAGTACGACATCGGCGGGTACCGGTACTCGCTGGACGACGTCGAGCACGGCGCGCTTCGCGGGAACCGGCCGGGGGCGGCGAGCCTCGGCGCGATCGTCGGAAGGCCCGGGCTCAGTCGCGGCCCGTTCGCGACGGACGGGTTCGACGGACGATTGCGGTTCGCGGCGGCGGACCCGATCGACCCGCGCGTACACTTCGCGCTCGTGTGCGGCGCGAAGAGCTGCCCGCCCGTGCGGTGCTACGACGCGGCGAACCTCGAGGCGCAGCTCGCGGCGGCCGCGGAGGCGTTCGTGGAGGGCGACGTCGAGGTCGTGGGGGAGGCGAAGGCGCGGCGTCTGAGGGTGTCGAAAATTATCGGCGAGTGGTATCGGGACGACTTCGGGGCGACGGATGACGAAATCGCGCGGAGGCTCTCGGAGTACGTCCCGAGCGAAAGCGCGGCGGGGAAGGCGCTGCGGGTGGCGGTGGAAGGTGGGGAGCCGGACGAGGGGTGGGCGGAGAAGGTCACGCTCGTCACCAGGGAATACGATTGGAGCCCGAACGCGTGAAAAATATCGCGTTTTTTCGCCCGATTCGTTAATTATCGACGAGACTCCAAAACTCGCGTCGCGCGCGCGCTCACGTCGCCTCGCGGTCCACCGCCGCGCGAAGGACGAGCCCGGTCCCGAGCCTCCGGCGCTTATGAGGTCCCGGACTCCTCCCGGCTCCGTCGCCGCCGGGGCCGCCTCCCGCCCGCCCCGCGCCGGCGTTCTCGAGAGATTCGGGTCGCTCGACTTCGTCTTCGTCCCCCTCGAGGCCCGACCGCGTCCCGCGAACGTCCCGCTCGTCCACCCCCATCTCCAATCCGAACTCCCGCTCCTCCGCCTCCTTCGCCGCGCGCTCCATCGCCGCCGCCGCCTCCTCCGCCCTGCGCTTCAGCGCTTCGCGGTCGCCCGAAAACGGGGGGCGGTCCGGGCGCGCCGGGCTCGCGCCCGAGATCCCGACGCGGGTCCCCGCGATCGAGCGACCGGAGGCGCCGCCCGGCGCGCCGCGGGTTTCTTCGTCCGACGCGAGCATCTCTCGCAGCGCCTTCGCGCCCTCGAGCAGAAGGCGGACGTGGTGGCGCTCGAGGCGGTCCGCCGCCTTGGCCCTCATCACCGACCCGGACTCCGCGTCGAACAGATCGTCCGTCGCGACGCTCAGCTTCGCGCGCGCGAAGCGGACGGAGGTCGGTGACGTCAGCCCCGGGGGCAGGACGATCGTCGTCGCGGTGCCGTCCGCGGCGTCGCGCGCGGACACTTCGAGGGACGTCGGGTCGGGATTCCGGGTGAGCGGAACGCTGGCGTCGACGAGCACTCGCGCGCGCGCGGGGGTCCACGAACGTCCCATCCCCCCGCTCGACGCCGAACCGACCGAACCCCCTCGAAGGCCCACGCGAAGGAGGGACAGCGCGTCCGCGACGGTCAGCGCGCATCCCTGATGCTCCTCGCAGTGGTCCAGCACTTCCGCCATCGTGCATCGCGCGTGGAACCACTCGTGTCGGCCGCTCGGGTCGTCGCAGTCGTAGACGCGGCGGAGGTAGATGTTCACGTCGTAGTTCCCGGGATCGCCCCCCCACGACCCGTCGTGGTACGCGTCGTCCGCGCCCTCGACCGGGTTCCCTTGGACGGTCAGGCAGTACCGCCAGCCCATGTGGTTGCGCTCTCGCGCATCCGGGGCTTCGAAGAACCCGCCGCTCTCCTTCCACTTCCGCGTCCGCATCGCGCCCGCGGTGGTGTGCGGGGTCGTCGGGGAGCGACGCGGAAAGTCGGCAGATCTCAGAAAACGTCGTCGTCCGCGACTTCGACACTCTGGTCATCATTTAACAACCGCGCGCGCGGGCTGGCCCTTCCCTCCTCCGATGGCGCTCTCCGGCATCCCCTACGACGACGACAACGTGTTCAAGAAGATCATCGCCGGGACCGTCCCGTCGTACAAGATCTTCGAGACGGAGCACGCGCTCGCGTTCCTGGACGCCTTCCCGATGGCGCGAGGACACGCGCTCCTCATCCCGAAGGCGACCGGGTACGCCTCGATCATCGACATGCCCCCGGACGTCGCCGGCGCGGTCCTTCGCGAGCTCCCGCGGCTCGCCAAGGCGGTTAAGGACGCCACGGGGTGCGACGGCGTGAACATCGTCCAGAACAACGGCAAAGCCGCGGGGCAGGTCGTCTTCCACGTCCACTTCCACGTCCTCCCTCGATTCGACGGCGACGCGTTAGTCAAGCTGGGCAAGAGCGGCGAGATGATCGCCCCGGACGTCGCCGCCGACCTCCTCGCGGCGATGAAAGAGTGCTGACGAGTGGCGAGCGACGCGAGCGAGCGACGACGTGTCATGATACGGTTCGTCTGTGATAGTATAAATAGACCCCCTCGAAGGCGCCGGTGGGTCCCTCGGCGTTCAGTCCCAGGGGTCAGTCTGCGCCGACGGAGAGCATCGCGTCGGCGGCGTTCCACGCGTCGTCGCCGAATCGCGCCACCTCATCCGCCGCCTCCTCCGCGGCGGCGTCCATCTCCGCGTCCGCGCCCCCGCACCCGGCGTACGCGCGGTACGCCAGGTCGCACGCGCGCCGAAGCGCGGCGAGCTCCTTCGTGCCCGGAGGCGCCGGCGCGCGCGGGACCCACCGCCGCGCCTTCGTCGTCGTCGTCGCCGTCGTCGTCGGGAGGGTCGGCGCCGCGTTCTCCTTGTCTTCGCGCGAAAACGTCTTCGCCGCGCCGTCGTCCTCCGGGGGCGGCCCTCCCTCGGGCCCTCCCCCCCCGTCGCCCCCCCTCGCCGTCTTCGCGGCGTCGAGCGCGAGCCTGAGCGCCCTCGCCGCCATCGCGACCGCCGCCTCGCGCGCGCGTTTCGGTTCGTCCCAGTCGAACCCGACGCCCGCGGCGAGGAATCGCTTCTCGTCGCTCGCCCTCGCCGCCAAAATCTCATCCGCGGCGACGCGAAGCGACTCGAGCGTCGCGAAGGCGTCGCGCAGCGACGCGAGCGTGACCACCGGGTGCTTTTGCTTTGGTTCTTCTCTCGCGCCTTCTTCCGCGCCTTTGGACGCCGACCCCCCGCCTTTGAACGTCGCCTCCGCCTTCGCCCGAAGCCTCTCGAGCCTCTCCCGGTTGGCGACGGCGGCCCTGAGCGCCTCGAGTCGGTTCGTCGGAAACTCAACCCGCCTCAGCACCCTCGGTTCGTCCGTCAGCGCCTCGAGCGTCCTCTCCGCCCTGTCCCGCAGCTCCCTCAGCGCCTCCGCGCAGCCCCCCGGCGGCCTCGTCGGGACGAGCGCCTCGAGCTCCGAGCGCAGAGCCGCGAGCGCGGGCGCGTGCGTCCTCGCCTCCTCCTCCGCCGCGGCGAGGAACGAGGACCGGCCCCGGAGCTCGCTCAGCACGTCGCCCGGGTTCGCGACGGCCCGCTGCTGAGAGCGCCGCGTCTGATCGGACCCGCCGCGCGCGTCCGATCCGCCGCCCGCGTTCGCCGCGCGGAGCTTCGCGGTCGCGCGCCGGGTCACCTCGCGGCGGAGGCGCGTCACGCCGCGCGACCGGGCGAGGCCGGCGGCGGCGACGGCGGAAGGCGCGCGACCCGGGCGCGTCGCGCGGGGGGGGGACGCGGGGCCAACCGACATCCGGCGCGGAGGCGGAGGCGGGGGCGGGGGCGGGGGCGGGGCGCCCAAAACCGCGCCGAGCGGAGCCCTTCCGGGCGGTGGGGGAGGCGGCGGCGGAGGGGGCGGAGGGGGCGGGGCGGACGACGCCCCGCCCGCGGGCGTCCGTCCGGGCGGCGGCGGCGGCGGCGGCGGGGGCGGAGGGGAGCGCGGGGTCGACCGCACGACCCGCCCCGAGTGGAAGGAGACGCTCGGGGGCGTCTTCGGGGGCGGTCGCGTCGCCTCCGCGGGCGACGCCGGGGCCGACGCCGGTGAGGTCGGCTCTTCGTTCACGCCTTCGAGCTTCTTCGCGTCGCCGCCCCTCGCCCGCCTCGCGCGCGCCGCGCCGCCGCCGACGAGACGGCGGCGGGCGACGCGCCGCCCGTCTCCGGCGGCGGAGACGACTCGCCGGACTCGCCGCCACCACGTTCGACCGTCCGATCCGCGCGAGACCAGGGACGCGAGGACGAACGCGAGCGCGAGCGTCGCGAGCGCGGCGAGCGCGGCGGCGAGCGCGCGCGCGATGGGTCGGACGATGCGCCGGGCGACGCGTTCGGCGTCGGCGGCGCGGGCGAGCGCGACGGCGTCGTCGCCCGCCGCTCGCGGCGCCGCCCAGCCGACGGCGGCGCCGCCCCACCGGTCGCACTCGCCGACGCGCGCGAGGGCGAGCTCGACGGCGTCGCGGTCGTCCGGGGTCGACGCGTCCGCGAGCGCGCGGTGGAGCACCCCCGTGGCGATGGGGAAGGTGGCGAGGACGAAGGAGGCGGCGGAGCGGAGATCCAGGGCGCGCGCGTTCGCGTCGTGAAGGCGAAACGCCCGCGACGCGCGAATCTCGGCGTCGAGCTCGCCGCTCACCGCGCGGAGGCGCCACGATTCCGCCCTCGCGTCGAACTCGGACGCGGTCATCGCGCGCATCGCGGCGCCGGCGGCGTCGCGATACGGCGGCGACGCCGCCCCCACCCACGGCTCGGGGTCGAGGAGCATCGAGAAGCCGCGGCGCGTCCGAGACGGACGACACCAGCCGTCGCGAAACGTCCGAAGCGCGCGGAGGTCGCCGGGGGACGACGCGACGCCGCGAAGCGAGGTCGAGGGGGGCGGCGCGCGAACGAGGGCGGTTCGCGCGTCGCCGGGGTCGATCGCGGGCGCCGAGGCGGCCGGAGGGCGCGTCCGGACCAGTGGGCGGCGTGCTCCGCCGTTCCCCCGACGCGTGAAATGTGAGGCGACAGGCGGAACCGATTTTCAGATCGAACTCGCGACGACGCGCGCGCGGCCTGAACTCAGACTCGAACAACCCGGCCGCCTCGTCAGCAGTGGCTTCTTCGCGTCGCGCCCCTCGGCCGTCCTCGCGTCCGGGCGCGCGCACTCTTCGCATCGCGCGGCGCGTGACGCGCCGGGCGAGATGTCGGACGAACGCGTCGAGATCGTCACGTTCTCGCTCCCCGAGGCGGTCCGTCACCCCGCCCCGCTCTCGGACGCCCCGATGTCAGCAGCCCTTTCGCTCGCGCGCGCGTCGCGTTCGATCGTTTCCACGTCCCCTCCCCATCACTCCTCCCCGACGTCGCCTTGACATCGCCCGCCCACCCCCGTTTCCTCCCGCCTCGCAGTACGTGTACACCATCCCCCCGAGCGCGTCCCACGCGGGCCACCGCGCGGACGCGTGGGACGTGGAGAAATGGCTCCGGTCGGTGAAGGTGAAGGTGACGAGCAAGGGCGACCGCGGGAGCATCAAGCTGGAGGACGTCGAGAGCGGCGAGCTCTTCGCCGAGTGCCCGCTCCCGCGCGACGTCCCCGTCTCCACCGTCGTCGAGCCCGTCATCGACTCCTCGAGGTACTTCGTCCTGCGCGTCGAGGACGAGGCCTCGCGGCGCCACGCCTTCATCGGCCTCGGCTTCCGCGAGCGCGACGCCGCCTCCGACTTCAAGATCGCCATCCACGAACACGAGCGGCAAAACGCGCGGATGGAGGAAGCCGCCGCCGCCAGGGCGGAGTACGAGCGCGAGCTCGCGGAGAAGGCCGCGGCGAGCGCGGCGAGGGGCGAGGCCGCGCCGGTGAAGCTGCACGATTTCTCGCTCAAGGGAAGCATCAGCATCACCGTCCCGGGGAGCGGAGGGAAGGCCGCCGCCGCCGCCGAAGCCGCGGGGAAGAAGGACGTGGCGTCGACGCCCCTCGCGCCGCCCCGCCTCGCGCCCCCGCCCGGAGGGTTCCCGGCGGCCCTCACGCCGCCGCCGCCGCCGTCGGGGGGCGCGGCGAGAGGGATCGCGAGTTCTTCGGGGGGAGGGGGAGGGTCCCGCGGAGATGGCGGTCGGGAGACGGACGCGGGCGCGGGCGGCGGGTGGGCGTCGTTCGACGCCCCGGCGGAAGAGGAGGAGGACTGGGCAGATTTCCAAAGCTGAAATTCGGCCGCCGGATGTACGAGTAATAGAGTACGAGCGGTGATGAGGGGGGACGGGGGGAGAGGGGCGGCGGGGCCGGGGAGACGCCGAGCGCGCTCGTCGTTTGGGTACATCTCACATCTTTATTAAAATCGATACGTGACCCGAACATTATACCTTATACGTGAAGTGATGGACGCGTGGATCCGACGTTGTTTGGCTCTAATTTGTGCGGGCGTTGACGGCAGCGTGCAGTATTACGGCAGCTGCCATCCTGGTGATAGGAATGGACAGTTGTTTGTGTCGTAATAGTACAGCTTTCGATCATCGCCTCATCAGGCCTTGGTCTTCTTCTCCTTCTGCTCGCCGATGTACTCGTCGAGGTCCCAGTCGGAGTCGGTGGTGAGGTCCTGGCCCTCGGCGAGCTTGGCGGCGCGCGCCTTGGCCTTGGCCTTGATCTCCTTGCGGGAGAGCTTCTTCTTGGGGCCCTTCACCTTGACGACGTTGCCGAGGGCGTCGACGACCTCGTCCTGGATGACGTGCTCGACGACGTCGCCCTTGCCCTTCTTGCCCTGACCCCACTTGTTACCGGTGACGTACACCTTGCCGTCGCCGGGAACCTCCCACGTCTCCTCCTTGAGCGCATCCGCGAACTCGCAGTTGTGGGTGATGAGCAGGACGCCGCCGTCGAACTCCTTGACGGCGCAGGCGAGGGCGCCGAGCGCGTCGCGGTCGAGGTAGTTCGTGGGCTCGTCCAT